>ERZ1673742.1978-NODE-1978-length-16619-cov-8.640968_pt1 | contig 16619 bp, 19 predicted proteins | sample MGYA00580208_ERZ1673742 | MGnify/ENA primary metagenome ERZ1673742 (study PRJEB41218, sample SAMN15661774) | gut metagenome | host: Homo sapiens | place: Canada: London | collected 2015-08-20/2019-03-30 | study: EMG produced TPA metagenomics assembly of...
AACGAAGGTCTGCATTTATTTTAAGATTTGAAAGACGTCATTTTTGGATGCTAACAGCATTGTTCAGGCACAACGTCATCACCGGAAAATGTGAAGCGGCAAAACCCGGCAGTCACCATACAAGCGAATATGCCGAAATGGACGACCGCTTCGTCAACTCCCTGTGGAGCCGCATGTGCAAAGAGGTGAAACCGGTTCGCATCAACGATATCCGCAACATACTGGCTTCGGAATATGTGCCCCTGTATAACCCCTTCACCGAATATTTCAAGAGCCTGCACCCTTGGGACGGTGTGACCGACTACATCGGCGAACTGGCAACCACCGTACATGTACGGGGAGATCAGGCGACCTTCACGGAATACTTCCGGAAGTGGCTTATCGGAACCGTGGTCTCCCTGCTCGACGAGCATGTGGTGAACCACGAGATACTGATACTCATCGGTCCGCAAGGCTGCTTCAAGACCACTTGGTTCAACAAACTGCTGCCACCGGCATTGCAACGTTATTTCTACACTAAAACAGATAATAACCGAATCACCAAGGACGACAAGTTCACTCTCACGGAATTCGCCCTCCTTTGTATGGAGGAAATCGACGAACTGAACACTTCCGCCCTAAACCAGATCAAGGCCATGACCACCACACCGATAGTGAACGAATGCATGGCATACGCTCACTACAAAGAAAGACGTCCGCACATCGCCAGTCTCTGCGGCACCACCAATAATGAGCAATTCCTGACCGATCCGAGCGGGAGCCGCCGCTGGCTTCCATTCAATGTGGTATCCATTGACGACCCCTACACGCACACCCCAAACTACGAGGGTGTATATGCACAGGCATACGCGCTTTGGAAAAGCGGGTTCCGGTATTGGTTCAACGAAAAAGAGGTCAAGGCCGTCAACCAACGTAACACCCACTTCGAAGTCCCCAATCTGGAAAAGGAACTGATCCTTACCCATTACCGCCGTCCCATACCGGGCGAAGAATGTATTTTTGTCACCACGGCCCATATCCTGAACCGGATCAGCGGTTCCATCAAACAGCCACTCAGCCCCACCAAAATAGGCATCATAATGAAGCAGGCAGGCTTCGAGCTGATAAGAAGCGCCGGGCAACGGGGCTACCGGGTGGTGGAACTGAAAACCGATGAAATCTACCGCAACCAGTGCGCCATAGCACACTATACGGAGGGGATTCCTTAAGGATACCGACGGTTATATCTGCATCATCCGTCGCAGATAAGTGCTGCGACAGATGCAGATAGGTCCGACAGACAACGCAGATAAGTCCGACAGGCAACGCAGATAAGAGCGTCCCCCTGACTCCTGCTATGAATAAGTCGGTTTAAGGTCTTCCCAAATATTTGAATATCAGTTCCACCTGCATGGAAGTAAATATTTGCTGACGGGTTTTGTATCCCGTTTGCTGCAAAGCGTCACTCAACCGGCTGTTATACTTGAACCATTGTGCCAGACGGTTAAGGGCGGAAACCGGCGAAATGTCCGGTGCGTATGCTTCGGCCAGTTCACGTTTATAATAAGGACGGACGGGCCATCTTTCTTCCTGATCGTCTTCCTGATCACTTTCTTTCTCGGAGTTTGTTTTCATAAGGGTTCATTTATTGATTATTAAAGCATAAAGGTAACGATTTTAATTTACATATCCTTCATTATCAATAAATAGTTTCCACCCTTTTTCATATACTTTCATTAAGGAGCAACATCTTTCATAATACGTCTCCTACCCTATTGTACCTTTGTATTGTTCACCACAGAGAACGCATGATTTCGAATCGCCTTCTCCATGGTTTCATTTTTAATTATTAATTATTAATTCTTATTTTATGCCACTGAATTACAGTATTGCAATGATGGGTAATCCCATGAATCAGGACGATCCCAAGAAAGCGTATGCGAAAGCGCAGGTTTCGCAAGAGTTATCGCTAAAAGTGCTCTCCAAAAGAGTGGCGGCGCAGACCACTGCCAGCCGGGCAGACGTGACGGCCGTTATTATCGCCACCGTAGAGAATATGATCGAAAGCCTGCGTGCAGGGGAACAGGTGGATTTCGGAGATCTGGGAAAATTCCGTCTTCAAATCACCAGCCGTGGAGCGGAAACGGCCGAAAAATTCACCGCCGCCAATATCACAGGCGTCAATATTCAATTCATTCCCGGAGAAGACTTAAAAGACATCTTTGCCGGTATGGAATTTTCACCGGTACCTACACGCGCCGCCACCCGTGCTGTGCTGAAAGCACAAAAAGCCGGACAGACAACCGTGGATATTTCCGGAACATCCACTCCCGGAGGAAACGGAGGCGGAAATGCCGGCGGAGGTGGAAATGCCGGAGGCGACGGGGGTATAGAGGACGACCCGCTGGGATAAATTGACAATTGCCAGTCGACAATTAATAAATAATCAGTTATATGGAAAAAAAATCAAACTCGACCTGGAGTGTCATTATCAAAGTTGTAATTGCCATAGCATCTGCTCTGGCAGGTGTATTCGGACTAAATTCCTGCATGAAATAGACCATGAGAGCAGGCAGTTTTTATCAGAACTATCGGGAGGTACGCCTCCTGGTAGTTCATTGCAGCGCCACGCGCTATGACCGGAATTTCTCCGTAGAGGCTCTCCGCCGCTGCCATCTGGCAAGAGGTTTCGCAAGCATCGGTTATCATTTCTACATCACCCGTGATGGAGAAGTACACATTTGTCGTCCGGTTCACCAGATTGGGGCGCATGCCACAGGCTGGAACGACCGGAGCATCGGCATCTGCTATGAAGGAGGATTGAACGAACGCGGACAGCCGGCCGACACAAGGACGTATGCCCAGAAATGCTCTTTACTCGACCTGCTGCGACAACTGAAAACAGATTATCCGCAAGCGGAAATACTGGGACATTACCAGCTCAGCAGCTCCATACACAAGGCATGCCCGTGTTTTGACGCAAGAGAACAGTACCGGGAGCTTTAATCTTCAATGCCATCAGTCGACATACTCCCACGGATAGGGGTTGTCTTCTATGTTTTGAAGCTCATCGATAGCTTCCTGTTGTTCACTTGTTAAATTGGCACGATTCCAAGTATCAATGATCGCATGTGCCTGTGCTGACAGTTCGTCTTCATAGACCTCACCATAACAGTAGGTCAGGAGACGTACTTTCAGTAGGGAAGCCGGCAGGTCGGGAATCACCTCAAAACAACGGTCGAGAATGTTCTGAACATATTGCTGTTTATGACCGTTATCATACACCGTAGCATTAAAAGCAACCAAAAGTCCCAGACAAAGTTCTGCTTCCGATTCCACTGTATCACCATGAGTATCATACAGACGAAGAGCCTGTTCGTATACCTCGCGATTCAAACGCGTGAAATGATCCACATAAATGGAATTGCCGTCCAAGCCAAGCGTCAGAAGGCTATGGGCAAGCGAAAACAAGGATGAAACGTGATCAGACATGTATGTTTATGAATTATGAATTATAAATTACAAGTTATGAATGGCACCACTGACGGTTAATCGGCAATAGGCTCAACAAGGGAAGGATGAATAAAAGTGGTGGCGATTGCCATAACACCTTCTACATTGACCACTACACGACGGTCGTGGCGGATACGGACAAATTCACCGATGACACCTTCGAACACACCTCCGGTAATACGTACTTTCTGTCCTTTTGCCAGATGAAGCTCGGCAGGTTCTACATAAAGAACGGATTCGTCATAGCTTCCGGCAACAAGAATGAAGCTGCGCATCTGTATGTCCGGAATGATAATAGGACGTCTAAGTTCACGATCCATGATATAACGCATGGGAATGTTCATGCCGGGTTTATCTTTCAAGGCGTCTATGCACTTACGGGTGGAATGTATAAAGACGAGGTTATGAACAGCGGGAACAAGTTTACGTATGCGCTTGCCGTTTTTCTCCGCATATTCATAGTGCATCGGAATAAAGCTTTCTATCCCCTCTTTGTCTAAAAGAGCTTTTAGTGCCAATTCACGACTATATGTGACACGCAAAGCAAACCAATGTTTTTTTATCGATATACCATTCATTATCAGCAGATAATTGTCACTCGGCAATGATTAGTCATTTACTCTGGAAAAGATATTCTTTGGGGACACCGGAGTAGCGGAATACCTCCCGGTTAAGTTATGTAATGCCATTACTTTCAGCAATTTATACTGCATCCACGTTATTTCACGACTCTCCACCATCACGGAAAGAAAGGCTAAGAAATAGTTATATAATTAGAAAACTTTCAATAAGCTGTAAACAAGCAAGTTAATAAACAAAAAGCGTTTTCTAACCGTTTACTTAACGGGCACAAAGATAACAGTGTTTTTGAAACCGACAAAATGTTTGATAAAATATATTTGATGGCGGTTAGGAATTTTTTCTTCCTAAAACTGCATTTTTACTGCAAAATCTGCATTTTTTGGCCTTATTTGCAGTGAAAAAGGGCAAATAAGCACAAAAAATGCCCAATAATTAGGTTTTAACACTTTGATTATCGTAATTTGCACCGTATAATAATCAGTCTATTAACTGTTAGCAGTCCTGTCAGAACAAATCTGATGTGGCTTTTGTTTTATCAGTGAATTTAATATAGGCATTTAACAAAATGAATATTATGAGTAATGATGACGTACTTACACTGAAAGCTGCTGTTTTGCATATTTTGAATAAAGCAGGCGGTACATTGGATAAGTACCGTATATATAAATCTCTTTACTTTGCTAATAAAGAGCATTTGAATCGTTACGGACGGGTAATCACGTCAGATACTTTTTTTGCATTACCACTTGGGCCTGTACCTACAAAATTGGCTGATATTTTGGATTTTGTTCAACAAAGGAAAACATTGCAGAAAGCAGATCAGGATTTATTTCTTCCTATTATAACAAGTATTTCCCATTGCGGTTTTGATGCTGAGAATTATTTCACAGCAAATGAGTTGCCTGATATGGATGAGCTTTCAGAAAGTGACATTGAGTGTCTGAATATTGGTTTGAGCAAGTGTATTGAACAAAATTTCGGAACAATTAAAGAAGAGTCTCATGATAAAGCTTGGCAGAATGCTTTTTCTAAACCTAATCACAAATCAATAAACATACTTGACATGATTGATGACTCCAATAAAGACATGAAAGAGTATGTTTTAGATAATATGTATTGCTGCTAATGGTTTCTACCGGAGATGTTGTATTAGGGGAACTTTTCTTGTCTGATGGGATAACTCCCAAAAACGGAGATTTGTCAAGGATGAAAATGCTCGTGATATTAGGAATGGACGTTGAAGGTAATTATATCGGTAGCGTTGTTATCAACTCTGAAATAAAGAGTAGGAATATTGAGAGCCAATACCCTATCAGCCATAAATCATATAGCTTTCTTAAACATCCTAGTTTCGTCAATTGCGATAACTTGTTAACCCTTAAAGTGGATAGAGTGAATAGTTTTAAGCTAATTGGTAAAATCAGTATTCCAGATTTAGAGTTTATAAGAAAAACGGTTATTGATTCGAAAGTAGTAAAAGGAAAGCTGAAGAAGAAATTCAACTTATTTAGCGGCTCAGAAATAGAGAATATCAAGGCAGCCAAATAAGCTGCCTTTTTCTTTACCTTTGCCTGAAAAATATATAGTTTATTGCAAGCCAAGCAAGAATTATACATAAAAAAAGGAAGCTACAACACTGTAACTTCCTGATTTTCAACGAGAGCGGCAAACGAGGCTCGAACTCGCGACCCTCAGCTTGGGAAGCTGATGCTCTTCTGCGGCTTCCAAAGGCTTCGCCTTCGTAAGCAACCAACTGAGCTACTTCCTTTTATCTGCTCTCAAAGAAAACCTTTCTTATCGGTTTCTTAGACTGGTTTAACTCTCGGTTTAACTTGGTAGTTAAACAAGATAAATTCAACAATAAATTATTAATCTCTTTGCAGCCTTAAACTGCATTGCAAATATAATCAATATCACTCTGATAATCAACCATATTTCTATGTAATTGAAGTAGTTCCAATCACTTTTTTATCTATCTAATGATTTTGTATATAATAGTATAGTGTAGCTTTCCGATTGTTTAATATTCATTCATAAGCTATATTTCTATTCTGATATTTTATAGCGGTGCTAAAATTCAGAGTGGGTATATAAAGCTATTTTTGTGCGGAATTACACCTGTTAATATTCTGTTTCTTTTGCTTTGTATCATCTTTGCTAATGGTTATCCTTGTATATGTTGAACATTAAAATTTTATAGCTATGAAACATTTGATTCAAAAGAAAACAGTCGATAAAAAGCGATTGATAAATGAAGCAATTATCAAAAGGTATTTTCCATCATAGATAATTGGACTTACACAAAAGGACTTTCACTCATAAAAAAGTTATTATTATAGATTTAGAACTGAAAAAAGCCAACTTATCCGTAATTGGGTAGGTTGGCTTTTTTGCGTTAGTTATAGTTTCAGAGGATTATTCCCACTTAAAGGTATAAGTTATTGTATAGGTATCAGTTATGCCACCTGAACCATCTTTCTCTATATTATTTGCTGTGCAACTTTCTAAATATCCATCTTTATCTAATTTATAAGTAAATGTTGCTGTTTCTTCATAATTTCCTTCTTTATAAGTACTTTGTTTGGGAAGCTGAGTGGTACGCATACCCACTAACTCTGGATGTGCTAACATCACCTTGAAATCATCTTCTATCATTGCAACCATTAGAGGAAAGTAGCCTTTGCAAGTTTCATTACCATAGGTAATAATTTCAGATGATTCCTTATCATAATCCATTTTTGTAACTTTACCATTATCCCAAATAAGAGTTCTTGTAGTTGTATCGTACTTATCGCCATATTGATAAGTAGTCAATTGTTTGGACGAATTGTAAGCGAATGAACAATTGTCTCCATCTGTTTCTGAACCAGTTCTTGCTAAACCATCTGTAAGAGAATAGGTAATAGATTCACCATCTCTGCTTTCTGTAACAGTGTTCTCACCCCAAGTAATGTTGGTTATATCGTTACTGTTGTCATCAGAGCATTTTTGAACAACAGTAATTAGTTTGCCTTTACTGTCATAGGAAAACGTCATAATATCAACATGGACATCATCTTTATCATCATACGCTTCTTTCATTTCCACCAGTCTTTTCTCGCTGGTAATGACTCCATCATCATCTTTAATAATTTCATCATCATCACTGCTGCAAGCTGCGAAGTTTACACACATAACTACGGCTAATAAAGCCATTCCTAAAAATCTAAATGTTTTCATAATTGTTTTATGTTTTTTAATTAGTTAATTTATAAAGCCAACTTATCCACTAATCGGGTAAGTTAGCTTTTGTGTTTTAATCATTCTATTGCCAATATTCTATCTATTATGTAATCAATTCTCTGTCTGAATATATCACTGTCTTTATTGATTATACTATTCTATAGGTAAGCACTTAACCGAAATAATAGTATCTTTTATTGTAGCATTTGCACAACTACTGAGAGGAGCGTTTAAATCAGAATATCTTATTCTGACTTTATTTTTAATAGAGCAAGGTTTTGCCAACTCCAATCCAGAACTTCTCAGGTTTAAAGAGGTTTCAATAGGTGGTATCAAATATTTCCATTTACAATCCTGCAAAGTATAGATACGGTACATTCTGCAAGTTGAGGTCATCCATGTATCAAGTATTCCAAATTCATCTTGACCGTTACCATCCAAATCTCCCTCAAAAACTAAAGCTGGACAAATATTATTGGTGATTTTTAAAGCTGGTATTTGTGCATTTAAACCAGTGATAATATAAGTGTTTTCTTTACTAAGAGGTTGAATAGTTAAAGTATCAATTCCATTTCCTGTGAAATTACCCACTATTATATCTTTTTCTTCATGTCCTTTTACGCTATTCAAAAAGTTTGATATGTCGTTTTCAATATATCGTTTTTCTATTTCCACCTTCTTGTCTTGATAATCCAACGTGTCATAAATCTGTAATAATTCATTTAAGACTTGTTTGTAAAGAGGATGAGGCTTTCCACTATTGGCTTGAACTGCTTCAATGTGCATACGTGACCATTCTCCCAACTCTGCAAGTTTGGTATAATATTCTTTATCATCATCTATATATTCTGCATATAAAAGGGCAAAAACAGAATGTAGCTGCCATTCATTCTCAACTGTGTTGTTTGGGTGAGCAACGATATTCATTCTCTCCTTTTCAAGAATATCAATCAGTATCTTATAATCTTCTTGATTAACTAATTCTATGCAATGGTGCATTACGGAATCTATATGAGCAATATTCCGCTGAAAGTATTCCTGTGCGTCTCCTTTATTACCTTCCATGTGCTTTTGTAATAATTTAATAAATTTAAGTGATTCTTCAATACGGCTTTCATCCACATTCAGATATAGTTTGAATGTACTGATACAGAACTCTTGTTGCTCTTTAGTTATAGCTTTGCTCTGTTGGTTGCAAGAGATCAATGCAGTTATGATTAATAAAAAGTATTTCATATCTTTAATTTATATAATCAACTATTTGCCTAAACACATCACCAGCCATTAATCTATCACTTGCAAGAAGTTCATCATTATGAATAGAAATAATAATGCTATATTGTGGATTATCGGTAGGAAAGTAACCGCAAAAATCTATCCAATAATATCCAATTGAACCAGATGTAATTTGCATTATCCCAGTGTAACCAGCAATTTGTACCTTGTCAGAATAAGCAATCTTTCCCAATCCATCAGTTACCACATATTGTAATGCCTGTTTCAAACTGTCAATATTAGCTTTACTTGCTATTTGTGGATTGATAACTATTGTACTGTCTTGATAAAGTTGAGGCTGCACCATTACACCATTATTAGCTATGGCATTATAGAATGTGAGCATTTGAATAGGAGTTGTTTTATGATAACCTATTGCATAGTATATGTAGGTGCAATCATTAAACACACTATCACAAGGTGTTATCTTCAAACCTTTTATACTATCCGGTTTACATACGGACATCTTATTTAATTGGTTGAAATAGTTTATAGGATTGGGAAATGCTTTTTGCATACAGAGTGCAGTTGCAATATTTGAACTTACTTCTAAACCTTGCTTGATAGTAATCTCACCATATCCACCTCTTTGCCAATTAGCATCTTTCAGTACTGCTCCACCAACTTCATAAAGACCGTTTCCAACATCTACTGTATCAGATAATCTCACATTTCCAGTTTCTAATGCTGCCAATATGGATATAGGTTGTATCAGACCAGATTCATGTATTTGAGCAAAATTGTCACAAAGTTGGTAGTTTGCACTATCTTTCCTTTCAAGTCCAACCAATGCTTTAATCTGCCCAGTCTGGACTTCCATAATAATGGCTTGCCCAGATAGAACATTAATTTCAGATAGCTTATTTTCTAAGATAGAATAAACTTTAGTCTGCAAAGTGCTGTCTATCGTAAAAACTGGTTCTGTCTTTTGTTTAGCAGGGCTGCAAGATATGAGTGTAGCCATACTAATTAAAAGAATAATTGTCTTTTTCATCTATATTTTTGTTCTATAATTGAACCTTTCATCGTCTTGCAAAACTTTGTAATGAGATAATGGAGTAGTATCTTCCATGTCCTTTTTTGCATATTTCATAACTTCATTGATGCGCTCTTCTAATGAACAAAACAAGCTTAATGGAAAATCACGGTGAAAGTTGATTTGCATAGTAGATATATCTTCAATAAATTCTTGAATACTGTTATCAGTCCATTTCTCTATAATATCTAAGTCTCGCTGCAAATCAGTTGATAAATTGTTTTGTTCTGCATATTTAGCAGCTAAATGCGTATATAATTCATTCTGAATTAGTTGGTAAACATAATTCATGTTTGGAGTGCATTTTATTTGGAATCTGTCGTAGAACTTTTTTCCAATTACGATTATATCCCATCCATTATAGTTTCTTTCAATTTTTTCCATTGTAAATATTTAAAATTAATTATCATGTTTATTTAGTAGGACTGCAAGCTATAATTGCGACTATTCAGCTTAAAAGAATAATTGCCTTTTTCACATTTTAATTATTATTGTAGTTGAACATATTTGATTAATACGCTTCTAATCTTAGAAATATGGTTGTTATGAATTAAAAAATTACTATTGATTTTTAATGCTAATGTGAACACATAGCGACTAAAAATAATAATCCTACAATTGCAACAATTATTGCTCCACAACCTAATTTATTGGATTCTTTATCTTTAAATCCATTTTTTATGCCATCTGCCATGAAAGCATAGGCAATGAATCCTCCTATACCGATTGCTGTTATAGCCATGAGAATCACTCCAAAGTCAGAATCCCCGTTACTATCTAATCTGCCACGATTACTAATGTCAGCAAATAGGTTGGTTGTATTAAGAAATAGCACAATAAAAGGCAAAACACTTTTCTCTATTTTATTCATATTAATAGAATTTTGATTTTCAATAAATTACTTATTGTGATACTTGTGATTCCACGGATATGATTTATCTATAGATACTTTTCCTTTAAAATAGCCAAAACTTGCATATTTTTTAACATCGTTTCCGTTAAGCGTACTCACTTTAACTCTTTCTTTAGAATCATAATAGTTCCCATAACTATCCTTGAATTGTAAAGTAATAAAAACATTGTAATCTCCAGAATAACTTCGTTTGCGAATCCCGTAAAAAACATCTTCTTCTATTTCTTTTGGAGTAAAGCCATCAAAGGAAACTTCATTTATTCCACTAATTCCAATGGAAGGTGATTTCATAGTTATATAAATACTTCCATCCTCAAAAGCAACTTTATAGTTTTTCTTAAAACCACTGCAAGCTATAAAGTTTGCGCACATAGCTACGACTATCAAAGCCATTCCAATTAATCTAAATGTTTTCATTTCTGTTTAAATTTTGAATTGTTAATTAATTTTTTTAATATCTCATAAATTTACGATTTTCCTTTTTTACGTTTATATCGTTCTATGATTTTTTCTTGGAGAAAAGTAAGAAGAGAACCCATTGTAATCCAAGGTATAAACAGACCTAAAAAAGCGATAAAGAGAATCATCCCTATTCTATTCACCCAGCCTGTACGATTAAATTCTTCGGAAAATATGTAGCAAAGTATTAAGACAATGGGAGTAAGATATATTAGAATCCACGCAATGCACCCAAGCATTTGATAAATCGTACTGTTACTAAGTACATTATCTATCTCGTTTTGTTGTTCTTGCTCAATCTGATGTTGTTTTGCATTTTGTTGTTCAAGTTTTTGCTGTTCTAATAATCTTCGCTTTTGTAGTTCTTCTTCTTCACTTTTTCTACGCTCCAGTACTTCAAAATAGGAATTTAGCTCTTTAAGCGACTTAGGATAGAAAGAATTGCATTGTTCCTCATTTATCATAAAAAGAAACCTTTCAGTTCCATCTTGTTGTAAAGCAAATATGGCATTATCAATAAATGATGGATGAAGCATATAGGATTGCTCCTTAAAAGAAATCAAAAGGGATTTATTGGCAGAAATGTATTGCCATGTAGCATTAGTTACATTGCCATTTATAGATGCAAAAAGAGAGCCATTGTCTTGAAAGATATATAACTCCTTTTCTCCAGAATCATTAAATATCAGCCATGATTTATTGCATAGTACAGTTCTAACGTCCAGATTTTCACTGAATCTATTGTATCTATTGAGAATATCTAATAAGTAGGTTTTCATCTTGCTTAAAATCCATGCTAACCAATTCCCAGAAGAAAGCAAATAATAAAAAAGGTGTGGGAACTATATTTGCTTTTATCCTAAAGTCTGGTCTTCGCATTACCAATAGCATGGATAAAAACAATAGCAACCCCACACCAGTTTTGATAATATCTAAAGACCTTATAAATAAGGTAGGTATATATCAAATGGTGGGGTGCTATTGCTATCATCTTCATGCTATTTATCAAAGTTGCGAAGTTTGACTTTAGAAGATAATTTCAATAACACCTTTCGTTAAATATGTCCTTTCAACTCTCTAACGCATTAGGTCATTGAAATTGTTGCAAAGTTAGCGAAAGTTTTTTAATAGCTAAAGATAAAATGCTGATAAATGTAGTTCTAAATGTTCCAAAACATATCTATAACCTTACAACAAGTAAAATCTGTTCTTTAGCTTCATAACATTGGGGCGGTATAAAATTCAGAAGTCGCCATATAAGAGTGAAATTTCTCAAAAATTCACCTATCACAAGTTACAGCCATAGTAGGATGATTTTCTTTCTAATAGACTATTAGTCATATCTGGAACTCATAAATAAGTCTGTAGTTGCTTTCTTACTATAGCTTGTTATGTATCGGCGACCTTTTTTGAATGGGGACTATAAAAGTATTTCTTCTCAAAAAAAGTCGCCAATCTGATTCTATTAGTAATATAGCTTCATTTTGTTCGGATATTTTTCTTACGCTTGCACCAACATTGAATTAACTATATTATTGTACTCTCTCTTTATTGTAAGTATGGTGTAGTAGATTTATATATATCCATTCTATGTTAATTTCTCTTACATTTCAGTTTTTGAGAATTACCGTATATTTCAGAACGGGACAAAACTTTCTATTCCTGTAAATGGTATAGTAATAACAGATATTTCAAATTTTGTCCCACTCTATATATAAGATTAGAAACTTAAACAGTCATAAGTCTGTAAAATTTCCTCTTGCCTCAACCCTAAGTATCTTTTAGTAATGCTAACAGAACTATGGTTAAATAACTCCATCAACTTAACTAAAGCAAGTTCCGCATTTTCAGAGGATTCAAACACCTTTCTGCCAAATGTTTTGCGGAGTGAATGAGTTGAAAAATGGTCTATCTTTAAATTGTATTTAATTCTCAATTCTTTAAATACTATGTTCACCCACTGGATAGAATAAACCTTGTTCTTTCCTTTTCCAGATAAAAAGCATAGTTCATTCAAATTCTGAATATTTAAAGCGGAATAACAGTCTTTGATATGCTTCTGAAACTCCTTATTAATTCTCACTTCCCTACGCTTCCCTGTTTTCTTTTCAGTAATGACAAACTTTGCATCTTTATCTAAAAGCATTTCCCAAGTAAGTTGTAATAGGTCAGAAATCCGCAAACCAAAGAATATGCCACACCCAATAAGCAGACTTATTCTGTAGTTCTTATCCCTGTATAATTTCCTCACCAGACTTGTTGCGCTATCCCATTGCAGGTAATCGCTTGTTGTATAACTGTTCTTTAAACTCATATTGTTTCAATTTTGTAGGTTTAACTATGAAAGTGAAAATAAATTCGGAAACCATTTTGTAATTATCTGATTTTCAACTTACTTTCACTTCTATGAAAAAGTGAAAGGACACCAAACTAATGATGCCCTATATTAGAAAGGTCTATTCCCATATTTATAGTCTAATATGGAATTGCACACCCTTTGATAAAAGGAGAAACCACAACCAGAACAGAAGTAACTTTCATAAATGGCTGCAAATTCACCTTTTAATCTTTCTTCTTCTGACAACTGATTATCAAATTTATCTAACCAGTATTTCAAGGCTTGTATCACTTTGATATAGCGTAGGTTGTTATCTACATATCCCAATCTGTTTTCCAAGTCTTTAATGTGCTGTATAATCTTATCTGTATTCATAATGTTTGATTTTTAAATAGTTAGAAACTAAAAAGGACACCTAAATAAATAGATGTCCTTTTCCAATTAATCAATGAACCATTGGTAACGCTCATCTCCATGTAAGGCAGAATTTATTCCAACTGCCATTTCTGTAGCGTTTAAAGAACGGTCTAAGAATGAATCTATATAACTGCTCTTATTTGCACCGGTCAGTAAATTATAAAACTTCCACATATTCAAGTCATTTCCAAAGCTTCCAAAGTTCTCATCATTAATGTATGCTTTAGCCACACTGTTAATCTGTGTATCAGTAAGCAACATTCTGGGTAAGCTCTTTTGATAGCCATTAGGCAGACATTGATAAAGTCTCATTTTGCCTAATATCTGGCAGAACTGGTGTTCACTCATGGAAGTGTTGCCAAGTGACTGCATTAGATGAAGGTGTTTGGCTGGGTTGTAGTTGTTAAACAATTCCAAAGCAGCACGATAAAGTTCTGTTGTATTGCTCACTCTTAAATCATCCTTGTAACCATTAGTAAAGATGCACATATTGCAGCACACTTGATTCTTGAAACCAATAGCTAATCTAAACAGTTCCGGACTTTTCTTGGAATAGAGATTCATTTGATTATAGGCTCTGACCCCAACAATTGAAAGGTTCAACTTATTGCCCTCAACCGTTTCATAAACTGTTGGAATGTCAATGCTGAAAGCTGCCCTCTCATAGTATATTGTTTTATCAGATTCCAATAACTGATTAGCTGGTTTTCTTACCGCTTCTGGAATACGACCTTTGATAACGTGAGACACCCGTATTTCTGGTGAATCAATGGTTTCACCACTAAAGAAAGAGTTTGCAGCTTCTTGAACCGTTTCTATAAATGCGGCATGATTAATAGTCAGTTCATTGTCTTTAGAAAAGACTGGTGTAATGCACTCATGTTGTAAATGATTCAAAGTAGCTTCTTCTGTGTTAGCTTCAATGAAATGTTTTGCATTTTTGGGAATTGTAGTTTCTTCCACAATTACAGCTTCTTCTGCAAACTCACCTAAATTCATACGTTGTGCCATATTAGGCATGATAACTAAATTTCTCATATTGATAAAAGTTTAAATGATTAATATTTCTTTTTTATATCAATATATGTGAGGGGGACTAAAAGGGTTGTGAACACGCTCTACAGTCACTATGCTAATTTTTGACTACTGACCTTTTTTAATGGGGAGGGGACTTTTATAAGATAGGCTATATATCCGTTCTTTTGATTTTTAGCTGAACTGAATATGTGGTGTTTTTAAGTATCGTAGTCTTTTTAATGCTATCAGCTATGCGTAGCATATTATAGAGTATATGCTATATAATATATCTTAGGCGAGAATTTATTGAATTTCAGAATCGGGGAAAAAGTGTGGGCATATTCCTGTACCGAAAATCCAGAGTGACCAGTTTTTTTGCTAATGGTTTGGAGATGTAAACTCATGTAATTTTTTTCTGAATAGGCATCCATTTGAAACGACTACCAATATTAAGCTTTATATAAAAATAACGCCCATGTCTTTATCGGACATGAACGTTATTCAATGAAAAGAGCTGATTTTGCTTCTAATCAATAGACGGTATCACTTCATAATTTTTCAGCTCTATATGCCCACTCTTAAAAAAAATACCGCTTAGAACTTAAAGGAGTTAAGCTTGAATGATGGTAGTTCTTTTGAATTGGAAACATCGCAATCATAGTAATCTTTGACTGTTTCTTGTGTCACTTTAAAATTTACACCATTCTCTTGGTATATCAGTTGCAATCTTTGCTTTATCTCCTCCTTAGGCAGATATATTCCCATCGGAAACTCTGCCTTTATCTCTTCAAGAACTTTAGGAGAGAATCTTAGCTTTTGAGCTTGTGCCTTGTCGTACTCTTTGACCTTCTTATCTATTAATTGCTTCTTATATTCAGCTGTTACTATTGCATCCCTTCCAATCTTATTGTATGCGGATATAACATAATCACACTCCGGCTGTTTCCTTAGCTGACTCAAAATCTGTTCCTTTTCCTCAAAGGTAATTTTGCCGTCATTAAGCCATTCTTCCATTCGTGAAACCAGGCACACTAATTGTTTCCGTTGTTCGGTGGCAGCTTTGGTATTGTTGAGTCTTTCTATATCATCATCGCCAACACATTCAGTCACATTGCTGTAGGTCACATTGAAGAAGTCTGTAGCAAGATACGCTTGGTATAAAGCATTGGCAGATTGATAATAGGCTCTTACCCGTTCCTCATTATATAGGTTGTCTATTGAGAACGGATTTATCTCTCCTCTTTCATCTATCAAATCTTGATATTTCAGGTTTTCCATATCTTCAAGGATAGCTTCCTTCTTAAACTCGTTCGTTTCCGGCTGTTCTTTGAGCAAATTGTAATTGACAATGGACTGGTCTATCCTGTTTTTTATTTCCTCTTTACTGCGAACACGAATATCCGGGTTAATGGTTGTAATGTGGGTCAGCGAATTATATGTAATATCATCCTTTCCTTTTTTACGGAATCTGCCTTGTATCTGAATGGCTTCCGTGAACGGGTCAATCATAGTCCACTGTGCTGTCCGTAAATCGGTCAGCATAAGAATGTCCGGTTTATATTTTCCTATGCGAATATCAAGTGCGGAATAGAAACGGCAGGTGAAGAAGTTGTATTTAGCCAAAGGGTAGTCAATTTGTGAGTTGGCATTAACTATTCCTCTCTTTTTCAGCTTTTCCACGCTCTTTTGAGAACAGAACACCTTGTAATCTGTGACACCTAAGTTATCAATCAAATCACCGATGCCATCTGTCACATTAAAGAATATGCAGATATGTTTGCTGTCCTTCAGGCTTATGATAAGCTACTCATAAGAAAGATTATGACAAGTAATATGTTATGTAAAGTGCAAGACTTATAAAGTGAGCA
>ERZ1673742.1984-NODE-1984-length-16566-cov-6.355399_pt1 | contig 16566 bp, 14 predicted proteins | sample MGYA00580208_ERZ1673742 | MGnify/ENA primary metagenome ERZ1673742 (study PRJEB41218, sample SAMN15661774) | gut metagenome | host: Homo sapiens | place: Canada: London | collected 2015-08-20/2019-03-30 | study: EMG produced TPA metagenomics assembly of...
AGCAAGAAGGTAGAAAGTTTATTTACACTGCAAATATTGAAGAAAAAGAAGCTGTAATGGATTATGCAGAAGATATTTTTAACCGTATTTGCAATAAGAAAGTCGGAAATGTAATAGGAAGCATCATTGAAGATCATGTTTTAAGCTTCGATGATATAGATCGACTAGAAAAAATATTAGAGATGAAAAAATCTCTCGCAGTAGAAGAAGTGGATTGCAATTGTCCAGAAGGACAATGCAAGTGTCATTTACATCATCATGAAGAATAAGGAGGAATTTAAAATGGACAATAACAACAAACATTTATCCCACAGTCACCATAATCATGGCGACATGGATCATTCAAAACATGAGCACGTAAGCACGGAAGAACATGGAGACCATAAGGATCAACATCAAGAACATCATGCTGGGCATGATCACAGCGGGCACAATGGGCATGATCACAGCGGGCACAATGGGCATGATCACAGCGGGCACGGTGGGCATGAGCATCATCATCACGGAAACTTTAAGGAACTTTTCTTAAAGTCATTGCCACTAGGAATCATTATTATGCTCTTATCCCCAATGGCTGGGTTTGACCTACCATTCCAGTTTTCTTTTCGATATTCTGATATTGTAGTAGCTATTTTATCTACTATATTAATTATTTATGGTGGACGTCCATTCTATCAAGGTGCAGTTGACGAATTTAAACAAAAAGAACCTGGAATGATGGCTCTCGTTTCTTTGGGTTTAAGTGTTTCATATTTATATAGTATTTATACTGTAATAGCAAGCTACGTAACAGGTGAACAAATTATGGACTTTTTCTTTGAATTTGCTTCATTACTATTAATCATGTTATTAGGTCACTGGATTGAGATGAAAGCTATTGGAGAAGCAGGAGATGCACAAGCAGAATTGGCTAAGTTAGTGCCGAAAGATGCTCACGTTGTATTAGAAGACGATTCAATTGAAACACGACCAGTTGCTGACTTAAAGGTAGGTGATTTAATTCGTGTTCAAGCCGGAGAAAATGTGCCAGCAGACGGGATTATCGAGCGTGGCGAATCACGTTTAAATGAAGCTCTTCTAACTGGAGAATCAAAAGCAGTAAAAAAAGGTCCTGGCGATGAAGTAATCGGAGGCTCAACAAATGGAGAAGGGGTACTTTATATTAAAGTGCTTGAGACAGGTGATAAGTCCTTTATATCTCAAGTACAGGATTTAATCAGCCAAGCTCAAAGTCAGCCTTCCAGAGCAGAAAATATTGCGCAAAAGGTTGCAGGATGGCTCTTCTATATTGCTGTTATTGTCGCGCTAATTGCTTTTGTAGTGTGGATGGTTATAAAAGATGTGCCAACGGCAGTTATATTTACTATTACTACATTAGTTATTGCTTGTCCGCACGCATTGGGTCTGGCTATTCCATTGGTAACCGCTCGTAGCACAAGCTTAGGAGCTAGCCGTGGCTTACTAGTAAAAGACCGCCAAGCCTTAGAAATAGCTCAAGATGCAGATGTGATGATTTTAGATAAAACGGGTACTTTAACAACTGGTGAGTTTAAAGTATTAGATGTAAAACTTCTTAATGACAAATATACAAAAGAGGAAATCATTGCCTTACTGGCAGGTATTGAAGGAGGATCTAGTCACCCGATTGCTCAATCAATTATTAGTTTCGCCGAGCATCAAGGTATAAGTCCAGCATATTTTGATTCGATTGATGTGATTTCCGGTGCTGGAGTAGAAGGCAAAGCCAAGGGCCATAGTTACCAATTAATCAGTCAAAAAGCCTACGGACGTAATCTGGATATTGATATTCCAAAAGGAGCAACTCTCAGTGTCTTAGTAGAAAACGATGATGCTATTGGTGCTGTAGCTTTAGGGGATGAATTAAAACCAACGAGCAAAGAATTAATTAAAGTTCTTAAAAAGAACAATATAGAGCCAATTATGGCAACAGGTGATAATGAAAAAGCAGCTCAAGGCGCGGCAGAAGATTTAGAGATTGAATATAGATCAAATCAATCTCCACAAGACAAATATGAGTTAGTAAAAACACTTAAAGAAGAAGGAAAAAAAGTTATCATGGTAGGTGACGGTGTTAATGATGCCCCTTCTCTTGCCTTGGCAGATGTTGGAATAGCGGTCGGTGCAGGAACTCAAGTGGCTTTAGATTCAGCTGATGTCATCTTGACTCAATCTGATCCAGGTGATATTGAATCATTTATTGAATTAGCACACAAAACAACTCGTAAAATGAAACAAAACCTATTTTGGGGAGCTGGTTATAACTTTATAGCTATCCCTCTAGCTGCAGGAATTTTGGCTCCTATTGGTATCACATTAAGCCCTGCATTAGGAGCAATTCTAATGTCTGCGTCAACAGTCATCGTCGCCATTAATGCTATTTTATTAAGTTTAGATCCAAAAAATAACGGCTAACAAACCGAATGATTGAAACTCCTTAAAGTATCAAGATACACTAGTTTTACAGGAAAAAAAGAGATGTAAGTACTGGCTCTTTGTAAAATCGTGTTGGTAGAAGTAGACGATTTTTCTACCAACACGATTTTTAATTTATTATAAAACTGATTTCTTTTAAAAACCAAAAGCCACCTATTTCGGCAGTTTTATAACTTGTTATTCTATTTTCTTGACATTAACACCACCGTCTCCAAATGTCTTGAGTGGTCAGTATAGATAAATTTTGAATTTTTTTAAAGCCTCGTATGTGGGAATAGGTTAATCAATAAGCATCTTATAATTTACTAAATCATTCTAAAGTAGAAAAAAACAGCTCATGGCTTAGCTCAATTTTGTTTAATAATTAAAGGATATAGTTTGTTTATTTACATTTACTTCTGCTTCTACCCCAAAAGGAATTATACATCTTGGAGTTGAGTGTCCAATATTTATATTATAGACAATAGGTAAATCTTTATTAGTAATTTCTTCTAATAAAATAGATTTATACTCATCATAATAGATTTCATTTTGAGGTTTCCCTACTATTATTCCCGACAATACATCAAACAAACCGTAGTCTTTTAGAGCAAGTATCATTTTTCTATATAAATCTGGTTTTGTTTTTTCTTCACTTGATTCTATAAGTAAAATCTTATTCTCCCATGCCTCAAGGCTTGGAAATAACTCATATTTGCTACAAATTTCTACTGTATCTTCAAATCTAGAATTATCGAACATATCATATATTGATTCTATGCATCCGCCTAAAATTTTTCCACTAAATATAGGATCTCCTCTTAAAAGCTCAAAACCAGTATTACTATGGCTTTTCATTTCTATTCCAATAGCTTTCTCGCTAAAATCTTCCCTTGCTTCATACCAAACTTCACTTGGATGTATCTCTTTTATTTTCCCCGTTTTTATAAGTTCTAAAAAATATTTTTCTGTATAAGCTAAGATATTATCAGATAGTTCGCACACATCTGGCAAGAAAGCCTGACCATAAAATGTTTTTATGCCAAGTTTATTTAGCATAAAGTGATTTATTGTTGAGTCAGAAAAGCCTAAAAAAAGTTTTTGCTTAACAATATTTTTTAATCTATCTCCTTCGAACAAATAAGGTGCTAATCTATAAGTATCTTCTCCACCAATAGCACATAAAATCATATCAATAGTGTCATCTTCAAAAGCAAGTATCAAATCGTCTGCCCTAGCTTCTGGATGATTCTTTAAAAAATCAATGCCTTTCAGAGAATTAGGTAAAAACTCTACCTCTACTCCTAGCTTATTTAATCTGTCTAATCCTATTTTTACTTCATGCTCAACAAAACTTTCTCCCAAAACACCACTAGATAAACTAACAATTCCTATTTTCTTTATCATTATATTCTCCCTTATATTTTTTCAAGTCTCACAACGCTCTCTCCCTGCCCTACAATATCTGTACAAGTTTTATAGGTTTTATCTCGTAGAAACTTATAACTTGCAATGCTCGATAAACTGATATTTATGAATCAATTCTATAAATTATTTCTCCTATATTATATATGTTGATTATTCCACTGACAGGCTCTTTGCCTTCTTGCCAAATCCATCCGGAATATATCGTACAATATCCGTTATACCCTTCAGTTAGAATTTCAAATTCAGCGTTTGAGTACTGTTCTACATACTCAGTTAAACTTATAGCTTTTCCTGAAAAATCACCTTCATAAACTGTTTTATCAAAAATTAATATGTTGCAATCGTCAATATCAATTTCTGTAAAATCAATTTCGCCAGTATAAATAATTTCCCGTTCTTCTGTGTATTGGAATATCTTGTCTAACTTTAATCTCAATAAAGCCTCTTGATATTCAATATTTATAATACGGCTATCATGTAAACTTAGGGCAATATTGCTTCCCCTATTTCTTATTAATTCCTTGCTCATACCAACCTCACAAATTCTAATTTACCTCTCTAATTTATCCTTGACATCAATACTACATTCTCTAAATGAGGGCTGCGGGCGAAAAGATCAACTGCGGCTACTCTATCCACTTTATACACCCCACTCATCAAGGCGATATCTCTCGCTAGGCTTGCGTGGTTACAGCTGATGTATACAATCTTTTCTATGCCGCTCTTATTTAGCATCTCTACTACTTTTTTGTCTAGACCCTTTCTCGGCGGGTCGACGATAACTGCGTCGTAAGTTTTTTCTTTCAATACTCTATTTATCGCGTCTTCGGCTTTGGCGTGTATAAATTTTGCGTTTTTTATGCCATTTGCTCTAGCGTTTTCGTCTGCGCTTTTAACTGAGGCTTCGACTACTTCGACTGCTGTTACTGATTTTGCTTCTTTGGCGGCGCATAGGCTTATGGTGCCTATGCCTGAGTACAGCTCAAGGACGTCCATCTGCGATGCATCTCCTAAGTACTCAAGTGCCTTCTTATACAAAACGTCCATCATCTCTAAATTCACTTGCAAAAATGTTTGCGGATATATTTTAAAGTCAAGTCCCAAGATATTTACGCTTAAAAAGTCCTCGCCATATAGCTTAGTAAATTTCCTTCCGTAAAGCACTTTGTCTGATTTATCATTTATGTTTAGGTAAATGGATTTGACTTTACTCATGTCGATGGCTGCTTTTAATTTTTTAATATCAATCACAATTTCATCGTGCGATACGAATGTGATCATCAGCTCATCTTTTTCGTTGTTTCTAAATACTATGTCCTTGATATCGCCTTTCTTTGCCTTCCAATCGTAGCCCTTATAATTTTCTTTTACGAATTTTCTTATGCCCTGATAAACTTTTAGCGCTTCTTTATTCATGTAGAGCATCTCTTCTGAGTCGACTACTGTGTTTGTGCCTTCTTCAAAATATCCGATGTCCACAGTACTATCTCCACGAGCGACTTTGACCTGTGTATTGTCTCTATAGTGTGTTAAAGTCTTTGCCATATATTCTTCTACGTCCACGTCAAGCCCAGCCATCTTCTTAAGGTTCATCTTAAGTCCATTAACTTTCCACTCGAATTCTTTTTCATAAGAAAGACAGCTTAAAATCGCCTCATCACTAGCTCCACTCACGCGAAACTCCGATGGGATGGCTATATCCAAGACATCTGCCTCGATGAAGCTCTTCTTTTTCACTTCGTTTGTGATTGTGACTGTATCGCCAAGCACGACTCCTTTAATAAAATAGACCAGTCCCTCGGACTTAGCAACGCCCCTTAGCTGACTGGTCATATCTTCAATGTAAAACTCTTTCATTAGATTGAACTTCTTAAATTGATTGTGTTATCTATGATGGAAAGGTCTATGACTTTGCAGTCGTCGATGACGCGCTCGTTGTAATCGGGTGTTTTCTCGATATTTAAAAACTTGTTAATGGTTCCGATTGCTTCTTCCAAGATGATTAGTCCGTCTTGGTCAAGTCCTGTGCCTTTTTCCAAAATAATTGTCTTAAATGGTGTTTCATTTGGCTTAACTGATCCTGATAATGGATGTGTAAGCAATTTATATCCTTCGTGAATTAGGTCTCTCGCCTTAAGCAAAACGCCTGTATAATTATCGACTTTGTCTACGTAGATCATGTCGAAGTCGTCTTTGTATTTGTCTCTAACGTAGTCGTTGTTTGTAACTATGGTTCTCTTCATATTAATTCTCCTCATTTATTCGTAAATTTTCTGCCATTTCAGCAAGTTTTTTAAGTCTATGGTTCACGCCCGATTTGCCAAGCTCTGGCTCCATAAGCCTTCCAAGCTCTGCAAGTGACGCGTCTCTGTTATTCAGTCTAAGTATTGCTAGCTCTTTTAAATCACTTTGTAATGCGTCTAGACCAATCATCTCGTCGATGTACTCTATATCAGCTACCTGCCTTGTCGATGCGTCGACTGTTTTTTGTATATTGGCTGTTTCGCAGTTGGTCCGTCTATTGGCATTGTTCCTAACGTCCTTAACTACTCTGATATTCTCAAAGCTAAGTACTGCTCTCATCGCACCTATAACTGTAAGAAAATCTGAGATTGCCTCGGCGCCCTTTAGGTAGGTGATGTAGTTCTCCTTACGTTTGACGTACTTTGCCCCAAGACCGTAGACGTTCATCAGCTCCTTGACCTCGTTTGCCTCGAACTCGCTTTCGAAGAGCATTTCGAGGTGGTAGCCGCGCTCCGGATTAGTGATGGAGCCGACTGCCAAAAATGCCGCTCTTAAGTAGCTACGCCTCATATCGTCGCTCTCTTTGACTGCCTTCGGAATCTTGTTTACGTCCAAAAAGCCTTCCATGCGCGTGTCCTTAAACATCTGCATAACTATATCCGTATCATTTAGGACTATGGTGTAGATGTTCATCTTCTTTAGCTGCGTCATCTTTGAGATGTCGACGTCAAGGTCTGTATCGTATAAATTTCTGATTACTGTAAAAATTCGTCTCGCAAGCGCCGCCTTTTGCACTCTGAATGAAACGGCCACTTTGCCTGATATGAAGCTAATGGATGAGACGTATCTCACGTATGCCATAAGCTCAGCTAGGGATGTGTCTTCGTCCGTGATCATCAGCTTTGCCGCTTCGTCCTTAGCTTTTTGTGAAAAACTCATTTCCTCTCCTCATTCTTCTCTCTGTCGTACTCTTCTATGGCTTTTCTAATAATTTCTCTTTCTTGACTGTATTTCATAAGACTAATCGCTTCTTCTCTTTCGTAGAACTTCGCCGTCTTAAAGCCTTCCATGCTCTGAGGCTTAGTATGCGTGTCCTTTGTTGACATCAAAAAGAAGTGTACCGTCTTGTCAATCTTTATGTTTCTCATCCTGTTAATGAAAGAGTAGTCAATCTTGCCTAAGTATTTTTTAATCTCGCCAGTGATGCCGCTTTCTTCCTTTACCTCGCGTAAGGCAGCCTCCTCAATGCTTTCACCGCGCTCGATTCTGCCCTTCGGTAATACGTAGTCGCCGTTGTACTTCTTCAAAAGTAGTATTAAATTGTTATTGATAATTACGCCTCCTGAGCTAAGTACCCTCACCTAAATCACCTGAACAATCTTAAAAATTTTTCTTCCTCATCTGAAATATCGTCTTGAGCGAGTAAATATTCCTTCTTGATAAGAATTTCCTCAAGTTTCAGCCTGCCCTTCTTTGTTAGTGACACGCTGTAATCCGAGTCTTCCTTCTCTATATATCCCTTTTTTAATAGATTTTCATACGAAGCATTTAGTTTTTCCTCAACAAGCTTGTCAGTCTCGTCCACGCCTAAGTAGCTAGCGACCTTGTCTTCCTTCGTGTCGTAAAATTGATATACTAGGTAAATGTACTCGTCAAGGTCCTTTATGTCAAAAGTTTTACCGCTTCTTTCCTTTTCTTCGTATTTCTTCTTTATTCTAAATTTATTTCTAAATCTTTGGTTCTTCGTCATCAAAAAGCCGACGATGATAAACGCTATAAGTGCGACAGCTATAAGCCCCTTAAGCACTAGCTCAGAGACGCCCGGCTTGTCAATACGTGTAATTTGCGTCCTCATCAGCTCGTCATTACGATAGTCATCGTAGTCCATGTCCAAATATGGCGCGTTCACGAACTCATTCTTCGGATACTTAATGCCTATAGCTATGTCAATGGGCTCGTCTATTTCGTATAGACCAGTCTTGCCATTTTCAAAAGTAGCGTTAAGGCCCTTTGAAGTAAATAGTTCGTATACCGGCTCGTCAAAGTAAACGCTCTCGTAGGCTATCTCAATGGTGTTGATGTGCGTGTTAAATGAACGATACAAGCCAAAGACAAAACCATCGGCCCTTTTAAAGGCTTTTGGAAGACCCTTGATCTTGTAAGAGACTTCTTTGTCGCCGCCGTTAAAGTCAAAGATGTATTTCGTTCCCGAAAGGAAATTGTCTCTAAGGCTCTTGCCCTCTACATCGTAGACCTCAGCGCCATCTGGCACATCGATCCCAAACTTAAAGCCCGTATGCTCCGTCTCGATCTTGACGTCTACATACATCGCGTCCTCCTTAAGATTCATCTTGTAAGTCATTTTATTTTCGCTCGATGCATGAGCGTTAAATCCTGCCATGAACATGACTATGGCAGAAAAAATTATTAAGAATCTAAATTTCTTCAATTGACTCGCCTCCTAGTACTCTTCATACATTTATACCCATTTACTCCATAAAAGCTAACAAAATTGCATCCTTTTTTAAATTTAATTTATTAAAGTCATCAGGCTTCATTGTGACTAGGCAGATGGCCGATGGCCCGCCCGATGCATTTAGATCGAAGTCCTCATTCACTATGCGTGCCTTAAGTCCAGCGTGCGCCTCGATTTCAGCTAGCTCATGCGCCGCGCCCTTTGAACCGATTGGAACGATGTCGTGAATATAGTCTTGCTCCTTTAAATATATATAATCACTCATGCTCATGGCCTTGTCACGATATTTAATTAGCTCCTCGCCCACTAGCGCCTTGCCGATGGCATAGACCGCATCGCCTTTTTGCGCCTTGCGTATATCAAGGCCGCGGCCTAAGACTGTGACGCCTACGCCAGTCATCTTTGTCACGAAGTTTTCTTCAGTCGATCCGGTAAAGCCATCTCTCTCGTCAAGCCCTGCGTCCTTCATCGCCATTTTGATGCCGCGAATGATTTTTTCGCCATAAGGCTCTCTCTCGTTACATAGCGTGTCGACCAAGACCATTGGCTCGCTTCTTACGCATAAAAGCTCGGCTATGGGCACGAAAGCTGCATAGTATGAAACCATTTCTATGTCAGCAAAAACTTCGTCACAAGGCTTTTCGCCTATCCCTGCTGCGCTGTCACAAGCAAGAACTAAATTCATATCGTCTAAAATTATTAAATCTCTAAAACTTTTCATGGCGCCTCCATTTACATATTCTTAACATATATGGTATAATATATTATATCATAAGTAGAGAGTATTTAATACTTTAATCGCAAAGGAGGACAAAATGAATTTTGAAGATAAGTTAAGGAATTACGCGAAGGTCGTTATTGAGAGGGGTATAAACGTGCAAAAAGGCATGCCGCTCGTGATAAATACATCAACTGAGGCGATGGACTTCGTTAGACTTTTGACTGAACTTGCCTACGAAAGAGGCGCAAGCGAAGTAATTGTAAGAATTCGTGACGACGAATGCGACAGAATGAGCGCGATGATGATGAGTGAAGAGGCGATTAAGCACGCACCCGAGTGGAAGCTTGATATGATGCTTGATTTTGCAGAGAGAAAGGCTGGCTTCTTGTCTGTTGCTGCGCCAAATCCATCGCTAATGAAGGACGTTGACCCTGAAAGAATAAAACTAATGCGCAGCGTGAACGCAAATCTGATGAAACCATTCCAAAAGTACACTATGAACGACATAAACCCATGGTGCGTCGTAGCCGTGCCATCAAAGGCTTGGGCAGACAAAGTGCTTCCAGACGTAGCTGAAGAAAAGCGCGTAGAAGGGCTATGGGACTTAATATTTAAGATAGTTAGAGTCGACGGCGCTGACCCTGACAAGGCTTGGGACGAATTCGAAAACACTATACAAGAAAAGGCTAAGTACTTAAACGAGATGCAATTCGAAAAACTTCATTACAGATCAAAATTAGGCACTGATTTGACTATAGAGATGCCAAAGAATCATCTATGGATAGGCGGCTCATCCATGAGCGAGACAGGGGTTCGCTTCACAGCCAACATCCCTACAGAAGAGATCTTCTCCGCACCTAAGAGAGATGGGGTTAATGGCATAGTTTATGCGACAAAACCATTGTCACTATCAGGTAAACTTGTTGAGAACTTTTCACTAAGATTTGAAAATGGTAAATGTGTTGAAGTAAAGGCAGAGAAGAATCAAAAATTACTAGAAGATTTAATCGCGACAGATGAAAACGCCTCAATGCTAGGCGAAGTGGCCCTTGTGCAAAACGACTCACCTATTAGCAATAGTAAAAAATTGTTCTACTCAACACTATTCGACGAGAACGCATCTTGTCACATAGCTTTCGGAGCTGCTTACCCAACATGCGTGGAGGGCGGCGCTGCCATGAGCGAAGAAGAATTACTTAAAAATGGTATTAACGATAGCAAAATTCATGTCGATTTTATGATTGGTGATGAAACAACTGAGATAATTGGGTATAAAGATGGTAAAGAATACAAAATATTTGAGGAAGGCAACTGGGCCTTCTAAGGAGGGATAATATGAACGACAATTTTGTATATGAAGAGTTTGATCCGAAGAGAAAGGGCGGCAGAGCAAGCGGCGTGTCCGAAGTATTTCAAGCGACAAACAGCTATATTAAAAATAATATCAAGGCACTTCTTTGCTTCGCACTAGTCTACATCGTGCTTATAGGCGGATTTGTAGCAATAAACGTAGGATCAATCATGCAAATTTCATCAGAGGTTTTAAAGGAAGGCTACAGCTACAATGGCGGTGAAATGTCAGACGAACTCGATAGCTCCTTAAAAGAGCTTGATGAGGCTGAAAGTTTTGAAGACGTTATGCAAGGCATGGGCAATTTAAAAAGAAGCATAAGAGAAGATGATTTTAAGAAATTTATGAGCTTTACAAGATCATCAGTACTAATGATGCTAAGCTTCATTGCCATGGGTATATTGATTCAGTTAATAGGTATCGCCTTCGTTACACACGTCAACAAGTGGATTTTCAAGATGGATAGAGGCTTTAAAGAAGTAACAGAAGCAGTATTTATTAAGTTTATCAAGTCCATCGCCATAGCCATAGTATTTGGACTTATAACAGGTGCTACAGCACTAGTCTTCGGTATAATCAGTGCAACTAGCAATTCTTATGAAGCGATAATTATAATCATGACTATAGTTTTATTCTTAGCAAACTTCTACATCGGCCTAGCAGGAGGCTTTGCGCACTACCTAGTTACTACAAATAAGTACATCGGCATAGGCACTTGCATTAGCACAGGCTTTGGACTTGCGAATAGATTCTTATTCAACTGGATTGGCAAGATGCTACTGATCTTCATAGGAGTATTTGTAGTGGGCGGCCTTGCAACACTTCTAATCGCACTGCTTGCGACAGGACTAAGATCCCCTTGGATCATGGCTATAACAACAATACCTTGGATCATCGGAACACTTTATTCAACAGTCTACTCACAAATGGCGCTGTGCGACTACACAAACCAATACGAGTTTAGAACAGGAAATGTAGTCAGAGACTACGACTACTACGACATCTACGATGATGACGGATATGATTATACAGACAGACCAAGACGCTACCAAGACGACGAAGCAAGAAGCGTGGATGATTTTTATAATAACTTAGATAGATAGATAAATAAATAGATTAAATGAGTTAAATGAATTAAGCGCGGCAGAGGCTGCGCTTTTTTTTGGGTGATCAGACTGAAAAATAAGGGGAAAATTCCCCTTATTTTTCATTTTATGTATTGACTAAGTGCAGAAATTTGATTATAATAATAAGTAGAAGAGATATCTAGTCAATATTTTATGGAGATGATATAGATGAAAATTTCAAGAGACAAGTACTTAAATGATTTGATAGTGAGGATGCATAACGGTCTAATTAAGGTTATAACAGGACTTAGACGTAGCGGAAAATCATATCTATTGTTTGAAATATTTAAAAGCTATTTACTAGAAAACAATATTAGTGAAAGTCATATCATAGAAATTTCTTTAGATCAAAGAAAAAATAAAAAATATAGAGACCCAGACACTATTCTTGACTTTATAGAAAGCTCTATACTTGATGATGACACTTACTACGTCTTCTTAGATGAAGTTCAAATGCTTGAAGATTTCGAAGAAGTGCTCAACTCTTTGCTTCACATTAATAATGTTGACATCTACGTTACTGGAAGCAATTCAAGGTTTTTATCAAAGGACATAATCACCGAATTTCGTGGCCGTGGTGACGAGATTCATATATACCCACTTACTTTTAAAGAGTTTATGCAGGTCTACGATGGCGACAAATACGAAGGCCTTTCTGAATACATAATCTACGGTGGTCTGCCTCTAGTTGCTACTATGAAAAATGATGAACAAAAGGTGAAGTATCTTGAAAATTTATTCGAGGAAACTTACTTAAAAGACATTAAAGAGCGCTACAAGATAGAAAAAGCTCAAGAGATGGATGATTTAATTAAGGTTTTAGCTTCAAGCGTTGGATCTCTTTCAAATCCATCGAAAATTGCAGACACTTTTAAAAGCTCATTAAAATCAGATATTAGCATGAATACCATAAAAAATTACATTACTTATCTTGAAGAATCTTTTTTGATTAACGAAGCTAATAGGTATGACGTCAAGGGCAGAAAATACATTGGAACTCCATTGAAATATTACTTTGAAGATATTGGCCTAAGAAATGCTAAGCTTGAATTTAGACAAATTGAAGAAACTCATTTAATGGAAAATATTGTCTACAACGAGCTTAGAGCAAGAGGCTTCCAGGTCGATGTAGGCATGGTTGAGATAAAAGAAAAAAATAAAGATGGTAGTTTCGAAAAAAAACGTCTAGAAGTTGATTTCATCGCAAACAAAGGAAGTAAAAAATATTATATACAGTCAGCATATAGTCTAGCTACGGAGAAAAAGATAAAGCAAGAAAAGAATTCTCTACTAAATATTAACGACTCTTTTAAGAAGATAATTATTGTTAAAGATGTAATAAAGCCACAAAGAGACGAAAGTGGCATTGTGAGCATAAGCTTATATGATTTTTTATTGGATGAAAATAGCTTAAGTATATAAATCAGACTGAAAAATAAGGGGAAAATTCCCCTTATTTTTCATTTTGAACGAAGTGGCTATACTATTAACATAGTTTTGCAAATATAGCTCCTTTATGTTATAATGACGATAAGATAAAATAATTAAAGGAGGAAGAAATGAGTAAATTTATTGCGGACAAAAGCTTTTTTGAATTATTTCCTGAGGCGAAGCTTGGGGTAATTCTTGTAAAGAACATGGAAAATTCTGATGAAAGCCCGATTGAAGTTAAAAAAATGCTGCTTGATGCGAACGACGAAGCGGAAAAATATCTTGTAGCTGGCCAACTTAGCGAAAATAAAGAGGTAGCTGTTTGGAGAGAGGCGTACAAGAAGTTCAAAACTAAAAAAGGCGCGAGATGCTCAATTGAAGCGCTTTTAAAGAGACTTTCTAAGGGAAACATCGTTGGCTCGATTAATACTTTGGTTGACATCTACAACGCTGCATCACTTAAGTACGCGCTACCATGCGGCGCCGAGGACTCGGACAAGTTCGTTGGCGATTTGAGGCTAACTATCACTGAGGGCGGCGACGAATTTCAAGCTATCGGTGAGGATCCATCTGAGACTTATGAGGGCGAACTTTGCTACAAGGACGACAAGGGCGCTATTTGCAGATGCTTCAACTGGCGTGACGGCATCAGAACGATGATTACAGAAGATACTAAGAACGCATTCATGATTATGGAGCTCGTTGACCCAGATAGATACGACGCACTTGAAGGAGCTCTTGAGTTTTTGAAGGAAAATCTTACAAAGTACTTAAATGCTGATGTGGCAGTGCACATTTTGGATAAGGATAATCCAGAAGTAGAAATATAAAACATTTTTTATTAGGATTGCGCCTGGAACTCGTTCACTTTTCGGCAATGCTCGAGTATGACTTATACGCTCCGCTTGCCTCAAAGTTCCACTTCGTCCCATGCATCAATCCTATCTAAAAAATGAATGTAAAGTAAATAAATAATATTACATGGCTTAAAAAAATAGAATGGGCATATGGTCTAAACCATATGCCCTTGTTTTTTAGTCTACGTACACTTGAAAGCCCTTCGCTAACGGATTCACCGAATAATCTATCGTAAATTTCTCAATATAATCCATATTCTTGTTCACGCAAACCCTAAAGCCATCGACATCAATCACTATATCATTGTCATGTAACTTATCCAAAGTCACGCCATAAACGGCACCCCTTCATGAGTAGTTGAGTAGCCTTATGCGCAGGGCCTTGTCCTCGTGCTCTTTAACGTTTAGCTCATTAAGTCTTTGAGCTGCTCTTTCTTTTATTTCAACTTTCATAATTATCACCAGTATATATATACCCAAGGTCCATAAAATTAATCTATACTTTCACCGCCATTATTATAAATATGTCAATAGTTTTGCCACGATTATAAATTTTATCTATATATACACTGCCAAAATCATAAATAAATCAATACCTCTTTGCCATCAATATAAATTTTACCTATACTTACTCTACCATAATTATAAATTTATCAATATCACTTTCGCCATCGCCATAATTTTTATCTATACTTTCACCACCATTTTCAAAAATTTATCAATAGCAGTGCACAAAAAATCTGCCCACGTCAATGGGCAGATCTTGTAGAGAGTATTTTATTTTGCACTCCAAAGCTCTTCAGCCTTTGGTTTCCAATGTTTTGCGTAATTTTCGCACTTGTCACACAAGTGATCAACGCTTTCTGGAGACTCAAGGTCTGTAGATTTGGCGCCAGTTTTCTTTACCATTTCCCTTAAAAGTTCAGGGTTTTCAAGCATTGGGCACGGTCTAAGCATGTTGTCGTTGAATGGGTGTCCGTCGTGGTATGCCATGAACAGTGGTGATCTCAATGCTTCGAGTATAGTTTTTTCTCTGATATTCGAGTCGGAGTAGTGTATGAAAACGCACGGATCAAGGTCGCCGTTTGCGTTTATGTGTAAGTAGTTTTTGCCGCCTGCGATGCAGCCGCCAACAAATTCAGCGTCGTTTTGGAAGTCCATAGCGAACAGTGGTTTTCTAGCTCTTTGTTCTCTAATTCTTCTGTAAACAAGCTCTCTTTGTTCTGGGTTTGGCATAAGCTCAACGCTAGCGTCGTTGCCCACTGGCATGTAGTGGAAGTACCATACAAAGTAGGCTCCCATCTCTATCATCATATCCCAATAAGCTTCTGATGTGATTGAGTCGTAGTTTTCACTAGTGTAGCAGCATGAAATTCCGTATAAAAGTTTCTTTTCGCGCAAAAGCTTCATCGCCTTGACAGCCTTGTCGTAGACACCGTCTCCACGTCTTGAGTCAGTCGCCTCTTTAGATCCCTCCAAAGATATGGACGGAACAAAGTTTTTCACGCGTAGCATCTCGTCAGCAAAGGCTTCATCTATTAGCGTGCCGTTAGTAAAGGCCATAAATACGCAGTCGTCGTGCTTTTCACATAGACGAATCAAATCGTCCTTTCTAACAAGCGGTTCGCCGCCAGTGTATATGTAGAAATAAACACCCATTTCCTTGCCTTGCTTGATGATATCGTCAATTTCATCGTATGATAAATTCAATTTATTGCCATATTCCGCAGCCCAGCAACCTGTGCAATGCAGATTACAAGCCGATGTTGGATCTAAAAGTATAGTCCACGGTATATTGCAGTTGTACTTTTGTCTAAGCTCCTCTTGAATAGGACCGCCGACCAAATTACCATTGATAAAGAAATTTACGATCAAAGTCTTGACAATTTCTGGGTCAACATCATTAAGTATATGACGAACATATGGGTAGTATGGATCACTTGGGTCACTTATAGCCTTACGAATGGCCGCTCTTTGATTAGCAAAGCCGCCGTTTGAAAACTTATCTGCCCAGTCCATAGCCTCAAGTAGATTCGCCTCAGGGTCTTTGTATAAATGATTAAATGCCTTAGTTAAGCCAAATTTGGCTAATGTAGTAGAAACACTCATATATAATCCTCCTTTTTTACTATTCTACAATATAGCATATCACCAAGCCCATGGTATTGTGAATATGCAATCAAGTAGAATTGTTCAAATTAGGACATATTTATTTATCTGTACCAAGGCCCCCATCAAAAGAGTCAATCAGCTCGTCAAAGATCGCACCAAGCTTATCTATGCCATCGTCGATGTCGTCTTGCATATCATTCCATAAGAATCTCATGAAAAATCCGCTTATCGTGTAAGTAATCATCTCGGAAGCAAGCTTTGCGCGGAGTATGTCGCCGCCCGTGATTCGCGCGTACTCCTCCATATACAAAGAGACGGTCGAAGAGATCCTTTCAAATACATAAAAGCAGATTTGGTCACGCGATAGAGAGTTGTAAACGTTGTAA
>ERZ1673742.2021-NODE-2021-length-16312-cov-4.142093_pt1 | contig 16312 bp, 19 predicted proteins | sample MGYA00580208_ERZ1673742 | MGnify/ENA primary metagenome ERZ1673742 (study PRJEB41218, sample SAMN15661774) | gut metagenome | host: Homo sapiens | place: Canada: London | collected 2015-08-20/2019-03-30 | study: EMG produced TPA metagenomics assembly of...
TGAAAATGCTTTGCCTTTGTAGAATCTTATAACTGCTGTATCATTTTCTCTCAAGAATTGAATAGCTTCTTGAACTTCATCCTTGTTTAATGGAAGTTGATCATATGTTTCGTTGTCCATAAAGTAGTAAAGTGCATCATCATTGTAAAGATATTGCATTTCTTTTGTTTCTAATTGTGCGTCATTGAACTTTTCAGTTGGATTGAATGTTACTTCCTTTGTTGCGCCGCTTAGTACGCTTCTGATAGTTGCTCTAACAAAAGCAGCTCCCTTTCCTGGCTTAACATGTTGAAAGTCCAATACTTGATAAACGTCTCCATCCCATTCGAATGTAGCGCCATTTCTAAAATCACTTGCCGATAACATATATTTCCTCCTAAATTCTAATCTCTAAGACTATTATATCAGTTAATTTGTAATTTAACAAGTATTTTTTTAATAATATCGATATTTTTATAAATAAATATTATCTTTAATAGTCAGATCTAGTCACCTTTATTATACCTTTGAATGTTTTGCACCTTCTATACATCATATTAAGTGATTTGAAACAGTCAATATTAGATTCTTTATCTATATCAATAAGAGCGCCCATTATGTCGCTTTCACCCTCAATATTTAAGCTGCCATCTATAATCAAAAGTCCTCTAAACTTAAAATTTGCTTTTAAATTCACATCGCCATCTATAATCATTATACCTGAGCCATTAATGTTAGCACACAGGTCCTCATCATCAGCTGTGATTTTGACTATGGCGTTCGTATAATCAAAGTTTCTTGCATCTATCTCATCTATATCGATAAAGTAATTATTGATTTCGCTAGTGCTAAAATTTTGCACTTCGTTATCTTGAATTATTTCTTCGCAAAAATCTTTCTTATCTTTAGTGCTAGGATTGTCTTTAAAAAATATTCTATTTAGCAAAGAATATTTTGCATTAGTAGTTTTTTTCTTTTTATTAGCTAGTATTTCTTGGTAATAAATATTAATAGCGTTCTTTGCTGTTGGATCATTAAGTGAGACTACAGCTTTTTGGTTTTCAAAAACTGAGTAATCTTTACCTATGATATCATGAATGTCGCCGCCATTTAAGTAGGTCTCTTCTATATCCTTAGTAATTATATTATGAATGGACTCCTCATTATAAGCATATTGCTTCATCTTTGACCTGTTGAGATACATCATTCTTTCAACGCTTACGTATTCAAAGAGATATATTAAAAGAGCCGTTAGTAAAAATATTACAGATAAAACTACTAAGCTTGCACTGCCCTTCTTCATTCTATCACCTCAAGATACTTTGTACTGAATAGCTTTTTATAGTCTTTGCCATCTACTTTGATTTGCATGATTACAAAGGCATCCTCAGCATTATAAGCAAAGGAAAGGTCTTCAAGTCCTGATAAAAAGTATGTTACGCCAATAGACTTAGAGCCTGCAACTCTCTTTATTCTATCGCCGTCCATATAATAGTCAGATGATTTAAGTTCTCTCGAGCCTTTCTTTTCAAAATGGATTGAGTCACTTTTAACGCTCACCGCGTTATATAAAGTAAAATCATTTTCAATGAACGAAAAGAATAGATTGATGTCGTCTTCTTTCTCTAAGCTTTCTTCGTATCTTTGAGTAAAGCTAGTAAAGTTTTTTAGTAAGGAGCTCGCTTGGAATAGAACTATTGACAAGATAAAGAGAGCGATGATTAACTCAATCAAGGACTCTGCTTTTTTATTTGATGATCTGATATTCTTCATATGTATTTCCTTCTTCATCAATTATATATAGTGTAAATGTATATAAATCTCCAGTATATGCTTCTTTAACGAGATTAAATTTACAGTCTTCGCCTAAATTGTCTTTTATTTTATCTGAAATGGCATAGACATCGTTTGTTTCATCTGATCTAAGTATCTCCATAGCATTACTAGCAAAAGCATCAGCCTTTCTAAGATTCTTCGTATCAGCTTCTAGCGCCATAAAATTCTTCAAAAAAATAGACAGAAAAAGTATGAAGCAAGAAAGTATAGCAAAGGAAACTACAATATCCATCATTGTAAGTGCTTTTTTATACTTCTTCATACCTAACCTGTCCTCCAACTGCTGCTACAATCACATTATATTTCTTATTGCTCTTATTTGAAACTAGCATAATACTATATGCGCCCATAAAAGATTTTGTTCCGCCTTCACTAGTGAATTGAAAGATTTCACCCGACTCAAACTTAAGATGCTCAAGCTTATATACTTTCTTCATATCGATATTGTTAGAAACCACAATCTCGTCTCCATCAAGAGCAACTTCAAGATCAGTCATCTGCATGATAGCGCTAAGTCTAGCCTTCTTTATTATTTGAACAACTCTTTTGGCCTCAGCCCTCTCGCTATAATTACTAAACTCTCTATACGCTAGTATAAACATAGATATGATTATAGCTGCCACGCATAAAGAAATGACTGTATCGATATATGTATATCCTTTTTTATTCATAATCAATCTCACCTATAGATAAATAAAAAGTCATATCCTTATCCCTTATAAACTCGATAGACTCTATCCTTGCCCCTTTAAAATCATTGCCGATGTAGAAGTATTTAAAGTCAGATGCGCCCTCTAAATCAATTGCTGCTTCTTTACCATCTTTAATGACTTTTAATTTTGCCTCACTACAGCCAGTAAAATCGATACTTACATATTCTTTCTTTATCAAAATATCATTCTTAGGGACAAGAATAATGTTTTCTTTATTATTATCATTACAAAAGACGATGTTCTTCTCATCTTGATAATAAACGCTTCCCGCCTTTGCTTCCCATCTATCCAGCATAGGATTACTTATTTCACTTTCTAAAACTATAGCCTCTTCATTAGCATCTTCATCTTCTTCAGCAAAATCATCAAGAATATCAAAGGGGTCTTCTTCATCAAAATCACTATAGCTAATAAAGCTATTGGTCGTAGACATTATGACCTTATTAATGATTTCATCTTTGCTAATGGTTTTCGCATCAGCATCATGCTTTGCAATATCAATCTTTTTTGCCTTCTTTAGCTGAGTATCGTTCTTATCTTTTGCTAGTGTGAATCTCTTTTTTACGTCGCTCTCTTCATAATTTGGCTCCTCGCGATTTATAGGCAAAAATAAATTAGCTAGTATAAGTAAAACTATGATTAGCCCTTTATTTATATACTTTCTCATCGTATAAACCTCAATAGAAGCAATATAAGTAAGGCTAGTATAATGATGTCAAGAGCTATGTTTATTATAAGTGATATGTTCACCTTATTTTTATATTTTTTAGAGGCTATCTTAAATAAATCTTTTAAGTATAAAATATTATTTGCTTCTTCAAATTCTTTTGTCTTAAGTAGGACTAGGACCTTGCCATCTGTGTTATTAGCTTGATTCAAAATATAGTTATACATCTGATCCTTGTCAAGATTATAAAGATTGATATCAAAGTTTGATTTTTCATACGAAGAAGTGATTGCGTCATACTTATATAGCGCTTCGTCTGTAATAATCTTCATAATATTTTCTTCTTTTAAGTTTAAGGATAAGAGATCAATTTTAGCTAAGCTAGCTAAGTATGCGTCTAAATCACTATCATAATCATTTAGCTTTATAATGAGAGTATCTTTGTTTAAGTATTTATTGTCTCTAAACTTCTTAAATAAGTACTTGAGGCTCTCACTTTTATCACTATCATCATAAGTAATTTGCTCAACAATGCTAGTTTTTTTATTGTTTAAAAACACATAGGATGAATCGATGTACATTATGTTCTTCATAAGACCTTCCCCTTAAATAGATCAAAGAGCATCAAGATAAAAAATGCAAAGCTTATATATGGAACTAGTCTAACTCCACTATCCTTTTTCTTACGCCAATAGTTTTTAGCTAGATTTACAAGTATTGCGCTTAGAGTAGATATTATTATTAATATCAAAAATTTTTCAAAATCAAATATCATAAATAGCAAAATATATAGATCAACGTCACCATCGCCAATGTAGTCAAGGTACTTAGTCTTTAAAATGTGCGAAAGAAATAAAGCTAGGTATATAAGGCATATCTTAATATAAGATACATCTTTTAATATAGCTATAGCTAAGACAATTATTATTAATAAGTAAAAATAAAAACTATTGTACTCGGCTTCTTTTATGTCTTTGTATGAGATATATAAAAGAAGAAGTGACAGAAGTATATATAAGGCTATAAGCATTATGAATTAGTAATGACCAGTACCTGTTTCGCTGCTCTTCTTTGCTTCAACCTTATCTGGACTAACTGTTATAACGCCTTGATCGTCATGAGTCACAGTGTAAATCCTGCTTGTATTACCGTCTCCAGCAGGTATTGATGAAGGAACTGTAACTTTGCTCTTTAAATATCCTTGAGCGTATAATTCATCTGATGTAACGTCAGGATCGTCCGGAAAATCAGTAAAGTATAATAAAGCAACTGAACTGATTTGATCAACATTGGCGTTGTGAGCAGTTCTTTCAGCGCTAGTCTTAATCGCTTTATAGGCAGGTATAGCAACAGCTATAAGTATAGCAACTATCGCTATAGAGATAATTATCTCTACAAAAGTAAATCCTTTTTTCTTCTCAAAGTTCTTCATAATATTTCCTCCTCCTATGAAATAATACTAGTCATCGAGTCATACATTGGCTTAAATACCATTACAAGTATTAGCATAATCACTAGTCCCATGATTATGGTCATGAGTGGCTCGATAGAATTTACAAACTTATCTAGTCTTCTCTTTAAATCTCTCTTGTATAGTGATAGAACGTTTTCAATAATTTCAACTAAGTGCTCTGACTCATATCCTGTTATTAGTATTGTCTTGACATCATCTAAAAATATATGGCTAGAGTCAAGAACGTTTTTCAAAGTCTCTCCTTCATTTAACATCTTAGTCATTCTTTCGAACTCTTTTCTTAAGTATACTAAATCAAAATTTTTTGCAAAGAAATCAAAAATTTCATTAACTTTGCTGCCTGATCTAAGCATGCTAAGCATATAATACAAAATTCTGTAATTTACTCTATATTTATATAAACCGTTCTTCGATTCGAGTAAATATCTTTGCTTGATATATAAGTAAGCGTAGTTCTTATTTAGTATCGCAAAAACTATAATTATTATAAATATAGCCGCGATATAGTATATGTAATGATTTTTAATAGAATTGCTTACGACTAGAAGTATTCTTAAGCTATCAGGCATTAAGTTCATGTCGTTATCAAATAGATAAGAAAATTGCGGCACTAAGAAGACTATAATCATAATTATAAAAGCAAGTAACGTCAGCATTAAAAATTTTGGCTTAATCATGATGTTGTTTATAGTGTTCTTATACTCTTCTTGTTCATAAAGATTTTCACTGATCTCAAGTATTTGCTCTGACAAGTCTTTTGAGTTTTTGCTTGACTTTATATGCTCTGACTTTTCAGCTATCCTAAGACTTAATAAGGATAGATTATCAAGTATATCAAGCTTTGCTAAAATATCTGACAAAGTAAAGCCGTGTTCTATAAGCTCCTTGATTAGTAAATAATAATTCTTAAGTGGATCGCTAAGAGCTGATGAATTATTATACATTTGCTCTAGGATTTGTGGCAGGTTATTATTTATCTTTAGATTAAAAGCGATGATTCTAAAAAAGTTTGCAATATGCTTTTTGCTTACGCTATTAATCTTAAGCGTTCTATATATTTTCGCTGGCCTAAAGTATTGGACGTGCATAAAGTCAATATCTTTTTCTTTAGTCAATTGAAAGGCTTCATAAATGTTTTTAGCTCTTAAGCTTTCTGTCCTTCCATCTTCAAAAGTGATTTCAAATTTCATTGATATCGCCCTCTTTGAACTCTTCATAAGTCTTCTTGTCTATAAACTTATGCTCAAGTAGATAATATATAGAATCTTCAAAGCTAACATAATCACTTAGTTTCCTCATCTCATTATAAATCTCACTTGTAAGCTTTGTATTGTTCTTTAGTAAAAGGTCTCTAATCTTGTCATTGATAAGCATTATTTCAAAAACAGCAATTCTGCCGTAGTACTCGCTGTCACTTGCATCATCAGTAAAGTCAATATAATCATACGATGTCTTTAAACGCTTCACAAGACGTTGATTGACTATAGCGTTTAATGAGGTAAATAAATACGAAGCCTCTACATCCATCTCTAATAGTCTGTTGATGCTAGTTACGGGGCTCATACTATGTAGAGTCGTAATGATCTTGTGACCAGTTAGAGAAGCTCTTACAGCTATCTGTGCAGATTCTTCGTCTCTTATTTCGCCAATGGCTATGACATCAGGGTCCTGTCTAAGTATGGCCCTAAGTGTATTTGCAAAAGTTATGTCCTTGTAGTCATGTATTTCAATTTGATCAATATCGTTAACTCTGTACTCAACAGGGTCCTCAACACTAACTATGCTTAGACGCTCTTTGTCTAAGTTGTTAAGCATAGTATACATAGTTGAGTTCTTGCCTGAGCCTGTTGGTCCAGTTATTATAGTCATTTGATATTTATATTTAACTATCTTTTTAAATAGTTCTTTTGCCTTATCTGACAAACCTATATTGTCAATGGTAAACATCTCTTTATTGTTTAAAATTCTTATACAGATTTTCTCTCCATAAATAGCCTCGATAAAGGAAACCCTTAGGTCGACATCGCCGTGGCTAAATCTTCCGTCTTGTGGCGCAAACTTAATAGCAGTGTCACAATCAGACTTAATCTTGATTATATTGACAATGTTTTGATAAGAGCTTTTATTGATCTTTTTAAAAAACACAAGTTCGCCATCAATTCTAAGCCTAATCAATATATACTTACTATAAGGTTCAAAGTGTATATCGCTAGCTCTATTATCAATGGCGTAGTCTATGGTATTTTTAATAAATTCTTCAGCTTTACTAGATTGTATCTCTAGTATGCCTTTATCATCATATAGAGAAAATAATCTATTCATTGGCCTTCCTTCTAATCATATAATTATATTCAACCTTCTTATCATATGCTAGATAAGCTTCCTTCATAGGTGTATTTATATTATCTACCTCGTTCATGTCCTCATCGTAGATCTTATTTATGGTGAATTTGTCATAAAACTTTGGTCCAAATATCTCTACTTCGTCGCCTATAGAGAATTTATTTCTCTCTTGTACCTTCATTAGCTTTTTGTCTTCATCGTAGTCAAGAACTTTCGCAACAAAATCATATAGTCTGATATATGAAGAATTATCATAAGTTAATGAGGCTTCCTTAACATCGCCAAAGAAGAAGGCTGTAGTGAAGTCTCTATGACTAACTTTTTCTATCTCTTCTAGATAGATATTATTATCTCTATTATAATTATATTTTTCAATATCTTCATAATAATCATCTATAGCTCTTCTATATTGGTTGATGACAGTCGCTACATAATATTCAGACTTTACTCTACCTTCAATTTTGAATGAATCTACTCCTGCTTCAATAAGCTCAGGAATGTAGTTAATCATACAAAGGTCTTTTGAGTTCATGATGTATGAGCCATTTTCATCCTCTGTTATTTGGAAGTACTCTCCAGGTCTTTTCTCTTCCATAAGATAGTACTTGTATCTACATGGATGTGCGCAGTCGCCCATATTAGCGCTTCTGCCTGTCATGTAGTTTGATAAAAGGCATCTACCTGAGTAGCTCATGCACATTGCTCCATGAACAAAGGTCTCAATCATTATGCTGTCTTTTACTTCATTTTTTATTTCTTTTATTTCATTTAAGCTTAATTCTCTTGCTAAGATAACTCTATCTGCCCCAAGGCTTTTCCAAAACTCGACTGTAGCTGTATTTGTGATATTTGCTTGAGTGCTTATATGAATCTCTTTGCTTGGTGCAAGTGTTTTTACCTTTTGAAATATGCCAGGGTCTGAGACTATAAAGGCGTCTACACCTGCTTCATCTAAGCTTTGTATATACTCATCAACACCTTCTAGATCCTTGTTATGTGAAATAACATTAAGCGTTAAATAAACTTTTTTATCTAAATCATGAGCAAGCTTTGTCGCTTCCTTTATATCGTCTAGGCTAAAATTTTTAGAAGCAGTTCTTAAACCTAGCTTGTCTCCAGCTAAGTAAACAGCATCAGCTCCATATTGTATCGCAGTTTTAAACTTTTCTAAGTCTCCTGCTGGTGCTAGTAATTCAACTTTTTTCATCTTACTCCTTCCTTAAAAGCAATAAGCCGTCATGAACAGTGAGTAGACTCGCTGTGAATCTCTTATCGCTTTTAACATCTTCTATAAATTTTTTTAAATTCTTTATTATAGTTCTATATCTTTTATTGTCTTCGTCTTTAGCTACATAGCCTCTGAATAAGATATTGTCAATAAGTATGATGGCGTTCTCACTTGTTAGATCGTATACTAAATTTAAATACTCTTCATACTGTGATTTATTCGCATCGATGAAGCAAAAATCAAATTTCTTTTCTTTGTCCATGCTTTTCAATACGCTTATAGCATCGTCATTGACAGCTTTTATCTTATTATCTTTATCATATTTTTTAAGATTCTCTTCTAGTATCTTAAATGTGTCTCCATCTTTTTCAATAGTAAATATATTAGCTCCAGATGCTTTTTGCATAAGCAAAGATGAATAGCCTATGGCTGATCCTATCTCTAATATATTCTTAGACTTAATCGTTTTTAGTAAAAGCTCTAAAAATCTAGCCACATCCTGTGAGACTATAGGAACTCTATACTCTTCAGCATAGCAAACTAAATCTTTAAAATTTTCTCTCTCGAAAGAAAAATCTTCTACATAGCGAAAAACATCTTCATCAATAAACTGACTAATCATTATTACTCTTATAATCCTTTTTATCTTCTAGGAACTTGTTGTAATCTGAAGAGAAGTTATGTCCGCCATCTGAGCCAGGTTTAACTACAAAGTATAAGTAGTCAACATCAGCTGGATGAAGGCTCGCAACGATTGACGCTTCGCCAGGATTGCATATAGGTGCAGGTGGCAAACCATCATGTGTGTATGTGTTATATGGCGAATCAACCTTTAAGTCTTCATTACTTAAATTAGGCTTTCTCTCGCCAAGTGCGTACTGAATTGTGGCGCATGATTGAAGCCTGATATTCTTATCGATTCTATTTAAGAAAACTTTTGCAATGATAGGTCTTTCTTCTTCAAGCTTTGCTTCTCTCTCAACAATTGAAGCTAAAGTGATTAGCTTATTTAAGTCATCTACTTCCCCACTAATCTTGCTATAAACATTGTTAAAAGCATTAAGCATCATATTGATGATCTCTTCACTGCTTGAACCCATGGCAATATCATAAGTTGCTGGGAACAAAAAGCCTTCTAATGTATCATTATTAATACTTGATAAAAATTCATATTTTTCTTTGTATTTATCTACATTTTTGCATTCATTTAAAAAGTCTTCGCTAGATACTAAGCCCTTTTCCTCAAGTCTTTGCGCTATACGTGTAAGCTCAAAACCTTCTGGTATGGTAACTTTAATAGTTTCGCCCTTTGGAGCTTCTTCTGCTTCGCCAGCAATTACATTAGCAATTTCTAGCAAAGTCATAGATTTTTTCACCTTGAATGTACCGCTCTTAATGTGCTTTTCAAGGTCATTTTCCTTTAGCACTTCTTTAAAAGCAGTACCATTCCTAATGATTTTATTCTCATAAAGCTCTCTAGCTACATAAGACGCACCGCTACCTTCAGGTATTTCTATAGTGTATTCAGTATCATCATTTGGGTCATAAGGCTTATACATGCCTGATATGCATGAATTTACCTTCCATACAATTGCAAGAACTATAAGTATTAGTACAGTTATTGTAATTATTCTTCTTTTTTTCATTAAATCACCTTTTTTAATCTTTTATCGTAAATATAATAAATTAATGATCCAAATACTACAACGCTTATTGCTTCTCCACCCATGATTCCTAAAACTGTTGTAAAATATGGTATACATGAGAAATAAGACACCCATATTGATACTAAGAAACCATTTAAAATAATTGGTGGTAACATAGCTAAGTATTTAGATTTTGCTTTTCTAGTTAAATATGCCGCGAGTAATGTAACTAAACTTCCGCATATAATATCTATCATGCCATAGCCAGACATAAATGATAAAAAGATGTTTGAGATTAAACATCCTACGAATAGTCCAGGCACTGCGGCTGCCTCCATTAGTGGAAGAACTGTAAGTCCTTCTGCTAGTCTTAATTGTATTGGTCCAAATGTCAATTGTTGGAACGGTAATATTGTTTGTAATAGTATTAGTATTGTGTATAGTGTGGCGATTACTGCCGCCTTTGTAATTGTATTTGTACTTGTTTTTGCTTTCATATTATTGCTCCCATGTTGAAAATTTATGTAAATGAGTAAACCTATAAGCCGTGTTCTGTATTAGATGGTTATCTATCTAGTTTTAGTGTTACCACTAAAATCAAGCAACTTACCTTACAGGAGGTTACGAGCAGCAACCTTTTATCCTTGTTTGTTTTGCTCCGAATGGGGTTTACATGTCACCTTTAGTCGCCTAAAAGTAGGTAGTCTCTTACACTGCCTTTCCACCCTTACCAATATGGCGGTTTATTTCTGTTGCACTATCCTTGAAGTCACCTTCACTGGACGTTATCCAGCATTCTGCTCTACGGAGCACGGACTTTCCTCATGCCTAAGCACGCAACCATCTGGTTTACTCATTACAAATTTAATTATACTACAAAATCTATAAAATTTCTATAATATTTCAATATTATCAGTAAAAGAAGAGAAATTTTTTATGATTTCCGCGTCTTCAAAATCTTTCTTAATAAGCTCTTCTATGATATTAACAAAAGCACTTTCGCTACTGTTATGGTCTTGCATGATTAAGTTGATCTTTGCGTTTCTTAACGCTTGCACATCGTGGTAGCCTAGGTCTGAAGTTATAAGAGTATCTGGTCTTTTCTCAAGAACACTGTCTAAAAAATCTTTTCCACTACCATTTAATATCATTACTCTTGTATTCTTATCGTTGTTTTTATAAACTTGAATGTACTTTGACTTGTTTATGTCTTTTATTCTTTTTGCTAAACTAATTAAATCTATATCATTAAGCTCGCCTGCTATACCATAGCCCAAGCCATCATCTACTTTGATGGCAAAGTCAGTATTCACCAAGTCTAATTTATTTTCATAAAATTTATAAAAGCCTGCTCTTTGTATATCAAAAGAAGTGTGTGCGCTGTAGTAGACTATGTCATGCTTAATCATATACTTGATGAGCTTTGAGCTCGCGCTCATGTCAATCTCTTTTATGCCTTTAAAAATTAAAGGATGATGCGTTATGACCATATCCACATCATCCAGTTCATTAATATTATCATATAAGAGATCAACGCTTAAATAAATTTTATTAATATCTTCTTTATCTGCATCTATTATGAGTCCCGAATTGTCCCAAGGCTCTGCGTGTTCCTTTGGGAAGATGCTTTCAATTGCACTAATAATTTTATCTTTTTTCATTGATCTTCTCCATGTATTGTAAAATTTTATTTAATTCTTCTTCTAGTTCATTATACTTCATCAGATTTTTTTCTTTATTGATCTTTTGAAGTATAGTTTTTATATTTTTAATCTCATTGTCATAGTAAGTATTTAAGTAAGAAATATCATTTCTATCAAAGTTTACAGGGAATTTATAATCGGCGACATTAGTCTTTTTATTTCTTATCTCAAATAGCCTGTAGTACTTGTCCTTTTCTATAAATAGGCGCTCTTTTTCTATAAAGAAATTATTCTCCATGAAATACTTTCTTATGTTTGAGCCTTCACCCATAGCTTGCAGGATGATATGATTAAAGCTTCTTACTTTATCAATGCTCTCATTTAGTATACTTATTATAGTCTCTTCGCCCATGCCAGCAATTAAAAGCGTATCATAAGCGCTTGTGTCAATGCCCAAAAGTCCATCGCTCACAATGAATTTAACTTTGTCCTTGTACTTTTCTCCTGAAAGAAGCAGCTTTGCCTTTTCAAGTGATTTTTCACTGATATCACTCTCTATGACTTTGACTATGGTATTTGAGTCTAAAAGCATCTTAGCGATGTAGCCGTGATCACAGCCAACATCGACTAAGGATGATCCTTCTTTAACTGATTTTGCTATCTCAGTAAGTCTAAAAGAATAATTCATTATAGTTCAAGGAAGTCTCTAAGCTTTTTAGATCTGCTTGGATGTTTAAGCTTTCTTAGTGCCTTTGCCTCAATTTGTCTTATTCTTTCTCTTGTAACGTCAAAGGCTTGGCCAACTTCTTCAAGCGTTCTTGTCCTGCCATCGTCAAGGCCAAATCTTAAGGCTAGAACTTTTCTTTCTCTATCTGTTAGTGTATCTAAAACTGAAATCAATTGCTCTCTAAGCATAGTGTTTGTAGCTGCATCAGATGGTGAAAGTATTTCTTCATCTGGAATGAAGTCACCTAAGTGTGAATCTTCTTCTTCGCCTATAGGTGTTTCAAGTGAGACTGGCTCTTGAGCTATCTTTTGAACTTCTCTTACCTTTTCTACATCCATATTCATAAGCTCTGCAACTTCTTCTGGAAGTGGGTCTCTACCTAGTTCTTGGACTAGTTGTCTTTGTGCTCTAACAAGTTTATTTATAGTTTCTACCATGTGAACTGGTATTCTAATTGTTCTTGCTTGGTCTGCAATTGCTCTAGTGATGGCTTGTCTAATCCACCATGTAGCGTAAGTACTAAACTTAAATCCTTTTTTATGCTCGAATTTGTCAACAGCCTTTATTAGACCCATGTTGCCCTCTTGGATAAGATCCAAAAATTGCATACCTCTACCCACATATCTTTTGGCAATACTTACTACTAGTCTAAGGTTTGCTTCAGCTAGTTGATCCTTAGCTCTCTGATCTCCTGCTTCAATCCTCTTAGCTAGTTCTACCTCTTCTTCATAAGTTAATAGTGGTATACGTCCTATCTCTTTAAGATACATTCTAACAGGGTCATCAGTTATAACAACCTTGTTCTTTCCTTTTTCTCTAATAACTTCAAGTTTATCTTCTTTACTTAATTCTTCCTCAAAAGATCTTAATTCATCTAAATCAATATCTTCGTCTTCATCATCAGAAACAATATCAAGATCCTTTTCTAAGTCTATCTCATCGTCATCTGAGTTTTTTGAGTCGACAATAGTAATTTGCACAGCATCTAAGGCATCGTAGAAAGATAGAATCTCATCTTCACTAAGATCATATTTATCCAAGCCATCTTCAATATCTTTATAATCAATATAGCCCTTTTGTCTGTTAGCATCGATTAGATTATACATAGCTTGTCTTTTTTCTTCACTGACTTCTTCTTCTATTATCTTTATTGCCTCTTCATTTAAATTATCTTCTTGAATATTATTCGTCTTAGTATTCTTTTCTTTCTTCATAAGAACACTTCCCTTCATCATTCATTATCTTTTTGCTTTTTAATTAATTTTAAAAGCTCCATCGCATCACTTTTGCCATCATTAATCTGGCTCAATAAGTCGCTTACGTAATCCTTTGATTTTAGCTTCTCTCTTTTTACTAATAATTCTTCGAGATTCATGTAAGTAGATTCTTCCGATTTCTTTCTAATACTATCAATCTCTAAAAGCGCATTTTCTTTATCGGCTAAATCAAAGTCGTCAAGCTCTATCTCGCCATTGCCCTCGTATTTGGACTTAAGTAGTGGCATATTAACTTTAAACACTTTACTGTAATTATCTATAGAAATTTCCTTATTAATATATTTAAAATATTTAATATCTGCAAGAGCATATATTAAAAGATTCTCATCGATAATTTCTATATCTAACTTTTTAATTCTTGGTACCTCTGGTACAGTGTATTTTTCTTTATAATTGTTAACGTACTTTGTTTTTGAAACTTGATTTGTTAATAGTCTCTTGTCTATAGAGTAGACCCTTGAAATGTAGTCTATGTAAATCTCTCTTTCAATCTTATCGTTTATCTTTGATAATAAATCTGATAGTTCATTGATAAGCTGAAGAAGGCTTTCAGGATCGTTAACGTCATAAAGCTCCATAAGCTCTGAAACTTCATACTCTACAGAATTTTTCGCTTCATTTATCTTTGCTGTAAAACCAGCAAGACCATACTTCTTAATGTAATCATCTGGATCAAGGCCCTCTGGTAGTTCAACTACATTTGCCTTAGCGTCTATTGACCTAAGTATCTCAATCGCCTTGTGTGTTGCGTTTTTACCTGCCTTATCACCATCGTAGCAGATATAAATCTTCTTTGCGTTTCTTTTAAGTAGATTAGCTTGGTTTATGGTAAAAGCAGTGCCAAGATTGGCAACAGCGTAATTAACGCCCGCTTGATAAAGACTCATTACATCAATATTTCCTTCAACCAATAGTATTTTATCTCTATCAGCTTCTTTTTTATATATATTGTAGCCAAATAATAATTCTCTCTTCTTAAAAACGATATTTTCGCTAGTGTTTAAGTACTTAGGCATACTATTATCCAAACTTCTTGCGCTAAAACCAAGGACGTGATTATGTGAGTCAACTATAGGAAAAACTAATCTGTTTCTAAAAGTGTCATATGAACTATCTTTGCCTTCTTTTCTCTTCGCAAGTCCTGCTCTAATTATGAAGTTTTCGTCATAACCTTTGCTAAGTAAATAGTCTTTAAGCGCTGTCCACTCGTTTGGCGCGTAGCCTAATTGATATTTTAATACAGTGTCTTTATTTAACTTCCTCTTCATCAAATAATCAATAGCAATTTTTGACTTTAGTATTTGATTTTGGAAGAAGTCAAGTGCTGTTTTATTGATACCATAAAATTTCTCTATGAGATCATTTTCAGTTTTTTTTTAGCTGTTGCTTCTTGAAGCGTTATATTCGCCCTATCTGCAAGGTACTCAACTGCTTCTTGAAAAGAGTAGTTTTTATACTTTTCTATAAAAGTAATAACGTCACCTGCTTCGCCGCAGCCAAAGCACTTGTAGTAGCCATCCTTACTATTAACGTGGAAGGAAGGAGTCTTTTCCTTGTGAAATGGGCACAGACCAGTATAAGATGTACCTTTTTTCTCAAGCTTAATATTTTCTCCAATCACATCTTCAATATTATTAAATTCTTTAATTTTATCAATGACTGCTGCATTAATTACTTTCATAGTATAACCTCATTTTTCCACGTTTGTGGTACATATATCTTGTTAAATTCGTTTATTGCATATATATCAGACATACCCGCGATGTAGTCACATATTTGTTGATTAAGACTTGCATCTATCTCTTTAATATTATCAGGTAATTTTTCAGGATGCTCTACATAATAATCATATAGCATCGATATTATGTTTTTCGCCTTATCATGTTCTTTGGTTGTTATAGGATTAAAGTAAACTTCCTTAAACATGAAAGCTCTTAAAGCCTCCATTGCTTCGCCAATCTCCTTCGACATGGCTATGTGATTTTGTCCGTAGCTTTCATTTAATATGTCTGTGATTAAGGTATTTATTCTCTTTGAGTGAGAATCTCCTAATATTTCTATCAAATCTTTTGGTATATCCTTTTCTGACAATATACCCGCTCTGATGGCATCATCTATATCGTGATTGATATAAGCAATTCTGTCTGCGAACTTTACTAACTTTCCTTCAAGAGTAAAGGCTTCATTTTCTCCGCTATGATTAAGTATACCATCTCTAACCTCTTCACAAAGATTTAGACCGAAGCGACCATTTCTCTTTTCAAGTACATCAACAACTCTTAAACTTTGTTTGTAGTGTTTGAATCCACCAAAGTCCTTACACTTTTCATTTAATGCGCTCTCACCTGCGTGACCGAATGGAGTGTGTCCTAAGTCATGACCTAAGGATATTGCCTCAACCAAATCTTCGTTTAGTCTTAAGGCTCTCGCTATGGTTCTAGCTATCTGGCTTACTTCTAGTGTATGAGTAAGTCTAGTTCTGAAGTGGTCACCTTGTGGTGCTAAGAAAACTTGTGTCTTATGTTTAAGCCTTCTAAACGCTTTTGAGTGAAGTATTCTGTCTCTATCTCTTTGAAAGTCAGTTCTTATAGTACACTTTTCTTCTTCAATCTTTCTTCCCTTTGTATCTGAGCATCTACAAGCGTATTCAGATAGGTAAGAATTTTGAAATGCTTCATAATTTTCTCTAAAATTAGTCATTCATCTCACCAAAATCTCTATTTAAACTTTCGATTATTATCGATGCGGTTTCTTCTATAGCTTTATTTGTAACATCAAT
>ERZ1673742.2029-NODE-2029-length-16239-cov-7.996478_pt1 | contig 16239 bp, 7 predicted proteins | sample MGYA00580208_ERZ1673742 | MGnify/ENA primary metagenome ERZ1673742 (study PRJEB41218, sample SAMN15661774) | gut metagenome | host: Homo sapiens | place: Canada: London | collected 2015-08-20/2019-03-30 | study: EMG produced TPA metagenomics assembly of...
GCAACCTGCTGGCGGCCATCCTGATCCTGCTGGCCATCCTGACATTGCTCATCGTGTGGGGGCTGGTGAATCAGGGGCTGCACACCGCAAAGCCTGCGGAATCCACTCCGGCCTCCGAACCGGCCAGCTCGCTGGTGACAGAGCCGGTGAATCTGGCCCCGGACTTTGTGGGGATGGACTACGATTCGCAGGTGCGCAACAACCACAGCTATGCCGGGGATTACCTGTTCTATGTGACCATGGAATACAGTGATACTGTGGAAAAGGGCAAGATCATCCGTCAGACCCCCGAAGCCGGAGAGGTCATCGAAGAGGGCAGCACCATCGATCTGGTGGTCAGCCGCGGCCCACAGATGGTGGAGATGCCCAACGTGGCAGGCTTTACCCGGGACGGCGCGGAGCAGCAGCTGGCGCAGGTGGGGCTGAATGCGAGCTTCTATCCCATTTATAACGATGGCTCCTATGTTTCGGGCTGTGTGGCCTATTGCAGCGAGGAGCCCGGTGCCATGGTGGAGGTCGGCTCGACCATCATCGTCTATATGGCGGCAGAGGTCGAGGCCGAGGTGCCCGCCACCCCGCCCGAGACCACGACCCCTTCTGCCGGTACCACACCGTCTGCCGCGCAGACGGAGCCGCCGACCGGTGGGGCCGGTACCGAAAACGATACGGATTGAACGCAAAGCGGCCTGCCGGAGAGGGCAGGCCGCTTTTTTGATGAGAACGCTTGAAGAAAATGAATGATTCTGATAGAATTATATTAGAATCATTTAGGGGGTGCGCACTATGATCATTAAGTCGTCTACGGCGCTTCGCAATGACTACGGTTCCATTTCAAATCTGGCGCACGGAGCGGGCGAGCCAATCTACATTACAAAAAATGGAGAGGGTGACCTTGTTGTAATGAGCATTGAAGCATTCGAACAGCGGGAAGAGGCGTTGAAACTCCGGGCAAAGCTGGAAGCAGCGGAACAGGGAAGGCTTGCTGGTGCTCCGGCTTACACGCTGGAGGATTCCAGAAAACGGCTGGAGGAGATCTATCGTCGTGGCTAAGATCGAAATTCTGGAGTCGGCACAGCGGGAACTGGAAGCAATCGCAGAGCTTCACATGAATCTGGTAGGGCCGAATTCTGCCCGAAAAATCACGGATCGAATCTTGGATTCTCTTTCGCGGTTGGAACGTTTCCCGCTGTCGGGTTCGCTTCCAAGAGATGCCGAACTGCTGAAAAGCGGCTATCGCTATGTGATCGCCGGGCAGTATCTCTGCGTCTATCGGCTGATTGTGGATACTGTGTTCGTCTACCATATCGTGCATGGTGCAAGTAATTACCCTGTTTTGTTCAAACGGCTGCTGCAAGAAGAATTGAAGAGAGAAGATTGACGCAAAGCGCCCTGCCGGATAAGGCAGAGCGCTGTTGCTGTTTCTGTGTGGGTTTGTCATTTGCAAGTGGCTTGACAGAATCACCGCCTTCCTCGGGACGAAATGCAGGCTGAAAGGCCATTTTACCGGATATTCGACAATTTGCCTTAAAACATTGCTAAATGCTCCAAAATTTGTTACAATTGTGCTGATGATTTGTCCACCGTGGACAAAAAAGCAACGGATGCGTCCGGCTTTCCTGCCGGGGCAGATCTGCGGAACATATTTTTATAAGGGGGCTTTTGCAGATGAAAAAACGATTGATTAGTATGGCACTGGCAGTCAGTATGGCAGTCAGCATAATGCCTGTACCCGCTCTGGCAACAGTAGGGGGGGGGGTATAACCCCGGGAGATGATGCGATAACGCTGTCGGACGCAACGGGCGGCACTTCGAGCGGTACAGCTACACCGGTTTCAGATTTGACGGGGCTGACAGATGCTGCTAGAAAAGGCGGAAATGTCCAGTTGAGCGGCAATATTACGTTAACAGGCACTCTCTCTATCAATAATAAAAAACTGAGCATTGATCTGAACGGCCACACCATTGCAGCGGCAAATAACCAGAGAGCGTTTAACATCTCGAATGGCGGCACGCTGGAAATCAAGGATAGTGTGGGCAATGGTATCATTCAGGGCAATGGTACGGTAACAGGTTCCGGCGGAGCAATCTATATGGAAGGCTCCGGCAGTGCCCTGACGATCAGTGGCGGCACCATTCAGGGCTTTACCGTCAGTAAGCATGGCGGTGGTGTGTATATGAGTGGCGGTACTTTTACGATGACCGGCGGTAAAATCTACAATTGCAGCTCCAGCGGTACGGATCTTTCTGGCGGCGGCGTATATATGGCCGAAGGAACCTTTGATATGAGCGGTGGTTCCATTGAAAATTGTACAGCACATGAAGGCGCAGGCGTAAAAATGTATCCTGACTCTGAAAACACCACCTGTACTTTTACCATGAGCGGTTCGGCTGAAATCAAAAATTGCAGCAATGATGGTGTTTCGATTGCTTGGAGTGGAACGTCCAAGTTCATAATGAGTGGAGGAACCATCGACAACAACAAAGGATATGGTTTATGGACTTCCTCTGGTAGCAATACAGAGATCACACTGAGTGGCGGCACCATTACAAACAGTGAAAGCTATGATATGGTCATTCATACTGGTGTTCAGCTGCATGTAAATAATGCTACCGTCAGCGGAAAAATCCAAAACCGTGGAACGATTACCGGAACGGAGAATGCTGAGTTTACCGGAACAGTCGTAAATGAGTCTGCGGGAAAGATTGAAAGCGGAAAATTCAAAAGAATTGAAGATGCTTCCACTGCTGGTGTATGCAATGCGGTAGAATATGAGGCGTATGTCAAACTGATTGGCCACAGTTGGCCGGATAAATCAACCTTAAGAGCGATTCAAGACAAAGCGCATGGGAATGCTCAGCTCAAATTCCTGAGCTATGTAACACCGGACGACATGGAGAATACATTGACCATCCCCGAGGGCGTTACAGTTACTGTTGATCTGACGGGCAAGCAGGTTGCTGGAGAAAACGCCGAAAAGAAAATCATCAATTATGGTAATCTGACATTGATTGACAGTGGTACGGGTGGTACCCTGAACATTCCCATTGAAAACAACGGAACCCTGAACGCCAACGGCGGTACCGTAACTGGTGAAGTGACCAATAAGGGCACAATCACAACGACCGGAGAAAAGGCGACTCAATTTTCTGGAGGCGTGACAAACGAGAGCGATGGTAAAATTGAGAATGGTACGTTTTCCGGCGAAGTGACCAATAATGGCGCAATTAACGATGGTACGTTTTCCGGCAAGGTGACAAACAACGGAACCATTGGCAACGGCAACTTTACCGGTGCTGTGACCAATGAGAAAACCGGTGTGATCTCCGGCGGCAAGTTTGACGAAAGCAAGCTGACCAACAACGGCGGCACCCTGCCCCCGAAGCCGGGCGACAACAAGCCGGATGACACCAACAAGGACAATGACAAGAAGGAAGATACCGAACCGGTTGCTCCTGTTGTCAAGCGGTACGACCTGACCGTCAAGAACGCCGAAGTGACCGTGAAGGATGCTGACGGCAAGGCAGTGGAATTTACCAAGGCCGAGGATGGCACCCTGACGGCTAAAGTTCCCGAAAATGCCGAAGTGACGGTGAAATACACCGCCCCCACCGATGCGATTGTGTTTGACCTGTGGAGCATTAACAGTGATGCGAAGCTGGATGTGAACGTTAAGGAGAACCCCCTGACCTTCAGGATGCCTGCACAGGCTGTGACCATCGAGGCCATGACGCAGGATGCCACCATTGAAAGCGAAGGTCCCGGCGTGCTGGGTACCGCTGCCATGATCGGTGTTGCCGGTGCCGGTACGGCTGTGCTGGGTTATACCGGTTACATGATCGGCACGGAACTGTACCTGAACACTGTCCTGCCTGCCGGTGCAGCTATCCCCCAGAACACCACCGAACTGGCAAAACTCCTCTGGACCGAAGCTGGCAAACCCGCCCCTGCCGCTGTGATGGCTGAGGATGCCACCGACGAGCAGAAGGCTCTGACTTGGGCTGTTGAAAGCCAGCTCATCTCCGCCGATAAGCCCGCAGACGCTTCTGTGGGCCGGTGGGAAGTGATCCGGGGGTGGAATAGGGTGAAAGAGATGAAGTGATCCTTCGTACAAACTCTCAGTCGCCTGCGGCGACAGCTCCCCCTTTGAGGGAGTTGGCAAAGCTGTTAGGCTTTGACTGAGAGGGCAAGGCAACTGCCCGAAGAGGGTTCGCCCGCTCCCCTTCACGAAGAGAGAAACCCCAAGAAAATAACGCAGAAAGCCCCATCGGTACGAAAAATACCGATGGGGCTTTCCGCTTGTTTAGGATAGGAAAGAGAATGGTTCAGTAATGGCCGGGATGCGGGCTTACAGGTTGGTGTAGCCCATGAGGTAGCGGTCTACCTCAGCGGCGCAGTCGCGGCCCTCGCGCAGGCCCCAGACGACAAGGCTCTGGCCCCGGCGCATATCGCCGCAGGCGAACACCTTGTCCACGTTGGTGCGGAAGTGGTCGGTGTCCACGCAGCCGCGGCCGGTCAGGCTGACACCGAAGGCATCGGCCACATAGCTCTCACAGCCCACGAAACCGGCGGCAATGAAGGCCAGCTCACAGTTGTAGGTGAACTCCTCGCCGGTGGGCACCATGTTGGTGCGGCCGGTCTCGGGGTCACGCTCGGGTTTGAGGTAGGAGATGACGGCAGCGGTCAGGTTGCCTGCATCGTCCTTGAGGAATTCTTTGACCGTGGTCTGGTAGACACGGGGGTCCTTGCCGAACTTTGCCATGCACTCGGTCTGGCCGTAGTCCACCTTGAGCACCCGGGGCCACTCGGGCCAGGGATTGCTGGCGGCACGCTCCTTGGGGGGCTGCGGCATCATTTCCAGAGCCACCAGATCAGTGCAGCCCTGCCGCAGGGCCGTGCCCTGGCAGTCGTTGCCGGTGTCGCCGCCGCCGATGACCAGAACGTTCTTGCCCTTGGCATCAATGGCCCTGCCGTCGGCAAATTTGCTGTCCAGCAGGCTCTTTGTCACGCTGGTGAGGTAATCCACGGCAAAGTGCACGCCGTTGGCATCCCGGCCCGGAACGTTCAGGTCGCGGGCCTTTTTGGCACCGCAGCAGAGCACCACGGCATCGTAGCTGTTCAGGATGCTCTCGGCATCCACGGCACCGCCCACATCCATGCTGGTGCGGAACTCCACGCCCTCGGCCTGCATGATCTTGATGCGGCGCTCGATGACGGATTTGTCCAGCTTCATGTTGGGGATGCCGTACATCAGCAGGCCGCCCACGCGGTCGGCGCGCTCAAATACGGTGACGGCGTGGCCCCGGATGTTCAGGTACTCGGCCACCGAAAGACCGGCCGGGCCGCTGCCGATGACGGCCACGCTCTTGCCGGTGCGGGCCGGGGGAGGGGCGGCGTGGAGCCAGCCCTTGGCGTAGCCCGTTTCCACGATGGCGTGCTCGTTCTCGCGCACGGTCACGCTGCTGCCGGTCACGTCACCGCAGGTGCAGGCGGCCTCGCACAGGGCGGGGCAGACCCGGCTGGTGAACTCCGGGAAGCGGTTGGTGGCGCGCAGGCGGTGGAGCGCCAGCTCCCACTTGCCCTGATAGACCAGGTCGTTCCACTCGGGGATCAGGTTGTTCAGCGGACAGCCCGATGCCATGCCGCCGATCATCATGCCGGCCTGGCAGAAGGGCACGCCGCAGTCCATGCAGCGGGCGGCCTGGGTCTGCTGCTCCTCGCGGGAGAGCCAGACGTGAAACTCGTTGAAATTTTCAATGCGCTCCAGCGGCGGGACATCCGTGCTGGTCTTGCGCGTGTAATCCATAAATCCAGTGATCTTGCCCATGATCCAGCCCTCCTTACTTCTTCTTCTGCACAGCGTAGAATGCTTCGATCTGTGCCTGTTCGCCGTCCAGGCCGCGCTCCTCCATGGAAGCGATGATCCGGAGCATCCGGTCGTAATCGTAGGGGAGGACTTTCTTGAACTTGGGCAGGTACTCGCTGAAGTTGTCCAGGATCTCCTTGCCGCGGGGGGAGCCGGTGGCTTCCACATGCTCGCGGATGAGCTCCTTCAGGGCGGCAACATCGTACTTGTGCTCCACAGGCTCCAGGCTCACGGTCTCCTTGTTGACCCGCTGGTAGAAATCCCAGTTCTCGTCCAGAACGTAGGCCACGCCGCCGGTCATGCCGGCTGCGAAGTTCTTGCCGGTCTGGCCCAGGACCACGACAGTGCCGCCGGTCATGTACTCACAGCCGTGGTCACCCACGCCCTCGACAACGGCGGTCGCGCCGCTGTTGCGGACGCAGAATCGCTCACCGGCCACGCCGGAGACGAAGGCCTTGCCGCTGGTGGCACCGTAAAGGGCCACGTTGCCGGTGATGATGTTTTCCTCGGGCTTGTAGCCGATGCCCTCGGGCGGGCGGACGATGATCTTGCCGCCGGACAGGCCCTTGCCCATGTAGTCGTTGCAGTCGCCGGTCAGGCTGAGGGTCAGGCCCTTGGGGATGAACGCGCCAAAGCTCTGGCCGCCTGCGCCGATGCACTCGGCGGTGTAGACATCGTCGGGCAGGGAGCTGCCGTACTTGCGGGTGATCTCGCTGCCAAAGATGGCACCCAGGGCGCGGTCGGTGTTGGAGACCTCCAGCCGGACACTCTGGGGTGCCTTGCTGCCCAGCTTGAACTTCTTCATCAGCACCTTCATGTCGAGGGTGTTCTCAAGGTGGAAGTCATAGGTATCGGCAGGCACAAAGTGGACGTTGCTGTTTGCAATGGCCGGGTTGTGCAGGATGCAGTCCAGATTCATCTTGGCGGCACGGCTGCCGGCAGCGCTGGGCTTGACATGGAGCAGGTCGGTGCGGCCCACCAGCTCGTCGATGGTACGCACGCCCAGCTTGGCCATGTACTCCCGCAGCTCCTGCGCCACAAAGGTCAGGTAATTGATGATATACTCGGGCTTGCCCTTGAACCGCTTGCGCAGCTCGGGGTTCTGGGTGCAGATGCCCATGGGGCAGGTGTCCAGGTTGCAGACACGCATCATCACGCAGCCTTCGCACATCAGCAGGGAGGTGCCGAAGCCGAACTCCTCAGCGCCCAGCATACAGCTGATGGCAACATCGCGGCCGGAGAGCAGCTTGGAGTCGCTCTCAATGCGGACGCGGCTGCGCAGGCCGTTCAGGATCAGGGTCTGGTGGGTCTCGGCGATGCCCAGCTCCCAGGGCAGGCCCGCATTCTTGATGGAGGTGCGGGGGGCTGCACCGGTGCCACCGTCGTAACCGGAGACGAGGATGACCTGTGCGCCGCCCTTGGCAACACCGGCGGCAATGGTGCCGACACCGGCTTCGCTGACCAGCTTCACGTTGATGTTGGCATGGCGGTTGGCGTTCTTCAGGTCATAGATCAGCTCGGCCAGATCCTCGATGGAGTAGATGTCGTGGTGGGGCGGGGGAGAGATCAGGCCCACGCCGGTGGTGCTGTGGCGGGTCTTGGCGATCCAGGGGTAGACCTTGGCACCGGGCAGGTTGCCGCCCTCGCCGGGCTTTGCACCCTGTGCCAGCTTGATCTGGATCTCCTCGGCGGAGACCAGATACTTGCTGGTCACACCGAAGCGGGCCGAGGCTACCTGCTTGATCTTGGAGTTGCTCTCGCTCTGGTAGCGCTCCTCGGGCTCACCGCCCTCGCCGGTGTTGCTCCGGCCGCCCAGACGATTCAGGGCGATGGCGATGGTCTCGTGGGCCTCGCTGCTCAGGGCACCGTAGCTCATGGCAGCGGCTTTGAACCGCTTGACGATGGAGCTGACAGGCTCCACCTCCTCAAGGGGGATGCCGCCGTTGGGGTCATAGCTGAAGTCCAGCAGGCTGCGCAGGTGCACGCCCTCGGCACCCATGTTGTCCACGGTGCGGGTGAAGTCTTTGAAGGCCTTGTAGTCGCCCGTGAAGCAGGCTTTCTGGAACAGATGGATGGTCTGCGGGGTGAAGAGGTGCTCTTCCTTGCCGCTGCGGAACTTGTGAGCACCGCCGTCGGCCAGCTCCATGTTGATATCCAGACCCAGCGGGTCAAAGGCGGCGTTGTGGGCAGCTTCCACATCCGCCTGAATGTCCTCCAGGCCGATGCCGCCCACACGGCTGACCGTGCCGGTGAAGTACTTGTCGATGACATCCTTGGAGATGCCGACCGCCTCAAAGATCTGGCTGCTCTGGTAGCTCTGGATGGTGGAGATGCCCATTTTGGAGGCGATCTTCACGATGCCGTTCAGCACAGCCTTGTTGTAGTCGTCCACGGCGGCGTAGTAATCCTTGTCCAGCAGACCCTCGTCGATGAGCTGGGCAATGGTGTCGTGGGCCAGATAGGGGTTGACGGCGCAGGCACCGTAGCCCAGCAGGGTGGCAAAGTGATGCACCTCGCGGGGCTCGGCGCTCTCCAGAATGAGGGCCAGCGCGGTGCTCTTCTTGGTGCGGATGAGGTACTGGGACACCGCCGACACGGCCAGCAGGCTGGGGATGGTGACATGGTACTCGTCCACGTCGCGGTCGGACAGGATGATGATGTTGGCACCGTCCTTATAGGCGCGGTCCACTTCCAGGAACACCCGGTCGATGGCCTTTTCCAGGCTGGTGTTCTTGTAGTAGTTGATGGACACCGTGGCCACCTTGAAGCCCGGCACGTTCATGTACTTGATCTTGAGCAGGTCGGTGCTGGTCAGGATGGGGTTGTGCACCTTGAGCACCTTGCAGTTCTCGGGCTTGTCCTCCAGCAGGTTGCCGTGGGCACCCACATAGACGCTGGTGGAGGTGACCACCTTCTCACGGATGGCATCGATGGGCGGGTTGGTGACCTGTGCGAACCGCTGCTTGAAGTAGTTGAACAGCGGGGGATGCTGATCGCTCAGGACAGCCAGCGGGGTGTCGGTGCCCATGGCTCCGGAAGGCTCGGCACCGGCCCGGGCCATGGGCAGGATCAGCTCCTTGATTTCCTCGTATTTGTAGCCAAAGACCTTCTGCAGGCGGGTCAGCTCCTCGCCGGTGTAGCTGGGGACCTTGATGTTGGGGATTTTCAGGTCCTTCAGCCGGACCAGATTCCGGTCGATCCACTCGCCGTAAGGCTCGCGGCTGGCGTAGTATTCCTTCAGCTTCTCGTCATCCACGACCTCGCCCTTGACGGTATCCACCAGCAGCATTTTGCCGGGGCGCAGGCGGTCTTTCATCAGGATGTTGTCGGGTGCGCAGGGCAGCACGCCCACCTCAGAGGACAGGATCATCCGGCCGTCCTTGGTGATATAGTAGCGGCTGGGGCGCAGACCGTTGCGGTCCAGCACCGCGCCCACCACGTCGCCGTCGGAGAAGAGGATGGCGGCGGGGCCGTCCCAGGGCTCCAGCATGGTGGCGTAATACTGGTAGAAATCGCGCTTTTTCTGGCTGATGTTCTTGTTGTTCTCCCAGGGCTCGGGGATGGTGATCATCACCGCCAGGGGCAGATCCATGCCGTTCATCACCATGAACTCCAGCGCGTTGTCCAGCATGGCGGAGTCCGAGCCGGAGGTGTTGATGATGGGCAGGATCTTGTTCATGTCGTCCTGCAGGATGGGGCTCTCGATGCTCTCCTCACGGGCCAGCATGGCATCGGTGTTGCCCTTGATGGTGTTGATCTCGCCGTTGTGCAGGATGAACCGGTTGGGGTGGGCACGCATCCAGCTGGGGTTGGTGTTGGTGGAGAAGCGGCTGTGCACCATGCCGATGGCGGATTCATAATCCTCGTCCTGCAGGTCGGTATAGAACCGGCGCAGGTCGTGCACGAGGAACATACCCTTATACACGATGGTGCGGCTGGACAGGCTGGGCACATAGGTGCCGTTGCTGGCCTGCTCGAACACCCGGCGGACGATGTAGAGCCTGCGGTCAAAATCAATGCCCTTGCTCACACGGGCAGGCTTTTTGATGAAGCACTGCCAGATGGAGGGCATACAGTCCCGGGCCTTCTGGCCCACGGCATCGGGGTCTACCGGCACCCTGCGCCATGCCAGAAACTCAAGTCCCTCCTTGCGGGTGACCAGCTCAAACAGCTTCATGGCCTGTGCCCGCAGGTGCTCGTTCTGGGGGAAGAAGAACATGCCGACACCGTATTCCCGCTCGTTGCCCAGGCTGATGTTCAGCTCATCGGCCACCTTGGAGAAGAACTTGTGGCTGATCTGCAGCATGATGCCCACGCCGTCACCGGTCTTGCCCTCGGCATCCTTACCGGCGCGGTGCTCCAGCCGTTCCACGATGCTCAGGGCATCGCTGACCGTCTGGTGGCTCTTGCGGCCCTTGATGTCCACCACAGCGCCGATGCCGCAGGCATCGTGCTCGAACTGAGGGTCATACAGGCCAAGAGGCGTGGCGTTTTCCGTAAATTGATCCATTGCCTTTCCCATCCTTATCTCTCAAAATATCCTCTGGGCCGCGGCACAATCCGCAGCCGATCTTACACAGAAAACAAAAAAGCGTTCCAGAAGGGCAAACTTCACCCTTCTGGAACGCCTTTGTTCCGTTAGCTTTATTATAATGATTCGTGAAGATTGTTCAAGTGGGAGGTGCAACAAACTTTAGTACACCAAAGCCCGCACTTCTTGTGCGCTTTGATGGAATGATGAACGCATTTCATCAAAACCTTGAAAAAACCGCCGCATCCGGCTGCCGGTCTGGGGCAGGGGATGCGGCGGTTTGCGTATGATTGCGGGGCGTTTCTGTCCTTAGTGCTTTGCGGCGCGCTGTTTGCGGTCGAAGAACCACCCGCATACCAACAGACCGATGCCAAAGATCAGAAGCACGGCAGCCAGCCAATCGGTGGTACCGGTCTGGATCAGGGTCACGGTCGTGGTGTTCTGCGTGGGCGTTTCCTCCGGCTGGGCCAACGACGCGGACGTGTCAGTCTGAGCCGGTTCCTCCGCAGGCAGCTCGCCGGGGGCCTCTGTTTCCTCGGTTTCCTCGGTTTCCTCGGGGATCTCGGGTTCCTCAGGCTCCTCGGGGGTCTCCGGCCCCTCAGGCTCCTCGGGGATCTCCGGGTCTACGGGAACGACCGGAACATAGGGGGTGTCCGGGCTGTTCTTCAGGTTGGTAAAGACGACCTTGGCGGTGTCGTTCTGGGGCACAACGCCGGTCTCTGCAGGGTTGAGATTCAGCAGGGTCCAGCCGTCCTGAGCGGTTTCGGTGATGGTATAGCCGATGCCTGCGGGCAGGTTCGAGAGCGTGATGCTCTCGCCGCTTTTCAGGGTGAAGGATGCCTTGCCGTTTTTGAACGGGACACCGCACCATTTGTCGTCGATCGTGGTGATGGCATCATCATCCAGCGTGAGCTCAAAGGTGAACACGGTGTCATAGTCGCTCGGCAGCAGTTCACCGACCGTCTCTTTGCAGACGGTCAGGCTGCCGGTGCTGCCGTGTGCGGCCTTGAGGGACAGGGGGCCGGTGTAAGAAGCGACGGGTGCGACGAGAACCATGTGCAGATCCGCTTCGTCCCCGTGGGCGTTCCAGCGGGTGGTTTCATAGTCGTCGTACCAGCCGTCAATGAAATCATAGCAGTCCGGGTCGCCGTCCAGCGTCCAGCCTTTGCCGGTATCGCTAAAGGTGATGGTGGCACCGTCTGCGTTGTAGATGTCGTCACCAGAAAGCCTTGCGTGATTGTTGTACAGCTCTACATCGTCTGAAAGAATCGCAGTGCCAGAGTTCACAAGTCCGCCGCCTACAGAACCGGCATGGTTATAGCGTACACTGCCGGCCAGCAGGTTCAGCGTCGCATGCTCATCGTTTTGGATACCGCAGTTGCTGTTGTATTCCACCTGCAGATTGGCACCCTTTTCCACGGTGAAGAGATTGCAGTTGACGATACCGGACACCGTATTGTAGTTGGCAGTGACATTTGCACCGCTTTCTATCAGAAAAGCACCCTGCTTCAGATCACCCATCACTTGATTGTAGATGCCATGGGCACCGTTGTGGTTGGCGGTGACATTTGCACCGGACTCAATCGTCAGATAGGAATCGTAACTGTTGTAGATACCGAGCTTAGCATTGTTGTCCACTGAAACATTGGCACCATTCTGGATGTGCAGCTTACAGCTGTTCACGATGGCAGCCAGGCCCTTGTTCTGACATACGGAGACGTTTGCACCACTTTCAATGGTCAGGTCGGCGCCTGCATACACATACAAACCGCCAGAGCCGTAGCCCGGGTCATTTGTGCCGTTGCCGTCGCAGATGACCTGCGAACCGCCTTGGATCACGCCAATGCCGCCGACACCAAGGCCGGAACCGCCATTGTCGCGGATATCAAGGGTAGAACCGGAATCCACGTCAAGGCCATCAACGAAAACAGCGTAGCCATACCATGCGCCGGTGTTTCCGGTGGCGGTCAGGGTCGAGGATTCCATGGTCAGCTTACCGCCATAGCAGCCAATGCCGAAGCCGTAGCCATCAGGATCGGATTTGCCGTTGTCCATCACCACGACATTTGAACTGGACAGTGTGATGTCGATCGGATTGATCGTCATGGCCGCATGGGCACAGCCTGTGATCTCAAGATAAGAGTTGTTGATCTTGATCTCACGGTTCGGTTGTCCTTTAAATTCCGAGTCATCGGCGTAGATACCACTTGCACGATAATTAGAGACACCACGGATCACGGCGTATGATCCATCCAGATACAGGTTGCTCTTCTGATACAGATAGATGCCGCTGCCGCAGCTTCCATCCGGGATCAACGTAAAGTTGACGTTGTTCAGTCTCAGATTCGAGTTGCTGATCAGGTTGGCCGTTCCTCCTGCGCCACCTTCATGGGTATGAGTATGCGCATAGATATTCAGCGTAAGATCTTTAAACGTGATATCACTGTGCGATGCATACATACCGTTCTGGTTCAGCGTCAGCGTGTAGGTATTGCCGCCGGAAATGGTCAAGTTCTTACTATGGAACTCAAGGCCCGTATCCCACTCAATGTCCTTCAGCAGGTCGATCTGATCACCATCCGTCGCGGCAGTGATTGCATCGTCCAGTCTGGAGTAGTAGTACGTATCGTCGATCTTGTCGATCTTGCACACAGGCGGGGCTGTGGTGCTGCCGGTGTCGTCCGCAGGGGCATCGCCCTCCAGTTCCTCGTCAGGAGTTTTGGGGGTGAGATTCACTGTGGGCCGGTCATCCGTTGCTTCATCGCGGTCCGCATCCGCAAGGTCATCGTCACCCGATTCCTCGTCAGGAGTTTTGAGGGTGAGATTCCCTGCGGACCGGTCATCCGCTGCTTCTTCATCGTTGTCCGCATTCACGACAGCGAGCTGCTGTTCCGGTGAATCATCAAGGACGTCGGAAACGGTGGAAAGGTCACTCCAACCCAAAAGGGTGCCGTCCGCATCCGTGATGGGGTCGGGGCTCAGTGCAAGTACACTCAGCGGCAGAACATGAAGCAGCAATCCGATGGTAAGTATCACTACGAACCATCTCTTTTTCATAATTTTTTCTCCTCCTCTTTCTAAAATATAGTACATTTTGTGTACTGCTAATATAGTAGCATCGGATGTTCGGAAATACAAGAGGTTCAAACGAATTTGAAACCGAAAGATCCAAATTTTTGAAGCGGCGGGGAACCGCGCCGGAGTTTCTCTGGAAAATGATTCCTGCACAGGAGTGAAAGCTTGTTCCTGCGCCGGAAATTCCCAGAAATTATGAAAAAGTTTCGACACAAGAAAAACTCCCGGGAAATCCCGGGAGCATAGCAGAAACGAAGCAAGAAATTCCCTGCGGCGGCAGTCAGCGTCCCAGAATGGTCCGCAGGTCCTCTTCCGGGGTCGTGACGGCCATCAGGTTGTAGCGCCGCTGAAGCTCCTGCACGACCCCCGGAGAGAGAAAGGCCGGGAGGGTGGGGCCGAGGCGGATGTTCCGGATGCCCAAAGCCAGCAGTGCGATGAGGATGCAGACTGCCTTCTGCTCGAACCAGCAGAGCACCAGCGAGAGCGGCAGGTCGTTGACGGTGCAGCCGAAGGCATCGGCCAGAGCCAGTGCGATCCGGATGGCGCTGTATGCGTCGTTGCACTGGCCCACATCGAGGATGCGGGGCAGGCCAGTGCCGGGCACTGTGCCCAGAGGCAGATCGTTCAGCCGGAATTTTCCGCAGGCAAGGGTCAGAATGACCGTATCCGGCGGTGTCAGCCGGGCAAACTCGGTGTAATAACGGCGGGTGGGCCGGGTACCGTCGCAGCCGCCCACCAGGAAGAAATGGCGGATCTGCCCGCTTTTCACGGCCGCAACGATCTCATTGGCGTGGGAGAGCACAGCGCTCCGCGCAAAGCCGGTGGTGACCGTTTTGCCGCCGTTCATGCCCGGGATGATGGTATCCTCCGGGTAGCCGCCCAGTTCCAGCGCTTTCCGGATGACGGGGGTGAAGTCCCGGTCCTCCCCGATGTGCGGCACCCCGGGATAGGAGACCACCGAGGTGGTAAAGACCCGGTCGGCGTAGCTGGGGCGCAGCGGCATGATACAGTTTGTGGTGAAGAGGATCGGGGCGGGGATGTCCTCAAACTCCGACTGCTGGTTCTGCCAGGCGGTGCCGAAATTTCCCTTGAGGTGCGAATAGCGCTTTTTCAGCTCCGGATAACCGTGGGCGGGCAGGAGTTCCGAGTGGGTATAAACGTTGATGCCCTTGCCCTCGGTCTGGGCCAAAAGCTGCTGGGTGTCGTAAAGGTCGTGGCCGGAAATGACGATGAAAGGCCCTTTCTCGATGGTCAGAGGGACTTCTGTCGGTTCCGGTTCGCCAAAAGCACCGGTGTTGGCATGATCCAGCAGTTCCATGGTGCGGAAGCTGGCTTCTCCGGTCTTTTGCACCAGGAGCCAAAGCTCCTCCATGGATAGCCCCGAGGTGCCCACTGCCTTCAGGGCGGTACAGTAAAATTTGTCCAGCTCCGGGTCGATGCGGCCCAGCACCCGAGCATGATAGTTATAAGCGGCCATTCCCCGCAGGCTGAACAGCACAAAGCATTTCAGGCTTCGCACATCCGGGTCAGGCTCCTGCCAGAGCTGCTGCATATCATAGTCCTCGGCAATGCCCGGACAGGCGGCGTGGATCTTCTCGATCAGCTGCCCGACGGTGTGCTCGTCAAAATTTACATTGGTGATGGTGGTGAACAGCCCCTGCATCAGCAGCAAAGCCTGCTCCGGAGCCGGAGCACGGCCTTCGCCAATGAGCTGCTCCGCATACCGGATCAGGGCACCGGTCAGCCGGTCCTGCGCCGCTGCGGTCGGAGCCGATTTCCCGCACACGCCTGCCCGACCGGTACAGGCAGTCCCGTTGGCCGCCTGCTCACATTGGAAACAAAACATCTGCTCATCCATAAAAATACTCCCTTCGCTTTCTGGCAAAGGGAGTATGGACAACGGACAGAGGAAATATGCAGGAAAAAAAAGGGGGCCGCACCCCTTCGGATGCAGCCCTCTGAAAAGGAATGCTTAGTAGGTGATGCCCTGTGCCATCATGGCGGTGGCCACCTTCAGGAAACCGGCGCAGTTTGCACCGACCATCAGGTTGCCCTCGGAACCGGCAGCAACGGATGCATCGTAGGAAGCGTGGAAGATGCCCTCCATGATGCCCTTCAGCTTTGCATCGACCTCTTCGAAGGTCCAGCTCAGGCGCTCGGAGTTCTGGCTCATCTCCAGGCCGGAGGTGGCCACGCCGCCGGCGTTGGCAGCCTTTGCGGGTCCGTACAGGACACCGTTGGACAGGTAGACCTCGATGGCCTCGGGCGTGCTGGGCATGTTTGCGCCCTCGCAGACAACGGTGCAGCCGTTCTTGACCAGAGCCTCAGCGGACTCCTTGTTGATCTCGTTCTGGGTCGCGCAGGGCAGGGCGATGTCGCAGGGGACAGTCCAGACCTTGGAGCAGTCGGCAACGTAGGTTGCACTGGCGTGGGTCTCGGCATACTCCTTGATGCGGCCGCGGCGGACTTCCTTCAGCTCCTTGACGTAAGCCAGATCAATGCCGTTGGGGTCGTAGACGTAGCCGTTGGAATCGGACATGGTAACGACCTTTGCGCCCAGAGACTGGGCCTTCTGGCAGGCATAGATGGCAACATTGCCGGAACCGGAGATGACCACGGTCTTGCCCTCAAAGCTGTCGTTGCGCATACACTTCAGAGCCTCGGCGGTGAAGTAGCACAGGCCGTAGCCGGTGGCCTCGGTACGGGCCAGAGAGCCGCCGAAGGTCAGGCCCTTGCCGGTGAGCATACCGCCCTGGAAGCTGTTGGTCA
>ERZ1673742.2062-NODE-2062-length-16039-cov-5.530218_pt1 | contig 16039 bp, 10 predicted proteins | sample MGYA00580208_ERZ1673742 | MGnify/ENA primary metagenome ERZ1673742 (study PRJEB41218, sample SAMN15661774) | gut metagenome | host: Homo sapiens | place: Canada: London | collected 2015-08-20/2019-03-30 | study: EMG produced TPA metagenomics assembly of...
CTCCCTGCCAAGCAGTCCAAAACTTAAGCGATATACGAACCGTCCCCGGAGGCTTGAAAGCCTCCGGGGACGGTTTTTGAACTATTTGGCGAAAAATCTGCTTTACAGACGGTTTTACAGTTTTTTCAGATGCTTTCCGGCTGCCTTCAGCATCAGCTTCTTCGTACCGGTCTCAAAGGCTACCTCCGCCAGGGCGTCACCGCCCATAGGCTTCACGGACACTACGCTGCCCTTGCCGAAAGCGGTGTGCTCCACCTGGTCTCCCTGACTGAGCTGGATCAGTCCCACCGACGGTGCGGCAGGGGTACTGCCCCGGCTGCTGGTGCGGAGGGTCTGGGCCGCGGGTTTGGTGCTCTTGTAGGTATGGACGCCGCCGCTGACATAACCGCCGGAACGGCCCGAGCTTCCGCTGTAAGAACTGCCGCCGAAGGAGCCTCCGCCGAAATCATCGCCCCAGCGGCTGCCGCCGAAGCCGTCCTCGTCATAGGTGCCGAATTTCGGCTCCGGCTTGCTCTCCCAGCGCATATCCTCCGCCGGGATCTCGTCTAAAAAGCGGCTGGACTTGTTGGCGCTGGTGCGGCCGTAGAGCATCCGCTGGCGGGCGTTGGTCATCACCAGTTTTTCCCGCGCCCGGGTCATGGCCACGTAGCACAGCCGTCGCTCCTCCTCCAATTCTTCCTCATCATACATGGCGGCCGCGCCGGGGAAGATCCCCTCCTCCATGCCCACCACATACACCACCGGGAATTCCAAGCCCTTGGCAGAGTGAATGGTCATCATGGTCACACAGTTGTCATCCGCCTCCACACTGTCCAGATCCGTGTACAGGGCGATCTCGTTCAGGAACCCGGACAGGGTGGCGTCCTCCGGGTCCTGCTCCAAAAAGCCCAGAATGTTGGACTTCAATTCCTGCACGTTTTCGATGCGGCCCCGGCTCTCCATGTCCTTTTTCTCCTCCAGCGCCCGGACGTAGCCGGTCTGGTTCAGGACTTCATCGTAAAATTCCGGCAGGGCCAGCGTCCCTCCGGCCCGGCGCAGGCCGTCGATCAAATCGGCGAACTTTGTCAGCTTACCCGCCGCGGTTTTCAGCGTAGGGAACAGGTCCGCGTTGCGGATGATCTCGTAGAGAGACGCACCCTGCTCCGATGCCAGCTCTGCAACCTTATCCATGGTGGTGGCGCCAATGCCCCGGGCGGGGGTGTTGATGATGCGGCGGAGCCGCAGATCGTCCATGGGGTTATTCAGCACGCACAGGTAGGCCAGCATATCCTTGACCTCCGCCCGGTCGAAGAACTTCATGCCGCCCACAACTTTATAGGGGATGGCGTTGCGCTTCAGAGCGTATTCCAGTGCGTTGGACTGGGCGTTCATCCGGTAGAGAATGGCGGTATCCCGGAAGTTCCGTCCCCGGTTGACCCCCATGAGGATGTCCCCGGCCACGAAGTTTGCCTCGTCTCCCTCGTTGAAGCTGGTCTTTACCGTCACCACGTCGCCGCTGCCGTTATCCGTCCAGAGGGTCTTGCCCTTGCGGCCCTCATTGTTCTTGATGACGGCGTTGGCGGCATCCAGAATGTGCTGGGTGGAGCGGTAGTTCTGCTCCAGGCGGATGACCCGGGCGTCCTTGTACTGCTTTTCAAAGTTCAGGATGTTTTCGATGTTGGCGCCCCGGAAACGGTAGATAGACTGGTCATCGTCGCCCACCACGCAGAGGTTCCGGTATCCCCCGGCCAGCAGCTGGGTCAGGAGGTACTGCAAGTGGTTGGTGTCCTGATACTCGTCCACCAGCACATACCGGAACTTCTTCTGGTAGTAGTCCAGCACCTCCGGTTCCTTTTGCAACAGCGTGACGGTGTGGTAGATGATGTCATCAAAGTCCAGCGCGTTGGCCGTGCTGAGCTTTTGCTGATAGGCGGCGTAGATCTTGGCGATCCGGGTATTTTTCCAATCGTTTGCGGCTTCCGCCTTCTTGCGGAATACCTCCGGCCCCTCGTAGCGGTCCTTGGAGGCGCTGATGGCGGAGAGGACGCTGCGGATGGGGAAGGTCTTTTCGTCCAGATTCTGCTCCTTCAGAATATCCTTGATGACCCGCTTGGCGTCATCGGTATCGTAGATGGTGAAGTCCTTGTCAAAGCCAATGCGGTCAATGTCCCGCCGCAGAATGCGGACGCAGGCGGAGTGGAAGGTGGAGGCCCACACATCGTTGGCGGCGGGGCCAAGACGGGCCGCCAGCCGCTCCTTCAATTCTCCCGCCGCCTTATTGGTGAAGGTGATGGCGATGATCTCCCATGGCCGGGGGGCGTCCACGGCACAGAGCCGGTGGACCCGGCGAACCTCGTCACCGTCTGGCCGATCCGGGAAGTGCTCCAAAAAGCCCAGATCCTCCTCCGTGGCCCAGTCGGGGACCTCGTCGCTGTCGCTGCCCCGGCCATAGGTCAGCAGGTTGTAGACCCGCTGGATCAGCACCGTGGTCTTGCCGCTGCCCGCCCCCGCCAGCAGCAGGAGGGGTCCCTCGGTGGTCATGGCCCCCTGACGCTGCATGGGGTTCAGCCGGGCCAGATCCCGGGCGATCACCGCTTTCCGGGCGGTCACATACCGTTGTTCAAAATCAGTCATGCTGTTCTCCGTTCTCTCTGTTTTCTCAAACTGACCTCTATTTTACGGCAAAAAGCGGCCGCGGTCAACGGCGGAACCGCCGATTTTTCCGTATCCGTTTTGTAATCAAATTGAGGTTGACATTTGTCTACCTTTTTGCTACGCTGATGGTGTAAGAGGTAGACAACTGTATACCAAGCGAGGTGCACCATGAAAATTGATCTCTCCAACAGCGAATGGAAGCTGATGAACCGCCTGTGGCAGACCTCTCCCATGACCATCACGGAACTGACCGCCGCCTTGCGGGAGGACACCGGCTGGTCGAAAAACACGGTCATCACCATGCTCTCCCGTCTGGAGGGCAAGGAGGCCATCCGCCACGAGGAAGGCCGTCGGGCCAAGCTGTATTTCCCCGCCGTGGACCGGGAGGACGCCATTGAGGCGGAAACCGAGACCTTTTTGGATAAGATCGGCGGGCTGGGCCTGCTGATGAGCGCCATGGTGGAAAAAAACGCCCTGACAGAGAACGACATTGCGGAGCTGTCCGCCATTTTGGAGAAAGCGGGTGGAAAACTATGAAAGAGATCCTGTTAACTTCTTCCGTTCTGATCCTTGCCCTGCTGCTTTTGCGGCTGCTGTTCCGAAAAACCATCTCCCGCCAGGTGCAGTACGCCCTGTGGGGGCTGGTGGCGCTGCGGCTGCTGGTGCCGGTCAGCCTGCCCGCCATGGAGCACAATGTCCTGACGGCGGCGGAGCCGGTGACGGCCCGGATCACCGCCCCGGCCCTGTATGTGACCCCCTACCGGGAAACCATTGTCTCCGCCCCGCCGGGCGTCTTCCAGACCCCCGCCCCCTATCAGGCCTTCCGGGTGGACACCGCCACAGAGGACAGCACCGTGACGTTTACCGACGGGAAAAATGTCACCCATTCCATCGAGTATAAAAGTCAGATCCCTCTGACCCCCGTTCTGAAAGCCGTCTGGCACACCGGGATGTATGTCATGGCGGCGTGGTTCCTGCTTGCGAACCTCCGCTTCATGCTTCGTCTCCGCCGGAGCCGGAAACCTTACCCGGTGGAAAACTGCCCCTATCCGGTGTATCTGACGGCGGATCTGCCCTCCCCCTGTCTGTTCGGCCTGTTTCACCCCGCCGTCTACCTGACCCCCGCCGCCGTGGAATCCCCGGAGACCCTGCGGCATGTTCTGATCCACGAGACCACCCACGCCCGCCATCTGGACCCCCTGTGGAGCCTGCTGCGGTGCGTGTGTCTGGCGGTGTACTGGTTCGACCCGCTGGTATGGATCGCCGCCATCTTCTCCCGCCGGGACTGCGAGCTGGCCTGTGACGAGGGCGCGCTGCGGCAGCTGGGAGAATCGGAGCGCATCCCTTACGGTCAAACGCTGCTGCGGCTGATCCCTGTGGCCGGGCGGCCGGAAAGCCCCATGCTCTCCGCCACCACCATGACGGCGGGAAAGCGGGAATTGAAGGATCGCGTCACCCGCATCGCGGAAAACCGCCGCACCGTGGGCATCGCTCTGCTGGCGGTGGTGACCGCCGCCGCGCTGGTATGCGCCCTCACCTTCACCGGGGCGAAGCCCTCCGCGCGGCCTCTGACCGGCGAGGAGCTGTCCGGGTACGCGCTGGCGTTCAACACGGCTGACCGCTGGCAGGACTCTGCCGGGAATGACTGCACCCTCCGTCCCGTCCAGTTTTTGACCTCCGTCTATGACGATCCCATGAAGATCGATATGTATCACCTGTTTTACAACGGCGTTTCACCGGAACAGCCGATTTCCGCTGCGGAACGGCAAGAGCTGGTGGACACCTGCTATGACGGCTATGACCCGGAGGTGGATCTCATCAAGATCACCGCAGAGCAGGCGGATCACGTTCTGGTGCGCTGGGTCGATCTGCCCCTGGCAGAAACCGACGCGCTGAGTATGGGCAGCTTTGCCTATCTTGCAAATTATGACGCCTATTACCACTTCCACGGAGACACCAACGCCCTCTATGATGTCTGTTTCTATGCCGGGGAGCGGAGCGGCGATACCGTGACCCTCTACTATCAGCCGGAGCAGTGCGGCGCGCAGCTCGTGGATACCGCCGGTTCCGGGGAGGAGGTCTGGGCCAAGGTCACGGTGGTCCCCCAGCCGGGCGGCGGCTTCCAGCTCCGCTCCAACCAGCTTTGCGATCGGCCGGACGCTCTGCTGTCCTCCCGCCTCCTGACCGGCGACGAGCTGGCCTTTTTCAACACGCAGTTCTTCAACAGTCAGACCACCAACGAATTTGGCGGCGTGCAGCACACGCTCCACAACCAGTTCCTCACCTGCCTGTATGCCGGCCCTCAGGACATCAACCTGTTCGACCTGTTCTATAACGGCGTTGGTACCTGGGAGGCACCCAGTCAGGCGGAGCTGGAGCAGCTGGGCGTGTTAGCGGTGGACGGCAGTCAGATCTGTCCTACTTATAAGCTGACCACGGCGGCTATGGACGCCTTTCTGCTGGAAAACACCGGCCTGACGCTGGCGCAGACCAACAAGGTGGATCTGGACGCATTTGACTACCTGCCGGACTATGACGCCTACTATCTGACCAAGGGCGACACCAACTACCGCTCCGTCACCTTTACCGGCGGTGAGCGGGAGGGCAGCTATATCCGGCTTTACTGGAAGGATTTTTACTACGGCGGCGAAACCAACGCGTGCGTCACTCTGCTGGACCGGGGGGATGGACAGTATTGGTTCGTGTCCCACCTGCTGGTGGACAGCGTTACCCCCTCTGCCTTTGCCTACCCGGAGGAAGATCCGTGGATGACGATCCCACTGGATGACCTGACGCCCTACGAACCGCAGAAGATGCCCCTGACCCGCCATTCCGATGACTGTGCGGAGCGGGGCGGCGGCTTCTCGGTTGACGGCAGCGGCGGCGAAGGATATTCCCTCCGGGTTTACCGCTCCACAGACGGGGCAATCTACGCGGCAATCATGCGGGCGGAAGCGGTCAGCAGTCAGCAGGGCATTACCCAGTGGGAGGCCGACGTATTTTTCACCGCACCGGCTTTGGATGTTCAGGACCTTGATGATACGGTTCGGCTGTTCTTCTTCCACGATCTGCTGGGTCACAGCGGCTTTACGGTGTCCTATTCGGACTATCTCACCGGCGGGCCGGGACGGGGCGGCTACATCGACACCGTCACGGATTACTACTATCTGGACAACAGCGGAACTCCCTACCTGCTGGCCCGCGCCAAGGGGGACGCCCAGCTCATCGACCTGAATGGAGACGGTGCGCTGGAGCTGTGTACTGCCTCCGGCGTTTCCGGGCAGATCTTCTTCCTGCGGGACGGCCGGTATTACGAAGCCGACGTCAAGGCTCTTTTGCAGGACATCTGGCCGGAAATGAACTACTGGGATCACGCCAGCTGGGATCTCAACTACCGCCGCCTGGCAGTTTCCGGCTTTGTGTCCATGCCTGCGTGGGCCACGGCGGAGCATCCCCAGCCCGACGCCGATTTCACCCGCTATCTCTACTACCGAGATGGAGAGCTGCTGGTCTACAAGCCTGATAAGGACAGCCAGACAGTGGATCACGTGGTGGGAACGCCCGATGTGCCGGAGCCGGTGCTGGCCGCCGCCAAGGCCACCGTGCAGAAAGCCTATCAGGACTACAAAAACGGCGGATACGATTCCGGCGCCGACCTTGATAACTGGCGGGTGGAATATGTGGCGGAGGACTGGTACAGGGCCTATCCCAATGGAACGCTTATCGCCTATAACCTGAATTATGAGTATCATGCCCAAAAGCCCGCCAACGTCACGCTGGCCGGCGGGGTCTATGTGGATGAGGACGGCTGGCTCATGCCGGACTACCCCTACTGCCATTATCTTTTCTTCACAGAAACGGATGGACAGTACACCTTCCTGGAGGAATGGATGCTCAATGACGGCGGTCCCGGCTCGAAGGTATTTGACGCGGAGATGCAGCGCTGGGCGGTGGAACTGGGGTTGTCCTCCGTGGCGGATACCACGCCGGAGGAATTGCTGCACCAGCTTTACGACGGCATGGGCGGCCAATTCCTGACCCAGCTCAGCACCATGAGCGAAACGGACCGGCAAACCGTATGCCAGAAGCTGGATGTCATTTTGCAGGAGGGCACAGCGGAGCAGCAGAGCCTTTATCTGGATGCGGTGCAGACCATGGCGTGGTGTTCTCACTCCTTTGACGGCGCTCAGCGGGAGGCCTACGACTACTTTCTGGAGCATTCCGCCCGCTCGTCTCAGGCGGCCTACCGGGCGCAGGCTGTGATGGACGCACTGACCGGCGGCGGAGCGGTGCAGATGCGTCTGGAACCTGCCGACGGCGTCCGGGGCGGCGACTATACCGTTGGCGTTTCCGACGGCAGCGGCGCTGTCCGGGCGCAGGGCTTTTCCGGCAGCTTTTACTGGGCCACGGCCTCGGACAGCGATCCCTCCGGCAGCAGCATCACCCTGCAAAGTCCGGACGGACGCTGCACCATTACCGCGTGGGAGAATTCCTCTATCGTGCGCTGCGAGGAACCGGGGGAAACCGCATGGTTGATGGCGGCCTCCACCTCCTCTGCCCCATATGACGGCAACACCGTGTTTACCTATCTGCGGAAGTGGTACGATGAGGCGGAATTCAACACGCTGGTGGACAGATTGATCGTTCCGGCGGATGGCCGGAACCGGGAGGAACTGGCCCAGAGCTGGCTGGACGCCGTGGGCGATGTGACCATCCATCAGGTGACGCCGGGCAGCAAGTACGAAAATTCCTTCGTGCAGAACCGGGTCACGGTGGAAAGCGCGGAACCGGCGGCCGGTCTGTATGACCCGGAACTGCTGGCAGGCCAGCATTTCACCTTCACCAACGAGCGCATTTTCGTGCCGGGGAACTACCGCTCCAAGGAGCAGCAGACGGTGAACAGCAGCGCCAGAGCTTATCATGGCGAATATGGACCCATGCCCGGCGGCGGGGCCTTTCTGGATACCCGCTCCGGCCTGCTGTACCAGACGGCGGACGGCTGGAAGGGGACGTTTGCCCCCTGAGGGGGATCTTTTCAGAAAAGTCTGGCAAAAATAAAAGAACATAACCGGCGGATTCATTGACTGATTGGACGGCCGCAATGGCTGCATCCAATGAAAAGGAAGTATATGGAAAGCATGAAGCAGAAATTTTTCCGCGCCGCCGTGCCGCTGGTAATGCTGGCGGTGTCCGCGTCCCTGAGCGTATTCGTTTACCGATTACCGCAGCCGGTGCGGGAGCCGCTGCCGGTCCTCATGTATCACCACATGGTCCCGGACGGGCAGGACTGCAATGACATGACCGTGACCCCCGGCAAGTTCCGCGCCGACTTGGAGACCGTTCTGGCGATGGGCTATACGCCGGTGCTGCCCCGGGAATTGGCCGCCGGGGACGCCCTGCCGGAAAAGCCCATCCTCATCACCTTTGATGACGGCTACCGCAGCAATTACGATCTGGTGTACCCCATTTTGCAGGAATACGGCGTGAAGGCCTGCATTTCCATCATCGTCCTCATGCCGGATCTGCCTACGGACAATTTCTGCACATGGCAGCAGCTGCGGGAGATGACGGCGTCCGGGCTGGTGGAGATCGGATCCCACAGCTACCGGCTCCACAATCTTGGAGGCGACAAGGGCAACTATGAAAAGGACGGCACCAACGGCGTGGAGCGCCGTCCCGGGGAAACCGACGCCGATTTCCAGACCCGGGTACTGGATGACATTCAGCGGAGCCACGACCGCATTGCGGAGGAACTGGGAAGCGTGACCTGCTTTGCCTATCCCTTTGGCTGCTCCGACCCGGATGCCAAAGCGCTGGTCGACGAGTTATTTCCGGTGTCGCTGATGACCATGCCCAAGTGCGCCGATCTAGCCAAGGGGCTCCACGATCTGCCCCGGTTCACTGTTACCATGAAGACCGATCTGGGAAAACTTCTGCGCTGACCATACATCGCCCGCCCGCCTGCGTTTCCACGCAGATGGGCGCTTTGTTTTCAGCAGAAGTCATTTTTCCCTCGCGGCGTATTTTTTACCGCGGACAACTATTGTTCCTCCCTTGACTTTTTGTCAGCAAAGCTTTAAAATAGTAAAGTGCCCTCCCTGTGAGGGGTTTGTTTCCCCCGGAAGTCCGGGATCAGATAGAAGCCGATAGCACGGGCCCCGATCCCGTGCGGTTTTTTTACGGCTGGATGGGAGAAAAACATGGAACACAAGAAAAACACCAAGAGCTTTGCGAGCCGCTGGGGCTTTATCCTTGCGTCCGTCGGTTCGGCGGTGGGTATGGCCAACGTCTGGGGCTTCCCCAACAAAATGGGCAGCAACGGCGGCGGCGCATTTTTACTGATCTATCTGCTGTTTGTCTTTATCTTCAGCTATGTGGGCCTTCCGGCGGAGTTTGCCATGGGCCGCCGTGCCGCCACCGGTACGCTGGGCGCTTATGAAAACGCCTGGGACACCCGCAGCAAGTCTGCCGGTAAAGTCGGCGGTCTGCTGGGCTGGCTGCCTCTGGCCGGCTCCCTGTGCATCGCCATCGGCTATGCCGTCATCGTCACCTATGTGCTCAAGGCGCTGGTGGATTCCCTGCTGGGCACACTGCTGACCACGGACACCGCCGCCTGGTTCGGTGCCTTCTCCTCCACCCCCTACTCCGTGATACCCTATCACATCGTTGTGGTGGTGGGCACGCTGCTGACGCTGTTCCTGGGCGCCCGCAGCATTGAAAAGACCAACAAGGTCATGATGCCCGTCTTCTTTGTGATCTTCCTGATCCTGGCCGTGCGGGTGGCCCTTCTGCCCGGCGCCGCGGAGGGATATGTCTTTATGTTCACCCCCCGCTGGGAGGCCCTGACGAATCCCATGATCTGGATCTGGGCTATGGGGCAGGCGTTTTTCTCCCTGTCCGTCACCGGCAGCGGTATGATCGTTTACGGTGCGTACCTCTCCAAGGACGAGGATGTGGTGGGCGTGGCCCAGCACACGGCCCTCTTTGACACCATTGCCGCCGTGGTAGCCGCTCTGGTCATTATCCCCGCCTGCTTCTCCTACGGTCTGGACGTGGGCGCCGGTCCCAGCCTGCTGTTCGTGACCCTGCCCACCATCTTGCAGGACATCCCCATGGGTCAGCTCTTCGCCATCATCCTGTATATGGCCATGATTTTCGCCGGCGTCAGCTCTTTGCAGAATATGTTTGAGGTGGTGGCGGAGTCCCTGATGCACAAGTTCCCGAAGCTCAACCGCGTTACCGTGCTGGTACTACTGGGCGCGCTGTGCCTGGGCTTCGGCATCGGCATGGAGACCATCAGCAAGTGGGGTCCCTGGATGGATCTGGTGTCCATTTATATCATCCCCATCGGCGCTACACTGGGCGCGGTCTCCTGGTTCTACGTGATGAAGAAGGACGCCCTGCTGGACGCCATCAACACCGGCAGTACGAAAAAACGCGGCGATCTCTGGTACAATGTGGGCCGGTATGTGTACGTCCCTCTGGCGATCATTCTCTGCTGCGTGGCCCTGTTCATGCACGTTGCTTTCTGATACCCACAGAAAATTTCCACGCATATAGCCAATAAAAAGGACCCGGCGGCTGAAAATCAGCTGCCGGGTCTGTTTCGTATAAAGGGTTTCATCAACCGTAGCGCAAGCTCAAGGTAGTGGAGTCCTCGCCGTTCCGCAGGAAGGGCATTCCCTCGCCGATGCGGGAGCGCTGGAAGTACAGATACTCGCCGGAGGGGGAGATCAGCACTGGGAAGCTGCCGCTGAGGGAGCTGCCCACCCCGGCGGACATATCCAGCCGCAGGCAGTCATCCTCCATGCGCCATACGCCGAAGAATCGCAGATCCATCCGGTCGTCATAGCACTCGTACAGATTAGCCAGCCCCGCATAGTCCGGGTCACAGTCGCCGTAATGCAGCTCCAGCGTCCACTCATCGCAATCCCATGAGGTATCGGCCAGCCCCAGATCCGTAGGGGGGCACCACCAATCGTCACCGGACGGCTCCCAGCCTTCGGGATGGTCGATGGCGATGGTGTTCGTGTAGATGGAGAAGTCGAACAGCAGCAATCGGCCCTCCTCGCTGGCAGGTAGGATGAGATCGCCGTACAGGTCCTCCTGCGGATACCAGTTCACCACCGTGCCGTCATCGGCCACAAGGTTGACCTCCATATCCGGCTCCTCCGGATCGACGAACAGCAAAACAGGCTGCGCATATTCCTCCCGGTAGAGGACTTCGTCCGCCACCGGATGCAGGCCGTTGCCCTGAGACTGCCATGTGATGTGGTTCACGGCAAGGCTGGTGTTCTCTCCCCGCGGAATGACGCAGAACAGCTTGCCGTACCCCGGACCGAGGACCCGCTCCGAGGGGATGGTCAGCATGACCGGCATCTCCGCCGTCAGGTCAAGGCAGTTTTCCAGCATCCAGTCCGACAGCTTGGAGGTATCCCCCTTCTCCCGGTAGCCGAGATAGGCCGCGGCGCCGGGATAGCCGCCGTATTCCAAATCAAAGCCCAGCTTGTCGAGACATTCCTCCACCAGCTCCTGGTCCACCTCCGCTTCCGGTTCGGAAGGCTTCACAGGATCGGCCTGACCGGTCTGATCGGTCCTGCTGTCGGAGATCGTCTCCTTTACGCCGCCGTTTCCCGCTGCCGGGGCCGGTTTCTTTTTCCCTCCGCAGGCAGTCAGGCTAAGAGCCAGCGTCAGGCAGAGAAGTGCCGACGCCAGCCGGTGCAAAGTCAAGCGCTTCATGATTCTGCCTCCTTCTCAGAATTTGCCGCTGCGGCCGTGACCGCCGCCGCCGCTGCGGCTTACAGTTCCTCCGCTGCTTCTGCCACCGCCGGAGTTGCTCTCGATCTTACGGCGGGTCTCCGTGGTATGGGTGTAGTGGTCATAGCTGTCCGTCAGCTTCAATCCACCGCCCGCCGTGGTATACACGTTGGCGTCAACACCCTTGCGCACGGACTTCATCTGTCCCTTCAGGATCATGCACACCAGAAACGCGATCAGGCATGAGACTGCCACCGCAATGCCGATGGCCGGCAGTGGGCTGGACCGCACAGGTTTTCCGGCCTCAGCCAGCTCCAAAAACTCGTCGCAGGCGGTGAGGTAATTGGATACGCCACCATACCAATCACCGTCGCTGAAGTTGGGCAAGAACCGGCCTTCCAACTGCTCCGCGCCGTATCGGTCAAAAGCATACTCCGCCCATTCGCCGTAGACGAACATGGCGTAGTCCCGCTCTTTCATGCTCAGCATGATGATGACGCCGTTTCGGTCCTCGCCCACACCAAGGCCCTCGGCGTGGTAGATCTGATACAGGGCGGTATAGGGATCGTCACCATAGCCGTAAGCTGTAAAGTCCTCCACAAAAAGGGTATAGATGCCGCAACTGCGGCGGAGGGCGATATCCTCGGCCCGATCCTCCATCTGTTCCCGCTCCCCGTCGGAGAGCATTCCCCGCAGATCGAACACATAGTTCATGCCGGTGCTGCCCAACTCCGGAGCTTCGCCGGACTGGACGGTCTCGGGCTGCTGCGCCTCCGTTGGGAAGTCTGCGGAGAGATAGTCCGCCGCCGTTGCCGCCATGGCATTCACTGCCTGGCAGAGCGCTTCGGCACTCGCAGCCATGTCCTCACCGGTCCAGGACTGCGCGTTGTTCAGATAGGGCTCCACCGCGTCATACACCAAGCCGGAGAGTTCCTGCCCGTCGCCCCGCGTCTCGCTCAGCATCGCGTAGACGCACCAGTCGGTCTCCGCCAGGGTGTAAGAACCGTCCGCCAGAGGCTCCATCACCAGCGTCAGCGAGATGCCGTCCTTTTCCTCGCCCCAGCCGTAGCCGGAATCTTTGTAAACATATGTGGCGATGTCTCCGGCGGTAGTGCCCTCACTCACATCCTCATTGGTAAATATGTCCACCCGCAGGTCAAGGTGAAGCGCCTCCGTCAGCTGGGGCAGGGTGTACTGACCCAGATCGGACAATTCGTCCGAGCCCAGCGCGTCGGTCTCATCGTAGATGGCGCCGTATTCCGTCCACGCCAGAGTGGGGACGCACAGAGTCAGCGTCAGCAGGAGCGCCGTCAGCAAAGCTGTGACTTTTCTTTTCATGTCCGTCCCTCCTTATCGCATCAGCAGGACGATGACCGAACTCAATACGGACAGCGGCACGGCAATGGCGGCAAACATCCCCCAGAATCGCCCCTTATCCACAGGCAGGTCTCCCACGAATTTTCCGGTCTGGCCGTTCATGGCGAAGAGGAAATCCTTTCCCTGCCACTTGGTATTGAGCAGCCACACCGGCAGCAGCGCATAGTGGACCTTGCCCCGCTGGATGTCTGCGTGTTCGCCCCTTGGGAAACAGGTCGCGTATCCCGTTACGGTGCCTTGCAGCGCCTTTTTCAAGCTGCCCATACAGCGGACATCGGCCCGTTCCCGACTCTTGTCCGCCGACACGTCGAACTTATCCGCCAGGAAGCCCGGCAGGTACGCCGTGGAGAAGGGCTTCAGGTCATCGTAATTGTAAGGCTCGATGGAATCCATGTGATCATCCGGCATTTTAGTCGAGGCGTCCACCGGTACCTTTTCAAAGGGCATCGTTCCGGCACGGTACACGTCAAAGTGCTCCGTCTTTATCACCTCATACTCACCCTCGGTGCGTTTGTGGGACCGGGTACACTCATAGTGGGCATTGCCCTCCGCCTCACCGCTGAACAGCCAGAAGGGTACATAGACCCCCTGGATCTCCTGTAAGTGATTTTCCTTGGAAAAGCTCTTGGGAAGGAACACCTTGCCTCTGTAATGCTTCTTGAGCTTGCGGATGGCGTCCTCGCGGCTGAGTTTGAAGGGGATCACGAAATCCGGCTTCAGCGTTCCCGCAAACTGCCCCGGCACCACCGTTGGGTTGCCGCAGTAAGGGCAGGAGGTAGCCGCCGTGCTTGCGTCACAGATCAGCTCCGCACCGCAGCTTGGGCAGCTGTAAGCCTTCATGCCGTCGCCCTCGGCACCCCAGTCGGCGCTGAGGTCCGGCATCTCCCAGCCGCCTTCCTCGGCAGCCTGCCGTTCCGCTGCCGTCTTTTCCTCAGCAGACTGCTGCGCCGCCGCGGCCTTTTCTTCCTTTTCCGCGTAAAGCGCCTCGATCTCCGCTACATCATAGGTAGCACCGCAGTAATCGCACTCCAGCTTGCCGGATGCGCCTACAAAGTGCAGCGGGCCGGTGCAGCTTGGGCATTGATAGTTGGTCACCTGTGCTGCCATGCTTGCTCTCACCCTTCTTTCTTCATTTTCCGTTCAGCGCCCGCCCGTAGACGGGCGGACGCTGTTGAGCCGTTTTCTCCGATCTGTTTCCCTTATCCTCTGGGCGCGCCGCAGTACTCGCAGAATTTTCCGTCATTCTGTCCGCCGCAGGCGGGGCAGGTCCACGGACCGGCCGCTGCCGGAGCGGGAGCGAAGGTCTCCTGCTGCTGCATGGGGGCCTCCTGCTGCATGGGGGCTGTCTGAACTGCGCCGCCGCCACGGGAGGTCTCCATCACCTGAAGCAGCGCCGCTCGGATCTCGTCGCCCATTTCGCGGTACTTGCGATATTCCCGATTGCTCTCCGGATCGAAGCCGGCAGCCATGGTATTCATCCGGCCCACAGAATTCATCTGTCCCATCATGGGGCGCTGTGTCATGCCGCTCTGGGGCCGACCTGCCATGGGACGCTGGTTCATGCCCGGCTGATTCATCATAGGCCGCTGACCCGCCATGCCGCTCTGAGGACGGCCCGCCATAGGACGCTGGCCCATCATACCCTGCTGTCCCATCATGGGGCGCTGCACGGTGTTCTGCGGCTCAATGTACACAGAACTGTTGTTCAGGCGGAACTTCATTTCGTCAAAGTAGGGGTTATTGACGGAAATGATCACTTCAAAGTCATAGGAATACTCGTAGCGGGGCGGGTTGTAGCTGACCTCCTTGCCGTCCGGCCCCTCCCGCTTCTGCTCCGTGCGGCTCTCGTCAATGTCCACGCGGCAGCCGGTCAGCGCGGTGTAGTCCAGAATATCCGGGTTGGCGTCCGCCAGATCCCGGGCACGGGTAACGGTGAACCAACGATGCTCCTCGTCCAGCAGGATCTTACAATCCTCGCCGTAGGAGCGGGTGGTGCGGAACTGGGACGCCCTGCCCCGGTTTTCCTCCCGGTAGGCCAACTGCCGCTTGATGTCCTCCACCGTAGAGCGGCGGCGGTCACTGAACCAGGGAGAGAGCTGCTTCGCGCAGTCCTTACAAAGGTTGCCGTCTTCCAGTTTCCGATTGCCCAACAGTCCGATCTTCTCGCCGCAGATGTCGCAGTATTTCTTATCAAACAATCCCATAATAGCTTCCTCCTGTTATTTTTCAGCCGCCGTAACGGCTCACATTGCATTGTCACCTGGAACCGGGATCTTGTCCCCGGCCGTGGCTCCCGCGGCCGGGGACGGTATTCGCCAAAAAATCCGCTATTCACTCTTATTCTTCAACTTTTTGAAGCTCCACCACTTTGTCCGCCGCTTCCGACCAGTCCACCGTCAGTTCCAGCCTGCCGCTGTCCTCGCCGGCCCCGGCGCAGTGGTAAACGTCCAGGATCTTCCCCAATTCCGTGCCGTCCGCCTTCTGGAGAACACGGTTGTCTAACATCAGCCCCGTGTCCTGTATCTTTTTACGCGGGATGTAGGTGAAGTCCAGCGGGGTTTCCAGAACGGTCTCGCCGTCCAACCGGAGCGTCAAGCCGTCCTCTTCGCTGATGACCGCCTGCCAGCCGTCCTCCGGACTTTCCCATGTTCCCTCCAGCACTGGCCAGAGGAGGGAATTGTCCACATAAGTACCGTCCCCGTCCAGCAGGAACAGGTTTTGATCCGGATTCTCCATGCCATTGCCCCCATCCATGATCCGATCCGTGACCAAATGCTTATACAGGCCCGAAAGGACGATCCCTACCAGCGCGCCCGCCAGGAAAATCCAAATCATCCGCCGTTTCATTACACGATGTCCCCGTCGTCAAAGGGGTCGCCGCACTCAGGGCAGAACTTGGGGGGATGCTGCGGGTCGGCAGGCTCCCAGCCGCACTTGTCACACTTGTACTGAGGAACTCCGGCAGGCTTGGGCTTGCCGCACTCGGCACAGAACTTGCCCTTATTCACCGCGCCGCAGGTGCAGGTCCAGCCGTCCGCAGCTGCGGCGGGCTTGGGCTTGCCGCATTCCGGGCAGAACTTTCCGGTGGCGGTGGCGCCGCAGGCGCACTGCCAGCTGTCCCCGGCAGGCTTCGGCTCCGGCTTCTTGCTGCCGCAGTTGGGACAGAAGTTGCCGGTGATGCCGCCCTGACCGCAGGTGCAGGTCCAGCCTTGCGCCGCGGGAGCGGGGGCGGGCTGCGCCGCCTGCTGCTGGGCCTGTTGCTGCTGGCCCA
>ERZ1673742.2063-NODE-2063-length-16032-cov-7.227890_pt1 | contig 16032 bp, 10 predicted proteins | sample MGYA00580208_ERZ1673742 | MGnify/ENA primary metagenome ERZ1673742 (study PRJEB41218, sample SAMN15661774) | gut metagenome | host: Homo sapiens | place: Canada: London | collected 2015-08-20/2019-03-30 | study: EMG produced TPA metagenomics assembly of...
TTGGGATTGTAGGATTGATTTTTTCAATCATAGGATTTATGGAACGCAAGTAAAATAACTTCCAGTTGTGCGCCCAGCTAAGGGTGTGTAGTCAAGCCGGTGGGATTCCGGTTTATCCAAGGTTTAGCCAACCAGATAATAGCGAGTCTTGGGATGATGCCGGTAACGGCATCTGACAAGCGTAGACAGCAAGAAAGCAGGGTTGAATAGTGATTGAGCTTCGAAACGTTAACTTCAGTCGGTCGACGTCTTAACTGGTGCGGAAGACAATATCATGTAATGCGATATGGCGAGTGTTATGTGGCACTGCGGAGTCAGAGAACCAATCATGTTTTACATTGTGAATACACATCAACTGGGGAGAACCTGCCATTTCTCGAAGAAGAGTATGAAATTGCAACTGAAAACGGAGTATTTCAAATGAATGGTAGGTGGTCGGACAATCCCATAGTACTGTAGAAATCGGGCAATGCCGATGGAGGGAAGGGGATTGCATAGTAAAGGTCTTACTGAGGACACATTATCCGTACTCAGGGACGGAGGAAATAATGGAAACGAAATTAGTAAGAATAGCTGAGATATCAGCAACATCAAAACATCCTATATTTACATCAGTGTACCACTTGATAAATGAAGATATGCTAAAGCAATGCCATAAGGAATTAGATGGGAACAAAGCAGTCGGAATTGACAAGGTAACTAAGGATGAGTATGGGAAGAACCTTGATAGAAATATCAAGGAACTGGTACAGAGGTTGAAAAACAAATCCTTTAAGCCACTTCCGTCACTGAGGGTATATATACCTAAAGGAAATGGAAAGAAACGACCATTAGGGATTGCTTCCTATGAAGATAAGATTGTACAAATGGCAGTGAAGAAAATACTGGGAGCTATTTATGAACCGAGATTCCTAAACTGCATGTATGGATTCAGACCGAATAGGGGGTGTCACGAAGCAATAAAAGAAGTATACCAACGGATAAGCTATGGAAAAATCAGCTATATCGTAGATGCCGATATCAAAGGTTTCTTTGACCATATCGACCATGATTGGATGATGAAGTTCCTTGAATGGAATATACAGGATAAGAACTTATTGTGGCTAATACGTAAATACCTTAAAGCAGGAATAATGGAGCAAGGAAAATTCGAGCCAACAGAGGAAGGTTCGGCACAAGGCTCAGCAATGAGTCCGATGCTTGCAAATATATACATGCATCATGTGCTGACGCTGTGGTTTAAGCTGGTGGTGCAAAGGGAAATGCAGGGAGAGTGTTTTCTCGTCAACTTTGCGGATGATTTTGTTGCAGGATTTCAATATAAGTCAGAAGCTGAAAGATACTATAAAGAGTTAAAGGAACGAATGGAAAAGTTTGGACTGGAGCTGGAAAGTAGTAAAAGCAGACTAATTGAATTTGGGAGATTTGCAGAGCAGAATCGTAGAGCAAGAGGAGAATGTAAACCTGAAACATTTGATTTTCTGGGGTTTACCTTCTATTGTAGCAAAACTCGAAAGGGAGGTTTCGTGCCAAAGGTACAGACTTCAAGAAAGAAGTTAGAGCAAAAGGTTAGAGCATACAAGAACTGGATTTACGATAATCGAAATCGACCAATGCGAGAAATAATTAAAGAGTTGAACGTAAAACTAATTGGACACTATCGGTATTATGGTGTTACATGGAATTTTCGGAAGATAACAACATTCCTGCATAGAGTACAACAGTTTCTATTCAAAGCCATGAATCGGAGAGGTTGTAGACGGGCATACACATGGAATGGATTTGTGGAAATGCTCAAGTATTACCCGTTAGCAAAACCTAAAACGTACTATTGTTTATATTGAAGCGAATGTTACTATGAGGAGCCGTATGCGGGAAAGCCGCACGTACGGATCTGTGAGGGGCTAAGATTGAGAGGTCTTAGTCTACTCGACTGTAGAACGAAAAAGAGCCGGGACGCGGCAGCTATCAACATAGCCACCGCGCCCCGGTTTCCTTATAGGTGCAGATACCAAAATGTTACGCAATAGAACGGCATTTTCGGGGGTAAAGGTATAAATCCCTTGCCGCTTCATTTTCCCGCCCGGAAAGCCGCATAAATCAAGGCTTATTTTGCCCCTACCGCGTCACATTCCCCCGCATTTTCCTCATGCGCTCGGCGGTCTGTCTGCGGGTGATACGTTTCCGGCAGTCCGGGCAGTAAATAGCCCGGTTGGAGCTGGACGCAAAGGGCGCACCGCATACGCTACAACGGCGCATATCCTCCGTGTGGTAAAGCTCGGCGTACAGCTCCTTATCGGCGGGCAGTACCGCAATACGGAACCATTTACAGAGCAGGGAATAGGAAATGAGCTGCGGGCATACGCAATAGTCCCCGTCGTCCAGCAAGATACAGTTGCCGTTATCGCAGTTGCAGCACGTCCGGCGCACAAGGGCGTTGACTTTCCGGCTTTGGGGCGGCGTGAGCCGCTTGACCTCGCTCATACCTCGTCGGCGGGGTAAACGGCAAGCCCCGCAAATTCCGCTTCGGTCATGCACACCACTTTTTCAAGGGTGCGGGCGGCAAAGTCCCGCATTTCCCCCTCCATAAAGGGCAGCGCGGCGTTCATGGCTACGACAAGCCCCTCCTTGCTGCCTGTCATGTAGATACTCAAAAGGTTGGTTTCTTCCACCGTGAAATTACTGTTAAATCTGTTCATGCTCATACCTCCAATCCGTGATCTTTCTTTTTTGCCGCCTTTTTCGGGGCGGCTCTCTTTTTATCCTGTGCAAGCTGCGCCCGGACAGAGGGGCGGGGCTTTTTTACCTCCCTGTCCCGGTTCTCGTCCTTTCCGATCAGCGCGTATGTACCGCGCTGGTCTTTCAGTGCGGAAAAGGAAAGGGTCTTATAGGGAAGCATGGAGAAAAGCCGTTCCGTGTCCTTTGTGGACGCAAGCCGGGTGAATACCGGGGACAGCTCCACCATGAAATGTGATTTGTCCGGGCTGTTGGGGACAGGCAGCTTTTTCATGTCTGCCACAATGCGCCGCGCTTCCCGCTCAATCAGATTGTTATGCAGGGCTTCGATATGCGCCCCAAAGTCCCCCGGTGTCAGTTTGTCCCGGCTGTGCTTTTCCTCCCGTAACAGGGATTGCAGGGTTTCCGGGTCTTTCGGCTGTACTTCAAAGCGTTCAAACTTTCCAAGCTGGGGGTCGGGATAACCGTCAAAGCGTCGGTCTGCTGGCTGCTCCCGCGTCCCCTGCTCATAAACAAGCGTTACTGTCCCCGCGTCAACCGTGTTATCCTTGACGCGCTCATAATGCTTTTCATAGTCCAGCTCATACAGGTTGCCCTTGATCTTCCCGCCCTGTACCCCGGTCAGCTCCACGGCATAAGCAAGGATAAGGTCGCGGGTCTGCTCCTTGTAGAAACGCCATGTGTTATTCGGTGCGGTGTCCTTGATGAAAACGTCACGCTCCCGGAAGCAGTAAGTCCCGGACGGGCGGGAAAGCCACAAAAGGGTCTTATCCTCTTTATTAGGGCTTGCCGCCTTTTCCGCAATGATCTGTCTGTCAATGTCAAAATCGCTCTGATAAAATCCCGTGTTCTGCTTCATTATGGCTTCAAGGGAAGCGAACACGTCCACATCTTCAAATTTATTTAATTTCCCCATAGGGTCAGCTCCTTTCCAAGTCCTGCGACTTACTCCTTGCCTGTTTCCTCTGCGCCGCCCGTTCCTTGTCGGCTTTGAGCTGCGCCCGGATAGAGGGCTTCTTTTCTGCCTTTTTCCCCGGCTTCTTTTCCTTGCCCTGTTCCTGTTCCGCTTTCAGCGCGGCGGCATACTCGGCAAGGGAGATCTGTTCGCCGCTCCGTGCTTTTGCTTCCAGCTCGTCAGTGGTGGGGGTGTTGTTGATGATACCGTCAAAATTGTTGTCGTTCTGCTCGATAGTGTCCTCGACGTGCTTTAGGGGATTTGCCTTTTCCGGCTGCTGTGTCTGCTCCTGCAAAAACTCCGGCACTTCCTTATAGCCGAAACTGTCAACGTAATGGGCGGTGTCCTGCCCGTTCTGATGAAGCACCACTATATCCGACACGGAAAGGCTGTGTCCCCTAAAGTCTGCGGGGTGGTCGATATTGAAACGGGTATAAATATCTTCAAGGGAAGTCCCCGGCGTAAGCTCTGCGGTGTAGGTCAGATTATAATTCGCTGCTTCCACGGCAAGCCCCGCCGCCTGCAGGCGGTCGTAAGGCTCAAAATGGTAGTCCCGCATACCGTCCCCGTCCTTTAGCTGGTAAATGGAAAAGGTGTCTTTTACGCCATATTCCCGCAGGGCTTCCTTTGCGGCTTCGCTCCCGGCTAAATCCTGTTTCATGTCCCGGTACTCGCAGAGGGCGATCCAGTCCTCCTTATGTACGCCGAAAATGCCGCCTTTTTCCGCGTGGTTTTGTATCTCGTCAACACTCCCGGCTATGCCCTCGCTTCCGTCGCTGTAAAGCAGGAAAATCTGCATATCCTCTTTTTCAAAAAGGTGCGCGGCGGCTGTTTCCTGTAAGGGAAGCATACCGTTCCACTTGTAGCCGTATTTTTCCATATCCGCAACGCTGATTGTGGGGTCGGGTAAAGCTGTGTCCGTTTTTTCCGCTTCCTGCGCCTTTGCATAAAGTTCTTTCACGTCGCCCTGTGTCAGCTCCCCGGCTTCCAGCTTCCCCAAAAGCTCCCGGCATTTCTCCGGCGTTCCCATGTAGAGAATATCCCCCAGCTTCGCCATGCCGTTATCCTGTGATACATATTCCTGCAAGATATAGCTGTTTTCCCGGCTGTCGCTGTATGGGTTCTGCCGCACCTTGCAGAATGTTTCCGGCGTGGAAGCGTCCCCCGGCTCCGTGTCCTGTGCTGCTTCCTGCGGCTGCTCCGGCTCGGCTTCTTTCTGTGCGGCGGCTTCCTGCCTTGCCCGTTTCTGTAACTCGGTAGGGCGTTCCCCGGTAAGGGGCTGTATAAATTTGATACGGTCGGCGGCATAAATGGCGTTATCGTTTAGCTGCCGCTGCCATGCTTCCGCGCTGGGCGCATAGCGGAAGCCGTTCCCTTTCAGTTCTTCCCGGATTTCCTTATCCGGCTTTTCATCAAAGAAAATCTGTAAGCGGTTATCCGTTGTATTGGCTTCCACACGTCCCCCGTCAAACTCCCAGCCCACATAGCCTAATTCTTTGCGGCGGGTAAGGGCGGTGATACGGTCTTTTAACCTGTGGATTTCCGCGTTGTTGTTGGATAGCTGGTAGCTCTCAAAAGGTTTCGGGTTCGCCCGGTAGCTCCCGGACATGGACGCTTTCAGCTTTTCGATCTGCTCCGTGGATAAGTGGGGGCAGCCGTCAAGGGTCTTGTTCTTGCGGTAATAGGTATTGACCGCTTTCATGGTTTCCTGCAAGGTTTCCAGCTTCGCAAGTTTGCTTTCCAGCTTAGAAACGGCGTTAGGGTCGTCGGCACTGATACCGCCCATGCCGGTACTGCGGATTTTGTCAAGCAAGCCCTGTATCTCGTTAAACTCCTGCATATTTTTATCTGCGGCGGCGTTCTGCTTTTCCTTTTTGCGGACGGGGAAATTAGAACCTCCGGCAATCATAATCGACGGGACGCGGGCGGTGATTTCATTTCCCTTGTTCATATTTTCCGCTAACTTCCGGGCGTAGGTGTCAAGCAGCCCGTCGATCTTCGCATGGAAAGAGGGGGCAACGCGCTTTTTCTGCCTTGCGGCAAGCTCGGCGGCTTCGTCTACATAGTGGCGGTATTCTGCCGTTGCGCTTCCGGGCTTGTAATCGGAAAAACTGATTGCTTCCTTTGCGCGGCGGGCGGCGTTCTCGTTGATCGGGTAGTAAGTAACGGCTGTTTCCGGCTGCTCTGCCGTGTGGGTCTGTGGCTCGGCGGTTTTCTCCGGCTGTGCTTCTTTCCGCTGTGCAAGCGTTTTTTCCGCACGTTCCAGCACATCATCACGGACAGGCAGCGAATACAGGTCAGAGGTTGAGGAAAAGCCCACGTTGTTGAATACATAGTCAACGTCGGTTTCTTTCAATGCCCCTGCCGCAAAGTAATTTTCCCTTGTGGGGGTATCGCTTACTTTCCCGTCCAGTATGTCATAGTTCAAGCCTGTTTCAATATGGGAGCAGATTTTATCATCAACTGCTAATGTCACATAGTACCAGCCGATATGCCCGCCGCTTCTTTCGTCCGTACCGTCGTTAAACTCCACATTAAGCAGGGTGTAGGGCTTCAATCCCTTTTGTGCTGCAATCTCATTGTCCTTTGCTTCCCGCTTCCTAAGTGCGGAAATGGCGGCTTCCTTTGTGGCGGCTATGATCTCCGGGTTATACCGCACCAGCGCGGCGTTGACATCTTCATTCTGTACCTTTGCGGTTTTGGCTTGTGATGTCCTGTGGTTGCCGATAAAGAGGGTCGCGCCGCTGTCAAACTTGATAGATACGTCGCTTGTGCCGCGCCATTTTCCCGTACATGGGGAAGTTTCGATTTTGCCGGACGTGCCGCCGAAAGACTGTGCGATAATTCCGATCTTATCCTGCAAGGGGAGATTTTCGTACTGCTTTGCAATCTCAACCGCTTTTTTCTGTAAATCCGTAAGGGGTTTCGTGGCTGACTCTGCCTGTTCCGGCGTATCTGCTTTTTCAGAAATAGGGCTTTCCGGCTCCTGCGGCTTTTCCTGTGCTTCGGGTTTCTCCGGCTCCTGCGGTTCGGCGGTCTGTGCTGCTTCCTGTGCCTGTTCAAATGCTTCCACGTCCAGCTTTTCTATCGCTGTGTCCTTGCGCTCATGCAGCGCAAGGATTTCATCACGGGCAGACAGCATAGAAAGATCGGGGTTGTCAAGCTGCCCTCCGTCGATCTCTGAAAAATCCTCCCGGTAAAAGGTATAGTCGTAGCCGCTTTCGCAGGTCTGTATATAAAGATAATCGCCGTTATCCAGCCGATAGGCGGCTTCCTGTTCCTGCGCGGTGTATGGCTCGTACCCATTGGCGGCGTATTCCTCCACGGTCATTCCTGCGGCGGCTGCTTCCTGTGCGATTTCCTCCTTGACGTGTTCCTTATAGGCTTGCAGCTCCACGTCAAAATCTTTGAGCTGGGGGACAGGCGGTAAGTTATATTCGCCTTGATTGATAAGTCCCCGGCACTCGGAAACATAGGCTTGCATGGCGGTATGGTAGGTGGTTTCAGCAGGGGTCAGATTGTCTTTTTGCAGGGCTTCCCCGGCGGTACGCTCCATTTCAGAGAGGTTGCAATGCAGTTTCAGATAGGGGACAAATTCATTCAAGAGAAAAGCCCGGTGTTCCTTGTCGGCTTCCAGTGCTTCCTCGCCCTCATGCTCTAAAAGAAAATTATTCCAGTTTGGGTCATTGGCATAGTAGGCATGGTATTTTTCGATATGCTCGATCAATGCGCCCTCCCCGTCGCCTAAGTCCTGCCGCCCCTCGTATTGGTCGGCTTTGCCGTTCATCACAAAATCAATGCGGAACTCGGTCTTGTCATAGCCGGGGCTTTCAAGGTTCGCTTCGTCAAGGGCTTCAATGAGGGTGTTTGCACGGGACAGGGGGATTGTTTCGCCCTCCCGTAACTGGCTGCTTTCACTCCAAAGGATTGTGACGGTCGGCTCGGCGGTAAGGTCGGGCTGGGTCTGTGCTTCCGCTTCCTGTTCTTTCGCGGCTTCCCGTTCTTTCTGCAATTCTGCAAAATGCCCGTCAATGGTGTTGATGATCTCGGCGGCGGTGGCGCGGATTGTTTCAAGGGAACTTTTCAGCTCCGCAAGCTCCCGCCCGCTGCTCCACCCGGCGACGTACCCAAAGGAATAATCAGACGTGTCAAGCCCGTAGTGCTGGCATACCGTGTAAGCGATACTTTCCGCCTGTACTTCACGGGTGCGGCGGTCGGGTCTGTCCGGCTGTTCCTCCTGCGGGGCGTTAAGGTCAATGTCGTGCAGCTTCGCATGGGCGATCTCATGGATAGCGGTCTTTAGGTTCTGAAGCTCACTCATTCCCTCGTCAATGGCAATCCGCTTTTCCTCCAAGTGGTAGTAGCCGTGTGCTGTCCCCTCGATCTTCTCAAAGCCCATAGGGACGGGAGAGGTCTTTTCCAGCGCGGCAAAAAAATCTTCGTACTGTTCCACGTCCCCGGTCAGCTCGTTTGCGGAAATGCTGGGAAGCTCCCGCCCCTCGGTCTGCGACACGTCGAACACGGCGACGACTTTATAGGCGGGGATTTGGATTTCCCTTGTTTCCGTGACGGGCTTCCCGTCCCCTCCGATCACTGTCTTTCCCGTCTGCGGGTCTTTCTTTTCTACCTCCTGCCGGATTTTGTACGGCGACGGGGCAAGTATGCGTATGCCCTTTTCCCCGCGCATTACGTTCCGTCCAAAGTTGTTTTTCCATGCGTTAAATCCGGCGATAAGGGAAGCGTCGGGCTTCTGCATGGCGATCAGCAGCGTATTGTTGAAGCTGTAATTATGGAATTTTGACATGACTTGCAGATATTCCTTGTAGCGTTCACTGTCAAACAATTCTGTAATTCCCTGCTCCAAGCGGTCTGTGATCTCTTTCAGCTTTTCAGCGGGCTTGTCGGCGGTGAGGATAATCGGGTTGACCGGGCGCGGCTGGGGCGGCGGCTGCGGCTCTGCGGCTTCCTGTCCCGGCGCGGCTTCGTCCTTTTCCAGCTTATCCGGGTCGGGGTGTTCCGGCTCCGGAAAACTCATTGCCTTGTATTCCTGCGGTATGTCGCTTTCGCGCCCGTTGTACCACTGTGAAAAGGTGTTCCCGTTATTGTAGATATAGCCCTGCTCCGTGAACTGTCCCCGGTCTTTCTTTACTGCGTCCCGCCCGTATTCCTCGTAATTGAAATATTTCTTTGCTTCTTCGGGCAGCTCCAATTCGTCCAGCTCGTCAATGAGGTAATAGCCATAGTCGGCTTCGCTTCGGACAGTGGGGTATATCCAGTAGCAGTCAAGGTTCTGTGCAAGGTTGATAAGGTCTTTCACGCTCCCGGCGTGTTCCCCCAGCGTCACCGCCGCCGTGAATTTATCCCGGTCGTCGTCGCTCTGCATTTCCATGAGCTTTCCAAGATAGTTCAGCTCGTCAATGGTGCTGCGCTGGATAACAGGAAGCGGCACATCAAAGGGATATTCCTCGGTGTTGGCAAAGCCGTTGATAAAAAAATCCTGCGGATTGTCCGCAGTAATGCCGACGCTTTTCATGGCTTCGTGAAGCTGCTCCGTGGTGGTCGGCATGGATAGCCACACGCCGCCCGGTTGCCCGGTTTCAAAACGGCTGCGGCTGTCGATTAAGATTGAAAATGTTTCGCTCATTCGTGTATTCTCCTTTCTTTTATGGCAGCATTGCGGAAGCTGCTCTTTTTATTGTTGCCCGGTCTGCTGTGCTGCACCCGCGCTTTCTGCCAAGATTTTTATTTTTTCAAGAGGGTTTGGGACACTTCCCAACAAGCAAAATCCCCCGTCCAGCGCAGAAGCGTCGGCAGGGGGATTTACGGAAAAGGGTACTCTTTTCCTATGCTTGCTACGAAACTTATTTTTTCTTCGGTATCTCTATCTTGTAGTTGACATACTTCCCGCCCGTATCAGTTAAAACAACGGTTCCGTCATAGGTTTTGCCTGTTTTCGGGGAATACAAGCCCTTGACATTCGCCTTGCCGGATTTTAAGAGGGCGGCGGCAATCTTCGGGGTAAAGGTGACTTTCCTTTCCTCAAAGAAACGGTCGTTTTTCCACATGGTAAAGGCGCACTCCCGGTTAGAGCAGTAGAAATTCTTCTTGCCCTCATGGACGGGGGAACCGCAACGGGGACATTTCCCGACAGAGGGCTTTTCCTCCCCGCCCGTGAAAGCCGCCTTGCCTTTGTCGGTGGTGGCGTTTTCCTTTACCAGCTCCCGCGCCATAGCTTCAATGCGCTGCATAAACTCCCCAGCGTCGGCGGCTCCCTTTGCGATCTGCGTCAGATTGTTTTCCCATTCGGCGGTAAGCTGCGGGGAAGTCAGCATATCCGGCAGGACAGACACAAGGGCGGCTCCGTTCTGCGTGGGGATAAGCTGCTTTCCCTTGCGTTCCGCAAAGCCGGACTTCACCAGTTTTTCAATGACGGCGGCGCGGGTGGCGGGTGTGCCAAGCCCCCGGCGTTCCGCGTCCGGGTCGGTGTCCCCGTTCCCGGCGCGTTCCATTGCCGAAAGCAAAGTTGCTTCGTTGTGGGGCTTCGGCGGCGTTGTGAAATGCTCCGTTACCTTTGCCGTGGGGTGTTCAAAGCTCTGTCCCTCGGAAAGCTCCGGCAGGGTGTTTTCTTCCTCCATATCCTCCGGGTCGGGCTTGCCTTTGAGGGTTGCCCGGTAGCGGCGTTCAAGCTCTTTCCAGCCGCCCGCAAGCACTGTCTTTCCCCGCGCCGTAAACTCCGTACCGGCGCATGAGAAAACCGCCGTGACCGCTTCAAAGATATGCGGCTCGGCGGCAGCGAAAATAAGACGCGCCCCGGCAAGGGTGAGGATATTCCTTTCACTTTCCGGCAGGGCGGCAGGGTCGGTCTTTGCAAGCTCCATAGTGGGGATAATGGCGTGGTGGTCTGAAACTTTGCTGCTGTCAAGCGTCCGGGAAACGTCCGGGGTAATTTCTGCGCCTTCCATAAAAGGCAGCTTGCCGGACAGCATGGCGACGGTCTTTGCCGCCGTGTCCCCCATGTCGTCAGTCAGAAATGCGCTGTCTGTCCGGGGATAGGTAAGCAGCCGTTTTTCATACAAGGTCTGTGCAAGGTCAAGGGTCTGCTTCGCCGTGTAGCCGTAGATTTTATTGGCTTCCCTCTGTAAAGAAGTGAGGTCAAAGAGCTTCGGCGGGGCGGTGGTCTTTTTCTCTTTGGTGAGGGAAACACAAACCGCCATTTCCGTTTCACAAGCCGCTTTCAGTGTGTCGGCTCCCGGTTTATCCGAAATCCTTTCGCTGGCGGCTTCCGCGCCGGATAAGTCAAGGCGCACATGGTAATATTTTTCTTTCTTGAAATGGGAGATCGCTTCGCCCCGGTCAACCAGCATTTTCAGTGTGGGGGTCTGCACCCGCCCAACGTTCAAGGTCTTGTGATACTGGCAGGAGAAAAGGCGTGTCGCGTTGATACCAATGATCCAGTCGGCTTTTGCGCGGCACAATGCGGAAGCATAGAGCGCGTCATAGTCCCGCCCGTCCCCTAAGTCTGCAAAGCCCGCCTTGATCGCCGCGTCCTCCATTGAGGAAATCCACAAGCGGCGCATAGGCTTGTTACACTGTGCCACGCCGTACACAAAGCGGAAAATCAATTCCCCCTCGCGCCCAGCGTCGCAGGCGTTCACCACTTCGGAAACGTCGGCGCGGTGCATAAGCTCCTTTAAGGTCTTGAACTGTTTGCCTTTGTCGGCGGCGACGGTGTACTGCCATTCCTCCGGCAGAATGGGTAAGCTCTCATAGCTCCACTTTTTATACTGCTCCCCGTAGGCGGCAGCGTCCGCAAGCTCCACCAAATGACCGACACACCAAGAAATGAGGTAGCCCCCGCCCTCGATATATCCGTCTTTCTTTTCCTTAACGCCAAGCGCGGCGGCGATACTTGCCGCGACGCTGGGCTTTTCTGCAATGACTAACTGCACTTAAAAATCCTCCTTTCATTTTCCCGTGGTTTTCTTCTCTGTCAGCTTCTTGATACAATACCCCACGCAGGGCGGCTCCCGGTTGTAGGGACAGCCCTTGCAGCGCGGGGGAATGGAAGCGGGCGGCGATTTTCCACGCCGCCCGTCGCCCGGTTTCTGTATCATCATTCTTTCTAAGGGGTTGTCGGTGAACAGGGTCATGCTTCCTCGTCCTCCGTTTCCCCGTCGTCCCCGGCTTCGTCGTCGGGTTCCGGCTCGTCCTCGTCGTAATCGTCAAAATCGAAATCGTCAAGGTCTGTGCCGCCCTTTACGTCCTGTTTGGGCTTCATAATCTTAAAGTAATAGAACGCACCGCCGCCCCCGGCAATGGCGACGATCAGAAAGAGTAGCAGCCCGCCCGTGCCTGTTTTCTTCTCCTTTGGTTCCTCCGGCTCGCCTTGTTCCGGCTCCGCTGCCTTGCCGCTGCAAGTGGTCATGTTATCCTTGCAGACGGGGCAGCTTACATTTACTTTCCCGGCTTCGCATTTCTCCGTACAGTTGCAGACTGCGGGCGGCTCCGTGGTGGTGTTCCCGTCCTCGATCAGTGCCATAAGGTCGGCTTCGTCCACTTGATTGAGGAAATGCACGGTGTTTTCTCCCTCGTCGTCCCGGTCAATGAGGATATAAAAGTAATTGCCGTTTTTGGTCGTCACGGTGATAAGCTGCTTGTTGCCGCCGAAATCGTCAACCAGCGTCGCGTTCCCGTCCGGGGTGAGTGGTTCTTCCTTTTCGGGTTCCTCGTAGACAACGCCGCTGTCGTCGGTCGCGTCGTCCTGCCCCTCCGGGGTCTGCGCGTAGGCGGTGACGGAAAAGCCGCCCATGAGGATAAGGGCGGCGCAAAGGGTCAAAAGCATTTTAAGGGTTTTCTTATTCTTCATCTTCGTTTTCCTCCTGTTCGTCGTTGTCTGCGCCGTAAGAAGCGGGCGCGGGGGTCATGCCGGGGATTGCCCCGTTTTGCAGCATGGCGGTAAGCTCCTGCGGGGAAAGCCGCATAGAGCGCACAAGCTGGACGATCTGCAAATTCTCCGCTTCGGTTTTCTGCGCTTCCAGCCCTTTGAGCTTGTTCTGATACTCGGTGATCTTCTCGCGGGTCTTTTCAATCTCCCGGTTGATACGGTCAATCTTGTTTGCTGCCATAGTGTAAAACTCCTTTCATAGTCAAAAATGTGTTCAGTTCCAATTCATCAAGCCGTACCCTTTGATACAGCCATAGTCAAGGGGGTAGCTTTTTATCTTGCAAGCGTCGCCGGAATTGCCCTCGACGGTGTAAACGCGCTGCCCATCCGTGCCGATTACAAGCCCCACATGGTCTGCGCTCCCGTCCCCGTCCCAGTCAAAAAAGATCGCGTCGCCGGGGGCGATATTCTCATAGCCCCTCGCGCCCCATTGCCCCCGTGACTGGAACCACGGTACGCCCTGTGACTGGCACGCGGCAAAGCGCGGCTCGCTTTTCCCGGCTTGATTGTAGCACCATGAAACGAAACAGGCGCACCATTCCACGCGGCTGTTAAATCCGTACCAGCTCCAAAAGGGTCGCCCGCCCACGTTGCCGACTTGCCGCTTCGCAAGGTCTACAACGGCGGTGTTGCCGGGGCGTGTGCCGTTTACAAGCTGTACGCCGCTTAAATCCTCGGACGCGCCCATATCGGGGGAGCCGCCGCCGAAAATCAGCGGTTTGTTTCCGCTTGTTTCCAGATAGACGCGGTACATTTCAAGCTGCTGTGGCGTTAGAAGTTCCTCCGCAATCTCGGAAATGGGCTTGTTCGTCAGCTTCACGTTGAGGATATGGTACTCGTAGGGTACTTCCTCGCTGGTCGTTTCCCCTGTTTCCGGGTCTGTGCTTGTTTCTGTGCGGTAGCGGATTTCCGTTTCTTCCGTCAGCGTCAAGGTGTACTGCATGGCAAAGACGCGGTTTAGTTCTGCCTGTGCGCTCTGCGGGGTGTAGGTCTGTAAAAGGGCGGTGAGGTAGGACGCTAACTCATGGGGGTTATGCCCGATACTGTCAAGGTCATAGCGGTATTCGTCATAGCCGGGGTGGGTGCTTTCGATATTGTCAATCTGCTGCTGAAGCTCGTTTTCCTTTGCGGCGTAATTGTTCTCCGTCGCCACAAGGTCGCTGTCCTCCGACGTGTAGGAAGTCCCAAGTATGCCGTTCATCAAGCCGGAGAACATGGAGCCGCAAGAGGAAAGCCCCGCCGATACCATGATGAATAAGAGCAGCGCGGCAACGGCGATACATACGCCCGCCGGGTGCCGCCCTACAAAAGCGATTGCCTTTTTTGTTTCCTCGGCGGTCTTTTTTGCCGCCTTGCGGGTGTTCTCTGCGGCTTTCTGCGCCGTTTTTGCGCCGCCTTTCCTTGCCGACTTTGCATACTGCCGCTTGATTTGCTGCTTCTGCATGAAGCGGGAAAGGGGATTGCCCGCAATCTGCGGATTGTCATGTAGGGATTTATGGTACTGGAAATCCACATTCGCCTTGAACGCCGCTTTCTCTGCCTTTGCCGCCGCCCGGTAGGGTTTGAGCTTGTGGCTGCGGTAGCCCTCCTTGACTTTCCGCGCCCCGTACTTCGCGGCTTTTTCGGCGGTTTCCTCGGATTTGTGCGCACCCTCCACGCCGGAATTGTCCTTTTCCACGGAATGTACCTTGTTATGGACGAAAATACCCGCTTCCTGCGCGGGGCGGGATAACGGGTTTTTATGTGCCTTGCCGCCGTTCATTGGCTTTTCCCGTTCCTCGAAACGTAGGCGGGTCTTGCCTTTCCCGGTGGCTTCGTCAAAGGTGCGTTCCCTTACAAGTTTCTTTTCCTTTGGGATTTTCGCCCTTGCTTCGTCCAGCCTGTCAGCGGCTTTGTCGGATTTCTTGATATACTTTTCAAGCTCCGGCGTTGCCCGTTCTTCCTCGGTGAATTGCAGCCGGGAAGTGTGGGCGCGGCTTTCGGCTTCTGTCTGTGCTTTCCGTGCCGCCTTTTTGCTGGCTCTGCGGGTGTGCGCCCCGTCGATATGCTCTAAGACGCGCTCGGCGGTTCCCGTGTCCTGTGCGGCTTCCGTCCCCGGCGCATGGGGCAGGGGCGGCGCATTGGGGGATATGTCCGGGGCGGGATTGCCCGGTATGGGCTGCGCTGCCTGTGCGTCCTGTGCTGCCTGTTGCTCCGGCGTTTTCAGTAAGGCAGCTTCCCGCGCCCGTTTGCTGATACGCTTTTGTTTCCCGGTCGCCCCGTTTACCTCGATAGCCCCGTCGCGGCTCATTTTCTGCGTGATCTTGTCACGGGCTTTGTACTGCTTCATGGTGGTTCACCTCCAAACTGCGCCCCCAAGAGGGCGCAAGGCTGATAAAATAATCTGCGGGTTACGCGCCGCCCACTTCCTCCGGCTTTGTCGTCATAACACGGTACAGCTCGGTATCTTTCGGAAAACGGTCTACAAAGGGCAGAATGACATTTCCATAAAACAAAAGCCCCTCGCCCGCTTCGGAATGGGTGACGTAGCTCATTTGCTGCGGGGAGATATTGAGCTGCTTCGCAAGGATAGCCCGGTCGCCCGCCGCCTGATTGAGCATGAGGACAAAATCGCTGTTCTCAAAGATATTTTCCACTTCCCGGCTTGCCAAGAGGTCTTTCACGTTCTGCGTGATCGCGGTGGGTATGCCGCCCCACTTTCTGAAACGCTTCCAGATTTCGACGCTGTAAGCGGCGGTCTGTTCGTCTTTCAGTAACAGGTGAAATTCGTCCATGAAATACCGCGTGGATTTCTTCGCCGCCCGGTTCACGGTGACGCGGTTCCACACTTGATCTTGAACAATCAGCATACCCAGCTTTTTGAGCTGCTTCCCAAGCTGTTTAATGTCAAAGCAGACAAGGCGGTTGTTAAGCTCTACATTTGTCCTGTGGTTAAAGACGTTAAGGCTCCCGGAAACGTAAAGCTCCAACGCCGCCGCGATACGCGCCGCTTCCGGCTCCGGCTGCTTCAAAAGCTCGTCGTAAAGGTCGCCCAAAATCGGCATTTTTGCCGGGTCGGGGGCTGCAAGGAAAGGACGGTACACGTTCCTAACAGCGCGGTCAATGACGGTCTTATCCACGGGCTGCAAGCCCTCCTTGCCGCCGACGATCAGCTCACAAAGGGAGAGGATAAAATCGCTTTTCAGCGCAAGCGGGTTGTCGTCCTCGGAATAGTTGAGGTTTATATCCATAGGGTTGACGTAGTGCGGGCTGGTGGGGGAAAGCCTTATCACCTGTCCCTGTAATCTTTGCACAAGGGGGTAATACTCGGCTTCGGGATCGCAGATAATAATGTCGTCGTCCGTAATGAGGAAAGCGTTTGTCATTTCCCGCTTTGCCGCAAAGGATTTTCCGCTTC
>ERZ1673742.2101-NODE-2101-length-15828-cov-3.799024_pt1 | contig 15828 bp, 11 predicted proteins | sample MGYA00580208_ERZ1673742 | MGnify/ENA primary metagenome ERZ1673742 (study PRJEB41218, sample SAMN15661774) | gut metagenome | host: Homo sapiens | place: Canada: London | collected 2015-08-20/2019-03-30 | study: EMG produced TPA metagenomics assembly of...
AACCCCTGACCTTTTGAATGCCATTCAAACGCGCTACCAACTGCGCCATGACCCCGGAAAATCTGATTTGTGCATAAATTATACAGTAAGCGCGGGATTTTGTCAAGAAAATATACCGATGATTTGTACCGTTTCGGAAATTAAGGTTACGGCGTTTGTAAATGAAAGATTCTGACTTTGTTGTTCGTTTTTAATTTTTGTCGGATTTATCAGGGCTTGAATGACGGGATTTGAATTATATTGAAAGCAGTGCGCTATTAAGGTTGCAAGACGGGAATAAGAGTCGGGTAGGACTTATAATAGTTTTATTCGGAGCTTTTTTATAAAAAGATGTGTTGTAAAAGCGGCAGGGGGGGAAAACTGTTAAAAAACGTTTGCCGCAAAGAAAACAAGCGTAAAAATTTTTACGGATTAGAAAAATCAGATAGATTTATTAATTGTGCGTAAAGCTCAATCAATGACAACGTCGGCGATTTTGGGACAATGGTCGGAGCTTGTTAACGCCGCCAGATCGGTAACGGTAAAATAATTTTGTACCGTTATGCCTTGACCGCGATTAGGGTTCTGAACCCAAATATAGTCTATTACGCCGCTATCCGCCACGGGTGTACCCCATTTGACGTAATCGCCCGATTTATAGTCGTAAGTGGCATAGCCCGGGCATCCCAGGTTATCTTTTGTAACGGTGGCTATGTCGTAGCACCACGACATGTGTTTTTTGAGAATTTCGAAAGTCGGTGAAAACGGTTTGCAGTTAAGGTCGCCGCCCATGATGACGGGAGCCGACGAATAAGCGGGATTAATCGCGCGGATTTGTTCGATTCTTTGCAACACTTTTTGTGCGTTAAGAGTGCGCACGTATTCCGCCTGAGCGGGCGTAAGCTGCGGCGCGCTCCACATAAAGTGAGTGCTGATTGAAATAAAGATTTTTGAAGAACTTAAATCTTCGAAAATAGCCCAAGTCAAAGATTTCGTCTTTTCGTTGTTTCCAGTAACGTAAACTCCGTCTGTAAAAACCGTATCGGGGAAAAGTTCTCCGCCGCTGCAAATCAGCTTTAACCTTTGCGGAAGATAAAACAACGGCTCGCAATTTTTTCCCTCGGGATATATGCAGCTGCCCTGTTCGGTAACGGGCACTTCGGCATAACCCATTTTACTCATGCGCGGAGCCATTCCTTTGCGAAAATCCGTGTCATATTCCTGAAAACCGATAAGCTGCGGCGCATACTTTTCTATTATCTTGCATTGATTCTGTTGTCTTAAATCCATGGGGCCGGGAAAAACCTTGTTATTAGGGTTGTCACCGTATCCGTAAATGTTGTAGAACATGCAACGCAAAACTTTTTCCTGCGCTTCCGTTTTGTCGATTGATTGTTTTTTGTCGTTAATCATGCCCATAGTAATAAAAAATCTCCCTGTTTTCGGATTTAATAAAAATTTTTGTACGATTTGATTGGCTTAGACTAAAGCAACTGTATATAAATTGCGATTATACCGTGTTTTAACTGTTGCAAAAGGAATTTTTTTACCTATAACCGCAATTTATATTTGGTTACTCGTTCCTTTTGGATATTATATTATAAAAAAATAAATAAAGCAAGAAACAAGCGTCAAAAAATTTTTCTGTGTTTGATACTGAAAAAAGCGGCAATTTTTTTTGCCGCTTTTTCCTTTACAACCGAATGTTCCTGAATAACATATTAAAGGTTAACTTTTCGCGCGAAGCTTATGGTAAGCTTCGTGTTTTATGCGATTGCGAATACAAATTGGTTTTTTTGCTGATAACTTTAACGCCTTTTATTGCAGTTAAAGCAACAACAATTCGACAAAATCCTGCCTAAGCACATAAAGCATGACCGACAACAACAGTTACAGCACTTGCAGCAATTACAACAGGGTTTAACCGCTAATATCGTGTTGACGGGATTGCTTGTAAAGCGCACGGGTTGACTTCCCGAATTGTCGGTAACGACCGAAACGTTGGTGACGGTATTCATGTCAGTCCACCGTCACGTCGAATTCCACGGTTACGGACTGACCGGGTTCAAGGTCAGGCAGCGGGAATCCCGACTGCGGATCGTAGGGGAAGGACGCGTCGTCTATTTTTACGCTTCCGTCCACAAAGGAAGTTCCTGCGGGAATAGCGTCGGTAAAAAACAGGTCTATCAGGGGAATGTTGCCTTCGGAGGAAAAAACCGTCTTATAGGTCAGCACGTCATTGACTACGGCGAACGCTTTATCTACGCTTTTTACGGTTTTGACCTTTTTGTCTGCGATAAAGACGTTGACGGGGTCGGAAACCGAAAAGCTTTGCGCGGGATAGCCCGCAAACGGGAAAAATTCGTAATTAACCTTTGCAATGTTGGTTGCGGGGTTAATTGCGGGGACAAATCCTGCCGTTGCCGAAAAAGTAACGGTTACGCTTTGCCCCGCGGGAATTTCCGCAATGACTACGGGAAAGCTGTCGGGATAAGGCGTCCCGTTGACTTTTATCGAACCCGGCGTCAGCGTTAATCCTTGCGGGAGCGCGTCTGTCACCGTGACGTTAAGCGCCGGAACAGTGCCTGTGTTGGTAATTTTGATATTATACGGTATTTCTTCGCCGATTTCGGCAAAGGTTTTAGCGGCTGATTTTAATACTTTAAGGTCGGCGCCTTTACTGTTTATCTGAAGCGCAAGAGCGTTTGCAACGTAAAGATCGCCGCTGCTTGTAAACCTGACTACCGCGCTGAACCGGTTTGCCTCTAAGCTCTGCGATACGTCCACGGCGGTAATATCCCGGCCTTGACGGCAAGCCTGAGTGTTCGCGCTTGTCAATGCGTTTGCGTTCCTGCTGCCGAAAGTGCCGCTTGTGTCGACGTTTCCGTCGCTCCCGTTTATTTGCGACGCGAAAAAGTTGTTTGGCGGGTTGTTTACGCTTAAAAAATTAAGCGAAGTTTGTCCGCTTCCTCTATTTCGAAGTCCACTATAACGCTGAGCCGCATAAGTAAAATCCCAGCTTTCGTCAAAACATGCGGGGTAAGCGCAAACTGATTGAAAAACAAACAATCGTATACTTAAGATTAAATAAAAAACACGCCGTTCGTTACAATGCGCTCGGCGTGTTTTATGTTGTTTTTTCTTTTTATCAGACTAAAGGCAGCGTAAGGTCGGGTTTAGTGTAGTCTATTTCGGCCTCGATTAAAAATTCCATGTCGTTATTAATCATGTACATGCTGAAACCGATAATTTTACCGTCCGAAAATTTCAGCTGCGCTTTATCGAAAGTGAAAACTTCTCCTCCTAAAGTTATGTCTATGTTTTCACAAACGTATTTGTCGGCAAAAGAGTCATAATCGAATTTGTCGTAAAGGTTACCGAAAACAAGAATTTGCGCCAGAATGTATTCGTAATAATCCTCGCCGTCGTAATCGGAGCTTTCCCATGCTCCGCTTGCGTTTTTGGTGTAATACACGGGCGGGGAAAGGGTGTAATCGTAATATCTTTCGTTGTTGACGCTGTCGTCGAGGTCAGTAAGGACGTGAATTATCTTTCCGTCACCCGAAGTCATTACTGCGTTTTGTGTCTCCTGAGTTGTTACGCTGCTGTCGGAATTGGTCTTGCTGTTGGTGAAAGTAAAAGTAAAATCCGTGAAATTTTTTCTGTCGAAAGCGCTTTCCCATTGCTGTAAACTCATTGCGGTTTTGTCCGTTATCTCGTCTTTCGAAGGCAAGGTTACGGTTGTCAGCTCGTAATCGCTCATCGTTTCGGTAATGACGTATCCTCCCGAAGAAAAGCTTACGGAACTTACTCGTTTTTGGTTGTCGAAAACAACTTTTATTTCTTCAAACGGTTGAGGGTCGGCTTTTCCGAAAGCGATTTCGACGTTTTGGGCAATATAAGCGTCTTGTTCTTTGTCGTAGACAAAATAGTCGTATTTATCGGCGATGTGGACATAGTAACAGAAATCGTAGTTGAATCCGGCGGTAAAGTTTTCTTTAATCCAGGCGTTTTCTCCGGTTTTAGTGTAAATAAACGCTTTATCGTCTTTGATTTCGTAAATGTTTTCGGGTCCCGTTGCGGGTATTGATTTTATAAGCCATGCCCCTGTGTTTTCGTCAAAAGCAATGTTTTTGACTGCGGTGTCTTCCGTTGCACCATTGGACAAAACGGTTGTAATCGTGTGATTACGCATAAAGGTGGAAAGCGCACTGTTCCATTCGTCCGCGGTAATAACTTCCGTTTGGTCCCATATTTCTTCGTCGGAGGGAAGAGTGATTACCGCGTTGCCGTAACTGATTGCGTATTCCGCTTGCGTAATGGATTCGCCCGAGGTCGTGACGGTGACGGACACGGCGCGCTTGTTATTGAATTTTACGCTGACTGCGGGGTATGTTATTTGCTGATTGTTAAGAGTTAAGGTTAAGTTTTGGGCAGTATAAGTGTCGGTTTCGGAATTGTAAGTAAATGAAGAATATTTACCCGAAAAATTCAGGAAAAGAAAATTGTTTTCCGCGGAAAACTGCATTTCGGTGGTGTTTTTAATCCAGCCTTGTTCGTATTTTCTGTAATAAACACTGCCGTTTTCGTCACAAATCCAAATTTCCTCGTTCTCGCTGGTGCTGCCCGCGTAAGACATGGTGTTTTTAAGGTGATAAACCATCTTGCCGTCTTCTTCTTTTGCGGCAAGGCGAATAACGACAGTACTGTCGTTTGCACCCTGTCCCGTTACTTCGCATACGATGTCGGACAAAATCGACTTATTAAAAGCCGAATCCCATTCCTCGGCGGTAACGGTGTTGCCTGTGACCGCAGCGGGGGGATCGGGTTGCTGTGTTCCGTCTTCCGTTTCGTCCGTTTTTTCCAGACAGCCCGTAAACAAACACAACGCGGCAACAAATAAAACAAGCGTGACTAAAAGTTTTTTCATGACAATTCTCCTTATTTGATTAAACAAAGAAGCAAAACGCCCGTTTTTATACTGAAAACGTTTTACTATGATTTGTTTAATTATATCACGGCTTTCGTTTTGTTTCAACAAAACAAACAGGTAAATTCTGTTTATTTGATTAATTCGGCCCACCAAAAATCGGTAAATTAATTTTTTCACCGCTTTTAAACGATTGATTAACAGCGGCAATCGCGGTATTTATTAAAAATGCAGTTGATGCGGGAAAATCGCATTCATAAAACAATAGGCCCAAAAACGACGACACTTAATTTTTTTAAAATCGATAAATGTATATTTTTGAAACAAATACAGTTATTTTTGAGTTGAATTCAATATTTTTTAATGGTATAATCAAAAAAATGAAATATTAATTATTTCGGCGGTTTTTTGTGCTTTAAATGTCTGAAACGGTTTGAAGCCGATTTTTTTGTACCCATTGTGTGCGTGGTTGTGTAAATTTATGTATGTTTTATTTGAAACAATATGTAAATTTATAATTTTCATCGTAAAGCATAAAAATGTTTTTTTAATATGATATAATTCAAATGCGGTTAATTTTTATTTGACTGCAGGAGTATAATAAGCAGGAGGAAAATTTAAAACAATGAAGAAAGCATTAGTAACGGTTCTTTCGTTGTTTTTTGCATTTTCGGTTTTGACGGGTTGCGCCAATGTCGGTAAGTATTATCTGCCGCATTACGACCAATCCGCAGACGACGTGCTTAACAGCGATTTGTTTTACCGTAACGACATGGTGACGTCAGGCGCCGACCCCACGGTTATTTACATAGACGACGAAACGGACGAGGAAAATTACGGTTGGTTTTTCCTGTACTCCACGTCCGACGATTTCGGCTGTCTCGGTTTTTCCACTTATCGCAGTAAGGATATGGTAAACTGGGAATACATGGGGCCTATTTTTGCGCCTGAAGAGGGAAGCTGGTCGCGTATCAGTCTGTGGGCGCCCGAATGTATTTACGACGAAAGTACGGATAAATATTATCTTTTTTACAGCGCGCAGGATTTGCACGGCGACAGTAAATATTTCGATACCCATGAAGAGCGCGCGCTTTATCACGAAATCGAGGCGGAAGTAAACACTTACGGTTACGCCGCGGTAGAAGAAAAGATGAATGAGGCAAAGCTAACGTATTCCGAAGCGGAAACTTACGAAGGCCTTACCGAAGAACAGCTTAAAAAAGTAAAGAACTCAATTGCCAACTATTACAGCAACAAAGAAGCGTTGGACGAAAACGACAACCTGACCGAGGAGGAAAAACAGCAGTCGCTTTGCGAGTACGGCAGGGAAAGACTTCTGGAAATTTATACGGTCAAAATTCACTATACCCATGCCAACAACGGTTATTCGTTGGGGGTTGCGGTATCCGACAGTCCCGCAGGACCTTTCGTGCAGTACACGAATATTGAAGGGCAGGCAGGTTACGACGCCGCCAACCGCACGCTGGATTTAGGCAGTCCTTTTATAACTCACGAAGATTTGTACACGTCCGCTGCGGCAAAAGAAGGTTATCACGACGTGTTTATTCCCATTGACATTCACCCTTACGTTGACCCCGTATCGGGCAAAAAATATTTTTATTTCGCCAATACTTACGGCGGTAACAGCATTTACGGAGTGGAAGCGGGCGAAAATTGGACGGACGACCCCAAGTGGGAAACGCTTACTTATCTCATAAGGCCCGGTTATAAAAACGTTACGGGCAACGAAAAGACCGATTACGGCGACAGCGGCGTCAACGAAGGACCTTTCATGCATTACGACGAGGCAAGCAAAACCTATTTTCTTACCTTTTCGATAAACGGTTATCCCGACAAGCTTTATGCGGTTGCCCAGGCCACGGCAACATCGCCTCTCGGCACGTTTACCAAAGTAGACCGTCAGGACGGCGGAATAATTCTTTCGTCGGAGCCGGCATGGGACCACGTATCGGGTACCGGACACCATTCGTTAGTTGAGTACGACGGCAAACTTTACATAATGTATCACGCGCACTACGACCGTGTTTACGGCGATTCGCTGCGCGGTATGTGCGTGGACGAAATAAAATTTTTCACGCGTCCCGACGGAAAAAAGCTGATGATTGCCAACGGGCCCACTTATGCGCCCATGCCTAAAATCGGTCCCGATGCCGAATATAAGAACATTGCGGAAAGCGCGACCGTAAAAGCCACCAACGCCGCCGACGGGTCGGACGCGTCCGCACTCAACGACGGATTGCTGTCCATTACTACCTATCATGATTTTATCCCCGAATACCTTACCGAAAAAGGTACAACCAAGATTACGCTTACGTTTGACGATTACAGGGCGATACGTGCAATAATGGTGTTTAATTCCAAGTATCTCGAAACCGCGTTCGGGTCGATTGACAGGATAGAGCTCGATTACAAGCTTACCGACGAAAACGGCGCAGAACAAACGGGAACCGCTTACATGGAAGACGTTTTGTTCGATATGGAAAAATACACCACGCAATGGGAGGACGAGGAAAACTTCGCGCGCCCCGGCGGGTCCGTAACCGTGGAGTTTGACGAGCTTATGGTTAAGGAAATAAGGATAACGATTAAAGCCAAAAACCCCGTTGCTGTCTCCGAAATCTTCGTCCTGGGAAAATAAGGAGGAGTAAAACATGAAAAAGAAAATAAGTTTTATTGTTCTTGTTGCCGTATTCGCAATCTGTTCGGTTTTTATGATTGCGTGCGACAACAGAAACAACACGATATTCAAGGATTACGTCAGACAAGAAGTGCCCGGCGAAGTTACAGACGTTGACGAAGAAGCCGGCGTTACTTTCGACGGCATTATCGACGAGGACTTCTGGGAAGGATTGAATTGGATGGAAATGCAATCCACGGAAAGTCACAGGACGGGCGTCAACAAGGGCAGGGACGATATAGAGGACTGCTCCGTGCGCGCCGTGCTTAAGCTTACCGACAAAGGCATATATGTCGCAATGGAAACCGATGAAAAAGTAGCTTACGTCGGCGACAACAATTTAAGCAATCCGGACGTGTTTCTCAAAACCGGTTTGTCCGTGTATATTGCTGCCGACGATTTGACAAGCATAACCCAGGGCGCGTTTGAAACGGGCGTATCGATTGACGGCAACGTGGGTTTTAAAAAGTACATTTTCGGCAATTATTTTAATTATCCTCAATTGGGTGTGCTTTCGGGCGTTAACATAAAAACTTCTTCGGAAAATCTAAACGGAGATATCGATGGATACGGTATCGAATATTTCATGCCCTGGTCCACTCTGGGATTCGATGAAAAGCCCGAAAAAGTACGCGCCACTTTCGCGATAATCCGCTATGCCAGAGAAGACAAAACCAACCGTATGTGGGAGTTTTTGGTGGGCGGAGCCGCCTGGGATAATCCTCAGACCTGGCCGAGATTCGATGAAACAGGCTTCTACATTCCGCCCGAGGGCGAAACTTTCGGCAATCACGGCGACAGATTTTATACCGACGGATTTGACCTTTCAACCGATACGGGCGAAAATCCTTACGTCGTGTCGACTGCGGGTCCGGACGCCAAACTTTACATAAAAGACTTTGAAGATACCGTAATGTATGCCGAAACCACTGTCAGCATATCCGAAATTTACAACGAGGACCCATTCCCCAAAGTCGGATTCATGTTTGCGGGCGCGCCCACGGAGCTTAACGGGGAAACTCACTCAAGGTCCGTTATGGCAACGTTCGACGTGACTGCCGACGGCAAGACGATAAGGTCGCTTTATACCACCGAATCCAAACTCGATATGTTCAGTTCGTGGGACTGGAGTTCGCCTAAGATTATGACGGTTAACAATTCTTTCGGCGTGCAGGCAGGCGAGGCCAAACTTGCCGTTTACCGAAACGGAAGCAAATTCCATTATTTCATGAACGATATTTACGTCGGTGAAATGACTTACGACTACATCGACGACAATACTCTGACTTACGCCGCTATTCTTTCCTTCAACGTGGGCGCGACTTACAGCGATTACACCTTTTTAACGGGGGAAGAGGCTGCCGCGAAAGGCGAAGAGATGGTTGCGTCCGCTCAGCCTGCGCATTATACGATTGACGGCATAGAGGACGATTGGACGGATTACGACGGAAGAGTCATAGGAACATGGGCTTACGACGGCAGCGGAAAGGAGTTTACCGTCAAGGCTATACTTAAAGACGACGGATTGTATTTCCTTACCAAAGCCAAACACGGACTTTATCTCAGCGGCCAGGAAAAGATAACCCACAATTCCTCTATCGAAGTGCAGATAACGACTCAGAACGGCACTTCGTCGCAGGATATGTTCGTCGCCCCCGACAGCGCAACTCTTCTTACCGCAGTCATGAAGACCACCGATTCGGGCGTGGAAGGCTCGCCCACACGCTACACTTCGGTTGTGGAGGCATTCCTGCCCATAAGCATTTTGCGCTCCATGGACGCGATTGAGGACGGAAAAGTCAGGATGGGCTTTGCTTGGCGCACGGGTCTTGGCGACGAAACCGTGGGCAGCGCGGATTATCCGACTGAAGATGATTTTGACCCCGCCGAATACGAAATCATAAAATCTATCGGCCGCAACGCTCAAAAGCCCTATATCTGGCACATGGTTAACAGTGCGCCCTGGGACAAAGACAACCGCAGCTATATCGGCGAGGAGGGAATTACGTTCTCGGGTAAAGGAACGGAACGCACTATCGACGGCGATATTTCCGATTGGAGCGGCTTTAAAGGCCAGACAGTGCGCTCAATAGGAACGGGAGATTATAAGGGGTCAGGCTTTGAAACCATGTTCTATAAAGGTGATGCGGGCTTGTATTTCTTCACTACCGCTAATCATAACAAATATCTTTTCAACGATTTCAAAACGGGTTATATGACTAATTTTGTTTTGGAAACGGGCATCACCAGTATGGACAATACGGCTTACGTCAGCGGCGGTGCAAAACAGTTCTTCTTTACGCCCATAGGTTGTATCGGACAGGGCGACGGCGTGGATTACGTCATGGAAACCTACGGTAACGAAACCGACGGCTATACCACTTACGTCGAGGGCTTTATTCCCAACGATAAAATCGTCAATTCTTCCGAGGCGGAACGTTTCGACCGGGCTACGGGTCTTGCCTCAGACGGCTATTCGGTCCGCATCGGCGCCGCATGGAGAACAAGAGACGATAAAATCACCACGCACCAAAGAGTCTTAAACGATTACTGGCAGCCCGCCGACATCGACGGCTATGACATTAAAAATATGTACTGGCTGGACGAAGACGGTATCCGTACCGCGCCCGACAAAGGCTCTTACTTCAATATCGACGGCGACGCGTCCGACTGGGATGAAGTAAGCGCATTCTACACCCAGACGGGCAACGACCCCACGCTTTCCGCCGACCTGCAAAGAAGCGTTGTAAACAAGGTTTCTTACCGCGACGACGGTCTTTATATCCTCAGCGTAGGCAAAACTTACAAATACACCGAAGACAATTTCGTAAGCGGCAAATCCAACAACGCAAATGCATTCCGCAACACCTCGGTCGAAGTGCAGATTGCCGCACTTGACAACAGCAGCGCTCAGGCATGGATTTCTCCTTACGCAAACGTCTATACCAAGGAAATCAATTCCGCCTGTATCGTAGTGCCCGAAACCGTCACCGTTAACGGGCAGCAACGCGTAAGATACACCGTGACGTTCGAGGCGTTTATCCCCAATTCTGCACTCAACAAACTATTAAAAGCCCCCGATACCTCAGCGGAAACGCCCGCGTCCGTAAAACTTTGCGTAATATTCACCAACGTCAGCGCGCAGGGCGACAGCGGACTTTCTTCCGACCCCATCGACGGAGGAGAGGTCAATGTCAATACCAGCGCTTTCTACGGCAGCTGGTCAAAGACAACTGTCAGCAAACAGTAAATAATATAGATAAATTAAGATTCATACCCACACTCCATATTAAAAGAAGCCTTTGCCGGAAAATCCGCTAAGGCTTCTTTTTTCATTTGAAAATAAATAATTCTTTTTGTTTGAATATTTTTAAATAATTCTTTTTTATAGACTGAATCGAACTTAAAAAACCGATCGGAATATGCAATAATCTTTTTGCGATTGTACTTAATCTAATTCATCATAAATTTTTTGAATTATTTTACCATTCCAATCCATAGCTAACTGTTCTTTTGTTATAAACTGATAATATAACTTGTTAGATTTTACAATATTCCAAAGGTATTGAAGCATTTTAATATACATCGAATAATCGTTTTCTATTACGTTCATAGCGATAGCTAAATATTCAACGGTGGGAATTTGACCTCCGTAAAACCCATTTATTTGTCTTGCAATAAAATTAACTGCGCCTCCGATGCCTTGCAATTCATTTTTATTTGCATTAGCATTTTTAGATTCTTCCGCGATTTTAATATGTAGAAGAAAATGCTCTAATAAATTACAGTAAACCAATCTGTTTGCTTTTTGATATTCAAAAGGATTATTTGCGGCGTATTTGTCATTTGATAATAAAATTATATACTAGCAAAAACTGGAAATTATTGCAATTATTCAACACGTTGAAAAGCAGCTTTTTCTCAAATTAAAACCGCCATAACCAAACAAAAACATAAAAAAGAAACTAAAAAGCGTATGAGGATGGGAGGTCGCTGTTACACAGTAAGTCAATCGACCTTGTGCATAGTGCCTTAATATAATTTTTCTTACATTTGGATTTTGCCAGGATTGGCAGACTATATAAAACCTTTTTAAGACATATACTCATTTTTCTTCTTTTACGTCCAAAAAGAAAAAAACCTAAAACTTTTCTCACAAAAGGAGTTCGTTTCAGGTTTTTACTGGTGGAGTTGTTCCATCCAAATCCGAACCTAATTCCGCGTTGATTTCGTCTATCGTGGCCGTCTTTGAACCGTCTTTGTAGTTAAACGTGAACACTACTTTGTCATCATAGACAAACACGGCGTTCACAAAGCTCTCGACTATCCGCTTGCGGCTTGCAACGTCCGTTAGATCGGTATCGCGGAATTTGCTTATCCAAAAGGCGATGTGCTCCTTCGTGACCTTCGGCTTTTGCAGTTCCTCGCTGTAAATGGCGACCTTGATCTCTTCTCTTTCCTGCTCCAACGCTTCCAGCCGCTCTTTGGTGGAGGGAGTAAGTATGCCATGCTGTATGGCGTTGAGCATGTTCTGTATGCCGGTTTCGATCTCTTTCAGACGAGCATTGAGCTGCGGCAGCTTGGAGCTCTCTTGCGCAAGAATGTTTAAGATCGCGTCGGCAATATGGTCGATGAGTTCGTCGTCCATGACAATTTTCATGATATAATGAATGACGGCGTCTTCGATCCAATCTTTCTTTACGGGCTTTTTGTCGCATCCCATCTTGCGCTTGGCGTGGGAGCACTTATAATAGCGATGAACGATTCCTGTATGGCTCTTGCCGCTCTCTCCGACCATGAACGTGCCGCATTTGCCGCAAAACAGCCGCGTCGTCAAGATATAGTCGTCCTCCGCTTTACGCATGGCGGGAGCTTTTTGATTCCTCGTCATGATCTCCTGCACGCGGTTGAACAGCTCTTCGGAGACGATGGGCGGAATGGCATCGGGGATTAGCATATCGCGGAATTTGTACTCTCCGATATACCGCCTGTTTTTGAGAAGGTAGTGGACGATGTTGAGCGTGATCTTGTTTCCCTGCGACGTACGGATGCCGCGCCGCGTCAGGTCTTTGGCAATGTCGGTCATTCTTTCGCCGTCGGCATAGCGGGTGAAAATCTCCACGACGACGGGAGTGGTCGTTTCGTCGATTTCCAAACGCTGATTTTTCATGCGATAGCCGAACGTCAGCCCGCCGCCGTTCATCTTGCCCTTTAAGGCGTTTTCCGTCAAGCCGCGCCCGATTTTTTCGGAGAGATCGACCGAATAGTATTCTGCCCAGCCCTCAAGCATCGATTCGAGCAGCACGCCTTCGGGTCCGTCGGAGATGTTCTCCTTTGCCGATATGACCTTTACGCCGTTCTTTTTGAGAATATTCTTGTAATAAGCGGAGTCGTAGCGGTTGCGGGCGAACCTGTCCAACTTCCAAACGAGCACGGTATCGAACAGTTTGCGATAGCTGTCTTTGATCATCCGCTGGAATTCGGGGCGGTTGTCTGTCTTTGCGGAGAGCGCGCGGTCGATGTATGTACCGAATACGGTAATGCCGTTCCTTTCGGCAAATTCCATGCACTCGCGAATCTGACCTTCAATGCTCTCCTCTCTTTGATTGTCACTCGAATACCGAGCGTAGATAACTGCTTTCATAACTTTACCTCTTTAACGGCATTATAGCATAGAAAATATGACAGCCATAGTCATATAATTAGAATTCTTTATGCTTCGATACTTATTGTATGTAGACTTATTGTCGTCAATAGCATATACTTATTATAGTTTATATTTTAGGTTAAAGCAATGGATATTGTAAAAGTTTTTGGCACAAACGTTAAAAAATATCGGAAAGCATTAAATATGTCGCAAGAAGAGCTTGCGGATAAAAGCAATTTGCATAGAACTTATATTAGTGCGATTGAATGTTTTCGACGAAGTATTGCATTAGAGAACATTCAAAGAATAGCCGATGCGCTTGAAATCGAACCATATAAACTTTTTATTGATAAAACAATTAAAAAATAAAGGAGAAGTTTTACATGCATCTTACAATTAGAAATGAAGAAATTCAAGATTTAAATGATTGCGAGCAAACAGAATTCCCAAAATACACATCGCAGCTAATAAACTGGGCAAATCAAAATGCTCAAGGGACTCGCCCGAAAGTTGTAGGGCAGTTGTCTGAGTTGTTTCCGGAATTCCTTAGCGAAACAGAACAAGTATCTGTTGAAAAATGGGCTTCTTGGTATTCGGATCGATATCCAAATGCTATCGAGAAAGCGACGGAAAGAATCTATGAACAAGTGAATAATCTTAAAAAAGCTATTCAACTAATCGATAAGGAAATGGTTCAAATATGGGTTAAAGACTTGGTAATAACGAAAACTTATAATGGAATGTATTTGCAAAAAGCTATACTGGCTAAAATTGCTAAAATTAAAAATTTACCGTATAGACTTTCTTGTTCTGAAGAAGAATCTATTGGTATTGACGGTTATGTTGGTAAAGTTGCTTATTCCATTAAACCCGATACTTATAAAACAATGAACCGCCTTTCTGAAGAAATTAGTGTGAAAATGATATATTACAAAAAGACTAAAACTGGCTTGACATTAGAAATTGATGATTAACGGAGAAGAGGGCAGTAATTCTGCCCTCTTCTTTAAGCTGGAAGCGATTTTAAAAATTTTTGCTTACAAGAATAATCAAATCTTTCATCAACAGCAACAAAGCCTGTCCTGATTAAATGGTTATTAACAAACGTTTTATTGTCTAAATAGATATAACACATCAATTCATTGTTGTCGTTGTATTTTAGAGCGTCGTATTTTAAAAATACTTTATGTTTTTTAAATTTTACTTTTAAAAACTCAATAGCTTGTTCCCGATATTTTGGAATTTCTCGAACACCTAATAGACAAACGACCAATCCATTATCCAATATAATTTTTTCAGAAGAAATTATCTCTTTTACTGTATGAAGATCTTCCCTCTTAGACGTTGACGAATCAATTTTAGAGCCAAACTGTAATTTTTTCACATCAACCTTTTTATCCATTTTATGCGGATCATGGAAAATATAAGGCAGGGATTCGAGTGAATAGTTTCTATTGTCATCTTCTGAAAAAGTAATTGTCGCTCGCTCTTGCCTAATGTTGTCATCGTTACAAAGCTTGTCTCGTATTACTTGAATAAAATCCTGGTTGATTTCATAGCCGATTGAATTTCTCCCTAAATGAAGAGCTGCCAATGAGGTAGTGCCGCTCCCAGCAAAAGGATCAAAAATAGTTTCTCCAACAAAAGAAAACATTTTTATAAGTCTTTTGGGCAACTCTTCTGGGAACATTGCAATATGCTCTAACTGCTTTACTCCGTTAAAATTCCAATGGGATGAAAAATATTGATTCCACTCCTCTTTTGTAAGTATTGAGTTCTGTTTTTGTTCCTTTGAAGGCTTTGGTGCATTCCCAAGTTTTTTAAAAATTAAGATGAATTCGTAATCCAGTTTTAAAATTCCATTTCGCGGATAAGGGAAACTACCCATAACAGCACCGCCACCAGAAGTATTCATTGTGGTGGTTTTTTGCCATATAATGGCTCCCATATAATCCATTCCTAAGGTTTCGCAAAAACGAATGATTTCTGTACGAATCGGGATTACTTTATATCTGCCATAATATACCGACCGAGCAAATTGATCGCCTATATTTATACATAGTCTACAACCGTCGGACAAAACTCTATAGCATTCTTTCCATACTAAATTCAAATTGTTAATGTATTCTTCATACGAATCATTAAATCCAATTTGGTCATCACTCCCGTAGTCTTTCAGCTGCCAATAGGGAGGTGAAGTGATTATCAATTGAACAGATTTATCTGCCATTTTACTTAAATTACGGCTATCGCCTAAAATTATTTTGTGATTAGTCATAGCAACCTTCTTTTCTGTATTTATTGCACCTTTTCTCCGTTTGGCAAAATAAAATATTGTTCATATTTTGCCCCCAGAGCAGTTGCTATTTGATATAACTCCTTTTGCGTTAAAGTGTTCCTCTTAAGTTTTGCGTTAAAATTTTGAGGAGTTTGGTCAATTCGTCGCGCAAGTTCCGAAAGGCTCACGCCTGATCGAACACATAGCACGCGTATTTGTTCCGAAGTTATCATGGCATACCTCCTGCAATTATTAAATCTGAGGATAGTATAAACTATTTACTTTATGATGTCAAC
>ERZ1673742.2104-NODE-2104-length-15818-cov-4.012180_pt1 | contig 15818 bp, 12 predicted proteins | sample MGYA00580208_ERZ1673742 | MGnify/ENA primary metagenome ERZ1673742 (study PRJEB41218, sample SAMN15661774) | gut metagenome | host: Homo sapiens | place: Canada: London | collected 2015-08-20/2019-03-30 | study: EMG produced TPA metagenomics assembly of...
CAGTTAAAATTAGTAATATCAAATCAGGAGCCGTGATTAATTATGCCGCAGCATATAACCGTTGTAAATTATGACCCAGAATGGCCGTCAAAATATGTACGAGAACGGGACTATATTACCGAAATACTGAAAGATAATTGCATTTCTATCTACCATATCGGAAGCAAATCTGTTCCGGGACTGGCTGCCAAACCAATTATCGATATCATGGCAGTCGTCAGAAGCCTTGAGGAGGTAGATACGGTTGCGGACAAGTTTGCAGAAATAGGCTACGAATATCTCGGAGAATTCGGAATAAAAGGCAGACGTTATCTTCGCAAAGGCGGTGATGAGCGTACCCATCAAATTCATATTTTTCAGGCGGACGACTGGAACAATATCGGACGACACCTTGCATTCCGGGACTATATGCGAACCCATGAAAAAGAACGGAACGAATACGCAAAAATTAAGAAAAACCTTGCGCAAGAGTTTCCCTATGATATAGACGGATATTGTGACGGGAAAGAAAATTTTGTTCGTGAGGCGGAAAAACGCGCGCTTGCTCAATACGACGGGACATGGGATAAATTGTATATTGCCGCAAGGAAAGTACAGAACGAGAGAAAACTATCTCCGCTGATCGAGGCCGGAAGCGTTTCTGCCGCAGTTCTTTCAGCAAAGGGAAATATCTATACCGGGGTCTGCATTGATACGGCTTGTTCATTGGGAATGTGTGCGGAAAGAAATGCGATTGCAAATATGATAACAAACGGGGAAAGCCAAATCATAAAAATAGTCGCTGTCATGCCGGACGGAAAAGCAGGTATGCCGTGTGGAGCTTGCCGGGAATTTATGATGCAGTTGGATAAAACAGCAGGCGAAACAGAAATTTTGTGCGACTATGAAACAAGAAAGGTGATACGCTTGAAATCTTTAACTCCCGAATGGTGGAGCACAGACCAAATGGAAATGAACGAATGAGGAAATTTTTCATGGAATACAGAGTAATTGACAGAAACAACTGGTACTGAAAAGAATATTTTGAACATTACCTGAAAGAAGTGCCTTGCACATATAGCATTACAACAAAATTAGACATTACCGCCATCAAAAAACAGCGACTGAAACTTTATCCCACAATGCTTTATTGCATAACAAAAATTGTAAACCGATACGAGCAATTCCGTACCGCATTCCGCACAGATGGAACATTGGTAATCTATAATGAAATGCTTCCTTGTTATACGGTGTTTCATCAGGATACCAAAACATTTTCAAATATCTGGACAGAATTTTCAGATGACTATGATGCTTTTTGCAAAAGATATAATGAAGATGTTTTACAATTTGGCACAAGAGAAGCTATGATGGCAAAACCAAATATGCCGGAAAATGCCTTTACAGTTTCTATGATCCCATGGACCTCTTTTGACGGATTTAATCTAAATGTGAAATCCTTTGACTACCTCATTCCAATTTTTACGATTGGGAAATACAAGGAAGAAAATGAACAATACACTATTCCGTTCTCAGTTCAAGTCCATCATGCAGTATGCGACGGATACCATGCGGGTTGTTTTATAAATGATTTACAGGATGCTATTAGCTCCGTACCACTTATAGATAAAGAAATAAAAAGTTAGTCGAATCGCCGACATAGTGTCCATAAAAATATGTGACAGTGACAAAAAAATTGAAATCCTGCAGATTGACCTTTCTTGTCATACGAACGCGGCGAGAAATCAGGTTCCTGACCTTTCGTTGCATATTGACATCAACATACGTTTTCGCTTCTTCCTCTGTTTTGAAATACTTACCCATTCCTTTCAGGATGAGTGCTTTCCGCTTATATCTCGGCAAATTCTGATACCTCGCATACATTTCTTCAAACAGTTCTTTCTTTGTCATGAGCCGCGTTGCGGCAGGTTTTTCGTTCAACGTATCGTCTATTTGAGCGCCTTCCGTAGCTTCTTCGACTGCATTTTCAAGCGGCATAGGCGCGTCCTCTTGCGAGGGCGCGCTTTGCTCCGCCTTATCTTGTTCTTTCGATTCTTCCTCTGCAAGTTCTTCCGTAACGGCGATGATCTCTTCCTTCGGCTTTCTGCGCGATCTGTACGGCCGCGTAGTGTGCGGAATGGCGGTATAATGGCCGCCGTCCGAATATACCTTGCATTGCGGGAATGGCATAAAGACCTCCTTGTGCCATACAAGGAGCGCCGACAGATATACACCTTACAAACATTTACGCAGAACCGTTGTCGGCGTTCCCGTACAGCGAGTTGATGAAATAACTGTTCTGCATTTTCAGTTCCTCCACAGTTGCTTTTTCCGTTGCGTATTCCAGATAATCAATAAGTCCCGTCTTGCTCTTTGCCGCCATGTCGTTGAAATAATCGCTGAAACAGTCCGTACTGAACCGCTGCGCGTAGATCTTCGCACTCATCAGGTAATACTTCTTGTTCTCCGTCTTTCCGTCCATCGTGCCGCGCTCTTTCTCTATCTTCAGAATGGAGTAGCCGTAGCGGTTGTATATGCGCAAATTGCGCCGCCAGAGCCATGCCGTTACGCTCTTCAAAAGGTGTACCAATAAAGTATTGTCTCCGCGCCGGAAACGGAAGTCATAGTACAGCGAAATAAAGCGGTTGAACGCCCACTCCGAGAGCATTTCCTCTATCGTATAAAACGGCAAAGCGAGCCGCATATCACCACACGAAGCGATATTGATGATGTCCGCAAGGTCGCGTGCGTCCGCACCCCAGCTCTCCGGTCTTTGCTCATCCGTGAATACCTTTATGAACGGAAAATTGTCCACGGTGGCGGAGTGTCGGCACATTTTCAGCCAAGAGTTGAACAGGTCGTTCTTTTGGTTGGTATCGTCCGCGCCTTTCTTGATCTCCCGAAGTTCCAGATTGTTGCCGCGCTCCTTGCCGATCTCCGTGATACCCACCACTCCAAACTCAAAACTGCCTGCCTTCGGGTTGTTCTCCAAGACCTTGCGCCCCAAGCGTAAGACATCGAAATCCAGGATATGCGCGTGCCTGCTTTGAGGCCGTCTGCGCTTCGGGAAGAAGTCCGTGAGCCACATCGGAAAGTTGCCGTTGTCTGCCATCATATTATCCGTACGGACGGAGTAATTTGCCACGATGAGGCTGCTCTCCAAGACATAGATGAAGTACGCCTGCGCGTAAGTTTCCAACGCCTCGAACAGACGGCTTATTTTGAGCGAATCGTCAAAAGTCGTACCGTAACGCGCGTAATCGTATCCGTAAAGTTGCGTTTGCGCGTTTCTGTGTTGCATAAACCTTGACCGTTTTAATGCCACCCATGTCTTGACCGAAGCGAGATTGTAGACCGTCCCGTGTTCCATACATCGACCGCGTGCAATGTTACCGTGTTGTTACCGACGGCCAGCGTGATTTCTGCGCCCTCATATGCGCGAATTTCCACGCCGAGTTTTCGTTTCCCCTTTGCGAGCGTCGCGGGCAATGCTATGCGCACCGCCGTCCGCGCCTCTTTCGGAACGATCGTAAGTTCGCGGTAAATGTCGTGCGGCAGCGGCTCGATCTTTTCGACATTCCCCGAAAACGCCCACGCTTCGTACAGTTCTTCGTGCGTCAGTACAGTAAGCCTGCCGCCCGTCCATAGCGGAATGCGTGAAACATAGCCGTCCTTTTTAATTTCTAAAAAGATATATCCGTCACGCCTTGCAAGCTCGATTGCTCCGCTCACCTTATTCCCACCAAGATACATTTCCGTACCCTTAGCAGCGGAAAAACAAAAACGAATGCCTTTTTTTGTATCTTCACACGCCACGGTAAGACGACACTTTTTCCAGCCTTCATATAAGCGCATGAAACATTCGAGTGCCTCGTCAAATTCTCCCGCAAACGTATCGATGCGTACGCCCTGCGCAAACGGAGCGGTCATGCGGTCGAAGATGCCGTCAAAGGAAACCCCAGCTCCCGCGTAACACTCACGCAGTTCTGTCAGCCATTCGTAATCGGCATTTCCTTCTCGGATTGCCGTCAAGCGGAGACATCCGACAGGTTCTCTCAGCCCGTAAGGCTTGCCAGGGTAGAGCAAAACGCCGTCTCCGTTTGCACCGAGGCCGCGGTGCACCGTGCCGTACGGGTCTTCGAGATAAAGCGGTTCGCCCGTCGTATTCACTTCGCTGCCGTAATTGACCACCCAATACAGATTCCCGCAAATTCCGTAGCGCACCATCAGCCAGCTTATATAGCGTGCACTCCACGGCGCATCGTCCATATGATAGCCGATATACGGCGCGGACGGCGCATTGCAGCCATACCACCATTTCTCTGAGTTTCCCTCGTAAGGGGCAGACAAAAAAGGACTGTCGTACCCGTCAAACTTCGGGCATAGCACCGTTTTTTTCAAATCGTAATGATATGGATCTCCGTTCTTGTCCAACTTTTGGCGCACGTTTACATAATGCAGTACCGAAGGAAGCCTGTCGCAGTAGTCGGTAACGACATGCGGCAGCTTTTACGCCGATGAAATAACGCGTCTGCCGAAGGAAGAAGAAAACCGCTCATCGGCGCGAAGGGCATCCGCCGCCGCTTGTATCGCCTTTTCAAAACTTTCCATATGCCGTATGCCGTTCAACTTTTCCGTCCGGCATTTTAACGAGAAAAGGCTCATCGATCAGCCAATCATAGAACGCCGCATGCGAAAGCAAATCGATGCCGCAAGCAAGGCTCTCTTCCGCTAAAGCAAGAATCGTTCTTTTCAGCGCATCGTAATCGGGATATTCCGTTTCGCCTTCCTTAACGGGAAAGGACGGAACGCCTACCGTAGATAAGCCGCGCTTCACCCACTCTGCCGCAGCATGCGCATAACGATGCAACCCCTCCTCCGAAGCGGATTCTTCAGCCAAAAGCCCGGTCGAAGAAATCCTGTGCGCAAGCAATGTTTGGATATACGCATCAAGAGCTTCCTGCGAACGGGTACCTTCATAATGCTCGATTTGCAGTAAATTGACAGCGAACAAACTTTTACAGGTGATCTCCTGCGGCTGCTTCGCATCAAGTACTGTCAACGCATATGGTATACGCACCGTTTTTTCGCAACGCACCTCGATAAACCCTTCGTAAATTCCTCCGACGGTTTGTTCGGGGATATAAAAATCTGCAAACAGCGCGATGCCCTTGCCGTCCTTGACCGTCGTTTCTCCGAAAGATACGGCGGCATCGAGGGGCAGAAGCGCGTCTGTATATTCCCCTGTCGGAAGTCCGTTATGGTGCCAGTTGCGCTCAATGGCAATGTCTTTCTCCGCATATAGCACAATATTTTCGCCGTTATACTCTTCGCCATAAAGAGTGCGCCCGTTCTCAGCCGCTGCCGTAACGCAAACTCCTTCCGCTGCGCGGACAAAGGTATGCCCGCAGGCATGTCCGCCACGCAACGCAACGAGATTCAGCAGTCTTGCCGGCTTGTCGCATCCACGATGCAACTCTATTTTTTGAGAGAATGACGCCGCAACAGCCGTGTTTTCTTGGCGGGGCATTATGCAAGCCCCGCATTCCGCAAAGCGGTGTTCCAACGGTTATTGTTGTTCATCGTCCAATAATCGGAACTGTTTTGCCAAATATCTTCTGCATGTACATCCGCCCTGCCCGCATCGATATAGGTAGCCTCAAAATTCTCATAATCGCCGTTCAAGGCTTTTAAGTTGCCGTAAACATACAGCGGATAATTGGCGTACCACGGCAAAACATAAGCGTTATCGGCTTCCCACATTTTCGCACGGTCTTGCTGAATGCGGTAAGTGTTTCCGTAATTTTCGCTCAGATACGAATCCAATTCGGGTGCCTTTTCCTTTAGTTTCCAATTAAACACACGCTGCGTGCCGTAATTGCTCGTGGAATACACCTCGTTCGCCTCATCCGTAGCCATGAACAACAAAAAGTCGCAGGCAAGCTCTTTCGCGTTGGAATATTCGGTGATCGCGGTAACTTCATTCCCGGCAATCGAATAGATAACGCCGCGGGCATTGCGGATCGTATCAAAATCCGCCTGCGAAACGCCCGCCGCAGCCAAATCGCCCGCAGGAACGGTATCGCCGTTGTCCACGGCTTCGACCACAGCGGAAAGGAGCGCATCCGCATCTTTCAAGTTAATTTTCTGTGCGTTTGCATCGGTGATCGTCGTGCATTTATCGACGATCGAACTGATGACCGGCGCGTTCATAAAGCCCATCGTATCCGTATATCCTTCCGCCGCGTAATCCGCAGCCAGTTCGCGCATTTCCGTGGAGAACCAGTCGCCGCAGGCAATAATAAGCCCGTTGCGCAAGAACATCTGCGTCTGTCCCTGAATATATTCGTTTGCGACGGAACTTTCGTCAAAATACCCCCCCGTCATGTCCCCTATAGATTTCTTCGAGTATTTCAAGCGATTCGAGCCTGCCCTGCTGACTGACCGTACGGACATCATTATTGTAAGTACGCCCGCTCGCCGCATCGTAATAGACGCCGTTATAATAATTTTTATATTGCTCCGCGCCCTCGTACTGCGCCCACCAAACGGGGAACATATACGTCATATATCCTTTTCAACGAACCTAAAAACATCCAAATAAACGGATATATAAGAGATGCCGCATAGACAACAAATATAACGAAAACGATCGCAAAGAGTATCTTCTCGCCGCGGCTGCGGACAGTCAGGATATAGGATTCCTTATTCCTTCTGTGCCGTTTCCTTTTCTTGGAAATATTTTCTTGGCTCTTTTCGCCCGCAGATAATACTTCCTCGTTTTCTGACATAGCGGACGGCATTACCGCGCCTTGCTCCTCTTTTTCTAAAATATCCATGCTTCCCCTCCCCATCAATACTCGACTACGGGTATTTTATTCAGCAGCCAACGGGTAAACATAATAAGCGGAACGCCGACCAGGGTGAAACACAAGCCAGCCGCCGATACAAGGCCATATGATCCCGTCCCGCCGATCGCACCCGAACCGTATACCTGTTTAAATATCCAGAATGAAATCGTCATCGTTCCATAGGATGCGTCCGGATCGAACAACAGGATCGGGCCGCTCGCCCCGAAAATACCCGTCAATGCAAAAATCACCATCGTCGACATCGTCGGCCAGATAAGCGGTATTGTAATTTTTATCAATTCCCTTACAGGGCCGCAACCGTCAAGGCGCGCCGATCCGATGTTTCAAGTATTGTTCTTCCCAGCTCCTGATTTTATTACAGCGCATGATCACTTCCGCACAGCAAATTTGCTTGCTCCGTTTTTGATTGAACTCCTCTTCCGTAAACGGTTTGATCCGTTCATATTCTTTTGCAAAATCATACAGAGAACTTTGTTTATACGTCCTGCCCCGTTCCCTTTCTTTTTGCATCAATGCAGGGCAATGCAACTCGATCCAGGCATTGCGGCGCATCTTATAGCGATACCTATATATGTCTATAAAAGGCAGATACTTTTCTTTTTGATAATCTTCCTTCCTCGGCAAATATCCGTGGGCATCAAAAAAGGTTTCCAGCCCGTCGCTGATATTCTTCTCATTCCATTTAGTCAGAGGATATTCCGACAGAACATCGCGGAGCTTCCCAGCGATTTCATCGTCTTCTGCTGTAACTTCGATAGCCGTTTCCAACGCCTGCCGAATCGTGACGGACGGCTTATAATATGTAGGGAAGTTCCGCTCCATCCATTCGTGTGCAGTCATCTTGAAAAGATACGGAAAAAGTGCGTGCGCGGGCATTCCGTCTTTCACCTTGAAATCTGTAACTGTGGGCAATCTTCCGTGATCGCTCATAAATTGCTCCACGCAGTCGCGGACTGTTCCTTCGCTCCACTTCACGAAAGGCATTGCGTCTGCTATTTCAGTGAGCTTTGCGACAAGATCCTCATTTTGCTCTTTCTGAGCCCGAATTTTCAAAATAGCCTTGAAAATTGCCTGTTTTCGCGTCATAAATACCCCTTTTAGGGTATTTCGACGTCCTAACGTCTTCGGAACGCCGTACGTCGAAAAGCGGACGCCCAGATTCGGGTCAAAGCCGTCGAGCGCCTTCAAAAGGCCGATACAGCCTGCCTGGAACACATCGTCCGCATTTGCGTTTTTTGCCCAGAAGCGCTTGACGAGTGAGAGAACGAGCCGCATATTGCCCACGATGAACTTTCTGCGCGCCTCCTCGTCCCCCTCTTTCAGGCGGCGCATGAGTTCATCGCTCTCCTTTGCGGTCAGCAGAGGAAGCCCGGCCGTATCCACGCCGCAGATCTCCACTTTGCTCAGCATATTTGTCACCTCCCGCGTGCGGCGCGCGCCGCACGGCATGAGTAGGGGGAAACATACGGGAAATATACGCGGCAGACGGTTTTTGCGGAAAACGGCAAAAGCGCGCGGGACACCCGGCCCCGCGCGCTTTTATACGGAAAATCTTTACAGCGCCCCGACTATTTTATGCGGAAGATACAGCTCGTCTATATAGGCGACGTCTTCCGCCGTCAGCGCAACGTCGAACGCTCCTGCGGCATCGTCGAGGTATTCCGTCTTTGTCGCGCCGATGACGGGCGAAGCCACGCCCTTTGCAAAATGCCAGGCAAAGACGATCTGCGTCATCGTGACGCCGTATTTCTGCGCCAGTTCGGCGATGCGCGCGGCGATCGCCTTGTCAGCATCCTCGGTCGAATCGTATTTTGCGTGCGCCACTTTATCCGTCCTGCTCCGCATGGTATCCGCTTCCCAGTTCGGGCGTGCGCACCTTCCGGCGGCGAGCGGACTGTACGGCGTAAGCGCGACGTTCATCTGTCTGCATATGGGGATCAGTTCCCTTTCGTCTTCTCTGTAGAGCGGATTGTAATGGTTCTGCATGGAAACGAAGGGCGTAAACCCGCTGTCGCGCGCGCATAACTGCATATTATAGAATTGATACCCGTACATTGCCGAAGCGCCGAGTGCGCGCACTTTGCCGGCTTTGACAAGCGAATCGAGCGCCTGCATCGTTTCTTCGACAGGCGTGCCGTAATCAAAGCGGTGGATGATATACAGATCAAGATAATCCGTTCCCAGACGCCTGAGCGTGCCGTCGATCTCGCGTGCGATCGCCCTGCCGGAAAGTCTGCCCTCGTTGAAATAAACTTTGGACGCGAGCACTACTTTATCCCGCGCAGCGTTTTTTCTGATCGCCCTGCCGAGGTACTCTTCGCTCGTTCCTGCCGAATAGGTATTCGCCGTATCGAAGAAATTGATGCCCAGATCGAGCGCGCGGCGTATGATGCGTTCGCTCGCATCCGGGTTCAGCGTCCATTCGTGCATGCGGCTTGCCGGATCTCCGAAGCTCATGCACCCAAGACACAGGCGCGATACTTCTATGCCGCTGTTTCCAAGTTTCGTATATTGCATGGCAGCATACCTCCGTAAATTACGGCAGAAGGCGGTACTGCCCCTCAGTCACCGCTTCCAGCCATTCGTTGCGCGCATTCTCGCCCAGAACTTCCACCGCTATGTGCGAAAACCAGCTGTCTTTTTTCGCGCCGTGCCAGTGTTTGACCCCTGCAGGAATGACAACTGCGTCGCCGGGGTTCAGACTGCGCGCTTCCTTGCCCCATTCCTGATACCAGCCGCTGCCCGCAACGCAGAGCAGGACCTGTCCGCCGCCCTTGTCCGCATGATGTACGTGCCAGTTGTTGCGGCAGCCCGGCTCAAAAGTCACGTTCGCAAAAGAGAGGTTCTCGCCCGCCTTCGCGAGCGGATTGAGATAAGACCTGCCGGTAAAATACCGCGCATACGCCGTATTTTCGCCGCCGAGGCCGAATACGTTGCTCTTTTCAAATTCTTTGAAGTCCATTCCGTCACCCCCGAGGTTTGATTTCGTGAATATTATACCACCGTTCGGCGGCGGTGTCTAATACTTATTTTTTATCGATACAATGTGCACAGTGCATAGCAGCCGGCAAAAAGGCGTTCCGCCGAATAGCGGAACGCCTTTTATTCAGATTCGCCGGCAGGGTCACTTTACCTTGACCGCTTTGCCGCCCGTAAGCACGATCATCTTGACCGCGTCGATGGAAAAATCCTGCGCTTCGACTGTGAGCGGCTTATCCAGTATACCGCGCGCGAGCACTTTGACAGAACCGACCTTTTTCGGCACGAGGCCCTTTTCGATGAGCGCTTCCAGCGTGACAGTATCATCTGTTTCAAAATTTTTGGAAAGCGTGTCGATATTGATAATACCTCTCTTTGTGCCGCGCGGCGCTTCGGAATCCTCATAGTCGAGCGAGGCGGCCACTTCGTGTTCGATCAGCTCCGCAGCTTCTTCATCGGAGATCGCAGCCTGCGCTTCGCGCAAGGTGACGCGGTTGCGTATTATCTCCCCGATATTTGCGCGCACGATCTCGCCGCCTTCTCCTTCCTGACCGCTCACATACCGTTTGACCAGTTTGTTTTCGACCAGTTCATCCGTCGTGCGGTACGGCAGGTAAAATTCCGTCCGGACCGTTTCTCCCTTTTCAAGCCCGTATTTTGCCGCCACGTCCGCAAACAGGTGTTTTGCATAGCGCACCTTGCGCGGCGATGTCAGTTTCAGCAGCATGGGCGTTTTCTGGAAGCGCTTGATATCGGACAGATCTTTGCCGCGGTACTTTGTTTCCTCGTATTCTTTGGGATCGAGCGCGAACGCCATGCAAAGTTTGCGTCCCTTGAACAGGAGCATCGCCAGCGTATTTCTGCCGGCATAGATGCGGACCTGCTTCCAGCTGACCGACATTTTTACGCGGTCATAAGAATTGACTTCATCCGCGAGCTCTCCGTAGCGCTGCTGGATCTCCTGCGGCGCCTGGATCAGTTTTGCACGGAAGCTGAAAATATACCGCACATAGATCTTACGCGCTTCGCCCGATTCCGGAAGAATGACCGGAAGGATCACGCCGCCGTCCTGCTTTTGATCAGAAGCGTCATCCACGAAAATATCTTCAATGTCGTCTTCTTCCGCAAAGTCGTCCTCGTCGTCCTCTTCTTCCTCTTCCGGCTCCTCGTCATCCTCCTCTTCTGCCGCCGCGGCTGCCGTCACGGCAAGTTCGGCCTGATCCGGGGCAGAATCCTCTGCAGGCGCTTCCGCTTCGGGCACAGGCTCTTCTGCAGGCGCTTCCGTTTCAGGCACAGGCTCCTCTGCAGGTTCTTCCGCTTCGGGCACAGGCTCCTCTGCAGGTTCTTCCGCTTCGGGCACAGGCTCCTCCGTGAGCACTGTTTCGGCAGGAGTCTCGCTTTCTGCAGGGCTCTCGTCCGCTGTCTTTTTCTTAGCCGCAAACAATACGATGTCGGTCACGCCGACCGCCAGGCAGGCGGCGCCGAGCACGGCCGCCGCAATGATCTGCCAGGCTGGGACAGAAGAAGCCAAAATCATCATCGATATAATACTATTCATAGCGTTCAGTTGCTCCTCCCTTTACGGCGTTTTGCGATCGCGACCGCCATTACGACGATCTCTGCAGCCAGCAGGCACGCAAGCACGACGATGACCCACACGATACTGCTTTCGCCCGCTCCCTGCGTAATAAACAGGAAGTCGGACAGGCTGTCTGTCGTAAACACTGCATATCCGTCCTGCACGGTATATTCGATCTCCGTCCATGCACCGCCGTGCAGATGCAGCAGCGTATGTCCGCCGGCCGCGAGCGCATCCGTAAGGCGTATCCTGACCGTGATCTCCCCGTCCGGCTGTACCGCCGTTTCTCCGTTCATAAGGCTGATATCGTAGCCGCGCACAATCTCCGCATTTTCATATGCGCTCAGATCGTATTCGCCGTAGCCGGCTTCATCTATCGAAGCAACGGTAAGCACATAATCGGGATGCAGGCCGCCGGCGGCCGTCACGATCACATCGGGATAACGGCTCTCGCTTTCCGCAGTCCAGCTTTCCAATTCTGCCAGGCGGAGCGTCCACTCCAGCGTGATTGCGCCGTCCGTGCCGTCTGCCCAACTGTAATTTGCGGTATCCGCAAGGTGGATCGTGACGCGGTAAACACCTGCCGCAGCCGCCGTCAGATACGTCTTGCCGCCCGTTTCGGTAATGCCGCTTTCCAGATCGGTTGCGCGCATCACTGAGCCGTCGAACCCGACGATCTCGTTATGAAGCGTATCGCCCGTTTCGATCGCCGCATCGGCAGAATCGGAGAGCACGGGTTTCGCAACGGAGCGCCTTCCGATCTCAAAACGGACCGCCGCGCTCGTCGCCGAAGAATAGTTTGCCGTTCCCGCTATGCGCACGCGCACCCAGTACTCGCCTGCATTCTGCGGAACGGTCTGCGTATACGTACCGTTTTCGACCGCCGAGTATTCAAAGATGACGACGCCTGCTTCAGAGAACTTCGCGCGGTATACCGGCACTGCCGCAGCATCGCCGTACGTCCAGCCGGCCGCATCGGTGATCTCGGCACTGTTCTGCGCCGCAGTGATCACGAATGAAAGCGTGAGTGAGGGCGCGCTGACTTCTGCGCCGTTGTAGAACCATACATAATTGTTTTCGCTGCCGCCGACGAAAGCAAAGACAACCTCGTAGCTACCGGCGCCGATGCCGCCGTTGTTTTCCACTTCGTACACACCGGCCGCCGCGCCTTCGACGGAAATATCTGCCGTCTGCGTTTCGCCGTTATACTCTTTGGATGCAATCGCGCCGACTTCTACATACGCCCTGGATATGATGAACGCGGCCGTGTTGCTCCCGGATATCTGATAATTGCGGCTTCCGATCGATGCCGTTACGATATACGAGCCGGCGTTTTCAGGCACTTGCTTACCGTAATCCTGCGCCGTTCCGCCGTTGGGCGTACCGGCATAGGTGAGCGTCACTTCTATTCCGAGCGGTTCGCTCTGTCCTGCCCTGACTGCATATGCTTCCGCTGCCGGTGCGCTTCCGTATGCGCCGCCGTTCGGCGTGATGACGACATTAACATCTATGGGCGTGATCGTAAAGAGCGCGCTCCGCGTAAACGTTACGTCAAAATTCTTATTCGTCCAGTCGGCAGTAATGGCGTACGTGCCGGCATCGACGGAATCCGCAGGGATCTGCAGCGTTATGCCGAGATCCTGCCCGTATAATTCGCCGCGCACGGCATACTTTGATGCATCCGCCGAAACCGGTTCGCCGGTAAATTCTGCAGTCTGGTCTTCGACCTCTACCGTCACTCTCGCCGGGGAGATCGTGCGCACAGCCTCAGCCCCGGATACGATTTTATAATTTTTCGCATACGTGTCTTCTGCCGAGAACGCTGCGGTAAAGGTATAATCCCCGGCATCGGCAAACTTGCCGCTGTCGTTCAGCGTGACTGTGAGCTTCTGCGTGCCTGCTCCGAACAGGAGCTGATACGAGGCTTCGGGGAATTTCTTTTCCTGCGCATCATATACGAGATCTTCCGCCCCGTTCCAGACAACCGAAACCTCCGCAGGAGAGATCTCGAAGGATTGCCCGTACGTATATTCAATCCCTTCGTAATTGTCTGTACCGGCAACGCTGATACGCACATAATATGTGCCTGCGTCGGTCGCGTTTTCAAATTCTCCTTCAAACGGAACCGAACAGTCGCTGTCGAGGAAGTATTCTACCAAAGGCGTACCGAAAGCCGCTGACGGCAGAGTTTCCGCCGAAGGGTCTTCGCCGTACGTCCAGCCGCTGCGCGCATAACTGCCGAGCCACTCGTTTGCCGCCTTCGTGATCTTCCAATCCATCGTGACAGGTGCAGTGCCGCTCGCTGCCCAGACGTAATTGAGCGGATCGCGCAGGGTAGCCGTTGCGGTGTACGTACCCGCGTCTATGCCGCTCGTGCCGCTGACGCTGTAATACGCCCTGTGTTCGCTGTCCGTATATGTATAGGTGATGGTACTGCCGGTATAACCGCTTTCAAATCCGCTTTCAAATACGGGCGCCGTGACGGCGAACGGCTGAATGGTCCACCCCACGCGCTGTTCTTCCGTCGAAGCCGAACCGTCGGAAAGATTCCAGCAGTAATTCTCTGTATCGGTAAGCGCGATCACGATATAATGCTCCGCGCTCACGATATTGCCCTGCAGCACCCAGGCGCCGTCGATATAGGCGAGCGTGACGTGCGAGCAGTTGCTGACCTGCCGCATCGTGCTGCCGTCATAGCCTGCCAGAGGCGTGCTGACCGTAACGCCGTGCGCATACTGCGAATCTTCAGCTGTCGGCACGTCGAGCGCCTTGCGGCGGACCGTGTATTCGACCCAGTTGAACACAGTCTGGCCGTAGTTCGGATCGTCTACCGCCGCGCACACGCGGAAAACGCCTGCGGTAAAGTAGCTGCTTGCAGTTTCCCATCCGTCGCCGATCTTTTTATTGAAGTCGAATCTGACGCTGCCGGAATATGTCTGCCCGTTGCCGAAGGTGGCTTCGTACCCGATATCATCGGCCCCGAAAGATTCTCCGTACGTCAGTTCATACGGGAGCTGCGTAACGCCTTCGCCGATGTCGTACTTCGTTCCGTTTATCGTTACGGATGTGATGCGTATCTCCACTTCGCCGTACAGCGTGAGCGACCACGATACGGTGATCTCCGCGCTGTCGGGCTGCGCTTCGCCCGCATCGGTGAACCAGACGTAATTATCGGCCTTCTGCAGCACAAACGTTGCCGAATATCTACCGGCGACCGAGGCCGACATGGTAAACGTGTTTCCGCCGACCACGCCGGAAGAAAGTATGACGCCGCCGTTGGATGCGCTCGCCGAGCCTTCTTTATAACTGATCGCCGCAGGGTTGAATTCTGCGGAAGCGATATAGGTGCTGCCGTCCGCCTGCGTCGTATCGTTGCCTATTCCCTCGATGAGGAACCGCGGCGCATCGGCGCGCTGTTTGAGGATGCGGTACGTCATATCGATATATACCGCACCGTCTTCGCCTGCCGCGCCGCTGGCCAGAGTATAATTGCCGCTCGTCAGCGCGATGCGCACGGTGTACGTACCGGGAAGGACAGGATTCGCCGCAGAAGGGCTTTCTGCCGTATACGACCAGCTGCTGTCATACGACGTGCCGAAATAGGTATAGGCGAACGTGCCGATATCTTCCAGCTGTTCCCCTGTGACAAGACCGCCTGCAGGGACGGTTATGACCTTCGCCGCGACGACCGCAAGGGCTTCGTCGGCCGGCAGGATGCCGCCGTCATACATGCCGTAGATCGTCTGCGATGTGAAATTGCCGTTTTCGTATGCGTTCGTGGTGACGGAGATCTCGCGCCTGAGGACCTGGATATAGCCCTGCGCTTCTTCCTGCGCGTTGGCAAACACGTAATTGTCAAATTCCGCATGCGCCAGCTTGATGTTCAGCGTGCTGCCTGCCGCGGTAGGCGTGCCGCCGCTGTACGTATACCGATACTCATGGCTGACCGAAAGCGCGCTCTTAATGCCGGCGATGAATGCTTCCTCATCGTCTTCGAGAACGCCGCTCACGCGCACGTTTTCAATGATCTCGCTTTCGGGCAGTTCGTTGCCGTAGCGGACCGTTACGGGCTGCAGGCCGTCTTCGCCGTCATCCGCATCGACCGTAATGGTCAGTTCGGCTTTTGCGACGGTAAACGCGAAGCTGTCGCCCTCAAACAAATAGTTTGATCCGACCGCATCGTCCTGTGCGATCGAAACGGTGTAATAGCCCGCTCTGATGACATCGTCCTGCGTGACGGTGCTTGCGGAACCGCCCTGCGTTTTGCTGAACATGACCGTGTATTCGAAGCCGATATGTTCACCCACCGTTTCGCCGGAAACGAGACCGTTCACATGCTCTTCTCCGATCGCCTGCCAATGATTCCGGTTCTCATATTCAAGTCCGGAGAACAGGCTCTCGTACGAATC
>ERZ1673742.2111-NODE-2111-length-15803-cov-5.234188_pt1 | contig 15803 bp, 17 predicted proteins | sample MGYA00580208_ERZ1673742 | MGnify/ENA primary metagenome ERZ1673742 (study PRJEB41218, sample SAMN15661774) | gut metagenome | host: Homo sapiens | place: Canada: London | collected 2015-08-20/2019-03-30 | study: EMG produced TPA metagenomics assembly of...
AGTAAGCATGTGTTTACGCGAAATAAATGATGATTTTACTTGGCTACCGCCCACTATTGATCCAGATGAATTTATTATTTGCCCATCTAAACTAACGTATCTATATTGCTTATAAACTTTTGATATTCTAAGAGCAGCATCAAAAGTAGTCGTTACAACTGTTCTTTGAAGCAAGCTCTTGAATAGATTGTCATATTTTTTATCATAAGTAATTAGTTCACTCGCAAAACCAATGGCATCTTTGTCTTTAATATTATAATTTTCATTTGATCTAGAATTATATCTATTAAGCGGATAGAAAGTCGCTCTACCATAGTTATTCTTCTTCAAAAAGTCGATGTACTCTTTGGCATCGTCATCTCTATCTATGACTATGGCTTGTAAATTTGATTGAAGTGCTGATTCTATGGCAAGTGAGTACTTTTCATCGCAGTTAAAGATGTCGACCACAAGTCTCGATTCAGATTTGAAATAATTTTTCTTCGCCGCCTTAGCTATCTCTTTAACACTTCTATAGTAGCCATCGAGGTTTTCCTCGAGATTCTTGTGCATCTCATAGCTTTTTTCTAAAACTCTAATGTCATTTTCTAAAGCAAAGTAAGCGTCCTTTGACTTTGCTAATTCATCAACTTTTGCTGTAATCTCATCTTTGGCTTTTTTGTAAAGCTCTTCCTTTTCACTAAACGTCTTAGTTAAATCATTAAGATTGCTATTTGCTTTATCGAATTCATCATTTTGCTTATTTAATTCATTTTCTTTATCGCTTATCTTTTTTTCTATATCCTTAAGCTTTTCGTTTTGAGTAGCTTTATTATTATTCTTGTTTTCAATACTTAGTCTTAGCGACTCAAGCTCTTTATCAAGCGCTAGGCCCATATTCATAGCGTCATCGTAGCTAGTTCTATCATAAGATGCATTTTCATTTTTAAGTGCTTCAAGGTCCTCAGCTATCTTTAATAAAGTTTCTTCGCTTGATTTTTTCACAAGAGATAGTGTTTTTATCTTTTCTTCTGATTCTAGTAATTTATTTTCATGCTCTTTCTCTTTTAATTTGTTATCAAGCACTTTATCTTCTATAGACTTAAGTTTTTCTTTGTTTATCTCAAGCTTTTGCCTATTGATATCAAAGTCCCTTAAATCTTTATTTCTTTGCTCTTTAATCTCGTCGATAAGCACTTCATATTTCTTAAGCTCAGCTTGTAGTGGCGCAGCGCTCTCTTCAACTTCTTTATTCTTTATTTCACTTAATTTTAAATCATCGATGAGCCTATCTTTATCCGCAGTAAATTTAAGTAAATTCTTCTCAATTTTTTCATAAGCGTTATATGAAATAGACACATCGACCTTTTTATATTCTTCCATAAGACCCTTGTACTCTCTAGCCTTTTCCGATTCGCCCTTAAGTCTCGCTTCATTTTGTTCTATTTCATAAAGAATATCTTTTATTCTAAGTAGATTTGCCTCAGTCTTATCAAGCTTCCTTAAAGATTCTTCTTTTTTGTATCTATACTTACTAACGCCTGATGCCTCTTCAAAGATGGCTCTTCTGTCCTCCGGCTTATTTGATAGTATCTCGTCTATCCTTCCTTGGCCAATGATGGAATAGCCATCCTTACCAACTCCTGTGTCAAGGAAAAGCTCTCTAACGTCCTTCATCCTGGCCTTTTTATTGTTTATAAAAAATTCGCTCTCGCCTGAGCGATACATGCGTCTTGTGACCTCAACCTCTTGGTATTCAACAGGTAGAGCGTTATCGTCGTTTGAAAACACTATACTTACTTGAGCGTAGCCAAGTGCTTTTTTCTCCTCAGTTCCTTGGAAGATAACGTCACTTGCCTTATTTGCTCTAAGTGATTTATTGCTTTGCTCTCCTAAAACCCATCTAACAGCGTCAGATATATTACTCTTACCACTACCATTAGGCCCTACAATCGTTGTAACTCCAGGGGTAAAGACTATTTCAGTTTTATTTGCGAAGGACTTAAAGCCCTTCAATATTAATTTATTTAAACGCAAAATATTTGCCCCTTTCGTACTTATTCTTTAAAAGAATCTTAAATGAGTATCTTTGCGGGCTTCCATTGTAAAACATTAGCCTATCATCCTCATCAAAGATGCCTTTTATCTCGTAATTTATTTTATATTTTTGATAAATTTTCTTTCTATTTATCTTCTTCGAGCCGCTCAAGTATGAAGCGACTTTTTTTGAAGATGCTATGGTAAAATCATTGGTAATTTTATTAAGCTCAATAAATTCTTCTATGATTTCTAGATAGATTACCTCATATGTTAATGAGCGTATCGCCGGGTGGAATGGCCCTGCCACTACGTCCTTACCTAGCTGAATATTATCTGTAGTTTGAAGACCTATCCTAATTATCTCAATGTCTTTTGCTTCAAAAATGATAACTAAGCTCTTAAGCGTATCAACTGCCTCGTCTACATCCAAGGGCTTATATGAGCCGTCTTCAAGTCTATCTACAAGCTCTGTGTCCTTTATGACAAGCGTTGGATATATCCTTACAAAGTCTGGTTCAAGCGCAGCTATCGCTTCAGCCGTAGCTATATCCATATCTTTAGTAGATTTATATAGTCCTGTCATCATTTGAAGTCCAAGAGCAAAGCCTCTATCCTTAATCATTTTAGCGCTGCGAATGGTGTCAGCCGCCTTATGACCTCTCCTCAGTGCGTCTAAAACAGCGTCATTCATTGATTGCGCGCCTAGCTCTATAGTTTTTACATTATACTTTTCCAGCTCATCCAGAATTTCTTCACTTATAGCGTCCGGCCTTGTCGATATCCTTATGCTATCAATGAGGCCACGCTCTATGTATGTATTTGCAAGCTTTAAGTAGCTAAGCATAAGCGGGTAATCAAGCGCAGTAAAGCTGCCTCCATAAAAAGCAAGCTCTATATCACTTTTTCCTTCATATAGCGCCAAATACTTTTCTATATCCTTTTTTATATTTTCTTCTTTTTGCGCATCATAATCCTTGGCTATCTTCTTTTGATTGCAGAAAATGCAATCGTTTGGGCAGCCTAGATGCGGTATAAAAATTGGTATTATATAGTTTTTTTTCATTCTATCAAATTCATCTCAATCGCAAGTTTTTTCGAAGCCATTTGCTTAGCAGCCTTCTTTGTCTTCGCTGTGGCAATTGCTTTGTGCCCATCAAGCTCAGCTTTATACTCAAAACTCTTATCATTATCTGGTCCATATTCATTTACTAGAGTAAATATTAAGTCTAGGCCATGCTTTTGAGCATATTCAATCAAAATATTTCTATAATTTAGAAAATCATTATTCACGTCCAAGAGCATATTGGCATCTTTTAAATATTTATCTAGTATAAATTTCTCAGCTGTGTTAATGTCTGAGTCTAGGTAAATAGCCGCTATCAAGGCCTCTAAGTGATCAGAGAGTATCGAAGTCTTATCAAGATCTAATCTTAAATTTGCTTCCATATAGATGTACTCATCCAAATGAAGATTTTTAGCAACCATATTTTGGTATGAAGCTTTGCCAAGCATAGCAATAAGCTCTGATAGAGCGCCTTCGTCCTTGTCTATGTACTTAGTGAATAAATACTTTGCCAAGACATATGAAAGCACCTTGTCGCCAAGAAACTCAAGACTCTGAGCGTCATATGGCACAGTTAAAAGTTCTGCTTCCCTAGCGCTCTTGTGAACTAAGCTAGTGAAGAGCAAATTTTCATCATTAAAATTATATCCGATAATCGCCTGCAAGCTTTTGAGCTTTTCGCGAGCATCGGATATATCAAAATTCTTCATTATTTTGCAGCTTCTACGGCTAGTGCGATTGCCTCTCCAACTGTTTTAACACTTGTAACCTTGTCATCATCTAAGCTTACATTTAGTTCGTCTTCTAAATTCATTATTAATTCAACTATGGCGATGGAATCTGCCTTTAAATCTTCTTTAAATGTTGTTTCGTCTTTTAAATCTTTTACATCAACTTTAAATTGTTTAGCAATTATCTCTTTAATTTTTTCTTCCACGATAGTTCCTCCTAATTTTCTTTTAAATATTCTATAACTCCAGAATTTACAAAATCAACAGTATTTTTTATAGCTAGATAAAAAGCTTTTTCGTCACTGTTGCCATGTGCCTTGATTATCGCTTTATTTACACCTAAAACAGGTGATCCGCCATACTTAGTTAGTCCCATAAGAGACATCAAATCTTTCATAAATGACATCTTCATCTCATCTGATGAAAAATATTTTTCATCTTTCATAATAAAGTTTTTAACATTGCCTACAAAAACTTTGCTCATGCCTTCAAGTTCTTTCAAGATTACGTTGCCAACAAAACCATCTTGAACAATGATGTCTGCTTCAGTTGTAAGTATCTCATTCGCTTCAATGTTACCAATAAAATTAAGTTCCGAATTTTTAAGAATTTCATGAGCCTTCTTAGTTAATTCATTGCCTTTTTTTGCTTCAGCACCGTTAGATACTAAAGCAACCTTTGGATTTTGAATGCCAAGTAGCTTTTCAACATACTTTGAGCCTAGTTTTGCAAACTCATAAATAAATTCTGGTTCGCAGTCAACATTTGCTCCTGAGTCCAATAGTAGTGTTGGTCCCTTTAATCCTGGCAAGAATGTTGGTATGCTCGCTCTTTTGAAGCCATCTATCCTCTTTACTATAAGCATAGCTGCTGCAAGTAGCGCGCCAGTTGAACCAGCTGATATAAATGCATCAGCGTCATCATGCTCAACTAAGTACTTTGATGCTAAAACTATGGAAGCTTTATCTTTTTTTCTAATGGATAGAGCCGCTTCGTCCTCATTAGTAATTACATCTTCAGTTTGAATTATCTCATAATTTTTTGCGTCAGCGCCCAAAGCTTCTTCAATTTCTTTTTTATCGCCAAATAAAACAAAATCTAAAGAATTATTTTCTTTCTTTGCCATTTGCACAGCATTTAACATAGCTATAGGAGCTTTGTCTCCGCCTTGTGTATCAATTAATAATTTCATAATTTCCTCCGTTCTAAATCATAATTATTATACATTATTTTGCCTATTAAATCAAGTTTTTTATGAATGAGATGAGATACGTAGTTATTTTACTTTAAAAAAAGTTTCTTGTGTGATTTCTTCAGCTATATGTTCATCATGACTAATGGTCAAAACATATAAATATACTTTAGAAAAATATTCTTTATATATTATTTCGTAATCATAGTCCATAAAATCACACCCTTTCTTGCTTCCTAATAGTTAGACGATTGAAAAATCAAAACGTTACAAATTTCTTGTTAATATTTTTACCCGTATTTAATATAAAAAAGACGATAGCGTTTTTAATTTCTATCTCCTATATATACCTTATTTCTTGTAATAAAAAAGAGTTAACATTTATGCTATCTCTTTAAAAGTTTCATTATTAAATTTCTTGTCATCTAACAACGCATTAAAATAAATCTTCCAACCTTTTCCAATTTTCATTATTCATTTCTTTTGTGTAGTTTGTATTGTTAATATAAAGTCTTGTATCTTTATCTCTAACAAACCCCCAATTTATTTTACGCCTTTATGCGTAATCCTTAAAACATTGAATTTATTTTCGATTTGCTTATCAATATTTTCCAGATGACCTTTCTTTACCATATCCTTAAGTTTTCTTGAATTGGTTTTTCCTTTTTCACTAATATAATCTGCAAGTTGTTGACTTTTTTCATTGGCATCTTCTATAATCTTTTTCATAGCTTTTAAAATAGCCTTTGCTGAATACTGAGCCACTTTTATCTCAATATTTATAGCCTTATTATTAACTTCATCATTTACCATATAGGTGACCTCATTTCCGGGGAAAATAAAAAAGCGGCCCAGACTTTTACATCTGAACCGCTAAAATTTTAATTCTATAGTTTTTTATTATTTTTAATTTTATTACTGTTATGACGTACTTTATAAATTATTTGTCGCAAACTATTTTTTGCTATTTAATGCTTTATTGATGGTTTCTTGAATAAAAGGACTACAGCATTTACCCAAAGGATTGTTAATTTCGCACTTTGCATTTTTCATTGCCCCTGTAAGTCTAATAATATCTTTAATATTCTTTGCACCATCATCTAAAACAGCGTTTATAATTTGTTGCTCTGTAACTTGGTTGCAATAGCATATATATTTGGGATTTGCATCCTTTTTAAACCATATAGGAACTTTTACATCTTCCTTATAAAAAACTCTTTCATTGTTTAAGTTATAATACACGACATCACAATCTTCATTCATACATAAATAGTAAGTTTCTTCATCTACAACCTTTCCCATAAGGTTTTCTGATACCATATGCTTTACAGTTATATTCTTAACCTTTTCTCCTATTTTGTGACATTTGGGGCAATTTGCTTTTTCTTCCACTGTACCAGTGGTTTTTTGTATTGAACCTCAGCAAGATTGATTTATCTTATTTTCTTGACTCACTTTATTTCCTCCTGTCTAAATAAATATTATTTCTATAGTTAATCAGGATATCTAATACCTCTTTCAATGGATCTACAGCTTGCAGCTCTTTTTAAGTCTTCCTTGTTCATTTCTCTTTCTACCAATAAGTGCCATAATGGTTTATAAGAAATTGCCATATTATTACCCCTTATCCGTTTAATTGTTAAGATATATTATATCATAAATAGACCGATAAGTCAATTTAGCCTATTTTATACTTGTGCTTGCGTTAGTATTTATTGAGATAGTCCTAGTTTTTTTCCTTGTCCCACTTGGAACTGCTCCAAATCACTTGAACCTAATAGGAACATTTTTTTGCATTTTATTTTCTTTCTTATTTTTGACAAAGAAAAAAACGACTAAGTTTTAATCTTAATCGTTTTAAAATATTCTGAAGATATTTTTACATCATTTTTTATAATAAATTTAATCAACTGTTTATTAAAGCTGTTAGATATAGAAGGAATAAAGATAGACATATTCCAGACAAAATTGTATAACGCTAAGATCTATCTCCATCACTTTTAATGGCTTTTATAATAAACATCGGAGTCAGGTATGCTACCACAAGAGCTATGATAATAATTTTATTCCAATCCTTCTGTTTCAGTTAAAGGATTTATAAATTTTTTATTTACTTCTAACTCAAATTCAATACAATTATGTTTATTTAATTCATGTTTATGATCTTTTTCTGATTTTTTCCCTTCCGACTTTGTAGATACTATTTCTTTTCCCCTAAATAATTCTAGAAAAGAAAAAGCATTTGATTTCATATCTTTAACGTAAATTCCATATTCTCCATCATTCGGAATAGTAAATTTTACATCATCTTCTAGGTTTTCTACTCTCTTTTTTATAGGAGCACCATAATCATTATAGCCCCAACCAGCTTTAATATCTTCGGCAGGTAAAATACCTACTTCTAAATCTTTTCCTTTTAAAGACTTTAGCTTAATAACTACGGTATCACCTTTTTTCCATTTTTCTCTACCAAAAATAGCTACACTTCCTTTTAACAAGCGGATTTTAAAATGCGTAGATCCTTTCGTATCTCTAGATTCTACTAAAAAAGTCTTACTTGAAAAACATTTTTCATTGTTACTTTTTTTCGCAGCCATTACTACATTCAGACTAAAAACTAATGCAAAAAGCACAAGTGCTATTGAAAGTTTTTTTATATTCTTCATTTCTTACCTCCTCATATAATTTTGTTTATACTTGTCTTTGATATCCCTGCTTTTTTTAATCTATGTTGCGATAAACCTAAAGGTTTACGGTATTTCTCGATTCTATTATTTATTACTTCACCTTTATTTGTTTAACTATAGTTTAGCATAATTTTGTTCAAAATTCAATACTTTTTCATATTTTTGATTACCTTTTCTAGTATATTATCATATAATATCTATGGTAATATTTTTCCATTTTTTCTTATTATTCTAAATGTTTCTTTAAATTCTTTAGTCTTTTTTTATGTGTCCTACTACAAACCCTTCCAAATCATGTTAGCATAGTGGAAACACTATATAAATAAAAAAACTCAGGATTTAACCTGAGTATTTTTTATTCAACATCTAAAACCTTTTCACCATTGTAGTAACCACAGCTCATGCATACTCTGTGTGGTCTTTTCATTTCATGACATTGAGGACATTCAACGAATGTTGCTTTTCTTAATGTATAAGATGAAGCTCTTCTTTTATTACGTCTTTGTTTTGATGTACGTCCTTTAGGTACTGCCATTAAAAACACCTCCTTAACTTACAGTAAATGTATTTGTTTACTAATTCGCTTTTATATCATTACAATTATACTGTTTTTTTATCTATTTGTCAAGACTTTTTATATTTTATTTTAAATTATTTTGAAATAATTTCTTTTGTGTCTCTTGCTATCATTAATTCTTCATTTGTTGGGCAAATGTAGATCTTAATCTTAGCGCCATCTTTAGCGATGTTTACTTCTTTTGCTCTTGTTCCGTCGTTTTTCTTATCATCTAGTTCAATTCCTAGGTGTTCTAGTCCATGAAGAATTTCTCTTCTCATTGTGTCTGAGTTTTCACCGATACCACCTGTCATAACGATTGCGTCAAGCTCTGGCATTTGTGCCATGTAAGCGCCAATGTATTTTTTAACTCTGTTTGTGAACATATCAAGTGCAAGAGCAGCTTTTTCATTGCCTTTGTCTCTTGCTTCTTCAAGGTCTCTAAAGTCTGAGCTTAACTTAGAAACTCCAAGTACACCTGATTTTTTATTTAACCATTGGTTAGCTTCGTGTGGAGTAATATTTTCGTTTTCACAAAGGAATGTTACAACTGTTGGGTCGATATCGCCTGATCTTGTTCCCATTACAAGGCCTTCAAGCGGTGTAACACCCATGGATGTATCATAAACTTTACCATTCTTAATGCAAGCTAAACTTGAGCCGTTACCTAAGTGGCAGTTAATTATGTTTAGTTCTGATAAGTCTTTATTAAGTATTTCAGCCATTCTATGTGCTATATATTTATGAGAAGTTCCGTGGAAACCGTATTTTCTAAGTCTGTACTTTTCGTATAAATCGTAGTCAATAGCGTACATGTAGTTCTTAGCTGGCATTGTTTGATGGAAGGCTGTATCCATAACAACAACGTTTGGTTTGCCCTTTACAAGTTCTTCGCAAGCTTCTATACCCATAAGGTTTGCTGGGTTATGAAGTGGTCCGAAGCAGATGAACTTTTCGATAGTTTTCTTAACATCTTCAGTTACTAGTGTTGAATCAGTTATTATGTCTCCACCATGTAGTACTCTGTGACCGATACCGTCGATTTCATCAAGTGAAGCAACAACTCCATGTTCTTTGCTAACTAGTGCGTCAAATACGTGTTTCATGGCATCTTTATGGTTTTTCATAGCTTCTTCAACTACAAAGTTTTCTCTTCCTTCAACTTTGTGAGTAAGCTTAGAACCTTCGATACCTATTCTTTCTACTAAACCTTTACAGATTACGCTTTCATCATCCATGTTCATTAATTGATACTTTAATGATGATGATCCGCAATTAATTACTAATATTTTCATTTTTACCTCCCTAAATATTTAACAAATCATATACATATATGATATAATAAAATATAGAAAATTTCAAGTGTTTTTTAAGAAAGAAGGGAAAAAGTTGAAAATAGCTGGAATTATTTGTGAATATAATCCGTTTCACAAGGGTCACCTCTATCATATAAATAAGACAAAAGAAGCTCTAGGCGTTGATGCTGTCGTTGCTTTAATGAGTGGCAATTTTGTTCAAAGGGGTCTTCCTAGTGCTTTTTCAAAATATGAAAGAGCTAAGATTGCTTGTGAATATGGCTGTGACTTAGTTCTTGAGCTGCCACTTTTTTCTTCGGTAGCGCCTGCAGATATATTTTCTAAAAACGCTGTGAATATACTAAATAAATTAAATGTGATTGATTATTTAAGTTTTGGTAGTGAAGATGGTTTAGAAACGCTTGATAAGGCACTTTGTCTAATGATAGAAAATAAAAATGCTTTTGATGAAATACTTAAAAAATATTTATCAAACGGTCTTTCTTTTTCAAGGGCCTATGCTTTAAGTTTTAACGAGCTTACATCTAGTGATCTTATGAGTAAATCAAATAATATTCTCGCTTATAACTATATAAGTGCTCTTAATGAAACAGAGAGCAAAATAAAAGCTTTTGCCCTTCAAAGACATGGCCCAAGTTATAACGATGCTTATGATGAAAATGATTTTGCAAGTGCGACTCATATAAGAGACTTAATATATAAAGGAAGGGATGTAAATAATTTTGTACCAGCACTGCCCGATGAAAAAATTATTGATTTAGAAAAATATTTTTCCTATATTAAGTCTATTTTTATAAGAGAAAAGAATTTTAAAATGTATTTTGAATACGATGAAGATACTGTAAACTATATTAAAAAGCACATCTATGAAGCGAAGGGCTATAATGAATTTATGGATATGGTCTCAAGAAAAAACTTTTCAAAAAGCAAGATCAATAGATTTATGCTTGCTATGCTATTAAATATATATAAAGATAATGTTTCAAGGGACAAAGAATATGACTTCATAATTCCTTTGTGCGCTAACGATATAGGGAAAAAAGTTTTAAAAGAGATAAAAAAACATAGCGATGTAAATATTATTAGCAAGTACAAAGATCTTGATAATTTGAGTCATGAGAGCAAGCTAGACCTTGAGATATTGATAAACAATGATCAAATTTATTATCTGATGAAAGGCATGGATGTAAAAGACGCGTATAAAATAAATTTATTAAGCGTTTAAAATTTTATAAAAATTAGCTAATTATATGATATAATTAAAATGTTAAGAATAATATAATAAATAAAATAAAGGAGGACATAAATGAAATTACTAATTATCGGTGCAGGTCCTGGCGGATACGAAGCCGCTTTCAGAGCTGCTCAACTAGGAAATGATGTTGTTCTTGTTGAAAAGAACTTACTTGGTGGTACTTGCCTAAACATTGGCTGTATACCTACTAAGACTATGGTTAAGATAGCTGATTTTTACAGCGAAGTTCAAAATGCTGAAGAATTTGGGGTAAAAGTTGACGGATATGGTCTTGATACTGAAAAGATTTACCAAAGAAAACAAGATGTTATGACTAAACTTAGAGACGGAATTGAATATTTAATCTCAACATATGACAATATCAAGCTTTTAAAGGGTACTGCTTCTTTCGTTAGTGAAAATGAAGTAAAAGTAGTTTTAAATGAAGGCGGCGAAGAAAACGTTACATTTGATAAGTGCATCATAGCTACTGGATCAAAGGACATCAAGCCACTTGAGGGCTGTGATTTACCAAAGGTTTTAAACTCAACTACTCTACTAAGTTTAAAAGAGATACCAAAGTCAATGATAGTTATAGGTACAGGCGTTATAGGCCTTGAATTTGCTACTATCTACGCAAGCTTTGGTACTGAAGTAACTGTTATCGGTAACAATATGTTTAAGACAGCAGATATTGAAATACAAAAGAGATTACAATCAATATTAAAAAATCCAAATCTAAAGTTCGCTACAAAACAACACTCTAAAAAGATAGAGCAAGCTGGCGATATGCTTAAAGTAACTACTCAAATGGTAGGCAAAGACACTTTAAAAGAGTATGAAGCTGAATATGTATTAGTTGCCCTAGGCAGAGCAAGCAATACTGATGGTCTTAACACTGAAGCAGCTAAAGTTGAAACAAAGGACGGCGGCGTTTTAGTTGATGAAAACTTAAAGACATCAAACGACAATATCTACGCTATAGGCGACGTTATATACAAAAACACTCAATTAGCTCACTTTGCTACAGCTCAAGGCTTCCACGTAGTTGAACAATTATCTGGACTTGAGCCAAAAACTGATCTATCAATAGTTCCAGCTGTATTATACACAGTTCCAGAACTTGCTCAAGTTGGTAAGACTGAACAAGAACTTGAAAAAGAAGGCATTGAGTATGACAAAGCAAAGTCCATGTACCAAGCCAATGGCAAGGCACTTGCAGTTGGTGGAACTAAAGGCTTTATAAAGATACTATCGACAAAGGATCACAAGAAGATCTTAGGCTGCCACATCATCGGTAAGGACGCTGACCTATTGATCCACTACGCTGTCATTGCTATGGCCAATGGTCTAAGTGTTGAAGACTTATCAAATATGATATATGCTCACCCAACTATTGCCGAAGTATTTAAGGACGCAATTGAATCGCTTGAAGGCAAGTCAACAAACTCGCCAATGGCAAAATAATTATAAAACAAATAAAAAAAATAAATGCGAAGGTAATTATGTACTTTCGCATTTATTTTTTTACTTTTCTTCTTTTTCTTGTGCTACGTGATTTTCTTGGTTAACAGAAGCTGACATCTTTCTAAGCTCTGTTCTGTTTTCATTCAAAGTAGTAATCATGTCTTTTAAGTTTTCTTGTGCGTTCATTAGAAGCTTATCTGAGTATTCAAGCGAAGAGCGCTTTAGGTTTGTTGAAGCAATTTGTGCTTTATTCATAATGTCTTTTGCTCTTTCATTAGCTTCTTTTAAAACTTCTTCTTTGCTTACAAGCTCTTCAAGTTTTAATCTTGTTTCTTTAATGATTTGTTCTGCATCTTTATTTGCTTCGCTTATAATTCTTTCTCTTTCTTCTTTGATCCATGCAGCTTGTTTTATTTCATCTGGAAGTTTTATTCTTAACTCGCTTATAATGTCTAGTAATTCTTCTTTTTGAACTAAAACCTTACTTGTTAGAGGAAGAGAACCCGCTGTTTCAACAATGTCCTCAATCTCATCAATAAGACCTAATACATCCATTTTTTAACCCCTTTCGTATTTCTTTTTCAATGCTATTTCAACATTTTCTGGCACTAAGGCCGATATATCTCCATGATAGTAGGCAATCTCTTTCACGATTGAAGAGCTAAGGAAGTTGAACTTATGTGACGCAACTAAGAATATAGTTTCTAAGTCCTTATTAAGTGATTTATTCGCCATCGCCATTTGAAGTTCGTATTCATAGTCAGAAACGGCTCTTAAACCTCTTATTACGTAGTTGGTACCCTCTTCTTCACAAAATGAAGTAAGAAGACCATCAAAAGTCTTTACCTTAATCTTCTTTTCGTCTTTGAAGATTTCCTCTATCATCTTTTTTCTCTCATCTATAGTAAATAAGTGTTTTTTCTGTACATTAGTAGTTATGCCTATGATTAACTCGTCGAACATATCCTTAGATCTGTTGATGATATCTATATGTCCATTGGTTATAGGATCAAAACTACCAGGATAAATAGCTTTCATTTAACACCTCTTTATAAAAAATATTTTCTTATCGCCAATTGTTCTTGTATCAATATCAAAATCATCCGCGCTAATTACTTCAGATAAATCATAGTCTTTATTTTCTTCTATGATTATACTGCCTTTATCCTCAAGTAAATCAAGAGAGATAATTAGCTTAAGTACTTCATTTAGTAGCTCGCACTCTTTGTATGGCGGATCCAAGAAAATGTAGTCAAATTTTTTCTCCTTAAGAGGCCCTTTTAAGGCTCTTATGGCATCCATCTTCATAAGCTTTATCTCGTCATTAAGCTTTAAGCTTTCTAAATTTTTATTTATAACGCTTATGGCCTCGCGCGATGAATCTACTAAGTAGACGTCCTTCGCGCCTCTTGAGTAAAACTCAATGCCTATCTGTCCTGTGCCGCTAAATAGGTCTAAGACAGATGCGTTAAGCCTTATTGGCGATATGATATTAAATATTGTTTCTTTTATATTATCCAAAGTAGGTCTCGTCTTAAGGCCTTTTGGTGCTATTAATTTTCTTGATTTGAATTCGCCTGATATAACTCTCATAGCTTGCCTCTTAATTTAAGATGATATCCTGTTTACTATCGTAAAAGACCGAGTCCATATTGTTTAATAAAGCTTCGTATCTGTCTTTTTCATAGTCAATGTCACCTCTGAGTATTGATAAAACCTCTTTGTTAATATCATTAATCATCTCAGTATCCTTATCAAAATCAAAGAATTTAAAATCTATAGAGCCGTGCTGCTTTGTTCCGAAAAAGTCGCCTGGTCCTCTTAGTATCAAGTCTTTTTTCGATATTTCAAAACCGTCGCCAGTCTCTTGCATCAATTTTAATCTCTCATAGCTAATATCGTTTAGCTTGTCATAAACAAGGACGCAATACGCTTGATCCGAGCTTCTTCCTACCCTGCCTCTTAATTGGTGAAGCGTAGATAAACCGAACCTTTCTGCGTTTAGTATAATCATTAGATTAGCATTAGGAACGTTTACGCCGACCTCTATGACAGTAGTTGAAACAAGTATCTGCACTTCGTTATCTTCATAAGCGGACATAATCTTGTTTTTCTCTTCATTTGATGTCTTTCCATGAAGCAAGGCGACATTATAATCTTTGAAGTACTCCTTCAATTCTAAATATACATCATTTGCGTTTGCCAAGTCAAGCGAGTCGCTCTCTTCGATTAGAGGCGTAACCACATAGACCTGCTTTGATTTTTTAAGCTCTTTTTCTATAAAATTAAAAATTCTTTCCTTATATGAGTAAGGCACAGCGTATGTCTCTACCTTTTTCCTTCCTGGCGGCATGGTCTTGATAGTTGATATATCAAGGTCACCGTAGAAAATTAATGACATGGTCCTTGGTATCGGCGTTGCACTCATTACAAGAGTGTCTGCGTATATCGATTTATTCGTTAAATTCGCCCTTTGCTTAACGCCAAATCTGTGTTGTTCGTCCGTGATAACGAGCCCAAGCTTATTAAAATTAACTTTATCTTGGATTATGGAATGAGTGCCAACAACTATGTCTATCTCCCCGCTCTCTAGTCCCTCATAAATCTCATTCTTTTCTTTATTTGATATTGATGATGATAGCAGTGCCACTTTTATATCTTTAGCTTCGAAAATATCTTTAAGGCTCTCGTAGTGCTGCTTAGCAAGTATTTCAGTCGGTGCCATCATTGCAGCTTGGTAACCATTGAGATGCGCCTTATACATAGCGTATACAGCGACTATGGTCTTACCGCTACCAACATCTCCTTGAACTAGCCTATTCATCCTCTTATCGGCTTGCATGTCAGCATTGATCTCGTCTATGACGGTCTTTTGATCAGGCGTTAGCTCAAAGCCAAGCCCCTTAATAAAGTCATCTTCTTCATCAAAGTGCTTGAACTTTACATAATTTTCATCCTGAACTTCTTTTCTTAAGACCTTAAAACCGTATTCAACGGTAAATATCTCTCTAAAAGCTAAAGTCCTTCTCGCCTTCTCCAAAGTCTCATGAGACGTTGGAAAATGCAGTTCTTTAAACGCTTCATCTATGCCATATAGATTATAATCACGTATCAAAACTTCTGGAATTATCTCTTTTACTAAGCCTTTTGTATTTAGTAGCTCGCTTACTATTGAAACAAGTTTTGAATTGTATAAACCTTTTACAAGATTGTATATTGGTCCAATGTAGCCAAGTTTGTCCGTGTTTAAGCTATTGTAAAATTCGGGATTAGAAAAGCTGTATCCAAATTTATTTTTACTTAATTTGCCAAAGAAGTAGAATGTTTTGCCCGGCTTAAAGATATTTCTGTAAAAATTCATGCCAAAGAAGAAAACTTTTGCGTTATTCTTCTCGTCACAAACGTCAAACATAATCATATTTCTCTGCCTCATTATTGGCGAAGAGATGACTTTTACCTTAAACAGAGCCGCTTCGGTTAGACTATCATCAGAGATAGTCCTAAGATTCTTCCGGTCCTCATACCTTCTAGGCCTGTT
>ERZ1673742.2125-NODE-2125-length-15731-cov-5.830314_pt1 | contig 15731 bp, 12 predicted proteins | sample MGYA00580208_ERZ1673742 | MGnify/ENA primary metagenome ERZ1673742 (study PRJEB41218, sample SAMN15661774) | gut metagenome | host: Homo sapiens | place: Canada: London | collected 2015-08-20/2019-03-30 | study: EMG produced TPA metagenomics assembly of...
TCCTGCGATTCCATACATTCTTCATCTTCCAACATCAGATTAAACCATTTTTTTCCCCATTCGTCAGGCAGACGTAATTCATGCATCTCGTTACGGTGTCCGGGAGTAGGACGTATAGAAAGAGTAGCAAGAAGATTATTCCGGTTATAATTAACATTGGTCTTATTAAAAAGGTAACCATTATCTTCCAATGAGATTCCTTGTGACAGACTAAATAACTCAATACGATGATAAACCAGTGTATCGCCCAGATAATTCCCTGAAGAATACCATTTGAAGGTAATAGAGTCAAACTGATATTCAGTTGTTTCATTAAGAGAATGAGAAGGTACTTCATATTCCGCATAAAACGAAGTCTTAATTTCTCCATATAGATTGTCTTTATATCGCCCGATCTGGCAAACCGTATCTCCCGAAGTTGCCAAAGAGTCACTTAGCAAAGTACTTAACGTTACTGTACACGTATCTGTTACAGCATTCATAAAAGAACTATTCACCCATTTAGCCCCAATGGAAGAGGATTCATCCCTGCAAGAGAATAGGATACAAAACAACAGTAAAGAATAAAAAAGTGTAATAAATAGTCTCATAACGAATCTTATTTTTGAGTTGCAAAGGAACCCCTTTAGGAAAATATCCCCAAAATTTATCGACTATTACCCGCTATTTATAGACTCGCATTTTAGATAGAGGAAATAAAGCTGTTTGTCGATAACTTTTTTCTCAAAACACATTGATAGCTACATTTGCGCCAAGTTTAAAATGTAATAAAACGAATGGAAATAATGAAAAAACTACAACTATTATTAGTGTCGGTAGCTATGCTATCAATTTTCTCATGTTCGGATGATGATGATGACACATTAGGAGTGTGGTATCGCCGTTCCGACTTCGATGGAAGGGCAAGAGAGGATGCAGCCGGATTTGTGATAGGTAACCGGGGGTACTTATGCGGAGGATATCGGGGAAAAGACCAACGGGAAAAAGACTGTTGGGAATACAATATTGATAATGACTGGTGGACACAATGCAAAGATATGCCCGACGATGCAACAGCCCGGAATGGCGCTGCCGGATTCGCAGTAGGCTCGAAAGGATATGTGACCACCGGATACACCGTATATAAAGATGATGATCCGATGCATACCGGAGGATACGCATATCTAAAAGACACATGGGAATATGACCCGGCAACAAATGAATGGAGACAAATGGATGATTATCCCGGAGATGCGCGAATCAATGCAATAGCCTTCACTATCGGTAACTACGGTTATGTGGGAACCGGACAATCCAAAGACGATAAACAGACAAAGGATTTTTATCGTTTCGACCCGACAGCCCCTTCAGGCAGCCAGTGGAGCATTGTAAACGGATTCGGCGGTCAGAAAAGAACCGGCGGCTTATCCTTTATCATCGACAATGTAGCTTACATCGTAGGAGGAACCAACAACGGTCAGGATGTTACCGACTTCTGGAAATTCGATCCCAGCAAGAGTGAAGAAAATAAATGGACCCGTCTCCGCGAAATCAAGGATGACAGCAGTGATGATTATGATGATGATTATAATTCAATCACCCGGACATACGGCTGCGCTTTTGTTATAGACGGCCAGGCTTATATCACTTTAGGGCAGACATCCGGTTCAAGCCTACGAAATAACTACTGGATATATGACCCCAACACAGATTTATGGCGTAGTAGTGACACGGAAGATGATTTTGACTATACCCCTTTCGAAGGAAGTGCACGCACAAAAGCGATTTGTTTCTCTACCGGCAAACGGGGTATTATAACTACCGGAGGAAGCAGTGGATACTATTATGACGATACTTGGGAATTACATCCGTATGAATGGGAAGAAGATGACTAAGAAAAACAGCAGTCGGCTCTTTGTTGCAGGAATATTAACAGCTGCCATTTGCCTGGCGTTTTCCGTAGCAGCCACCTCCGACACGCATTATTCGATCGAAATAATCGAAGTAAACGGAGGATACGGTTATCAAATATCCCACAACAACCATATAACCATATTCCAGCCTTTTATTCCCGCCATTTCGGGAAAAAAGCCTTTCATGGAAAAAGAGGATGCCAAAAAGGTAGGGAAATTAGTCATGAGACGTATGAAAACCGGAGAAAACTATACTGTTACCCGTCATGATTTAGAGAATCTCGGAATTAAAATAAAATAAATAAAAAGCGGAAAGTGAATTGGAAATAATTCTCTTTCCGCTTTTTGTTCATGAAAAAATAGAATATACACTATTTTTTATTCTTTTTTTATGCAAATTGTATACAGGAATATGGAATTACCCCAAGGATTCTCTATCTTTGTAACCAAAACAAATTTAATATTAATGTCATAAGAATGAAAAAGAGTATCCTTATCGCTGCTCTAGGCCTATTCAGCCTGAGCACAATGGCACAAGACGCAAAACCCGAAGAGGGCTTCGTTTTCACGACAGTGAAAGAAAATCCGATTACTTCAATCAAGAACCAAAACCGTTCGAGCACTTGCTGGAGTTTCTCAACTCTCGGATTCGTTGAATCAGAATTGCTACGTTTAGGCAAAGGCGAATATGATCTGGCTGAAATGTTTGTGGTACACAAAACGATGCAAGACCGTGGAGCCAATTATGTACGTTATCACGGTGACAGTTCTTTCTCGCCGGGAGGAAGTTTCTATGATGTGATGTACTGCATCAAAAATTACGGTATCGTTCCACAGGAAGTAATGCCGGGAATCATGTACGGCGATACTCTGCCGGTACACAACGAATTGGACGCTGTTGCTTCCGGCTACATTAATGCTATCGCTAAAGGTAAACTAAGTAAACTGACTCCGGTATGGAAGAACGGTCTGGCAGCCATTTATGACACATACTTAGGAAAATGTCCTGAAAACTTCACTTATAAAGGAAAGGAATATACACCGAAAACTTTTGCCGAATCACTGGGACTGAATCCGGACGACTATGTTTCATTGACTTCCTATACACATCACCCGTTCTATTCTCAATTTGCTATCGAGATTCAGGACAACTGGCGCAATGGCCTCTCCTACAACTTGCCTATCGACGAGTTTATGGCTGTAATGGATAATGCAGTGAAGAAGGGATATACTTTTGCATGGGGTAGTGACGTCAGTGAACAAGGGTTTACACGTGATGGTATTGCCGTAATGCCGGATATAAACAAAGAATCTGAACTTTCCGGTTCGGATATGGCCCGTTGGACTGGCCTGACCACTGCCAACAAACGTCAAATAATGACAACCAAACCACATCCGGAAATTGACGTCACTCAGGAAATGCGCCAGGTGGCATTCGACAACTGGGAAACTACCGACGACCACGGAATGGTGATTTACGGTATCGCTAAAGACCAGAACGGAAAAGAATATTTCATGGTAAAAAATTCTTGGGGTAAATCAGGTAAATACAACGGTATATGGTATGCTTCCAAAGCATTCGTCGCTTACAAAACGATGAATATCCTTGTACACAAAGACGCACTGCCTAAAGAAATTGCTAAAAAACTGGGAATCAAATAAAAGGAGTATCTCCACTTCTTAAAATAAAAGTCTCATTAGCTATAAATAGCTTCTGAGGCTTTTATTTTTAAGTAGTTATTTTCCGGACAACATACCGCATCGGATAAAGCATGACCAATGTTTAAGAGAAGCTTAGCTTACTGATAAATTCCGTAAACCGTTCTTTGTAATTATCACCCACAGGGATGTACGTATTCTTATCGAAGATAATACGGAGACGGGAGATTTCGGTAATCTTACGCAAGTTGACAATATAAGAACGATGCACACGCATGAAATGTGCGGGAAGCCGTTCTTCCATTTTCTGAAGACTGGCAAGTGTGATGACAGGCTTGTTCTCCCCCTCCACAAAAATACGGACGTATTCGCTCATACCTTCTATATAGCGGATATTATTAATATCGATGCGGACTACCCTGCAATCGCTTTTCACAAACAACGAATCGCCTTTTACCTGCGAAGCATTTCCCAGTTCACTCTGTTGCTCCAACAATTTATATTCAAACTGTTTGCGGGCCTTATCCGCCGCCTTCAGTAAGTTCTGAAACTCAAATGGTTTCAACAGATAATCCACCGCATCCAACTTGAAGCCGTCCACCGCATATTCGGACTAAGCGGGAGTGAAAATCACCAGCGGAGGACTTATCAAAGAACGGATAAAATCCAGCCCGTTCAAATCGGGCATATTGATATCTACAAATATCAGGTCGACATCTTCGTCGGACAATACCTTCATTGCCTCAAACGCATCCTGACAAGGTTTCACTAACGACAGGAAAGGGACGCGGGATATATAATCCGATAACTGTGCCAATGCCAACGGTTCGTCGTCAATTGCTAAACATTTCATTATAATAAAGGTATAATAAGTAATACATCAAATTTATTCTTATCCTGTGTGATAGAAAGCGTATAATCATTACCGAACAGAAGTCTTAGCCGCTTACGGATATTATCCAGCCCGATGCCGTGGTGTTGTTCGTCAGCCCTTCCGTTATTGCTATTCGTACAGCGAAAAGTCAATCGGTTTCCCTCCTCTTGCTGCACAATGACACGGACGAAAGAATCATTCCGGTAACTGACTCCATGCTTGAAAGCGTTCTCCACAAAAGAAATAAAAAGCAAAGGAGGTATCTGTACTTCAGGAACTTCGATGGGAAACTTCATTTCAATGGAGACTTTATCAGTATAGCGCAATCCCATTATGGCAATATAATTCTCCAGAAACTGAACCTCCCGTTTAAGAAGAATTGTTTTGTTACTAGCCTCATACAGCACATAACGCATCAGTTTGGAAAGCTCTACAATCGTACTTTTCGCCTTCCCCGTATCAATATCTACCAATGCGTGGATATTATTCAGCGTATTCATAAAAAAATGCGGGTTTATCTGATACTTCAGATATTGCAATTCGGACTGCAAGCGCTGGTGTTCCAGTTCCTTCAACATTTCTTCATCGCGAAAAGACTTGAAGAAAAGTTTAATGGCTATATTAAATCCTACCATAAGAAAGGCAATCATAAAATGAATAAGATAGCGAACTGTGATAGGAGGATAAGGAAACGGAACAGGTTTAAGGAGAGCCTCCGGACGTTGAAACTTTTCCACGGGATATTTCACCTGGTCCGGTAGTTCCCAATTAGCCGTCTCTTTCTTCCGCGCCTTTTCTCTCATTTCAATAATCTGATTCCGTCGGCTTTCCTTTGCTGAATGATACACAGGCTCCTGTCTGAATTCTTTCGGGAAACGCCCTTTCATCGGAAACGGAACAATCAAAAAAATAACACCTATTGCAAAAACTAAAGAAAGTGTATATTGCCAATATTTTTTTTTAAAAAGGAAATAAGGAACCAGCACATAGTTATTCAACAGAAAAAGCATAAAAAAAGGAAGAATTCCCAACCAGGAGTCACGTACAAGCGTGCGAACTTCTTCTTTCTCAAGTCCACCACTTACGGCAAAATATTCTCCGATCAACGGAAGAAAGAAAATAACACTCCAGATTACTCCGTAAATGCTTTGTTCCAATAATTGTTGCTTGCGCACTCTTTCCATGCCTCATTGTTCCATGTTAGCAGAAACAAAGATAAAACCGACACTCCTTTCATACAAAAACAATCGACCAAAGGACATATTTCAACGACAGTACATCAATCAGTGACGAATTTCACAACTTACAAAGTTGCCTGTAAATACATGTAGAGAATCTAAATAAACCTTAAAATGGATGTGATATTCTAAAAAGGCTCTTTTCTTAGTTAGAAGTAGGAAAAAATAAGAACGGTTTCTTACACGCGAAATGTGTGGGACGCCGTTCTTTTATATACATATACCTTGTCTTGTTCTATCTTATTCCATTCTTCACTATGTTTCTTAAAAGAAGAACATATTACATTAAAAATAGAACATTAATTCAAATGCTTTTATATCATTTTTCTCCGTATAATTAAAAATAGAACATTAATTCATAAAAACAGACCTTGTAAATAAATAGATGTTAGCCGAACTTTGCAAAGTTTTATTAATTACGCAATAAAAACAAAAAAGAATGAAAAACTTACGAAAACTATTTTGTGTAGCTTGCGCAGTACTTTTCTTTACATCATGTGAAGAAACCTATAACGACAAGTTATTTTGGCCGGGAGAAATCAGCCAGGAATATGGCTCGTACATCAAGCCGTATACACTGGATTTAACTTACAGCGGCGAGAAACTAATCGGAAAGACTGCCAGTTTCAAAACGGAAGATAGTGAAACGGGAACACTGACACTAAACGGAATTATCCCGGGAGAAGTTACTACTCCCATCAGTCGCATCAAGCTTAATGAAAACGGAGAAAAAGATGCCTATACCTTTAGCGGAACGAATATCACGATGGGGGGAGTAACGGTGAAGTATAATGGAATCATTACTCCAAAAGCAATGAAACTCTCACTGGATGTCACAATGGCTCATGCCAATAATCTGGCTCATACTTATGCATTTCCTGCATATTCACATACTACAAATGAAGAAGCAACCATTCGTAATAGTGGAGCAAGCTATGTGAATATTACAACGAAAGAAGGAGCCGAATCCATTGCTCCTATCGTTTTGCAAATGCAGCAAATGGCAACTAATATATTAGATGTACTCTTTCCGTATGTACTAAAGAATATTACATTAGAAAAAGATGGTATTGTTACTGCCAACTACACCACAAGTCCCATAGACATGAAAGAGATCATGGAGGTGGCTAATGCAGGTAAGACGGATGCAGAATTCCGTGGATTAATCGGCCAACGTACTTATGTTTCTTCCCCGAAAGGTTTGGCCTACTGGAATCAGACGGGTGATAAGGCATTTGTAGTACAATTGAACATACCAGCCATTATTTCACTCATCGCCGAGAATAACGGTCAGCAAATTGATCCCCAACTTATTGCAGGTATCAGCGAAGCTCTTTTAAAATCGGACCCTGCCCGATTGAAGCTAGCATTAAGTACGCTCAACATGATTTTAAACAATGAGATAATCACCTATATTTTAAAAATGGATGATAACACTTTTGTAACTTTACTTTCATGGATGAGAAATGGTATTCCAATGGGTATTAGTCAGGCTACAAAAGATCATACTTATATCTATTTTAAAAAAGAGACACTAACTCCATTTATCAATATCATTGATATTTTATTAAAAACAAACTTAGATGAGGTTGTAGCATTATTCGACAAAATGGAAATCGGCGTAGACCTTACTATTCAAAAATAAATCATTTTAAAATAAAAAACGATGAAAAAATTATCTATCTTATTCATAAGCTTCCTTACCGTAATATCCGCATTCTTAATATCTTGTGACGAAGACCACTATGGACCGGCTCCAGTAGACGTGACAGCCAATTATTCAAACAAGATTTCGAATCCTAATCCCAATTTAGTTCTTACATACAACGGTGATGCAATGAACGGGAAATCTGTTGATTTCAGTACTGTTACAGGAGAAACTGCTATCATTACTCTCTACGATATTCTTCCGGGAGAAAAGGCAATAAAGATTACATCCATTCCCCTTTCCGGAGATACAGAAGGATACTCTTTTTCCGGTAATGGTATGGGAAATGAAACATTGACTACTTTTAGATACGAAGGACGTGTAACAAAAGGAAAACTCACCTTAAACATATCCAATATCCAAATGGGTAATGCCGATTTGTGGGCAAATACTTATAAGTTACCCGAAGTCGTTAACGGCGTAAAAAAAATATTAGTTGGTGACACTTGGGGAAATGAATATACATGGCAGGAGGTTGATGGCCAAGTATTAAATGCGTCATGCTATTTCCATGCAGATGTAGAAGCTACAGAAAGCGGAGCTACAACCCAAACATGGGGTAATGGAATCCAAAATATAGTAAGTTACATTTTGCCACAAGTTCTGCAAGACATCACTTTAGGAGCAGACGGAAATGTAACGGCTTCCTATTCAAATGATCCGTTGTCAGGAGTAGATATAGACGTTATTTTTGGATTTCTAGAAACTCCATTAACACAGGAGATGATTACTCCCAACATTGCTGACCGTAAGTATATCCCTTCTCCAAAAGGGTTTGCTACTTGGTTTCAAAAAGACGGTAAGTTAATATTAAAATTAAACTTAGCTAATATCATTTCCTCAATAGCCAGCAGCAGCGATACATATATGGATGTGAACATAATCAATGCTATCATTGATGCTGTATCTCAAATGGATGCCATGAAAGTGAAAGAATTGCTAACCACACTTAATCAAAGTTTAAACAATGAAACACTTGGATTCTTGGTCAATGTCAACGACACTTCCTTCAACGCTATTTTCAATTGGTTAACTACCGGAATCCCGATGCAGGTTACTTCAAAAGAAGGACATACTTATATTTACTTAGATAAAGAAGGATTTACTCCCATAGCTAAATTACTACCAGATCTTAGTCCGCTAATAGTTAGTATGCTTCCGGAGGATATGCAAGGGCTGGGATTTATAATTTCAACATTCTTAAATGGTATTTCAGAAGCTTTTCTATCTCCTGAGAAAATAGAGTTTGGTTTAGAACTTGTTCCGAATAAATAAAACGTAAGAAACAATGAAGAAAATATATATACTAACTTTATTAATCTGCCTTACTTGTTTTGGGACAAGCTTTGCCCAAACACTGAAAGGACATATATACGACGCCAAGACCAACGAACCGTTGGTCGGAGCAGCTGTTACCTACAAGCTCCACGGCAATCAGGGAGTAGTATCCAATATTAACGGAGAATATGAAATCAAACTTCCCGAAGGTGGAGTCGACCTCGTATTCAGTTATGTAGGCTATGATGATGTACTGATGCCTATCGTTATCAATAAACGCGAAGTAGTCACCAAAGACGTCTATATGAAAGAGAGCACTAAACTGCTGGAAGAAGTGGTAGTGAGTGCTGGACGCTTCGAACAGAAGCTAAGTGATGTAACAGTTTCTATGGATGTGGTGAAATCCGGTGACATTGCCCGCCAGGCACCGACAGATATTTCATCTACCCTCCGTACCCTGCCGGGGGTTGACATTGTAGACAAGCAGCCTTCCATGCGTGGTGGCAGCGGGTGGACTTACGGTGTAGGTGCACGTAGCCAGATTCTGGTAGACGGAATGAGTACACTGAATCCGAAAACAGGAGAAATCAACTGGAACACCGTACCTTTGGAAAATGTGGAGCAGGTGGAAGTTATCAAAGGAGCTTCTTCTGTGCTATACGGTTCCTCAGCATTGAACGGTATTATCAATATTCGTACCGCACGCCCGGGTTTAACGCCCAAGACACGATTCAGCGCATACGTAGGCATATACGGTGATGCAGAGAATGATGAATACCAATGGAGCGATAAGAATTTCTGGAAAGATGATAAATATGCAGTAAAACCTATTCTGCGTGGTAGTCTCCTGAGTGGAGTACGGAATCCGATTTACGAAGGTTTCGACCTCTCCCACTCCCGTCGTATCGGTAATTTCGACGTTAGTGGAGGGATCAATCTTTTCACCGATGAAGGATACCGTCAGCAAGGATATAACAAACGTTTCCGCATGGGTGGCAGTTTGACCTATCACCAACCTGATATGGGACTGAAAATTCTGAATTATGGTTTTAATGTAGACTTCCTTTCCAATCAATACGGGGACTTCTTTATCTGGCGTTCACCGACCGAAGTATACAAGCCTTCTCCTTTCACCAATATGGGACGCGAAGAAAACAACTTCCATATCGATCCGTTTATCAATTATGTAAACCCGGAAAACGGAACTTCACATAAAATCAAAGGACGTTTTTATTATAGCGCAGACAATATCGTCCGCCCAACCGAAGGTTCATCTATCACAGATATTCTGGGAAACATGGGAACCGATGCGAATACGATTAAAAATATCGTAAACGGCGATTACAGCTCACTATACCCCGCATTGGTCGGTATCGGTTCGGGAATTATCAACGGCAATCTGGATGATGCCATGAACGGTGCATTCACTTCACTGGGAAACATCTTTCCCAATGCAACAACTGCCGATTATTGCGACCTTATCTCATGGGTTATGGATAACGGGCTGCCTGATCTTAGCGGAATACAGAACGGACAATTGCCAAGCGATCTCGTACCGTGGCTGTCTAATGTTATCAATCCGTCTCGACTCAACCCGAAAACTCAAACAGACAAGAACTTTGACTATTATCTCGACTATCAGTTCAACAAGAAATGGAACGGTGGCGCACAGATCACTACGGGAATGACTTTCGAACACATCCGTTATGACTCTGCTGTAATGGATGAAGTGTACAAAAGTGATAATGCAGCCCTCTTCTTCCAATATGACCAACGTTTTTGGGATCGTTTGAGTGTATCCGCAGGCGTACGTGCCGAATACTACCGCGTAAACAACCACCGCCGCGAAGCAGAAACAAAGGTATTCGGAACAAAAATTCCGTTCCGCCCCGTTTTCCGTGCCGGATTGAATTATCAATTAGCCGATTACAGTTTTATCCGCGCCAGCTTCGGACAAGGTTACCGCAACCCGTCTATCAATGAGAAATATCTCCGTAAAGACATTGGCGGAGTCGGTGTTTATCCGAATCCGAACATTAAACCTGAGAAAGGATTTAATGCAGAATTAGGTTTCAAGCAAGGATACAAGATCGGTAACTTCCAGGGATTTGTCGATATTGCCGGATTCTATACTCAATATAAAGATATGGTAGAATTCCAGTTCGGCCTATTCAATAATGCAAACAATACGATGATAAATAGTATTGGCGATGTATTTCAGATGTTGACAGACGGCAAGGGCTTCGGTATCGGAGCACAATTCCATAATGTATCGAAAGCACAGATCTATGGAGTGGAGATTTCAACAAACGGTGTATATAACTTCAACAAGAACACAAAATTATTCTATAATCTGGGATATGTATATACCGAACCGCGTGACGCGGATTACCAGGAACGCAATGCTGTAGAAGGACTGTATACCGACCCGCTTCAGATGAAAGAGAAATCAAATACGGGTAAGTATCTGAAATATCGTCCGAAACATAGTTTCAAAACAACGGTAGACTTCCAGTGGAAACGCATCAATGTGGGTGCCAATGTGGCATGGAAAAGCAAAATCCTTGCAGTGGATTATCTGATGCTGGACGAGCGTTCTAAAACACAAAACGACTTAATGGATTATGTACGCGGTATCCTTTTCGGTTATTCAAAAGGAGAAACACTCGCTACCTACTGGAAGAAGCATAACACAGATTATGCAACCGTTGACTTCCGTTTCGGTGTAAAAGCAACGAAAGAAGTTGCTTTCCAGTTTATGGTAAACAACTTGTTTAATAAAGAATACAGTTACCGCCCAATGGCAGTAGCTGCTCCCCGTACTTTTGTGCTGAAAATGGACGTCACATTCTAAATAACTCTTATTATTTACACATTAATAAAGGAACGGCTGCTCAATGCAGCCGTTTTTTTGTTTCATTTGTTACTAATCAGCCATATATTCCGTATATTTGTCACCCGTAAATCAGGAAGAACAACTCGATAAAATGAAAAAGCAAATCGTACTTATTGCAATCTTATGTTGTACAGCCTTTGCACAAGCACAAGAAGTTTTTGTAAATGCCGATTTTGTCAGTAGTTACATTTGGCGGGGAATAGACTCGGGCAATGCCTGTATCCAGCCAACACTAGGTTTTAATTGGAAGGGACTGACAGTTTATGCCTGGGGTTCAACAGAGTTTCGCAACAAAAACAATGAGATTGACTTGTCGCTAGAATATGAATACAAGAATCTAACCCTTTATGCTAACAACTATTTTACCCAGACAGAAGAAGAACCTTTCAAATATTTCAATTACAGTTCACACTCCACCGGACATACTTTCGAAGTCGGAGCCGGATATATATTTAGTGAAAAGTTCCCGCTTTCCGTCAGCTGGTATACAACGTTTGCCGGCAATGATTACCGGGAAAACGATAAACGCGCCTGGTCCAGTTATTGCGAGCTAAGCTATCCCTTTAGTGTGAAAGATGTCGATATGAGTATTGAAGCCGGCTTCACACCGTGGGAAGGTTTCTACTCTAACAAGTTCAATGTTGTCAACATCGGATTATCCGCAACCAAAGAGTTAAAGATCACTTCCGGCTTCTCCCTTCCTATTTTCGGAAAACTGATAGCCAATCCCTACGAAGAACAAGTCTATTTCGTTTTCGGACTTAGTTTATAGCAAGACATATTTATTAATAAATCACTAATAATTACCCCCATGAAAAAACACCCCTTGATTCTTTGCGCAGGAATTACTTCTCTTTTATTGAGTGCCTGCAATCCGGTAAAAGTTCCGGAAGCAATCTTACCCGTTCCCGAAGCCAAACAAGTGGAATGGCAGAAAATGGAAACCTATGCTTTTGTACATTTCGGACTTAACACTTTTAACGACCGTGAATGGGGATACGGAGACTCCGATCCTAAAACATTCAACCCTGCGAAGCTCGACTGTGAGCAATGGGTAAAGACCTTTGTAGAATCGGGCATGAAAGGAGTAATCCTCACTGCCAAACATCACGACGGTTTCTGCCTGTGGCCTACCCAACTGACAGAGTATTGTATCCGCAACACTCCCTATAAGAATGGACAAGGAGACATTGTGCGCGAGTTATCGGACGCCTGCAAAAAATATGGTATCAAATTCGCCGTTTACCTATCCCCCTGGGACAGACACCAAGCTAATTACGGAACTCCCGAATATGTAGATTATTTCTATAAACAACTCCATGAACTACTGACCAACTACGGTGATGTCTTTGAAATCTGGTTCGACGGCGCCAACGGAGGCGATGGCTGGTATGGCGGAGCGAAAGATTCACGTACTATCGACCGCAAAACATATTACAACTATCCGCGAGCCTATAAAATGATTGACGAACTGCAACCGCAAGCAGTTATTTTCTCCGATGGGGGACCCGGTTGCCGTTGGGTCGGAAACGAGAAAGGATTTGCCGGAGCCACCAACTGGTCTTTCCTCCGTGCCGGAGAAGTTTATCCCGGTTATCCCAACTATCGCGAACTGCAATACGGCCATGCTGACGGTAATCAATGGGTGGCAGCCGAGTGTGACGTTTCTATCCGTCCGGGTTGGTTCTATCATCCGGAAGAAGACGGCCGTGTGAAAACAGTGGACGAACTGACCGACTTGTATTACCGTAGCGTAGGACATAACGCAACGTTATTGCTGAACTTCCCCGTAGACCGTGACGGACTCATTCATCCGACAGACTCCGCCAACACCGTTAACTTCCATAAGAACATACAGAAACAATTAGAAAAGAATCTGCTGGCCGGCCTTTCCCCCAAAGCATCGGACGAACGGGGAAAAGCATTCTCCGCTAAAGCTGTCACAGACAACGACTATGATACTTATTGGGCTACCAACGATGATGTAACTTCCGCCACTATTGAATTTGACTTGCCTCAACCGGAGAAGATCAATAGAATGATGTTACAGGAATATATCCCTCTGGGACAACGTGTGAAATCATTCGTAGTAGAATATAACCAGGAAGGTGAATGGCTTCCCGTGAAACTCAATGAAGAGACAACAACCGTTGGTTACAAACGTCTCCTCCGTTTCGAAACGATCACGACCGATAAGCTCCGTGTCCGTTTCACGGATTCACGTGCATGTCTCTGCATCAATAACATCGAAGCATTTTACGCAGGAGCAACTTCCGATACATACTCTGCAAAAGCGGAAGAACTGAAGAGTTTCCCGTTCACTCTCAGCGGAGTAGACACAGAAGAAGCACAAAAATGCATGGACAAGAATGACCAAACGGCCTGTTTCGTCAATGGAAACACACTGTTAATCGACTTGGGAGAAGAACGTACGATTACTTCATTCCATTATCTTCCCGACCAAAGCGAATATAATAAAGGTGTAATCGCCGCATACGAAATATCTGTCGGTATGGATAGCAATGCTGTCAATCAAGTGGTAGCAAAAGACGAATTTTCTAATATAAAGAATAACCCGATCCTGCAATCTGTCTACTTCACCCCACTCAAAGCCCGCTATGTCCAGCTGAAAGCAACGAGGATGATACATGACGGAGAACCATTAGGATTGGCCGAGATCGGTATACAATAACATAAAAAAAGAACTTTATACTTACATACAAATTTAGCAGTTCTTATTGTCAGACTATCATTTCTATTCTTAGCATATTGATTTCCATTAGATACTGACGATAAGCCCTGAAAATAGGCTGGCAATATTATCTTATACATTTTATTGTCAGCCTATGATTTTATTACTCCCTCATAGTTACTGTCCGTCCGGCTTTGCTTACCTTTCGCGACAAGCCCCCTTTAAACATACGTTATACAACCGCTATACTTCTGTTAACCAATAAGTATTGTTCTGTCGGGATACCGATATAGTTACCTCGCCACGGCCGTGGAAAGAATTCGCCACAGTTGTGGTAACTTCTCGTCACGACCGTGAGGAGAAATTACCACGGCCGTGACAAACTAAAGATGAAGACACTCTAACAGTACTATACCGGTATTCCGACAGTACTATACCGGTTTCCTTTCCTATAAAGTCCTGCTTAACCACTCTGCAAATAAGCAACTTGCCAGAAAAGCAGTAGTAATATCGAGCAAGAACAAATTCAATAAATATACTTTCACCCCCCAACCAAATCTATAAAAATCCTTCTTCTTTTGCTCAAAATCCTTAAACCTGTGCATTTTTTACTCGGATTTCTTGTCAGAACCAAGTGTTTGCGTAAATTTGCACGCTGATAGTTAACCGGATAGTTTGAATAGCAAGAGATTACTACTTGACTACTGGCTACTACCTACTTGTAGAAATACTAATACTAAAATTAATAACATGAGTTTGAAAATTGTTGTATTGGCAAAACAAGTTCCCGACACACGTAATGTTGGGAAAGATGCCATGAAAGCCGACGGGACGATTAACCGCGCGGCACTTCCCGCTATCTTCAACCCCGAAGACCTGAATGCTCTCGAGCAAGCTCTTCGACTGAAAGATGCTCATCCAGGCTCTACCGTTACCATTCTGACAATGGGACCAGGTCGTGCTGCCGACATTATTCGTGAAGGACTTTTCCGTGGTGCAGATAACGGTTACTTGCTGACCGACCGTGCTTTCGCCGGTGCAGATACACTGGCTACTTCTTACGCGCTGGCTACTGCTATCCGCAAAATAGGTAACTGTGACATTATTATTGGTGGTCGTCAGGCTATCGACGGGGATACGGCGCAAGTAGGTCCGCAGGTAGCAGAAAAGTTGGGATTGACCCAAATCACATACGCAGAAGAAATTCTGGAAGTAGGTAAAGACAAGATTACAGTGAAACGCCACATCGACGGTGGTGTTGAAACCGTAGAGGGCCCGTTGCCTATCGTGATTACTGTCAACGGATCGGCAGCTCCTTGCCGTCCGCGCAACGCGAAACTGGTGCAGAAGTACAAACATGCCAAAACTGTTACCGAAAAACAGCAAGGTAACCTTGATTATACTGACCTGTATGACAAACGCGACTACCTGAATCTGGTAGAATGGAGCGTAGCCGACGTAAACGGTGACCTCGCACAATGCGGTCTGTCCGGT
>ERZ1673742.2129-NODE-2129-length-15702-cov-5.111970_pt1 | contig 15702 bp, 15 predicted proteins | sample MGYA00580208_ERZ1673742 | MGnify/ENA primary metagenome ERZ1673742 (study PRJEB41218, sample SAMN15661774) | gut metagenome | host: Homo sapiens | place: Canada: London | collected 2015-08-20/2019-03-30 | study: EMG produced TPA metagenomics assembly of...
CAGATTTTCTGATGGAGAAGAAAAGTTGAGAAAAATGGAAAAACCCCTTGACACCCACCAAAATCCATGATATGATAGCAAAGGTACAAAAAGCAGAGTTATCCACTCTCACCTTGCCGCAATTGCGCGCGCAATGGTCAAACCAATTTTTTCATACATTTGAATGAAGAATTTCTGTGGATAGCTGGCTTTAGAAACAGTTATCTTTTTTTATTTCATTTGGAGGTGCGAATCATCAGCGAATTAATGATTAATGAGCAGATCCGTGACAAAGAAGTCCGCGTGATCGGCCAGGACGGAGAACAGCTTGGAATTATGTCAGCCAAAGAGGCTTATTTGATGGCAAAAAATGCAGAACTTGATCTGGTTAAAATTGCCCCGGGTGCCAAACCACCGGTATGCAAGATTATCAATTACGGAAAATACCGTTATGAGCAGGCTAGACGTGAAAAGGAAGCAAAGAAAAAACAAAAAACCATCGATGTGAAAGAAATTCGTCTTTCACCAAACATTGATACTAACGATTTGAATACCAAATCCAATCAGGCTCGTAAATTCTTGTCCAAGGGAGACAAAGTGAAAGTTACGCTTCGTTTCCGCGGCCGTGAGATGGCGCATAAGGATGTTGGTCGTGAAGTGCTGAACGCATTTTTTGAGAAATTGGAAGATGTGGCAGTTATCGACAAAGATCCGAAGATGGAAGGAAGAAGCATGATCATGTTTTTAACAGCCGCAAAATAATGATAGAGCATTTGGCACTATCAAATATAAATGGAGGAAATACATTATGGCAAATCAGAAAATGAAAACAAAAAGAGCCGCTGCAAAGCGATTCAAAGTAACTGGAACAGGTAAACTGGTTCGTAATAAGGCATACAAAAGCCACATTTTGACAAAGAAAACAACAAAGAGAAAAAGAAATCTCAGAAAATCTACTTTGGTTGATGAGACAAACGTTAAGACAATGAAGAAGATTATGCCTTACGCATAATGATGGGTTACTTGAACGCAATTAGGAGGTAAATAGAAATGGCTAGAATTAAAGGCGGATTAAACGCAAAGAAAAAACATAAAAGAGTTTTGAAATTAGCAAAGGGTTACAGAGGCGCTAGATCTAAACAGTATCGTGTTGCAAAACAGTCTGTTATGCGTGCTTTGGAGACATCTTATACAGGTAGAAAACAGAGAAAAAGACAGTTCAGACAGCTTTGGATCGCTCGTATCAACGCAGCAGCCCGCATCAATGGACTTTCTTACAGCAAATTCATGCATGGCTTGAAACTTGCAAGCGTTGATGTGAACCGCAAGATGCTTTCTGAGATGGCTATCAGCGATCCGGAAGGATTTGCTACATTGGTAGAAGTTGCGAAAAGCAAACTTGCATAAGACAGAACAATAACAATGAATCATAAGGGTACTTCAGATATTGAGGTGCCCTTTCTATTTGACTTAAGGGGGAAATGACATGGCATCGCAAAAAAATAAAAAACAACTGGTATGGCTTCTTTTGACAGCTTTATTTTTCGCGCAAATGCCTGCAAATGAGGCAAAAGCGCAGACGACACTTCCATTCGGGACACCATATCCTGCAGTCTCATCCGCGCCGTCGCAAATTCCGACTACAACTGTAGAACCAAATATGCCATTATATACACCGGCCGGCATATCTCCGACACCATCTGCCGGAGTGCTTCCTTCGATGACACCAACTGTCACGCCGGCAGCGACGTCATTTACCCTGTTAAATAAAAATGTCTCGAAGCATGTCAGCAAAAAGAAAGTGCAATATCAGATCCATTCGTATGTGACGGACACTGTGGCGTTGAAAACATCATTGAAAGCCACATTTGAACCGATTGGCGAGACCGTTTCGCTGTGCCGCCGCGGAATATTGAAAATAGAAAAAAACGGACAGGTAAAATGCTTGAAAAAAGGGCAGTCCAAAGCACAGAACTGCCAGATAAAGGTGACAGAAGCAGAGGGAGAGCGAATCTTTACCGTAAAAATCCGATTTGACAAGAAACTGGAAAATAAAGGAAAAAATGCGGAGCTTGTGTATCGGGGAAAACAGGCACAGATACGCACAAATTATAAAATGAGCCGTTTGACATTGACCTCCTCCAACAAAAAAGCAGCGACCGTTGATAAAAAGGGAAAGATTACGGCGCGCAAAAAAGGAAAGACGACCATAAGTGTAAAAGTCAAAGGCTCTGAAAAAAATGAGATTAAAATACGTATCACGGTAAAAGAGGAGCCGTGGATCGTCAATATCAAAGACAGCAAGTATACGTATGAGGACATGACGTCAGATCTCAGAAAACTTGCGTGGAAATACCGAGGGAAAGCCTCTTTGCAGAATATCGGAACCAGCGAAGACGGGCGTGCGATCTGGTGCCTCCGCATCGGAAGTCCGTATGCTTCCAAAAAATATTTGATCAATGGTGGAATTCATGCGAGAGAATGGCTCAACTGCCAGATGCTCACACACAAAAGTGAAGAAATTTTGCGGGAATACGCGGATTACAAGAGTGCGCTTAAAGGGAAATGCATTTATATCATTCCGATGATCAATCCGGACGGCGTAACCATTTCCCAATTTGGTTTTGATGCCATCCGCAATCCCAAACTGCGGAAAATCTGTAAAAAGACGAAAAATTCCGCACGGACATGGAAAGGCAACGCCCGTGGGGTAAACTTAAACTTTAACTGTCCGGGCGGCTGGAATAAAAAAGGAAAATCAAAAAAGGCGGACGGACTTTCTTATCCGGGGAAAAAGGCGGCATCCGAAAAGGAAACCCGTGTGATGATGAACTTTGTCAATCGTAATTCGGGTTGGAAGGCATCCTTGAACTATCATTCCACCGGAAGTATTCTTTATTGGAACTACAATGTAGAATCCGAGGCATCGCTCTATGAACGCCAAAAAAACCTTGCGACCAAGGTGAATGGATTTACACACTACCGCCTGATGCCCAAATCCATCAGTACCGATCCGAACGGTGGATTTGGGGACTGGCTCATTTACAATAAGAAAATACCGAATGTGACCGTGGAAACCGGCTCTGTCATGGCGCCGCTGCCACATTCCCAGATGAAAAAAATACAGAAGGAAAATAGCAAACTTTTGAGTTGGTTTGTAAAACAATAAATGCCAAAAAGGTCAAAAAGACCGCCTTATACATCATGGATTTTGTTACCGGATATTGGTAAACTATTTGTAACTATAAAATATTGTGATGTATGTAAGGAGGTTTACGAAATGAACAAAAAAATGTTTACAAAGACAACAGCTATGCTCTTGGCAGCGGCTGTCGTGGCGTCGGGAATTCCGGCAAATGAAACGGAAGCTGCCAAAAAGCCGAAACTCAGCAAGACAAAAATTTCAGTTCGGGTTGGAGGCAGCAAAAAAGTTACGATTAAAAATGCCAAAAAAATCAAATGTAAAATGAAAGCAAAGGCAAAGAAAGTCGTAAAGATCACGAAAAAATCTGCGAAAGGTCTTACGGTAAAAGGGCTTAAAGCAGGAAAAGCGAAAATTACTGTGACCATGATCAATGGGAAAAAGAGAGTGAAAAAGACTCTCGTTGTTACGGTAAAATCTGTAAAAGCGCCGGAAGCAAGCAAAGCGCCGGAAGCAAGTAAAGCGCCGGGAGCAAGCAAGGCACCGGAAGCAAGCAAGGCACCGGAAACAAGCAAGGCACCGGAAACGAGCAAGGCACCGGAGACAAGCAAGGCACCGGAGACAAGCAAGGCACCGGAGACAAGTAAGGCACCGGAAGAAAGCAAGGCACCGGAGACAAGTAAGGCACCGGAAACGAGTCAGACACCGACAGAAGCACCGAAAGCACTTGTGATTGAAGGGGATGCCCTTGGAGAAAGCGCAGACTTTACGTATAAGGCAAATGGGGCGGCGCAATATCAGTCTGTTGGTATTTTTGAGATTGACAAAACAAGTCTAACAAAAGACAGCACCATTACATTGACATATGAAGCAAAAGAAGGGGATACAGACGTTGCTGACAGCCAGAAGTTTAATGTGGGGCTGAAAACAGGAGATAAATGGAATTCACCGGCGGTTTGTGATGTATATGACCAGTCAGGTGGAAAGATTGAGATCTCTATGGATAGCACAAAAATGGAGAAAATCAATGCCGGAGAGAAATTGTACATGCATGTTTCCACCGCGACAGCCGGTTTCAAAGGAACCTTTACATATACAAGTGTAAAAGCCGGTACGGAAAGTCTTGTAAAAGAACTTCCTTCTGCTTATACCTATGTGGAAAACGGATTGAATCAATACGCAGCAACGGCAAAAGTAAATCTGCCGGCAGACGTTGATTTTAGTAAATACAAAACTTGCCGCATTGACTTTACGGCGTCGGATCTTTCTTTTGAATTCCACGGAATCGTGGGTCATAAAGTGAACGGAACAGAAGTGTCGGATCCACAGTATGGCGCAGTATCTAAGGGAATGTTCCAGATTACATTGAATAATGTATTAAAAGAGAACGGGACGGATCCGTTTATTGTTATCAATGCCGGAAAAGGCGGTTATACAGGAAAAGTTAAAATCTTGCGTGTGGCACTTTTACCGGAAGGACAGACGGTGCCGGATATTACAATTGAGCCGATTGCGCCTGCTGAAACACCGAAACCATCCGAACCGGAAACGCCGGGCATAGAGACACCGGGAGCAGATACGTCAAACGCCGAAACAGAAGATGTTACGAAGCCGGAAGAGACAAAATTGGTGCTGGAAGGGGATGCCCTTGGAAAAGGAGCTTCTTTTGCTTACGTGCCAAATGGATTCGCTCAGTATAGCTCGATGGGAGTCTTTGAAATTGATAAGACAAAATTATCTGCCGGATGTAAAATTGTATTGAATTATAAAGCTGTGGAGGGTGATACGGATGTTACAGCCACACAGGGATTCAATATTGGATTAAAAACGGGAGATCAATGGAATTCGCCGGCTGTTCTGGATGCCTATGGAAAAACCGGAGGAAGTGTTGAGATAGAAGTAAATGATGCAGCTTTTGCCAAAATTGGAGCAGAGGATAAAGTGTATATGCATGTTTCTACAGCAACAGCAGGATTCAAAGGCACATTTACCTATAAGTCCATTATGGTAGGAGATGACAGCTTAGTGAACACACTTCCAAAGGCTGTAAGCTATGTAGAAAGCGGCATGTCTCAGTATGCGCCTACAGCAAAAGTGTTATTGCCGGAAGATATCGATTTTTCAAAATACAGCACTTGCCGAATTGAATTTACGGCATCGGATCCAACATTTGAGTTCCATGGAATTGTGGGACACAAAGTAGAGGGCAAAGAAGTGGCAGATCCGAAATATGGCGTGAACGAAGAAGGCGTATTTGTTGTAAATCTCGATAAAGTCAAAGAGGCAGCGGGAACCAATCCTTATGTTGTTATCAATGCCGGAAAAGCCGGATATGCCGGAAGTGTTACAATAACAAAAATTATTTTTGAAAAATAATTAACAAAAATCAAAAAAATCCTTGACAGAAGGAGAATTATTTGATACAATAGTCAAGCAGTCAAGTCGTGGACGCGGCTTGACTGTGGTATGCGGAGTTGCTGGAATTGGCAGACAGGCATGACTAAGGATCATGTGTCTCAAAGACGTGTGGGTTCAAGTCCCATACTCCGCACGAAGGAGCAAATGCATTATGTGTTTGCTCTTTTTTTGTAGGTACAATGAAAATGAAAGGAAGGGAAAGAAATGAAATTACGAGTATTGGCAGCAGGTTTGATCCTGGGAGTAATGATGACCGGAGGAGTGACACAGGCGGCGACAAAAGACGGACAGAAAGTGGTGGCAATCGATGCCGGACATCAGCTGCGCGGAAACAGTTCGTTGGAGCCAAACGGCCCGGGCTCTTCGACGAAAAAAGCAAAGGTAACATCCGGGACATCGGGAAAAGCAAGCGGACTTGGTGAATATCAGCTGAATCTGCAGGTAGCGAAAAAAGTAAAGAAAGAGCTGGTGGCGAGAGGTTATAAAGTAGTCATGGTGCGCACAAAGCACAATGTCAACATTTCCAATGTAGAGCGCGCGAAAGTGGCAAATGCCGCAAAGGCAGATGCGTTTATCCGCATTCATGCAAACTCCTCGGAAAGTGCTTCGGTAAGCGGCGCATTGTCAATCGCTCCGACAGCAAACAACAAATACATGTCGAAAAAGGTGCGCAAAGCCAGCCAGAAATTTTCTAAGAAAATGATTCGGAAATATTGTGCGGCGACAGGTGCCAGAAACCGCGGAGTAATGTACACTGACACGATGACGGGCATTAACTGGTGCAAAGTCCCTGTTACGATTATTGAGATGGGATTTATGAGCAACCGCGCCGAAGACCTGAAAATGGCATCGGCTTCTTACCAGAAAAAGATGGTAAAAGGAATTGCCGATGGTGTCGATGCCTTTTTGAAATAAAAAGCCTGGGAGAATAAAGTGTAAAAATTGTGTAAAATGCACAAAAAAAATTGACTTTTCGAAAAAAACTTGTTAATATTGAACCATGAAAGGCGATTGTAGCAGCAGTCGCTTTTCTAACCTGTATTCTGGGTGATTTGGAGAAAAATAGTACGTTTTATTGTAGGTAATAGTATGATAATGGTCGGAGTACAATTTTGGAAAACCAAATTGGAGGAATACGCATGGAAAAAGCAAGAAAAAGTCAACAAACAAAGTGGCTGGTAGTTCTTTTGATCACTGCGATGATAGTCGCATTGTGCACGCCGGCCGAACAAAGTGAAGCAGCAAAGAAACCGAGATTATCTAAGAAAACAGTCGTTCTGACTGTTGGAAAATCCAAAAAAGTCAAAGTAAAATATGTCAATAAAAAGACAAAGATTACATGGAAAAGCAAGAATAAAAAAATTGCAACGGTTAGCAAAACCGGAAAGATAACGGCGAAGAAAAAAGGAAAAACCTATGTTACGAGCCGTTTTCGTTATCGTGGAAAGAAATATGTTTTAAAATGCCGTGTGACGGTAAAAAAAGCAGCAAGTATTTCGACGAAAGAACCGGATGCGACGGAAACGAAAACACCAAATACAGTGCCTAGCATGGCACCAAGCACGCAGCCGAGTGCACAGTCAAGTGTGATACCGAGCACACAGCCGAGTGTGAAGCCGAGTGTGAAGCCGAGCGAACAACCATCTGCACAGCCGAGCGTGAAGCCGAGCGAACAACCATCTGCACAGCCGAGTGTGGTACCAAGTGCGAAGCCATCTGCACAGCCGAGTGAGAAACCACCAATCGGTCCGACCGTGGCACCAAGCAGCGTTCCGACAGCAGAGCCAAGTGTGGCACCGAGCACGCAGCCAAGTACACAGCCAAGCAGTGAGCCGACAAAAGTGCCGGGGACACCGATTCCGGCAGAAGAAGGAAAAGCACTCTCACTTGATTTTGAGGATGGAAAAAATACGTATGTGACCGGGCGGCAAGGAAAAGAAACATTGACCGTTACAGAGGGCGGTTACAATGATAACTATTGCCTAAAAGTATCGAATCGCGAGAAAAACTGGGCCGGTCCGCAGATTGACGTGACTCATAATGTAACGGATTATACTACATATACGATAGAAGCTTATGTCAAACATCAGGCTGGTGGTGACCGCATGATCAATTGCATGTGGCAGGCAGAGGACTTTGCCGGAAACATCACATATACGACGATTCAGTCATTGAAAGTGCCTACCGGAAATTGGAAGAAAATACAAGCGACGGTGGTAGCACCGGGAGATGTGAAACAGCTTCATATGTATTTTGAGATGCAAAATTATCAAAGTGAATTTTACGTGGACAATATTTCCATAACGGAAAAACATCTTGATTTGGACAAAGTGCTTGCGACAGAAAGCCTGAGTGAAGCGTACAGCAAACAATTCCCGATGGGATGTGAAGTGTACAGTTATAATTTGAAAAATGATGAAATATTACAGTTTATTAAACATCATTATACCAGAGTGACATTTGGCGATGAATTGAAACCGGAAAGCCTTTTGAATCAGGAAAAATCCAAGGCTTCCGCAGATGGCATGCCGGTGATAAACACCGATATTATCGATAAATGTTTAAGTCTTGCGCAGGCAAATAATCTGCAAGTGCGTTTTCATACATTGGTTTGGTATTCACAGACGCCAGATTGGTATTTTTGTGAAGGCTACGAGGTCCAATACGATGGAAATGGCACGGCAAAGAAAAATATTACCAATCTAGTAGATAAAGAAACAATGTTACAGCGTATGCAGAGCTATATCACGCAGATTATTCAATACACAGAGACGAAATATCCGGGTGTGGTATATGCGTATGATGTTGTCAATGAGGTGATCAATGACAATGGCTGTAAGCTGAGAACAGGTACACAGAGTCTTTATGGAGCGATTTTTGGCGAAGAGGACAATACTTACATTACGAAAGCGTTTGAATATGCAAGAGCAGCTCAGACAGCGGCCGGATCCGGCGCAAAGTTGTTCTACAATGATTATGTAGGCATGGCGTCTCCGGGACAGATGAAAGCTGTGGTAAAATATCTGGCAGATGCCAAGGCAGCAGGTACGATCGACGGTTTGGGAATGCAGGCGCATCAGACAAACTTGAATGTCAGCGATGGCGACAATATTAAAAATGCGTTGAATTCGTTTAAGCAAAATGGCTATGAGGTGCAGATTACGGAACTTGATTTTGCGAGCAAAGACAATTCCGAATCCGGACAGGAAACGTTAGCAAATGCATATTCTAAATTTATGAATATAGTGCTTACGCAGAAAAATAGTAACAATGTTAATGTAAGCGGTGTTACATTCTGGAATCTGACCGATTTGGATACCTGGTTAAACACGCAAAAGAATGATGGACCGTATTACCCATCTCTGTTTGATGAAAATTATATGCCAAAAGCAGCATTTACGGCATTGATCAATTTGGTAAAAGGAACGACGCCAACGGCGACACCGACTGCGGCACCTGCCACGGTGCCAACAGCAACCCCGACTACAGTGCCAACGGCGACACCAAGTACGGAACCAACGGCAGAACCAAGTACAGAACCGACAGCGGAGCCAACGGCAGTACCGACACCAGAGCCGGAGCCGGAAAAACCGGAGACCACATTGACATTGGATCTTTCAGAAGGGAATATTCTGATTGAGGAAGATGGTTACACGATTGGCGATGGCGAGAAACAAAGTTACACTGGGGCGTATACTATCAGCGGAAACAGTACAGTGACGGCAAATTCGATTACGATTTCCGGTGGAACACATACGATCGTGCTTGACAATGTTGTCATTACGACGATAGCGGGAAGCCCGATTGCACTTACGAATGAAGCAAAGGTGAATTTGCAGCTGAGTGGAACGACGACGTTGAATTCACCGGCGAAGAAAGCATGTATTGAAGTGCCGAAGGGATGTGAATTGTCGATTAGCGGGGAAGGAAGCCTGCAGGCATTAAGTGGAGAATCAGCAGCGGCGATTGGGGCGTCGGGAAGCGACAAAGAAGCGGAAGCGGGAAGCCTTGGAACAATTGTTATTTATAGTGGAACTATTTTGGCAAAAAGTGGAAGAAACGGAGCTGGAATCGGTGACGGAAGGTGTGGACAAGGTGGAGGAGAAATCGTTATTTATGGTGGAGATATTTACGCACAATCCGCAGGAAACGGAGCTGGAATTGGCGGCGGTGGTTCTGCAGCCAAAACCCCGGCCACACTTACTGTTAAGATTTATGGCGGTAATATTTCGGCAACGGGTTCCGCTTATGCAATTGGAGATGGAAGGAGTCAGACACATTGTGAAGTTGCTATCTATGGAGGAGCGATTTATGCAACGCCAGCAAATAAGCCGGTAGGAACGACTTGGCTTACGCAGGATACTTATGCGGCAGAGAGAATCGTTGTAAAGAATTATAGTGGAATTCAAAAGGTCACGATAGATGGTGTAGATCAGCATATTTCAAATTTTGTGATCAAAGATATAAATGGAACACCATATACAACCTGTAATTTTAACCTTTATATGACCAAGACAGAAAATCATACGATTGTTATCACGGACACAGAGGGTGTTGAGCACCTAATTGAGGTTACACGATAGTTTATTTTCAGAGAGTTCCAAACGGAAACGTGAGGAACTCTCTTTTCTATCCGGCAAAAGAAAAACATTGCTTGTCACTAAAAAGTGTGATACAATGAAAAAAGGGAATACCTAATGAAAATTGCAAAATCGCAGGAGGAATTAAATTATGTCATTGTTACAAGAATGGCGTGAGTACGCATATAGTGAAGAAATGCAGAATTCAAAAGAAGGAGAGCAGCTTTGGAACAATTACTTCCAGTTGGAAAAAGGCATTTATGAAAAACTTTTGACCAATCCGACAGAAGTTGTGACCGGAACTGTAGAAGGACTGGCAGAGAAGTACGAAGTACCGCTTTCTATGATGGTTGGTTTCCTGGATGGAATCAATGATAGTTTGAAAGAGCCAAATCCAATCGATACGATGGAAAAAGATACCGAGATTAAATTGGATATTGACTGCGAAAAATTGTATTATAATATGGTAGACTGCAATGCCGAATGGCTGTACACACTGCCACAGTGGGATTCGATCCTGAGTGCGGAGCGCAGAAAAGAATTGTACCGCAAGCAGAAAAATTCCGGTACGATCCGCCGCGAAGAACCCAAAATTGGCAGAAATGATCCGTGTCCATGCGGAAGCGGCAAGAAATACAAAAAATGTTGTGGACGATAAGTCTGTGTAAGCAGACTAAAAATAAAAAAGAAATGGAGGAAGAAAGATGTTAGTATCAGCAGAAGAAATGCTCAAAAAAGCAAAAGCAGGTAAATATGCAGTAGGTCAGTTCAACATCAACAACCTGGAGTGGACAAAATCCATTCTTCTCACAGCACAGGAGTGCAATTCACCGGTTATCCTTGGTGTATCTGAGGGAGCCGGAAAATATATGTGTGGATACAAAACGGTTGTAGGCATGGTAAATGGTATGCTGGAAGAGCTGAATATCACAGTTCCGGTTGCCCTTCACCTTGACCACGGCAGCTACGAAGGTGCCAAAGCTTGTATCGAAGCAGGATTTTCTTCAATCATGTTTGACGGATCTCATTATCCGATCGAAGAAAATGTGGCAAAGACAAAAGAATTGGTAGCGATCTGTAAAGAAAAAGGAATGTCAATCGAAGCAGAAGTTGGTTCCATCGGTGGAGAAGAAGATGGTGTTATCGGAGCCGGCGAATGTGCAGATCCAAAAGAATGTAAGATGATCGCTGACCTTGGCGTAACGATGCTGGCAGCAGGAATCGGAAATATTCACGGAAAATATCCGGAAAACTGGGCAGGACTCAGCTTTGAGACGCTGGATGCTGTTCAGCAGCTGACAGGAGAAATGCCACTCGTACTTCACGGAGGTACAGGTATTCCGGAAGACATGATCAAGAAAGCAATCAGCCTTGGCGTGTCAAAAATCAATGTAAATACAGAGTGCCAGCTTTCTTTCGCGGCTGCTACACGTAAATACATTGAAGCAGGAAAAGATCTCGAAGGAAAAGGATTTGACCCTCGTAAACTTCTTGCTCCGGGAGCAGAGGCAATCAAAGCAACAGTAAAAGAAAAAATGGAATTATTTGGTTCTGTTGGAAAAGCTTGAATTGCATAAGAAATAAGAAATCGCAGATACTATCTCCTGTAACAAAACATTGTTGACAGGAGGGTTTAAAAATGGCGAAACACTTTTTAGACGATTACGATTCAAATCAAAACAGTACAAATAGTACAAACAGCTCAAACAGTTCAAAGAATAAGGCGAAAAATCGTGCGCAGAATTCTTCGAAAAACAGTTCTAAGAATTCATCGAACGCATCCAATGCTTCCAATTCTACGAACAGTTCCAATTGTCACCATGACAACTAAGCCGTTGTGCTGACTGTAAGAAATGAAAAACGAACGGGCCGTCACCATTCCGGAGGCGGCCTTTCTTTTGCGGTCATGCGGGTGTCACATTTTGTCGAAAACCCGCATATAATAAAAGAAAAAGAACGTGATACTATGAGTTTTTCGATTATCTCGATCCGTCAGCTGGCTTCGTGGCAGGCAAGAGAAGGGACGATTCTCATTGATTTACGGGAACGCGAAGAGTATCAGGAAGAGCACATCAAGGGAGCGGTCAATATTCCGTACGAACGATGGGAACAGGAAAAAGAGGGGTGGCGGCACCAGTTTACGTATTTGATCTTTTACTGTGACCGCGGAAACCAGAGCATGTACGCAACCCGCGAGATGAACCGGCTTGGGTACCATGCGGCAAGTATTGCCGGCGGCTTCGAAAGCTACCGGATTTGGAAAAAGAAAGGAAAAAAAGAGTACGATGGGCAAAGAAATATTTGAGTTGATCGCGCCCTGCCATTTTGGCATGGAAGCGGTATTAAAACGCGAGATCAACGATCTTGGATATGAAATTTCAAAAGTGGAAAATGGAAAAGTCACCTTTCTGGCAGATGCCGAAGGAATCTGTCGTGGAAATATTTTCCTTCGCACGACAGAGCGTATTCTACTCAAAGTGGCAGAATTTAAGGCGGAGACATTTGATGAATTATTTGAAGCCTGTAAGGCGATTCCATGGGAACACTACATTCCTGAAAATGGAAAATTCTGGGTGACGAAAGCAACCTCCGTCAATAGTAAATTGTTCAGTCCATCGGACATACAGCGCATTGTAAAAAAAGCGATGGTGGAAAGCCTCAAGCGGACGTACCGGGTCAGCTGGTTTGCCGAAGACGGGGCCTCTTATCCACTCCGCATTAATATTATGAAAGATATCGTGACCGTATCTCTTGATACGACGGGAGTATCACTGCACAAACGTGGTTACCGCCGATACACCGCACCGGCGCCAGTGACGGAAACGCTGGCGGCGGCGATGCTCTTGCTTTCGCCGTGGAAGAAGGACCGCATTCTTGTCGATCCTTTTTGCGGAAGTGGTACGATCCCGATCGAGGCGGCTATGATCGCGTGCCGGATCGCACCGGGATTAAACCGCGAATTTTTGTCCGAAGAATGGGACAACCTGATTCCGAAAAAAGAATGGTACGGTGTCGTGGAAGAGGCACAGAATATGGTCTGCGAGGATGCCGAAGTGCAGATTCAGGGCTACGATATTGACGATGAAGTGCTTAAAATGGCGCGTGCCAATGCGGCACTTGCCGGCGTGGAAGACAAGATTCATTTCCAACGCCGTGACATCATCAATTTCAGCTCGCCGAAAAAATACGGTTTTGTCGTTTCCAATCCGCCGTACGGCGAGCGTCTTTCCGACAAAAAACAGATGGAGATGCTGTACCGCAGCATCGGTCAGATCATCAAAGAAAATGATACGTGGTCATTTTTCCTGCTGAGCGGTTATGAGGAAGCCCAGAAAATGATTGGCAAAAAGGCGGACAAGAACCGCAAGATCTATAACGGTATGATGAAAACTTATCTTTACCAATATATGGGGATCAAGCCACCGAGAAGACCGGCAAAGGATCAGTAAAAATAGGAAAAATATATCGAAAGGGCTTGCACTTTTTCCGGACAACATATATACTAGTCGTATTAAGGTCGAAATTTGACCGAAATTTTTACACAGGGAATGAAACAAATGGGAAAAAAATTGATATTTGCAACACACAATCAAGGAAAGGTTGTGGAAATTAAACAGATTTTGGGAGAAGGCTACGATGTGTTTTCTCTCAAAGACCTTGATGTTCATACAGAAATTGAGGAAAACGGAACATCTTTTGAGGAAAATGCTATCATCAAAGCGAAGGCAATCTGTGAAATGACAGGTGAGATGGTTCTGGCAGATGATTCCGGATTTGAAGTGGATTATCTGAATGGCGAGCCGGGAATCTATTCGGCACGTTACCTCGGTGAAGATACGTCATATGACATCAAAAATGCTGATCTTCTTAAACGCTGCGAAGGTGTGCCGGAAGAAAAGCGCGACGCACGTTTTGTCTGTGTGATCGCCTGTGCGTATCCGGACGGCAATGTCATCACGACCAAAGGCGTGATTGAAGGAAAACTTGCTCACGAACCGAAAGGCACACATGGCTTTGGATATGATCCCATCTTTTATCTGCCGGAGCGAGGTTGTACAACCGGAGAATTGCTGCCGGAGGAGAAAAATAAGATCAGCCACCGCGGTATCGCACTCCGCAAGATGGTTGAAAAGTTAAACGAACAGGCATAACGTGGGAGGAAAGAATGGCGAAATATATCGTTTTTAGTGATTCACATGGAAAAAATGATCGGATGTATGATATCATTCGCAAAAATCAGGATCAGATCGACGGATTATTCCATCTCGGTGATGTCGGGGATGCCGCCGAGGAACTCAGCCTTATGGTGAAAGGACCGGTTTATCTGGTTCGCGGAAATTGCGACACATATTCCAGCCTGCGCACGGAAAATGTGTTCCGTCTGCATGGCCATAAGATCGCAATGACGCACGGACACAACCAGCACGTTGAGCGTGGCGTCGATGTATTAAAGTACTGGGCGCTTCAAAATGAGGCAGATGTTGTCCTTTACGGACACACACATGTGCCGTTTGTCGAGCAGAGCAGCCAAATGACCGTTCTCAACCCGGGCAGCATTTCACGCCCGCGCCAAAGCGGTTTTGAATGCACCTATGCCTGGATGGAATTTTTGCCAAATGGCGAGATTTCGATAGAAATTGTAAAAATCCCTAAATAGTCATAAAGAAACAAAATCAAAAAGCAAATTTGAAAGGAAAATAATTATGTTTAAGAAAATGATACTTGTAGGATTGATCTCAATGGTTCCTATCATTGAACTTCGTGGAGCAATCCCTTACGCCGTACTTTGGGACGCACAGCCCCTCTGGCTTGCTATCCTGATTGCCGTAATTGGAAATATGATTCCGGTACCATTTATTTATTTGTTTGCAAGAAAAATTCTTGTCTGGGGAGCGGACAAGCCTGTGATCGGCAAGTTCTTTTCGTTCTGCCTTGAAAAAGGCGAAAAAGGCGGTAAGAAACTGCAGGAGAAAGCCGGTCAGGGATTGTTTGTAGCGCTCCTTCTTTTCGTTGGAATCCCTCTTCCGGGAACCGGTGCGTGGACAGGAACCCTTGCAGCCAGTATCCTTGACATGGGATTCAAGAAAAGTGTCCTCGCCTGCATGGGCGGTGTTTTGGTAGCCGGAACAATCATGTTCTGCCTCAGTTTCTTTGCGCGAGGAACCTTTATGGCACTGTTTGGGTAAAAAGGCGGCTTTTCGAGGCGTGAAAGCAGCATTAAAATGTCGCTGAAAAAATGTCCCAATTTTTTTAAAAAAACTATTGACAAAAAGATGAACACCATATATAATAGTCAATGGTGCTGCTGATAAGCGATACACCAAATGGGATCTTAGCTCAGCTGGGAGAGCATCTGCCTTACAAGCAGAGGGTCACAGGTTCGAGCCCTGTAGGTCCCATTTATCACTAAAAAGCAGCTTCGCAATATATGGCGGGATAGCTCAGTTGGCTAGAGCACACGGTTCATACCCGTGGTGTCGGGGGTTCAAATCCCTTTCCCGCTACTAAAAAGAATGTCGAAAGACATTCTTTCAGACTGTAGACAAAGTGGTGCTAGGACTGTTGTCCTAGCACCATTTTTCT
>ERZ1673742.2136-NODE-2136-length-15648-cov-5.575386_pt1 | contig 15648 bp, 17 predicted proteins | sample MGYA00580208_ERZ1673742 | MGnify/ENA primary metagenome ERZ1673742 (study PRJEB41218, sample SAMN15661774) | gut metagenome | host: Homo sapiens | place: Canada: London | collected 2015-08-20/2019-03-30 | study: EMG produced TPA metagenomics assembly of...
GTGAGTCGCTTTTGAGTTGTAAAGAGGAGTGATTTTTATGGAGTATGGTTATCTGCTCTCGCTGGCATTAATTTTGCTCAGCACAAAAATTTTTGGTCTGGTTACCAAAAGAGTCAAGCTTCCTCAGGTTGTGGGAGCGCTTATGGCCGGACTTATTTTAGGTCCGGCTTGCCTTGGAGTCCTGAAAGAAACTGAATTTATAACACAGGTCTCTGAAATCGGTGTTATTGTTTTAATGTTTTGCGCTGGACTGGAAACAGATATAAAAGAACTTAAAAAAACCGGTGCATCGTCATTTATAATAGCGCTGTTGGGTGTTATTGTACCTCTGCTTGGCGGATGGGGTATTGCGTCTATATTCAATAAAGACAGTGTTGACGGACTTGCAAGTCCTATGCTGCAAAATATCTTTATCGGTATTATTCTCACAGCTACATCTGTTAGTATTACAGTTGAAACGCTTAAGGAAATGGGACGCCTTTCCTCCAAGTCAGGCAATGCGATACTGGGAGCTGCCGTAATTGATGATATTTTAGGCATTATTGCCCTTACGGTAATCACGTCAAGCGCTGACAAATCGGTAAATATCGGAATGGTTCTTCTGAAAATTCTTTTATTCTTTATTTTTGCAATCGTCGTTGCGATCGCCTTTAACTTTGCGTTTAATAAATGGTCGGGAAGATCAAAGAAGGACTTGAGAAGATATGTAATTATAGGCTTTGTATTCTGTCTGCTGATGTCATTCAGCGCTGAACATTTCTTCGGAGTTGCCGATATCACCGGTGCGTTCGTTGCCGGACTTGCGCTTTCAAACGGTCCCAGAGCGACATATCTTTCCAACAGATTCGATACTCTTTCCTACATGCTGCTTTCACCGGTATTCTTCGCAAGCATAGGATTGAAAGTTGTACTTCCGAAAATGAGCATGTCTATTATCCTGTTTGCCGTTATACTTCTGATAGTCGCTGTACTTACTAAGGTGATCGGCTGCGGACTTGGCGCTAAAATATGTAAATTTTCAAATAAAGACAGTCTGCGCATAGGCGTTGGTATGGTATCTCGAGGAGAAGTTGCCCTCATTGTAGCAAGCAAAGGCGCTGCAGTAGGACTAATGAATGAAAAGTACTTTGCACCTATCGTAATAATGGTCGTTGTTACCACTATTATTACTCCTATTCTTCTGAAATTCGTTTACAAGTCCAAGAAGGGTGACGATAACGAAAGCAAGGGTGAACTTGAAGTAGGTAAATTCACTAAGAGCTCCGCTCTGGAAGAACATGAACAAAACCTTATTAATCAGAAAAGCTGATTTTAATTAGAAAAAGGTACTGCAAAAGCAGTACCCTTTTTGTTATTTTGCAAATTGTATTTCTTCTAATTTATGTAATATATTATTCATAGTTTTATTGTTATAATTCATTATATTTTATAAAACATAAAATGCATTAGAATAATCCTCAATACTAAAACCTTTTTCATTAACGAATGCAAATAGTATTTCTTCAACTCCCTTTGAAATCACAAGACAATCATCAAATTCGAATAATAAATCTACCATTTTTACAATTTCCTTTCAAATTAAAATTTTTATTGACAACTCCCGAAAGGAATGCTATAATAGATTTAGCGGATTCCTTTTGGAATTTTCCATTAGGGAGCTGTGGTGATAACGGTAACGCTTTACTTGCTACAGTAGGGGCGTTATCGTTATTTTTTATTATCTACCTCTTCTTTTACCTTTTGAATTCCTCTTCTTATCACATCACTGCGATTCAATTGTGTTTTTTCACAACAATATTCTAAATCTTCAACTGTTTGTTTATCAGCTCTTATCTTTAATTGGAATTCTTTAGGATTATCGGATTTGGGTCTTCCTGTGCGTGCCATTTTTCACCTCACTTTCTGTTCACACATTAATCACATCATTGTACACACGAAAAGTCAATACTTTCTTGAAATTTTATTATCGACCTCTTCTTTAACCAATGCAATACCTTTATGAACTACTTCCGCTTTTGTTATATTAAGACGTTCTGAACATTCTTCCAATGTTTTATATGTTTCCGTTGACAATCTTATTTCAAAGCGTTTATCCCGTTTATCTTGCGTTGGTCTGCCTTTTGGGGACATTATTTCACCTCTTTTCTTTTGTCCGTACCTATATAATAACATATGTACGGACATTTGTCAATGCTATTTTAAAATTTTATTGACAACTCCCGAAAGGAATGCTATAATAGATTTAGCGGATTCCTTTTGGAATTTTCCATTAGGGAGCTGTGGTGATAACGGTAACGCTTTCTTTAGTAGGTGGGCGTTATCGTTATTTTTTAATCCTTTGATATTGTTCTTCAATACCATTTCTTACAACTTCCGAACGGTTTGATCCCTGATCTTTGCATACTTCATCAAGCTTTTGCAATGTACCTTTATCAAGCCGAACTCGAAGTGTAAAATCTTTTGGATTATCTGTAAGTTTTGTACCTTTTTTCATGGCGTAAATTTATTCACCTCACATTCTTTGAAGCCACAAACTAATTATACTATGTTACCACAATCTTGTCAATACCTTTTTAAATATTTTCTTGATTATTTTTTTCTATGACCTTCTTAATACCCTCACGTACAACTTCAGTACGTGTAACATTGTTTTCTTTACAATACTTGATAAGTTTTTCATTGGTTTTAGCATCAATTCTTGCTTTTACTTCAATTTTTAATGGGTTTTCTGATTTAGGTCTGCCCATTTTAGGTGGCATAATTTCACCTCACTTTATGTGCCACAATAATATTATAATATATGTGGCTCAAGATGTCAATACTATTCTAAAATTTTTATTCTATATTTAATTATTTACGCTTCTTCTTTTTTCTTACAGAAAAACCAAAATCCCCAAGTTTCCTTCCCAAAGCAAAATATTCGCCATGAGCATAAGCGGCAAGTCCGCATTGCTGAAGATTTAATTTTCCCTTACTGTCAATATATTTTTCTTCAATATCAACTCCGACTATTTCGGAAATAAACATATCATGAGTACCAAGCGGCTTTATTTCCCGGACAATACATTCAATGCTTACCGGACATTCTTCAATAATCGGCGAACTGATTTTAACTGCACTGACTGCAGTAATACCGCATTTTTCAAATTTATTTATCTCAGCGCCGCTTTTCACACCGCAGTAATCTGCTGTTTTACACATTGACGAAGTAGTAAGATTAATTGCAAATTCACCTGATTCCTTAATAATATTATAAGAATGCCTTGACGGCCGGACTGAAATATAAGTCATAGGAGGCTTTGTATTAATAATTCCCGTCCAGGCAATTGTAAGTACATTGGGATTTTCCGGCGTGCCGCAGGATACAAGCGCCGGAGGAACAGGTGCAAGCAATGCTCCGCCGTTCCAAAAAACTTTTGACATAGTAATCTCCTTCCCTATTGATAAAATAAATGACGTGAAAACTTCCGCTTACACGTCATTCAAACTGTTTATTATTTATCAGTCAGCTCATGATAAAGCTTAATATAAAGTTCAGCAGAATTTGCCCAACTGAAATCTTCCGCCATATCACGCTTAATGATTCTATTCCAGCCTCTTTTATCCTCATAAGCCGCTTTTGCACGCATACATGCGTCAAACATATCGTGGGCATTATATGTTTTAAATGTGAATCCGTTACCGTTTTCTCCCCCACAGTCTCTGACAGTATCGCGAAGTCCGCCGGTTTCCCGTACTATAGGAATAGTACCGTATCTCATAGCGATCATCTGTGCTAATCCGCAAGGCTCGCTCTGTGACGGCATAAGAAACATATCCGCACCGGAATATATTTTTCTTGAAAGCTCCGGAATAAATCCCAATGATACGCTGACCTTGTCCTTGTAGCGCCATTCCATTTCCTTAAAGAAATCTTCATAAATTTTTTCACCGCTGCCAAGAATTACAAATTTGAAGCCGGCTTTAATGAGATCCTCAAAAACATACTTTATAAGATCAATACCTTTATGCGATACAAATCGGGTTACGATCCCTATAACCGGTTCGTTTCCCTCCTGCAAACCCAATTCTGCAAGAAGCTTTGCTTTGCAGACTTTTTTTCCTACGGTACTTCTGGCAGAATAATTTTTTTCAATTATCTCGTCAGTTTCCGGATCATATCCGTTAACGTCAATACCGTTTAAAATGCCGCTGAGCTTGTACTGTTTTGTACGCAAAATTCTGTCCATACCGTGAGAATACCACGGATCAAGAATTTCCCATGCATAGCTTGGACTTACAGTAGTTACTTTATCAGCCGTTTCAATAGCGCCTTTCATCATATTTACGCCGCCGTCATATTCAAGCAGACTCATATGATACATCGGAAGTCCCATAACTTCATTAAGTACTTCCTTTCCGTAATTACCCTGATACTGAATATTATGGATAGTAAATACATTTTTTATGTTTTCATATCCTTGCTGATATTTATAGAAAACTTCATAATACACGGGTATCATTGCAGCCTGCCAGTCATTAGCGTTAATAATGTCAGGCTTAAAGTCAATATACCTGAGCATTTCCAGAACCGCCCTACTGTAAAATACAAAACGCTCACAGTCGTCAAAAAATCCGTAAATACCGTCTCTTCCAAAATAATACTCATTATCCAAAAAATAATAAGTCACGCCATTGCAAATAGCTGTAAAAATTCCGCAGTACTGTTTTCTCCAAGAAACGTCTACAGTCATATGTGTTATAAAAGTCATAGACGCTCTGAAATGAGGATTAATTCCCTTATACAGCGGAAGAACGATCCTACAGTCATGCCCTTTCTGAGTAACAGCAGCAGGCAGCGATCCGGCAACATCTGCCAGTCCTCCGGAAGCTATATATGGAGTTGCCTCGCTTGCCGCAAACAATATATTCAAAACTTTTTACATCCTTTCAATTCATCAGATTTTAGCATTTTTGCCTATATAAAGCGGATATGACGACGAACCTGTCAGAACTTTACCGTCGCCGATTTCAACATTTTTATCAGTAATTACTGAACTTATGCTGCATTTATCGCCTACAACTGTATCCTGCATAAGTACACAATCCTTAACAACAGCTTCTTTGCCAACTTTAACGCCTCTGCAAAGTACACAGTTTTCAACCTTACCCTCAATAACGCATCCATCGGCAATTAGAGAATTTTTTATATCTGATTCCAAACCGAATCTAACCGGTCCATTATCTCTGATTTTAGTATAAATCGGCGCTGCCTTAGTAAACAGGCTGTTTCTCTTGTCGGTGTCAAGTAATTCCATATTTGCTTCATAATATCCTGACATTGTATCAATATTAGAAAAATATCCTTTATGCTCATATGCCATAAATTTATATTCGTCCTTATACGCCTGAAGAATATCTTTTACAAAGCTGTACTTACTTCTGCTTACAGAATCAACAACTATCTTTTTCAAAAATTCACAGCTTACAACAAACATATTAAGACACACATTGCATTCACCGGTTATCTGAGGATTAAGCATAACGTCATTAATCCTGTTTTCTTCATTAACGCCGATAACTGTTGCAGACTGTTCCTTTGAACTGTCATAAAAGCTTTTTCCTGTTACGACAGTAATATCTGCTTCTGTTTCAATGTGATAATTCAATACGTCTTTAAAATCAATTGTCGTTACCACATCACAGTCAGACATAACCACATATTCAGCGGAAGTATGTTCAACAAAATCCCAAACCCCATTCAGAGCTTCAAGTCTGCCTCTGTAAATACCGCTGTCAACATGGCTGAAAGGCGGCAAAAGATGTAGACCTCCGTTTTTTCTTGAAAGATCCCACTCTCTTCCGGAACCCAGATGATCAAGCAGTGAACCGTAATTAGATTTTGTTATAACGCCAACTTCTGTAATACCTGAGTTTACCATATTAGACAGCGGAAAATCTATAAGACGGTATCTTCCCCCGAAAGGAATTGAACCCATCGTTCTTTTTTTTGTAAGGTCTATTACTGCGTCATCATGCATGCTTGCAAATATCAGACCCAAAACATCATTTGTAGAAATCATATTAAATTGTCCTCCTTACACATTTTTTGATATTATCTGTTTAGGAAGAACTTCTGCTCCCTCTGATATTTCAACATTATGTCCTACAACAGCTATACCCCACTCGTCACGGTTTTCAACTGTCTCCGGACTAAGACCGATTTTTGCATTTTCATGTACAACACAGTCTTCACCGACAATAGCGTATTCAACAACTGCGCCGGATTTTATAACAGTTCCCGGCATAATAATACTGTAATTAACGGTAGCGCCTTCTTCAACTGTTGCACCGGAAAAAATCACAGAAAAATCAACCTTGCCGTTAATAGTGCTTCCCTCGGATATCATTGAATTTTCAACGTCTGCGGTATCTCCTATATACTGAGGCGGCATATTATTATTTCTTGAATAAATTTTCCAGTTGTTGTCATAAAGATCCAAAGGAACGCTTGGACTCAATAAATCCATATTTGCTTCCCATAAGCTGTCAAGTGTGCCTACATCTTTCCAGTAACCGTCAAATGAATAAGCAAAAAGCCTTTCATCATTTCCAAGCATTGAAGGAATAATATCCTTACCAAAATCTTTTGATCCCGTATTGGCATTTTCATTATCGGTAAGATATTTTTTTAGTTTTGACCATGTAAACACATAAATGCCCATTGAAGCAAGCGTAGACTTAGGCTTCTTAGGTTTTTCTTCAAAATCAACAACTCTGAAATCAGGATCGCATGTCATAATACCCAGTCTTGTAGCTTCTTCCATTGAAACTTCCTGAACGGCAATAGTACAATCAGCATTGTTCTTTTTATGAAAATTCACCATTTCTGAATAATCCATTTTATAAATATGATCACCGCCCAGAATAATAACATATTCCGGATCGTATCTTTCTATAAAGCTCATATTCTGATAGATAGCGTTTGCTGTACCTTCATACCATGAAGCTCCGAAAGACGTCTGATACGGCGGTAAAACATGTACTCCTCCGTTTAGTCTGTCAAGATCCCATGGTTGACCGTTGCCGATATAGTCATTAAGCACCAGAGGCTGATACTGAGTCAGTACTCCGACTGTATCTATTCCTGAATTAGTACAATTTGAAAGAGGAAAATCAATAATGCGGTATTTTCCTCCATAAGGCACAGCCGGCTTTGCCATATCCTGAGTCAAAGCATATAATCTGCTTCCCTGACCTCCGGCAAGCAGCATAGCCACACATTCCTTTTTTATATACATTATATCCTCCTGACCATTGCCGCACTGGTTTTACGGCAATTTACTCATATATTATTACTTTTTATTTTTATCAACTTTAGAATCTATACCGACAGCTTTTACTTTATTTGTTTTTTTATCGTCTGATTTTTCAACAGCCGTAATTTTTTTCTTTGGTTTAGGAACAGGTTTAAGATAAATTACAGAAAGCGGCGCCAGATCTATAGAAATACTGTCATCAAATCCATGCATCATATATGCTTTGGACTTCATAGTTTTCGCTGTTATACTGCTTCCGCCGAATTCAGCAGCGTCCGAATTAAAAAGCAGTTTATATTCACCCTCATAAGGAACGCCGATTTTATAGTCAAGTCTTTCAACCGGAACAAAATTACATACAACAATAATTTCATCTCCGTTATCGTCAAAACGTCTGAATGCAATAACGCTTTGCTGGTAATCATCGTTTGAGATCCAGCTGAATCCTGACCATGAATCGTCATTCTGCCACAGCGGAGCATTTTCAAGATAAAATTTATTAAGCTTTTCCGAAAATAAATGAATATTTTTGTGTCCTTCATCTTCAAGAGCGTCCCAATCAAGCTGAGACTCATAATTCCATTCGCATGTCTGGGCAAATTCCTGACCCATAAACAAAAGCTTTTTACCTGGATGCGCCATCATATATGTCAGGAATGCCTTGTAAGAACTGCATTTCTGTTCATATGAACCAGGCATTTTTTCCAGCATTGAGCATTTTCCGTGTACAACCTCGTCATGAGATATGGGAAGAATATAATTTTCCGAGAAACAGTAAAAAAATGAAAATGTAAGCTTATCATGATTAAACGCTCTGTAAATCGGATCCAATGACATATATTGCAGCATATCGTTCATCCAACCCATGTTCCACTTAAAATTAAATCCAAGACCGCCCATATCGGTAGGTTTTGTAACCAAAGGCCAAGCCGTTGATTCTTCAGCAATCATCAGAACGTCCGGATTTTTCTGAAATACAGCTTCATTAAGATGTTTTAAAAATTCTATAGCTTCAAGATTTTCCTTGCCACCGTAAATATTAGGGCACCATTCTCCGTCTCTTCTGTCATAGTCCAGATAAAGCATAGAAGCCACAGCGTCAACTCTTATACCATCGAGATGGTATTCTGAAATCCAGTAGTTAGCGCTTGAAATAAGGAACGAGCATACTTCTCCCCTACCGTAATCAAAAACTCTGGTTCCCCATGATTTATGCTCCCGTTTTCTTTCATCCGTGTATTCATAGCAACAGGTACCGTCAAATTCATAAAGCCCGCTGGCATCTTTAGGAAAATGCGCAGGAACCCAGTCAAGAATAACGCCTATACCGGCTTTATGAAACATATCTATCATACGTTTAAAATCATCAGGAGTTCCGAAACGTGACGTAGGAGCAAAATAACCGGTAACCTGATACCCCCACGAACCGTCAAAAGGAAATTCAGTCAGCGGCATAAGTTCTATGTGAGTGTAGGACATTTTCTGCATATACGGAATAATATTGCGTGCAAAATCAATATATCCGAAATGTTTGCCTTCCTCATTAAGCTTCCACGAACCAAGATGAACCTCATAAATATTAACCGGACTTTTATATATTACTTTTTCTGATTTTTCTTTCATCCAGTTTTTATCGGACCATTCATAACTGCTTTTAAAAATTTTTGATGCAGTTCCCGGTCTTGTTTCAAAATGATTTGCATAAGGATCCGATTTAAGAAGGAATTCACCCTTTTTAGTTTCTATACAATATTTGTAGCTTGAAAATTGTTCTAACGCCGGCAGGAAACATTCCCATACGCCGTCTGAAATCTGCTTCATAGGGGCTGAGGATTTGTTCCAGTCGTTAAAATCCCCGACTACTGAAATGCTTACGGCATTTGGCGCCCATACTCTGAAGCAATGATATTTTTTATTATCTTTTTCAACTTCATGAACGCCGAAAAACTTATATGCCTCACAATTTTTGCCCTGATAAAACAGATATAAAGGAAATTTATAAGTTTCCGGTAATTTGCTGGAATAGTTTTTATTCATTCTAATTCCTCCTTATTACATATATTTTAACATTATTCTGTCAAGTATTCAAGCTTTTTTAGTCAAATTAAATAAACTTCATATATTTTATATAGTTTCAGTTGTATAATTTAGTGCACAATGCCAAAATTCTTGTTTTTTTAAAACACAATATTTATGCAAAAATGCTTATTATTTAACATTTTTAGTTTCCGCTTCTGAGTACTACCCTTGCCGCCGCAACGGTTATATCGTCTTTAGGGATTTCCGAAAACTTTTTCTTAGCTCCCGCACATACGTTTTCAGTCATAGTTTTAAGATCATAAACAGTCTGAAGCTGCTCTTTTATATAAACATACATAGATTCGTCAACGCCGTCTGACAGCATAACAAGAACATCATCTTCGTTAAAATTACATTCACGCTGAGAAATTTTTGAATCAGGTATTATTCCTATAGGATTTGACGGTGAATTAAACATCATAACTGAATCGGAATACTTTATTAAAGTTGAAGCAGCTCCTGATTTATAAAGTGTCAGCTCACAGGTTTCAAGATTGATTTTACCTATGTCCAGTGTTGCAAAGCTTTCTTCATTTGATTTTGCCAGCATAATTGAATTAATCATTTTTACCGCCGCAGAGCATTCGATACCAGACCGCACAAGACGCTTAAACAAATTGGATACTATTCTGGAATCAACTGCCGCCTGACTTCCGCTGCCCATTCCGTCAGAAATAAACACATAAGCGTTTCCAAGACCATCGCAGAAAAATCCGCAGCTATCGCCTGAAGGCTGATTTTCTTCCGCACTGCTCTGAGCCGACGCATACTGGATCTTGTACTTTGTCTGCTGATTAAATCTTAAACGGGTTTCTCCAGAGCATGAAACAGGTTCGGAAAATTCCATAGGCACACGCAATTCGCAGCTTAAAATATCAGAAATTGCCTCAGCGTCTTCCTGTTCAGCATTTTTAGTATATATCTCAATAATAAGTCTTTCATTTTGATTATAATAAGCTATAGCAGTAGAATAATTGACGTCGTATTTATCCAGTGCGGCGCACAGGTCACGGGTCATAGTTTTGCTGTAGCTGAATTTAAGATTTTCAGATATTGAAGAAATAATATCCTCTGTGGTTTCCATTTGTGAAAACAAAAAGCTGCGGTTTTCATTTAATCTTGCAGACATCATTTTATTTACGGCTTCTTCTTTTCTGCATCTTGCAAAGTTATCTATTATTTCACGCTTGCGGCAGCATTCCAGTCCGGAGGGAAAAAATTCGATATCCATATCCTTTTGCTTTTCAATTTTAATAAAGTAAGAATTTGTCTTTTCATAATTTTTTTCCCAGCAATTAAGCTTGTTTCTGCACTTTCCGCATACTCTGGAGCTAACCTCGTTTATTGCGCTGTAAGGAGCAGATTTTCTTTCAAGAGCCTCAATAATTTCCTCTACATTTTTTCTTACATCCAAAAGTGACAGTGCGGCAAAATCCATTTCCGCACGAATTACTTCGCTTCCGCTTCCGTCGGAATCCCCGTCCAGTACAATACCGCCGGACATTACAATTTTTGCCGGAAGAAGCATAAAAATTATTGCGCCCACAACAGCGTCCGCCTGCATACAAAACGAAGCGTCGTTCATACCGGTAAGAAGCTGACCGCAAAAGTCAACCGCAAGAAAAGCTGCGGCAATAGTTATACGGCTGTAATCCGCCGCATAACCTGCGGCAAGTCCGGCAATACCGAGAAATGCCGCAGGTAATCCGAGTTCGGGAGAACTTATAAATATTCCTGCCGTAGTAAGAACTCCGCTTATGACTCCACCTGAATACCTGAATCTTTTTGCCGCTAACAGAACTAATACTATTCCTGCAATCCTTCCCAGATTAATCACGGAAACTGAAATTCCGCATAAGGCTGAAACTGCAATAGTATAAACAACTGCAAAAACAGTAAGATTTTTCTTTTCAAGTCTGAAAACATCTGAAAAAATTACTATATCAACCGCACGTTTTATGAAATATGCCGCCGTTCCTGTCAAAGCTGAAATAAATATATTCAACAATACGTTCATCATATTTCTGTCAACCAACGCACCGAATACAATACCTGAAAAGGCCATACTTACAAAGGTAACTATTGCGCAGAATTTCGGAACATTCTCGTCTTTCATAAGCCATTTGCCTACAAGTATAAGAAGCAGAGAACAAATTATAAATCCGTTTTTTACTGCCGTACCGCTTATAAGATATGTAAGGGCACTTCCGGCAAAAACCGCTGCTGCATAGCCCGGGGACAATGCTCCTGCAAGTCCGCAGCAGACCGGTGAAGTAACCGAACTCATGGTAGAATACGAAAGCAGTGCTGCTCCGATGAATGCAGCCGCTGTCAGAACCGCTGAGCTTATGTGCTTATTTTTTTCCATAACCATTTCTTTTAACATCTTTTTGCACCTGCCATTTTTATTTACTGTCTGTTACAGCATCTTATATTATTATATACAAGTACAGGTGAATATAATGTCATATGCAAGAGGCATCTTTTGGATTCGCAGATAATAATTTGCGGTTATATACTATTTTTTAGGAGATTTACAAAATCAGTCCAGTTTTCCATTGTCAGCTGTTCACATCTGGAGTTTTTTTCCAATCCACATTGTTCCAGCAGTCCGTAAATTTCCTCTTTGGAAATCTCCATGGAAGAAGAAAGAGAGTTTGCCAGGGTTTTACGTCTTTGTGCAAACGCTCCTTTGATCACTTTAAAATAAAGAGCTTTATCCTGTATTTTATCTCTGTATTTACTGTCCGGTCTTATTTGTATTACAGCAGAATCAACATTAGGCGCAGGCATAAAGCTTCCTCTTGAAACATGAAACAAAAGCTTAGCAGAACCGTAATAATTTACTGCCGCAGTTATTGCTCCGGATTCCCTTGTACCCATTTTTGCGCACAGTCTCTGAGCTGCCTCCTTTTGAACCATAACAGTTATTGCTTCAACAGGAATCTCGCTTTCAAGAAGCATCATAATTACCGGTGACGTTATATAATAAGGAAGATTTGCACAGACCGCAGTCTTCATACCCTGAAATTCACTTTTAATCAGAGCGCTTAAGTCAGTTTTCATAATATCAGCATTTATTACTTTAAAATTATCAAACTCCCCCATTGTTTCATCAAGAACAGGAATAAGTCTTGTATCAATTTCAATTGCCACAACCTTGTCTGCACCCTTTGCAAGCTCGGCTGACAATGTACCGAAGCCTGTCCCTATCTCAATTATACCATATCCCTTTTGCGCAAAACCGTATTCCGCAATTTTGGGACATACAGACGGATTAATTAAAAAATTCTGTCCCAGTCCTTTTGAAAATGTAAATCCGTATTTTTCAAGAAGTCCTTTTATAACATTGATATTTGTAAGATTTTTCATATTTCCACTCCGTATTTCCTTATCGTCTTACTGATAAAATTATATGCTGTACTGCTGCCTGTTATATAATTATAGCGTGAATTTATTATGTAATAATCAGTGTAAACACAGTCGCAGTCTTTGCTTTTATGTACCGATAAATAATTTCCTGAAATTGTAATGTCATAAGAATGCGTATATATTCTTACATACTTTTCCCGCAAGGCAGTAAAATAAGATTCCGGTTCTTCAATCAGTTCCAAAGAATTCAGATAATCCGAAAGCTCATTAGCCGCCTCTTTGTCATCTATACGGAATTCTTCATAACAGTCATTCCATGTGGTCTTTTCAATATACGTAATACTTTTAATCTTCAAACTTTCCAGACTTACTATATTTTTATCATATCTTTCTATTTGCCGTCTTATAACAAAAACTGAATTTATTATTAATATAATACTATATAATACACAGAATATTTTAAGCTTCTTATGACTTTTAAACATTTAAATAAACTCCTTACAAAAAAATTTGCTCACCTCTTGCATAATCGATAAAAATACTATATAATAAAATAAAAATGTCTGGAGAATTTTATGAAAAGACGTGATAAAATAAACTATTATCTTGATATTGCCGAAACAGTCCTGGAAAGAAGTACATGCATCAGAAGAAACTTCGGCGCTATAATCGTTAAAAATGACGAAATTATTTCAACCGGATATAACGGTGCTCCCAGAGGAAGAATCAACTGTTCCGATTCGGGAAACTGTTTCCGCGATTCCATGAACATTCCAAAAGGTCAGAGATACGAACTGTGCCGTGCAGTACACGCTGAACAAAACGCTATTATTTCAGCCTCAAGAGCAGATCTTATGGGTTCAGACATTTACCTTGCCTGTCATGATGCCAAAACCGGTAAAATTGACGGGGCAATAGAACCATGCCTTATGTGCAAAAGATTTATTATAAACGCAGGTATTGAAAGAGTAATTGTCAGAAATACCAAAGACAGCTACACTATATTTAATGTTGCAGATTGGCTGGACAATGATGAAAGCGTTTTATCAAATGGATACTGATTATATTATTATATCATTTTTTTGATAAAACGTCAAAATATTTTTATATGTTTTTCAATTTTTTCTATTGACAAAATAAATCCAATATGATATAATTTTATAAATGGTAAACTGCTTGTTTACCTTATGTCTGGGTGTGGCGCAGATGGTAGCGCGCTACCTTGGGGTGGTAGAGGCCGTGGGTTCAAGTCCCGTCACTCAGACCAGTTGAAATCCCCGTATTTACGCCGTTTGCAAGAAATTGTAAACGGCGTTTGTTTTCGTTTTTTTGCATATTGGCACTATGAGGGCACTAACAGCATTAAAAAACAATGGATATTTTATACACGTACTTAATATAGACATAATATTTCTTCAGGAATTCAAAACATTGGTCAAATGTGTTTTTATAAATGCAGTAATTTAACATATGTTTCTATTCCGAATACCGTACAGAACATGTCTACGTCTTGTTTTGAATTTTGTAAAAAGCTAACTACGGTATCTTTTGCCTCCAATTCAATTTTAAAAGAAATACCGTCTCTCTCCTTCTCAAACTGTTCTTCATTAACTTCTATTTCAATTCCGGATTCTGTAAAAAAATTGATTTAGGAGCATTTTATACTTGTACTAGCCTTCGTACTGTATCCATTAATTATTTGTCTTCAAACTTAACAGATATAAAAATAAATGCATTTTCTTACTGTTATAATTTATCAAGTGTAGTTCTTCCAAAGTCTTTATATTCTATTGATGTATCTGCTTTTGAAGGCTGCCAGAGTCTTACATCACTGAGTATTCCAGATTCAGTAACGAGTGTTAGTAACGGTGCTTACCGTGGATGTACTGCATTAACTCAGGTTACATTTGAAGGCAATTCACAGGCTTTTCTTTCTGTAGGTTTAGAAGCCTTCAAAAACTGTTCTTCTTTAAAAACAGTAAATATAAATAAATATAAAAATATAGATTTTGGTAAAAGAGCATTTGCAGATTGTACCAGCTTAACCACTGTAAATTATCCGAAGGCTACATATAACGGTAATAATATCAATGTTCTTGACGGTATAGCTTTTAGTAATGATTGCTTCTTAAATACGCCTTATTATACTAGTAATTGTACTTCAGGGGTATATCCTTCTCTTGTAAACAGAGGATCTGCTAAAAATTGTACTGGAAAGCAATTGGTTGTAAGTGTGTTTTTAAACGCAACAATTAACGGTACAAACCAGACATGGTCTGACAGCGAAATGACTGATAAAAATCAACAAGTAAAAACAGCAACAGATTATATTAAAAATCAAAGCTCAAGATACAGTAATACGGTTACTTTTGAAAATGCAAATACCAATTCTAATCTTTCACTTCTGATACCTAATAATAATATTTCAATAACAGTCCCTTCAAGCAATACCATATGGAATATTACTGTAAACGGTACGTCAAAATCACTGCAGACAATGATCAGAGAACAGCTTCAGACATATAATATGATGCCTGATACACTTAAATCACAATATAGTGCTGATGGAGTATCTTATGTTGTATTTATTGAATACAACGGACGTTCTTCCATGATGTGTTTAAGCGATATTGATATCGTATCTCTTGTAAGACCGGGCAATTCTGCTGCTGATGATACTGCAAGAAGTATTACTCACGAGCTTATGCATTGTTACGGAGCACCGGATATTTATGGAGATAATGTAGCAGCTTACTCACAGGTAAAGTATTATTATGATATTATGAGAGTAGCCGGAATATCCTTAAATAGCCTTAACGTTAATACATATGCTGCTTATTGTGTAGGCTGGACTAATACATTATTAACAGAAGATGCTGTTGCTTATGATTTTTCATAA
>ERZ1673742.2140-NODE-2140-length-15624-cov-40.100841_pt1 | contig 15624 bp, 20 predicted proteins | sample MGYA00580208_ERZ1673742 | MGnify/ENA primary metagenome ERZ1673742 (study PRJEB41218, sample SAMN15661774) | gut metagenome | host: Homo sapiens | place: Canada: London | collected 2015-08-20/2019-03-30 | study: EMG produced TPA metagenomics assembly of...
TCCCCTCCGAACGCGCCAAAGCCTACAAGATGAAGATGGAGGCCATCAAGCGGCATGGCGCACGGACGGATCTGACTTCGCCGAAAATTTCGGCGAAGTTCCGCAGCGATGATGAAGTTGGTCAGGATGCCGGTGTGAGCGGAGATACCATCCGCAACTACATCGCCTTGACGCAGTTAGTCCCGGAGCTTCAGCAGATGGTGGACGAGAAGAAAATCGCCCTCAGTCCCGCCTATCAGCTTGCGGCGCTGACACCCAAGGAGCAGGGGCTGCTTCTGGAAACCATCGACAGCGAACAGACCACCCCCTCGCTCTCGCAGGCGCAGCGGATGAAAAAGCTCAGTCAGAGCGGCGAGCTGAACGAGGACACCATGCTCTCCATTATGATGGAGCAGAAGAAACCGGAGAAAAACGACATCACCCTTTCCGGTGAAAAGCTCCGCAAATACTTCCCGCGTTCCTATACCCCGTTCCAGATTGAGAACACCATCTTCAAATTACTGGACGCATGGCAGAAAAAGCGCCAGCGCGATCAGAGCCGATGAGCGGACAAGCAGTTTGTTTGTCCGCTATTTTCATGCCAAAAGGAGGACGCCATGTATATCAACACATTCAAATATACCCCCAAAGATGTGAGCTGCCAGCTCTGTACCGAGTATGTGAAAAAGCTGGGCTGTACCGCCCTGCGCTGCCCGTGGCTGGCCGAGCGCATCGAGGCCGGTGTGGTCGGCTACCGCGAGGCAGTCTTAGAGACATTTCCCCATGAACGCCGCCTGTTCCAGCGCCTGAACCTGCTGATCAAGCACTATCCCGGAAGCCTTTGGAGCAACGAGCAGCATGAGCGCCGAATGCAGTATCAATGTGCCGTGCAGGGCTACCGCCGCCGCAGGGATACCAACGCCTATTATGCGGCCATGTACCTGCTGACCTCTAATGACGACATTTACCGCCGCACGGCAAATTGCTTCTGCAAGGACGGGATCGAGTTCGGCTATGCGGTGCTGAAAAGCACCTCGCCGCACAACTACGCGCTGTTCATGGCGGCGCGTGACCTCTGCGACAAGACGGAGGCTGTCACGATGGCGGACTTGGCGGAACCGGAGGTCATTGACCCGGAGGCGCTGCGCCTGATCGTCAACGCCACTCTGATCGCCCGCTATGGGCTTGCCGCCTTTCAGATCAGAGCGCGAGGTGCCGAATATGAACGCTGATGATTTTGTCGGCGGGCACAGCATCCTTGCGCTGGAGCGTTTTATGGACGAAACCCGCCACATGATTATTTTTGATGTCCTATCGTGGAAATCCCCCGTAGGCGAAAAGGGCGAACGGCTGCGACTGTTCCTCTCCGACGTGGGATACGCCAAGGCGCAGGCATCCGAGAAACGCGGAGAAATCAAAATCCGCAAACACGCCGCCGTCATTGAGGGGCATATCCTCCCTGACCGGAAAAAGCGGCGTCACTAAAATGATTGGAGGAATTACCATGAGCAGAGTAACAGAGCTGGAAAAAGCGCTGACCACGCTGTTCCGCAAGGGTACGGAGGTCGGCTACACGGAAACGGAGATCGACGAGTTTCTGGAAAACATCGACTATCACGCCCTGCTGCAAGCCGTTTGGAACAAGGCCGAAACGGTCTATGCCTACCGCGCAGACGGCAAAAATGCGCTGAGCTTGGACTATCGCAGCTCGGAGCTGTTCAAGCAGCGAGCGACGCTTCTCTATGAGGACGTAGGCGACAGCTATATCGGCGCGGTGTTTGCTGCCCGGTCGATGGAGCTGTGGCTGCTGGAGGATATGGGCTTTGCCGTCGTTGCCAAATTCAGCGTGAACGCCGGAGAAGGCGAATACGTCACCGAGTATCGCGTCTACAAGGGCAGCGATTGGGCAGACAGCGAGATTTCTCTGGATTTGGAGGACTTGGTGGCCGAGCTTGCCGCCCTGTGCGATCCCTACTACGAACACGAGCAGCCCATCTATGAGCTGTGATGTGGGAAAGGAGTGAAAACGGAGCGGCTTCCCCATGCGGGAAACCATTCAGAACACAAACGGCAAGCAGTTTCACGCCGTCAGCCTGTCCGGTGGCAAGGACAGTACCGCCATGCTACTTTTGATGATCGAACGAGGTATGCCCATCGACATGGTGCTGTCAGCGGACACCGGCATGGAGTTCCCGGAAATGTATGAACACCTTGCCAAACTGGACGAGCATCTTTTCCGGGAGCGCGGCATCCATATCACCACGCTGCGGCATCCCAAGGGCTTTGAATACCTGATGTTCGACGAACCCAAGCAGAAGCCCCGCAGTCTGGAAAACCGTGCAAAGCTGGGCATCCCGCCCTACGGCAACGGCTGGCCGGGAATCCGCGTCCGCTGGTGTACCGGGCAGCTCAAAACGCACCTCATCACCAAGGAGGTCAACCGGCTCAAAGGCGAGCTGGGCGCGATCCACTATGTCGGTATCGCCGCCGATGAAGCGTGGCGCTGCAAGGATGAGCGGTATCCCCTCGTGGAATGGGGCATCACGGAGGCGCAGGCGCTCCAAGCCTGTTACGACCGCGGCTTTGACTTCGGCGGGCTGTATGAGATTTACCACCGTGCGTCCTGCTGGTGCTGCCCGTTTCAGCGTATCGACGAGCTGCGGAGGCTGCGAAAGCATCACCCGGAGCTGTGGGAAAAGCTACTGGAGCTGGATCGCCGTGCGCTGGCGCAGTTCGGCACCGGCCCGCTGGGACAGTTCAAGCAGAACTGGAGCGTAAAGCGGCTGGATACGCGGTTTGCCGAGGAGGACGGCCAAACAGGTTGACTGCCCTGCGGAAAGGATTGAAGCAATATGGCTGTATTTCGCGTTGAACGGACGCGGGATTACACGGTGATGTGCAACCATCACCTGAAAGACAGCAATCTTTCCCTGAAAGCCAAGGGGCTGCTCTCCATGATGCTCTCCCTCCCCGACGAGTGGAATTACACCACGCGGGGGCTGGCTGCGATCTGCAAGGAGGGCGTGGACGCCATCGGGAAAACGCTCAAGGAGCTGGAGCTGGCGGGCTACATCATCCGCCGTCAGCTTCGCGGCAAGGACGGGCGCATTTCCGACACGGAGTACACCATCTTCGAGAAGCCCCGAAAGCCCTCTCCACCGGATACGACTTTACCAGATACGGAAAACCCGTATCTGGATAACCCGGATACGGAGGCACCGGATACGGATAATCCCGCGCAATTAAATACTAAGAAATCTAATACTCAAAAATCAAATACTGATTTATCAAGCACTCATTCATTCTTTCTGCCTGCGGCGGACGGAATGACGGACGGATTTGAGAAAAAAGCGGAGATCAGAGAGCAAATCGAATACGACATTCTCTGTCAGCAGTATGACCGGATGCAGCTTGATGAGCTGGTGGAGATTATGCTGGAGGTTGCTATGAACCGCAGCCCCACAGTCAAGATCGGGCGGGATGCGGAGTATCCCACCGGCTTCGTGCAACAGCGCTTTGAAAAGATCACCTCCATCGAGCGTCAGGGCAATCAGAACAAGCTCGTTCATGTCTGCCGCTATGTGACCGAAGGGACGTTTGACGCCTACCTCTGGCAGACCGTTGAGAACAAGCAGAAATTCATCTCTCAGATCATGACCTCAAAATCCCCGGTTCGCTCCTGTGAGGACGTGGACGCTACGGCGCTGTCCTTTGCGGAGATCAAAGCGCTATGCGCCGGTGATCCCCGCATCAAGGAGCGTATGGATTTGGACATTGAGGTGTCCAAGCTCAAAATTATGAAAGCAGACCACAACAGCAAGCAATTCCGCTTGGAGGACAGTCTGCTGAAATACTTCCCGGAAAAGATAGAAGAACACAAGGGCTTTGTTCGTGGGCTGGAGGCGGATATGCAGACCCTCGCGGCGCATCCGCTCCCGGCAGAGGGCTTTGTCGGCATGGAGATTCGCGGCGACCGGCTCACCGATAAGGAAAACGCCGGTGCCGCGCTGCTGGATACCTGCAAGGAGGTCAAGGGCAAAGACCCGGTACAGATCGGCAGCTATCGCGGCTTTACCATGTCCGTTGCTTTTGATTCCATGTGGAAAACGTACACGCTGACGCTGAAAGGCCAGATGACCCATCGCGTTGAACTCGGTTCGGATGCCAGAGGCAACCTTGTCCGCATTGAGAACGCGCTGGATAAAATGCCGGAGCGTTTGCGCAGCGTTCAGGAGCAGCTTGAAAACCTCTATAACCAGCAGGCAGCGGCAAAGGCTGAGGTCGGTAAGCCATTCCCGCAGGAGCAGGAGCTGGCCGCGAAAACGGCGCGGCTCATTGAGTTGGATATGGAGCTGAATCTGGACGGCAAGGGACAGCCGCAGCCTGAGCAGGCGATTGCAAAATCGGCGCGGCCTTCCGTTCTGGACAGGCTGAAAGCGCCGCCTGTTCATGGCGCACCGGAAAAGCCCCACAAGAAAGAAATGGAGGCACGATGATGAAAAATATTCCTGTTTACAAGCACACGGCGGCCTACGCCAGAGAGCATAACGAGCTTGCGGCCTACCGCGCTTCCAATCAGGCGAACACGGCCTGCAAGGAAGCGATCGAAGCCGCCATCCGCGACCACTACCGGGATAACCGGCTGGATACAGCGGCAGTCGATCAGGTGGTGCAGCAGTTCGGCTATGACCGCGCGTTTCATATCCTCGCCATCACCGTCTGTCAAGCAGATTGGGACAGGCGGTATTCTCCCGACAACAGAGCATGGGCAAACGCTATGTCCATCCCCGCCAATTCCGACGCATGGGGTACTGACCGCAACTGTTATCTGGCCGTCAACAGCCATCCCGGTCTGGTCGATCTGTTTCTCAGCCAGACCCGCAAAGCCTATGCACAGGAGCGGCAGAAAACCTCTGTCCGGGATATGCCAAGACCCGCGATACCTACGTTGCCTATCGCAAGGCAGGGTACTCCAAGAAATTTCTTGCAGAGCATGAAAGCGAGATCACGATCCACAAGGCCGCAAAGAACTATTTTGATGGACTGGGCTTCAAGAAGCTGCCCACCATCAAGGCGCTGAATACCGAGTACGCCGAGCTGCTGGCGGAGAAGAAAGCGGCCTACGCCGACTACCGCAAAGCCCGTGAGGAAATGAAAGAGCTGCTGACGGCCAAGGCCAATATCGACCGTATTCTGGAGCTGGACAAGGAGCAGGAGGAAGCGAATGAACGACGGGAAAAAGAGGCGGAGCAGCGCTGAGCTGCCCGCCCACAAGCGATTTGAAAAATCGCGCAGCCGATGGATTTATCCATCGTTCCAGAACACAGTTTTTGTGTTCTGCGGGGATTGGGGCAGCGCCCCAACAAGCATGAAACAGGCGGGTTCCGTGTGAACGGAATCCGCTTGTTTTCGCAAAGTGGGTACCGCTTTGCATTGCTTGCGAACTTGCGAACTTGACAATCTTCGGATATTCGTATAGAATGTACTCTGTGGGATTTTATTTGTGCGAAGGTGCGATATGGGCGGAATAAAAGGCTATATTTCCATTCGGGAAGCGTCCTACCGCTGGGGCGTATCAGAGCGGCGGGTCAATCAATACTGTGCCGATGGGCGCATCCCCGGCGCGTCCCGCTTTGGGCGATCCTGGGCAATCCCGGAGGACGCCAAAAAGCCGGCTGACCCGCGCATAGAAAAACGAGGAGGGAGGCGGCAGACATGATTTCCGATGAAATATTATACCGGCGTTATCTGGACTGCGAGGACAAGGCCGCCGACACGCTGGTTGAAAAGTACGGCGATGCGCTGACGCTCTACATAAACGGCTATCTGAAAGACATTCACGAGGCCGAGGACTTGATGATCGAAGCCTTTTCCCAGCTCTTTGCAAAGGAACGCCCAATTAAGGATGAGGGCAGCTTTAAGGCGTATTTATATAAAACCGCCCGCAACCTTGCCCTGCGGCACAAGCAGAAACACCGCATCCGCTTCCTGCGCTTCGACGAGCTGACCTTTGAACCCAAAAGCGACACGCTGGCCGATACGGAGCTTCTTCGCAGCGAGCGTGACCGGCAGCTTTACGCCGCAATGGAAAAGCTGAAGGCAGAGTACCGGGAAGCCCTGTACCTTGTCTACTTTGAGAATATGAGCTACCGGGACGCGGCGGCGGTTATGGCGCAGACCGAGAAGCAGATTTCCAATCTGGTTTATCGGGGGAAGCAAAGCCTCAAAACGATTTTAGAGCAGGAGGGATTTACCTATGCGGACGAATGAGGAACGGACCCGTCTGATTCACAAACGGACGGCAGAAATAAAACGGGAAAACCAGAAAAAGAAACAGCGTCGGCTGGACGCGGCCTGCATAGCGGCCTGTCTGCTGCTGGTGGTCGGCATTGGCGCGTGGATGCCCGGCCTGATGGCGGGTGTCTCCGAAAGCGGCGTAAGCCATGCTTCGGGCGCGGCAAGCCTTGTGGGAAGCCATGCGGCGCTGGGCTATATCCTGATGGGACTTCTGGCCTTTTTGCTGGGCGTGTGCGTGACGGTGCTTTTGTACCGTCTGCGCCGCAGGAAGGAACGCAGGCAGCGGGAGGACAGGGACGATGAACTTTGAAATCATTGACAATCTTTTTCAGGTGACGGTCCTGGCCTGCGCCGTGCTGGTGGCTGTGGTTCACCTGTTCCGGCACAAAGACCGCCGCTGCCTGATCCTCGCCCTTGCTTATGCCTGCTTTTCCATGGGAACGCTGTATTATGTGCTGCACCTCGCTATCACCGGCGACACTCCGCGTGTGTTCTATGTGGCGGAAATATCCTGGATCGCATCGTGGTTTTTCTTTCTTTCGCTCCAAATTATGCGGACGGAGGGCATGAAACTTTGCGTTTTGCCCGTCCCCGCTGTATGTGCGGGTCTGATTGCGGCGTCTATCCTGATCTTCCGGTTCATGGCGTCCTATCTGGTGTCGGGGCTGTTCGCGGTTCCGGTGAGTGCAGTTGCGTATCTGTCCCTATTCCGGCTGCAAAGAGGTACGGCGCACCGGCGGACAGATGTCTGCTTTGCCGTCTGCACCGCGCTGCAGGTGGGCCTCTTTTTTGTGTCTGCGTTCATGGAGGATTTTACAAGGTTCAATCTCTACTTTGCCGTGGACATTATGCTGACGCTCTCCCTTGTGGCGCTGCTGATCCTTAATTTGCGGGAGGTGGCGGAGAAATGACCTATATCGAAAATATCTTTATCTGTCTTGCCATTCCGCTGATTTTGTCCCTGTTCTTCACGAAAGGCCGCGCCCGCAGCTTTACGCTGTTTCTCACCGTCGGCATGGGCGTTTGTCTGCTGGGTGCCTACGTCAGCAGCTTTTTCATGGGGTATTACGGCGTGGATACCACAGTTGCCGCCATTGAGATCACGCCGGTCTGCGAGGAAGTGATGAAGCTGCTGCCGCTGCTGTTCTACTTTCTGATCTTCGAGCCGGAGCCAAAAGAGCTGCCGTCTGCGGCCATCGCTATTGCCGTGGGCTTTGCTACCTTTGAAAACGTGTGTTACCTGACGGAGAACGGTGCGGAGGACTTTACCCTTCTGCTCATTCGCGGGATCTCCGCCGGTGCGATTCACATCCTCTGTGGGATTTTGACGGGCTTTGGTATTTCCTATGTGTTCCGACGCCGCTGGCTTGCGATGACCGGCACAGCGGGCATCCTCGGAGCCTGCACCGGCTTTCACGCCATCTATAACCTGCTCATTACGGCGGACAGCCCGTGGAACATGACGGGCTACCTGTTCCCGTCGCTGCTGATCGCCTGTCTGTTCGCGGTAAAGCGGTCCTTGCCAAACCTGAATATTCATTTGAAATAATACGCTGACTGGCGCATGGAGCCGTCCCAAATCGGGGCGGCTCCAAATTTTTTTGAAAATTTTTTTGAAAAAATTTTGATTTTGGGTGAGAGGATTTCTGATTTTTTGTATTTAGGATAGTAAAGGGGTGTAAAAGACGCCCCGATGACGAAACGCGAAAGGAGGTTTTGCTCAAGCATCATTCGATGCTAAAAACCTTATGGTTTCAGAAGATCGGGTGCTATTACAGAATAATACCGAATCAAAAAGGAGAATAAGACATGAGTAAAGTGAAGAAGCGTATTTTAATAGTTTTGTTGGCGATTCTGGCGGTCGTTGTATTCGCCCTGCTTGCGTTTTTGGGACTGTATTTCACCAGAATCCAGACTATCGGCAGCATTGAGCAGCTTACGGATTACGAGGATGGCTACAATCTCTATCGCATGGATGTCAAATATGATTACAATCTTGACAATATTATCGATTACGGCATTCAGGACGATCAGACGATGATCGATGCGATTCTGAAAGAGGCGTTGCCGCTGCTGCCTGTAAAGATCAAAGCGCCCAATTTCGGCTGTACGGTGTTTTGTCTGACCGATGCGGACGGTGACGTTCATATGGGACGTAATTACGATTTCAGCAAAGATACATCTGCTATGTTGGTTTACTGTGCTCCAAAGGACGGATATAAGTCTATTGCTTTTGCCGCTCTTGACAATGTTTCAGCAAATGTTCCTGATGAGAATATCAAAAAAGAGTTGGCAAGTCTAACAGCTCCGTTTATCTGCCTTGATGGTATGAATGAGAAGGGCGTGTCTATCGCTGTGTTGACACTTGATAGTGAGCCTGTACATCAAAACACAGGCAAGCCTGTCATTTCAACGACTCTTGCGATACGACTTGTTCTTGACAGGGCAGCGACCACAGAGGAAGCAGTGGAGCTTTTGCGCAGCTATGATATGTTCGCATCATCCGGCAGAGATTATCATTTCTACATAACTGATGCATCAGGCGATGGCAGAGTAATAGAGTATGACATAAACGGCGAACCAAGAGAGCTGATAGATACTCCATCAGAGGCGGTTACTAATTTCTTTATTCGTCATAAGGATGAGGTGCTTCCAAATCAGAAAAACGGTATCTACGGTCACGGCAGGGAACGCTATGACGCTGTGCTGGAGGTGCTGGAAACGGAAAAAGGCAATTACACCGACGATACCGTGTGGAACGCAATGAAATCGGCGGCACAAGACCCCAACCCCGATAACATCACAAGCAACACACAATGGTCTATTTCCTATAACAATACTGACCTTTCTGCTGATATTGCCATCCGCCGTCATTGGAGTGATGTAACACATTGCGAGCTGGAAACCAAGGTGACGACGCCGTTAAAATGAGTGGTACAGGGCAGTAAAATGTAGGGAAACGGGGCGGCTCCAATTTGAAAATTTTTTTTGAAAAAATTTTGATTTTGGGTGAGAGGATTTCTGATTTTTTGTATTTAGGATAGTAGAGGGGTGCAAAAGACGCCCCGATGACGAAACGCGAAAGGAGGTTTTGATTATGACCGGTAGGACGGAAATCCGGGTGCGGGAGATCCGCCGCAGGACGCGGCGGTACAGGCGGCGGCGTGAAAACCGTGAGCTTTTTTCTCTTACAGCGTTTGGCCTGTTTCTCCTTGCCGGTATCAGTGTTCTCCTGCATGGCGTACAGGCGCCGGGCGTCTCCGCTGTGGCGGAGGGCTACGGCTCGGTGCTGCTGCGGGAGGATGCGGGCGCGTACATCGTGGTCGGCATCGCCGCCTTTGTGGTAGGCGTGACGCTGACCGTGATCTGCATCCGGCTCAAAAAGAAAAAAACAAACCGCACGGAGGATGAGGGAGAAAGTGAGGAGCAAACATGAAAAAACGGATTTTAAGCATCCTGCTGTGCTGCGTGATGCTGGTGGGGCTGCTACCCACGGTGGCGCTGGCGGAGGGCGGCGTGTCCTATCTGGACGAAACCGGCACGTCGCAGACCTGCGACAGCGCCACGGAGGTAACCAGCAGCGACACCGAATGGACAACCGGCTGGTATGTGGTGCAAGGCACAGTTGAGATCGGTAGCCGCGTCACCGTCAGCGGTGATGTACACCTGATCCTGACAGATGGCTGCACCCTCACAGTCAACGGCGGCATTCAGGTTCAGGACAATGACAACAACCCAGACACTCCCAGCACCAACGCCCTGACCATCTACGGGCAGGCGAACGGCACCGGCAAGCTGACCACACGGTACGTGGCAATCAACGACGCGGCCATCGGAGGCAACGGTGTGCTCAACGAGGCCGGCGGCAGCGGCGGCAGCGGCGGCGCCATTACCATCAACGGCGGCATCGTCGAGGCCAACAGCTACTACGGCGCGGGCATCGGCGGCGGCGGCATCATCAGAATGACCGATGGCAACGTCCAACGGGGGGACACCGGCGGCAGTGGCGGCAAGATCACCATCAACAGCGGCACTGTCACCGCCACCGGCAACAACGGCGGCGCAGGCATCGGCGGCGGCTACGGCGCTAACGGCGGCAGCGGCGGCACCATCACCATCAACGGCGGCACGGTCACCGCCACATCCACGGACAGCGGCGCGGCCATCGGCGGCGGCGAGGGCATATTCACTGGCGGCAGCGGCGGGACCATTACCATCAACGGCGGCTACGTCGAGGCCAGCAACCAAATCGGCGCAGGCATCGGCGGCGGCGAGGGCGGCGGCGACGGCGGCAGCGGCGGCGAGATCACCATCAACGGCGGTTCTGTCATCGCAACCGGCGTCAACGGCGCGGGCATCGGCGGCGGATACAGCGGCGGCGGCACGGGCGGCGACGGCGGCACCATCACCATTACCGGTGGTTCTGTCATCGCAACCGGCAACGTTAACGGCGCGGGCATCGGCAGCGGCTACGGCACCCGCGGCGGCAGCGGCGGCGAAGTCATGATCACCGGCGGCACAGTCAAGGCAAGCAGTTCTCGCGGAGCGGGCATCGGCGTCGGCTACAGCGATTCCGAAATCGGAAACAGCGGCACCTTTCAAACCAACAACGGCAATGCGGTGATCTTCGCAAGTTCCATTGGCGACCAGAGCGGCAAGACGTCGAATGCGTGGCACGGCATCATCTTTGAGGGCGACGCTGCCGGCATCATCTACGGCGAAAGTGTTGCGCCTACGGATGACTTTACCATTCCAACCGGCAAAACCCTGACCATCCCCGACGGCGTGACCATGACCGTTAACAGCAGAATTACAGTGAATGGTACTCTTGCCAATAATGGCACCATTATCGGCTCCGGCTCCATTACGCCGGAAGAGAAGAAACTGACCTATAAGGCAGCCCCCAGCACCCCGGTGATTGTTTCCGTAAGTGCAGACAGCATTACGCTCCAACCCATCGTCGGTGAAACGGCTGTGGAATACAGCAAGGACAATACAAAATGGCAGAGCGAAACAACCTTCAGCGGCCTGACTGCGGCCACAAGCTACACCTTCTACGCCCGGTATCAGGAGAATGGTTTTTACAAGGACCCCTCGCCCCAGAGCGACGGCAGTGACCCCGCATACACCGCCTACACCGCACCCGACACCAATGAGGGCTATTTCATTGACTATGCCGCGGAGACGATCACGGTGAGTGACGGCTATGAAGTGAACACGGACAGCGGCTTTGGCACCGGCACCGTAGTCACAAGCGGCAGCACTGTCACCCCCGGCCAGACGTTCCATGTCCGCAAGGCGGCCAGCGGCGACATTCCCGCCAGTGAGGGAACGGAGTTCACCATCCCCGCCCGGCCTGACGCACCCGCCGCGCCCACGGTCAAGAGCAAGACCTCGGGCAGCGTGACGCTGGAGGTAATTCTCGGGGCGCAGTACAGCATGGACGGCGGTGCAACCTGGCAGGACAGCCCGGAGTTCACCGGCTTGTCTGCCAGCACGGCATACCGCTTTGTGGCACGCTACGGCGCAACAGAAAGCAGATTCGCTTCTCTCGCCAGCGCTGAACTGAACGTGACCACCAATGCCGCCCTCTCCGGCGGCGGTTACACCTACTACACCATCAAGGCGACCGCTGGTGTGAATGGCGCGATCTCTCCCTCCGGCAGCGTCAGCGTCCGCGAGGGAAGAAACCAGACCTTCACCATCACCCCGAATACGGGCTATGCCATCTCCAACGTGAAGATCGACGGCAAGAGCGTCGGCGCGGTGAAGTCCTACACCTTTGAGAATGTCAAGGGCAACCACACCATTGAGGCCATCTTTATGAAGGCCAACGGCAACCCCCAGACCGGCGTGTTTGTGGATGTACCGGAGGGCAGTTACTATGAGGAGGCTGTTGCGTGGGCCGTGGAGAACGGCATTACGCAGGGAACCGATGATACCCATTTCTCCCCGGATGGCATCTGCACCCGTGCGCAGGCCGTGACCTTCCTGTGGCGCACCGCTGGAAGCCCCGCCTCTAAAACCAGCGCCATGCCCTTCACCGACGTTCCAGTGGGCAGCTACTACTACGATGCTGTGCTGTGGGCGGTAGAAAACGGCATCACCAAGGGCACCAGCGAGACCAGGTTCAGCCCGGATGACACCTGCACCCGCGCCCAGATCGTCGCGTTCCTGTGGCGCTCTGAAAAATCCCCGGCAGCGGGCAGCCGCAATCCGTTCGCGGATGTGAAGTCCACGGCCTACTACGCCGATGCGGTGCTGTGGGCGGTCAAGGAGGACATCACCAAAGGATCCACCAACACCACATTCAGCCCCGACGCGGATTGCACCAGAGCGCAGATCGTGACCTTCCTCTGGCGCTGCAAGAAGTGACCGGCTGACATACGGCTAAACATCAAAGCCGCTGGCATGACCCCATAAGCGAACATCGGACAGCGCAGCGGACGGGCATCTCGCCCTGAAGCTGCGCTGTTCTCTTTTCGCTACAAGAAACAAATCAATGACATTTTGAGCTGCGCCGCTATCCCAGCGCGGCAAGGAGACAGCATTATGAAAAGAATCACAAGAATCATTCGTCCGATCATCTGCATGGCCGTCCTTCTCTTTGCCATGACCACGGCAGTCATGGGCTGCTATCAGAAAGAGACGGAGCCTATCGACATTCCCGGCAGAACGCCTTCCGGCACATCTGCGCCTCAGCCATCAGCGACTCCCGCAGGCGAAGTTATCCCCTCGGTGGACAGGCAGGCAGAGTTGGCGGAAGCCAGAGCGAAGAATCCCGACACCGTAGCGTGGCTGTATATCCCCGGTGCGGAGGTGGACGACCCTGTGATGCAGGCGGAGGACAACGGCTATTACCTAAAGCTGGACGAAAACGGCGAGTACGCCATGTGGGGCTGCTATTATGCCCATTGTGAAAACGAAATCGGCGGCAGGGATAAGCTGGACAAAAACACCACTGTTTTCGGTCACTCCGCCAGCAACTGCGACCCGGACGGTGTGCGGTTCACCAAGCTCTACCGTTATATGGACGCAGACTTTGTAAAGGAGCATCCGTATATCTATCTCTCTGTGGATGGCGAGGATATGATTTTCCAGATCACCGCGCTATTCGTCACGGATATTGGCTTTGACTATATTGCGCCTGATCCCACGGGAGATGATCTGACCAGCTTCTTTGAGACGATTGCGCGGAAAAACTGGCTGGATTTTGACGGTGTGACCTTCTCCGAGGAAGATTCCGTCCTGACCCTTTCCACCTGCTGCCGGAAGTACGACAAGACCAACAGCGGCAATCAGCGGCTTGTGGTCATGGCGAAGCTGCTGCCAGAGGGCGCAGCGGCGCAGGACTTCACTGTGTCTCTTGTGGAGAATCCCGAAATGCCCTAAAAGAAATCAGAATACGACGATAATAGGACACCCATCCTTGCGGTACTGAAAAGCAGCGTATGGTATAGGGAAAACGGCGGCTGCTCTGTACGGGGCGGCCGTCGTTTTTGCTGTCCCAACATTTTTCAGATGAAAGGGACCTATGCGTATGACAGGAGAGCACAGGAGGTGCCGCTAATGCTGCGGCGACGAGCCGCGCCGGGAGCATAGCCGGGCGATACCCGGACACCGCAGGATACCTATGCCCTCCGACAGCCGCCGACAATTTCCATGCTGAACCGCACCAAAGCGCCCATGCAGGCTTTTATGCCTGTGTGGGCGCTTTTTGTCGTTCCCGGCACTTTTTCGCCGTGGGCTGCCGCTCCCCGCCGCCCTTCGTTCAGACCTTTTTACCCACTCGGATCTGAACGGAGGAACAAAATGTTTAATAGAAAAAGCATCTATGCGCTGAATAAGAAAGACCCCGATGCCATCGTTTATATGGACACCAATGAAGTCATCGTCCGCCTGACCCGCGAGGACTTTGCCAGCGAGGAAGAATTCCTGAAATGGAAAGCCCTGTCGGACGAGGACTATCACGCCTCCGAAAAGGAAACTCATGTCTATGCCAATCACACGCTTGCGCTGGATGAGCTATCCGAAGAAGCGGCCTCCATTCCTGCCGTGGATGTCTGCATGGAGCAGGCGCATGACCGGGCAGAGGCAATCCACCGCAGCGTCAGAAAGGTCACGCAGATTCGGAAGCACCTGACGGATACGCAGTTCCGCAGGGTGTGGATGTATTTCGTGGATGGGATGACGGTTGATGAGATTGGCGCAGCCGAGGGTGTCAGCCATCAGAATATTTCCAAGAGCATCGGCGCGGCGATGAAGAAAATGAAAAAACTTTTCCCTGATTGCTGAAAACAGGGTGCAAAAGTGGCCCAAAATCGGCGATAGGTGAAGGGACATTCTCCACGAAGCCTTTCGTTGAACGTTGAAAACTGAATAGACCATGATGCAGGCACAAAACCCGCGTGATAGCGGCATAAGGTGCGCCGCCACGACGTTGGCTTCAAGGAGGTGATTCCGGAAAAGCCATCCGAGCGATCTACGCAGCCTTAGACCCGATTCGGCAAATCGGGCGCGATGACAGCGCGGCGGATAATGAAACTTGCTCACGCCCTCCCACAGACTTGAGGGGGAACCCTGCGGTATGCGCCAGCTCTTTGAGGCAGCGGTATCGTGGAGTTATGACAGCCCTGCCAAGGGCGGCCTGCATCATGCCCACTATCCGGGGCGCGTGGCAAATAGGATGGATCTTCTCAAATGGACAAGCAGAGCGGCTGCGCCGGTATTCGCCATTATGTTATGTGGCTCCAATTCTACCCGCGCAGCCGCCTCTCAAAGTCAGATACCATGCGCTGACGGCCTTTCCGTCAGCGCATTCATGTGACCTTGAGGAAACCCACCAAACCGAGAAAGGAGATCGCCATGATGCAGCCAACGCCAAACGAATCCCGAATCCACACGGATGAGCTGGTGGACATCCGGGAAGTATCTGTTGACAAAAATCTTCCCAAGGAAGAACGTATTGCCGCCTTTATCCGCCAGATCAAAAATCCTTACCGCTTCCGCTGCGGCGATTTCGTGGTAAACGCCTGCTTTGCCGGGAACGGCGTTACGTTGGAGGAATGTCTGCAAGGCATTTTGCGCTGAGCGACATCCTCGCTTTTTTCCGCAGAGAGTGCTATGATCGGTGTGGAAAAGGATGAAAACCTAATAGCCAGATAACCACTCTTTTCATGCGGGAGCAGTCCGGGAGAAAGGAGTGCTTTTTCATGCCTAAATACAAAGCTACCGCTTACATCCGCCTGTCCTACACCGACGATCATTCCAGCGAGAGCGACAGCGTTTCCAATCAGCGCAAGCTCATTGAAAACTTTGTAGAGCGCAACCCGGATATTGAGGTCGTTT
>ERZ1673742.2142-NODE-2142-length-15619-cov-3.722372_pt1 | contig 15619 bp, 10 predicted proteins | sample MGYA00580208_ERZ1673742 | MGnify/ENA primary metagenome ERZ1673742 (study PRJEB41218, sample SAMN15661774) | gut metagenome | host: Homo sapiens | place: Canada: London | collected 2015-08-20/2019-03-30 | study: EMG produced TPA metagenomics assembly of...
GGGAGAATATAAAGACATTGCAGCAGCGTGGGGCGGTCAGTATATCAATCTGACACAGTCTGCGGAAAATGTCTTTTATGTCAATCCGTTCCATGTACCGGATGTTGTGCCGGACATTGACCGCTTTGTAGCGGAAAAAGCAGAGTTTGCCTATGCGATCTGTGAGCAGGCATTGAAACCGGTGCCGCTTACCAGCAGACACATCGCTGTAATTGATAAGGCAGTGAGCCATATGTATGAGGAATACTTTAAGAAGCGAAAAGACAAAAGACGAACAAGAAACCGTCCGGAATCTCCGACAATTCCAGTGATGAGAGATTATATTCTTGAGCATTACGAGGGGAATGAAGCAGCACAGGAGATTGTAGACCAGTTGGAGGTATTTGCAGATGGTACGCTTGACATTTTTGCCAGAGAGCAGTCCATATCCGATGAGAACCGATTTACCGTGTACGGATTTTCGGAGCTGGGAAAACGAATGAGGGCAATGGCAATGCTTGTGATGATTGAAAGTATCACGGCTAAGATCAAGTATAATCAGTCGGATGGAGTTGCTACATGGGTTTATGTGGATGAGATGCACGAACTTTGGGGAGAAGAATACAGTTTACATGCACTGGAGAAGATGTGGCGTGAGGTCCGCAAGCGTGGCGGTATCTGTACCGGGATGAGCCAGAACCTGATCGATGCACAGAGAAACCGCTCTACGAAAACAATGGTTTCCAACTCTGAATTTATGCTTTTGCTGGATCAGGGAACAATGGACAAGGAAGCGGTGGAAGATTTGTTTGATATTTCTTCCGAGCAGCTTGCCTGTGTGAATGGGGCAGAGCCGGGAATGGGACTGATCCGGTTTGGCGATAAGATCGTTCCGTTTGATAATACGATGGAAAAAGACAGCAGTCTGTATCAGTTATTTAATACCAATTTTCATGAAATGATTAATGACAGAAATGCGGAGCAAACATCGAAAAAATAAGAGACAATAAGGGCAGATGAATTGACGAAAATCGTTGAATTATGGCGGAAAAAATGATATATTTGTTACATGGCGTAAGCCATAGGAAAGTACCCATGACAGGGCGCTAAGCGTCCGGTGGACGCTTGTTTGGCGCCGACCGTAGCGGAGCGAAGAGGTAGCCTCCCAACACCGAATGACCGGCTTGCCGGAATACATAGGAAGGGGTGCTGGATGTCCAGTGGACATCCGTTTAGCACAGACCGTAGCAGGGCGAAGACGGTGGCGCAGATGACAGCTTTTGAAATCCTTTCGATTTTCATCGGCATATTAACATTGTTATGTGCCTTTGGTAGTCTTGTTATAGCGTTGCTTGCCTTTCTCAATAAGAGAAACAAGCGAAAATAAAAATGCCTATCCTGTCTGCCAACAGGATAGGCGGTGTCCGTAAGGACATCTAAATTTCCCTGGGAGCATCCACTTTGGAGTGGGTACTTTCCTTTTCTAATATCAATATATCATATTTCCCCAAAATATTCAACAGAAAAATCAAAAGCATACATACAGCCCACTGAATATAATTGGAGGTGGCAGCGAATGGATCATCTTGACAAAGAGGTCATTGAATCATTAAGTGAGCCGGCGAAGCGTGTGTTCAAAAGTCTGGATTATTGTTCCAAACAGCGAATGTTAAAGAAAGCCAGAGAAATGGCTAAGGCGGAAAAAATGAAACGGCGGAAAAAGAGTCGGTTTAAGAAAAAAGGCATTGAAAAATGGAATAAAGGCAAAAAGCAGAAGAAGGGCAGTTCATCCAAAAGTGAGCGTGTCCTTTTTTCTATTCACGAAACAAGGGAGCTTATGGTGCAGTCCATGCATCTGATGCTGCTTGGAAGCAGTGTGGCAGATGATTTTTATGAAGAAAGAAATGCGGATCATACAGAAGATACCCCCAACAGGCTTTCTAAAGAAACTGCTAGAAAAGGCGCACATACAGCAGTGGGCGGCATGAAAACACTCGTACATAAAAACATGCAAAGCAGGGAAAAACGAAAGGCTGCAAGAAAGTCAACAGAGAAATCAGCACAGGCTGTTCAATCAGGAGTAAAAGCAGGAGCACAGGTAGGCAAATTTCTAGTAAAAACGATACAAAGTGTTGTTCAGGCAGTAGCGGCAAATCCGGCTGTATGGATAGCACTTCTTTTGATTATTCTTGTGGCAGCTATCGTGGGAGCAATCGGAGTAGTGGTTGGCTCCGGCGGTGCTGCTAATGAATCACAGGATGGAACCTATCAGGCACAGGTATCTGAAAAGACAGAAAGTTTCCGTGAACTTGTCTCGGAATACTGTGAAAAATATGGAATTGATGACTATGTGGATCTGTGTCTTGCCGTGATTGAACAGGAAAGCGGAGGAACGGAACCGGATGTCATGCAGACGGCACAATCCTATTACAATGTGAATCCACCGATTGACAGTGCAGAAGAAAGTATTGACTGCGGAACGCATGAATTATCGGACTGCCTGACAAAAGCGAAGTGTCAAAGTACGAATGACATAAAAGGAATTTCACTTGCCCTGCAGGGGTACAACTTTGGAAATGGTTACATAGACTGGGCATTAAAAAATTATGGCTGTTACACCAAAGAAAATGCCGGGATCTTTTCTGCGAAGATGTGTGCGGAACTTGGTTACAGTTCATATGGTGATACCGAGTATGTACCTCATGTACTTCGTTACTATGTGATGAATGAAGAAACCAGTGTATCCAATGAATCCGCCAAAAAGATTTTAGAAGAATTAAAGAAAAATAATACAGCACCGGCGGAGGCGTGGGAGGTGATCGAAAAAGGGGCTTCTCTGATCGGGACGGTGAAATACAGCATGGAGAAACGGCAGTCGGATGGACGGGACAAACCGGAGTTTTTGGACTGCTCTGCTTTTTCCGCATGGGCATTTCATAAAGCAGGAGTGACCAGTGTGCCATATGGTTCTACGACAGCAACTTTTATCGGTTCCAAAAAGTTTCAGGACATATCTGCCGACCAGTTACAGCCGGGAGATATTGGACTGAAAAGTAAGACAGGAGGAACCGGTGGAGCAAATCATGTCGGGATTTATTGTGGAAAAATGAAGGATGGCAGAGTGGTTTGGCTTCACTGTACCAGTTCCAGCGGTTCTTCCCTGACCGGAAATACAGAGGGACCGATGTTTGGTGTTTATACGAATTTTACTTATTTCAGACGGTTAAAGAAATGGGACAAAAAGTAGCGTTTGGACATTATGTCCAAACGGGACAGAAAGCGAGGAAATCATGTTAAGAAACATACGAAGATTTTATTGGAAGCAAAGAGATAGGGGACAGGGAAGAAAGACTGTTATGGGAGTGTTGGTATTTTTTCTTTTCGTTGCCATTATTGTGGCAGCTATCATAAAAAGTATGATGGGAGGACACGGTGAGGGATTACAAACGGTTCATAAAAACAACACGGCAACCGGTGCAGCGGTCATTACAGAAACCGCATCGGGGGCATCTGTGACTGCGACAGAGACTGCTCCGGATCGTGAGCTGCCGGAAGAAACCAAAGAAGCAATTGCCGTGGATACCACAAATCTTAATACATTTTTAGGATTTATGTCGGACACAGCTTATGAAGATTTGAAGAATCAGTTGATTAAAATATGTCAGGATAGGAAATGCAGATCTGTCAAAAAACTGACCTATCAGCAGACGAAGGCATTTGATGTAACCAGCTTTGTTCTTTTGTCAGATGGCAGTGTCTATCAGTGCAACTACAATCTGAAAAGCTGTCAGATGTCACTTTCAGAAACATCATACGATGAAGCGGCAGTCAATCAGATGAAGGAAAAGGAATTGCAGGAAGAACAGGCTAAGCTGGAACAGCAGCAAAAGGCAGAAAGGGAAAAACTAGCAAAAAAGAAGGCGGTTCATAAAAAGAAGAAAGCGAAAACGAAATCACATAAGGCAAAAAAAGCTAAGAAAAAGTTGTCAAAAGTCAGTTCCGGACGAAAGTATAAAAAATAACGCTATTACTACCTGCTTATGGGGTATAAGGGGTGCAAGACATCCTGTGGATGTCTGTTATGCACGGACCGAAGCGGAGCGGAGACGAGTCCCCTTACAAGATATGTGCATGGATGTGTCCACATCATGCGTATCTTGCAGGGCTCGAATGAAGAGATAAAAAGCACATTTTATGTGCCAAAAATGAACATCAAAAAAGCAGTAAAAATGGTATGTTTGGACATTATGTCCAGACAGGCTCAAATGGAAAAGGATATGGTTAGCGTTTAGACATTATGTCCAGATGGAATCAGATCAAAAGAACATGGACAGCGTTTGGACAAAATGTCCAGACAGAAGAAAGGGGTGATTGTTTGAATGACATGAAAACAGAGATTCTCCGAGTACGAATGACACCGGAGGAAAAGGCAGCACTGAATGAGCAGGCAAGCCTGCATCATAAAACCATGAGCGAATATATTCGGAGCGTGGCAAAGTGTCCGCCGGATGTAACGAGGGATGAGTTTGAATCCTCTATCGTGCGGATGATCTATGAGATCAACAAGATTGGTGTCAATATCAATCAGATTGCAAAAAAGTATAACGAACACAATTATGCGGAACCAAGTGAAGAACTGCTCTGCAAATTGGATGAAGTTTACGGAATGATGAAACATACCATACGGATTATGAAAGGTGATCGCAATGTCGCTCATTATTAAGATGGATACCATTAAGACAGAGGAACATTTACGAAAGTCCATTCCCTACATTATGAATGAGAGGAAAACGGATGGATTGTGCTTTAGTAATGCAGGCATTACACCGGAGCAGATTCTGGATACCTTCTTTTTGACGAAGCAGATGCATCCCACGCACGGAACCAGACAGGGGTATCATTTTAAGTTTTCTTTTTCAAAGGATGAAACGATTGCACCGGAAGATGCTTTGAGTTTTATCCGGGAGTGGGCAGAGGAATATCTGGGAGATCGTTATGATTATGCCTGCTCAGTTCATAAAGACCGTGACCATATGCACATGCATCTGGTATTCAATTCCGTGGCAAGAAATGGTGGAAAGTACCGGTATGAAAAAGGGGACTGGGAGAAAGTGATACGCCCGCTTACAAACCGGCTGGCTGAAAAATACCATACCGGACCATTAAAGGAGAAAGAACCGGCGCTGGATTATTCACCCGATTATGACAGGAAGCAAGGAACAATGACGGGAAAAGAACGGGTGGAGCAGGATATTGACCAGTGCATTTTGGAAAGCAGATCTTATGCAGATTTCAAGAAGCGTCTGGTGCGGGATTATGATTACCAACTGCGGGAAGGAGTATCAAGAGAGCATGGTGTCTATCTTGCTCTGACACCGCCGGGGAGAGGAAAAGCTATTCGTACCTATCGATTAAGTGAGGGCTATATGCCGGCAGACATTGACAGGCGCATTGCTTCAAAGACTGCCGACAGAGTTCCGGTGAAAAGGGAGACAGCAGAAAAGAGAAATACAAAACTTGACTGGGCAATGAGCCGGAATTATCAGTTTATCCCTTATAAAGAAATGTCGGAATATCAGAAGGCAATGGTACGGCAGGTGTTGGAGGCAAGGCGATTGTATCAACGGACCGGAACACCGCTGTATATCCATGAACGAAGTGTCAGTATTCTTCGGAAAATGAAAAATGAGACGAAACAATGCGGTGTGTATGTAAAACAAAGGGAGACAAGAAAAGTGCAGAAAGAACTCATCAAAACGATGCAGCAGAGGAGGAAGAAACAGTTATGACAACAGAACAGATGGCATTAGTAAAGAAACTGATCCAAAAGCATGAGATTGAAGCAACGGATGCTGAGTGGACATTGATTTTTATGGGAGTCGGCTATGGATTGTCAGAACAGCAGATAGACAGTTATCTTGTGATGAATACTACTGACCTATTGGCAAAGCATGAAAAGATGCTCTGTATTCTTTTGGGGATGGATTCAGAAATGCAAGGAGCAACCAATGAAATTCAAAATTCGGCAGAAAGAATACAGTTTATGTTAGAAAATCATTTCCAAAGAAAGAACCCGGAGAGTGGTTATGAAAGTGTGATGCAGTATGTGATTGAGGACAGTGACCTGTCAGCAGCACAGATCGAACAGCTTCGGAAAGCGGTAGAAGCAGGAATGCCGGCAGAGGACATTTTAGAAATGGCAAAGAAGCGAAAGGATGTGATGGAGATACGACGATGTATCGAATTTTATGAAATGATGCAGCAAAAAGGCAAACAGGAAAATGTAAAGAAAAGCAGGAGGGCGAGCAAATGAGTGAAGAATTACAATCGTTAGTGCAGATCATAGAATTATATGGAAGAGGTCTGGAAGGTTTGGGAAAAGCCATACGGTTCTCGGCAAAGGGAGCCGAGAAAGGAGTGCAGATTGCACAGGTGAAAGCATTACAGCATCGAATGAAACTTCATTATGCCAGTGAGGGAACACACAACACTATGAAGTTATCCGATCTGGAGAAAATGACAGGCGGTCGTTACACCATCCTAAACATTCCTTTGGAGGATGAGAAAGAGCTGATTGCTTTTTATGACAGGTTAAAGAAGTTAAAGGTTTCGTTTTCTGAGTTGCCAGACTTAAATCTCGGAGACGGATATACGCAGATTGCCTATAATCCGGATGATGTGGAAAGTGTACGGCTGGTGATTGATTATTATAAAAAGAAGTTTCGGCAGGAAGCAAAAGAAATGGATCTGGATGAGTATTTTGGAACGGCAAGTCCGGGAGGACTGGAATATCTTAATGAACTTGCCGCTAAAGGATATGAGGGCAGGATGCACGAGGAGCAGTTGGAAGAGATCCAGGAAAGAATCAGGGATAAAGAATATCTTCCCATCAGCATCAATGTGGAATCGCTTCTTCTGCGGGAAGAAAAGGATACCTATCTGTTTCGTATTCCCCGTGGCAGCCTGGAAGAAGATCTTTCGAGTGCCATACGGATCAAAAAATCAGACTGTATTCTTTTGGATGAGGGACAGACGGTGATTACCTGTTTGAAACGGGATGGAGAACTTTGGGGATATGCACTGGATCAAAGGAAAAACATCAATGAGAAAGAAAAAGTGAAACTGGATATTACAAAACTGGAAAAAGCATTTGCCCCGGTAGGCGGTGACCGTGTGAAAATGATCGGGAAATTAAAGCCGGAGTATGCAGCAATCTTTCCATCTTTTCATGAGGGACAGGAGATTCAGGAAAAATCTTCTGTCCCTCATTTGGTTCCGGAGAAAACAGTGGAAAAAGTGCTGTCCCTTGAAAAGATGAAAGAGCGATACCAAAGTCCGGAGTACATTCCGGTTACCTTTGATATGGAGACACAGATGGTGGCAGAATCTCCGAATCTGTATATTGCCAATCTGCCGAAAGAACAGCAGGAATCCAAGGATTTTGTGCGTTGTATCTGCCTGGACAAGAAGACAACCAGCTTATCGGATGATGGAAAGCGGTTACTGGCATATTTGAAACGGTCGGATATGTCAGAGATCACAGAACTGGATCCGAATGGAAAGGAACTGCGAAAGTATGTAAAGAAAAACGAAGAGATTGCGACTGAATGCTTGAAACATCAGCGGGGCAGGTGGAATACAGACAGTCCGTCTTTGGAAAAGAGGTTGCTGCAAAAATCTGTCAGCACTCCGAAGAACAAAAAATTGTAGAGGTGATTCTGGTGAAAAAACAAAAAGGGAAAAGCCGTGCAACCCATGTTGCCGGTGATATGAGAAAACGAAGACTGCAGAGTTTATTACGAGTGTGTGTGGCATTGTTGCTGCCCACACTCTATTTATTTTACTGTTTAAGCGGATTGTATATCATAGATGTGGAAATGACAAAGCTGAAGGAACAGATTGTCTGGTGCCTGTTACATCCCCTGAAGATATATAACGATAAAAGTCTCAGTATGGTGTTTGTCGGTGGACTTTTATGGATGGTTTTAAGTTTCACGGCGTATAGCAGAAGTGACCATAACCGGATGCCGGGCAATGAATTTGGTTCTGCCAAGTGGGGCGAGGTGCGGGAGTTTAATGAAAAATATGCAGCAAAGACAGCAGACAGTGAAGGCGGTTTGTCATCGGAAAATAAAGTGCTGTCACAGAATGTACGGTTTCGGTATGATTCCGATACGCTCCGCAACAACAATGTGTTTGTCGTTGGTGGAAGCGGTGCCGGTAAGACTGCTTTTTTCCTGACACCCAATTTATTGTCTCTGCATGACTGCAACATTTATACCGATCCAAAGGGAAGTCTTGTGGAAGAACTGGGTGCATGGCTGTCAGAGCAGAGAGATACCAGAGTATATACATTAAACCTGTGTGAAATGGAAAAAAGTATGCACTTTAATCCATTTCTCTACATCCGCAGTAAGAGTGATGTGACTAAACTCGTGACGAATCTGATACAGAATACAAACTCTCCAAACATCAAAAATTCTTCTCAAGACCCATTTTGGGAGAAGGCGGAACGAATGTTTCTGGAGAGCCTTTTCCTCTATGTATGGATGGAATGTCCCAAGGGAGTATATAATCAGAAACGAGGGCTGGCGGAACTATTGCAGAAAAACTGGAAAACGATTTTATATCTGCTGGATGAGGCTCAGTTTGTGGATGCAGACACACCGCCGAAACTGGATTTGCGTATGGAAGAACTGGCAAAAAAGAAGCCGGATCATCCGGCTGTAAAAGCCTATCAGAGATACCGGGGAGGTCCGGATGAAACGATCCGTTCCGTTATTATGACCGTAAATGCCCGTATGCAGCCTTTCGATAATGAAGAACTGTTGGAAATCTTTTCATCCAATGACATTCCGTTGGATGAGTTTGGAGTAGGAATTGACGGAGATAAGAAAACAAAAAGCAATCTGTTTATCATTATCCCGGATGACGATGACACCTTTAACTTTGTGCCGGGAATGGTTTACACGCTGCTTTTTCAGGAGTTGTACCGTCAGGCAAGATTCTTTGGCGGAAAACTGCCGATGGATGTTGGTTTCTGGCTGGATGAAATGGCAAATATCAAGATGCCGAACAACTTTGATAAGATTCTTGCAACCTGCCGAAGCCGAGGTGTGTACTGCGTACCGATTTTACAGTCCCTGGCACAGTTAAAAACACTTTTTGCGGATGGTGCATGGGAGGGAATCGTGGGGAACTGCGATACTTTTATCTATCTTGGTGGAAATGAGGCAAGTACCTACGAGTATGTGTCAAAGTTACTTGGCAAATGGACGATTGATAAACGAACCAGTGGAGAAAGCAAAGGCTCCAGTGGTTCATACAGTCAGAACTATGATGTGCTTGGCAGAGAGTTGATGTTGGAGTATGAGCTGCGTCTTTTGCCGGATGATGAATGTATTATCTTTGTGCGTGGGGAAAATCCGATTCGTGATAAAAAGTGGTTTCCGTGGGAGCATGAACAATACTTAGAAGCAAGAAAGTGTGGTGCTTTTAATCCCAAAGAGCAGAAGGAAAAACAGGAAAAGCCGATGGAAGAGTGCGATTTTCTCGGCGAAGAATCCCTAAATTATCTGAAAATGCAGAAAGACAAAAATGAAAATATCAGGCTGTATGAACTGGATGCTTTTTCGTTTATGATGATGGATCTGGATGAGATGGAAAAGAAGATTCATTCCACTCCGAACGATAAAAAGGGAAAAGCAGGAGAGCCGACAATCAGCGCTGGCATGATACAGTCAGCCCTTCATGCGGAGAAAGAACGGGAGGAAGCGGAACGGAAAGCGTGGTTTGTAGAAAACTTTGATTCGCTGACGCTTCTTGACATTTATTCTTCCGAGTGGATCGGTGAGATACGAAGAAATGTGATAAGGGATCTGCTGCAAGCACAGGCTCCGGAAGAAGTGATAAAGTCGATTATTCGACCGGAGCTAGAAGAAGGACAGGTACTGCAGAAAAAGAAGATGTGGAAGGAGATGAGAGGGAAAGAAGCAATTGAAGAATGAGAGATTGTGTGATATTCTTGCTTGAAAAAGGAGAAAATCATGAAGAAACAATCAGAATTAATCAATGAGTATTTGTATTATGGGAGAAAGCAGCGAAAACTGGATAAAAAGACGATCAGAGCATATCGTATTGATTTGGAACAATTTTCAGACTTTAGTGAACAGGAAGAGATTGTAATGTCAAGAGAGGTAATTCGACAATACATTTTACATTTGCATGACATTTACAAACAAAAGACTGTAAAGCGCAAGATTGCGAGTTTAAAGGCCTTTTATTCATATTTGGAGGAAGAAGAGATAATAGAAGATAGTCCAATGCGAAAAGTTCGAACGGAATTTCGTGAGGAGAAAGTTTTGCCTCGAACCATTCCTTATTCTACATTAGAAATGTTACTAAGTTATATGTATTCTCTGAAATTAGAGGAAACCAATACGGAATGTAGAATAAAACTGTTAAATCGTGATATTGCAGTGGTTGAAACACTGTTTGCAACGGGGATACGTATTTCAGAATTATGCAATCTATCGCAAAAAAATATTGATTTGGAACAAGGTATATTTTGCATAAAAGGAAAGGGAAATAAGGAACGGTATCTTCAGATAGGAACCGTTCAGGTATTAGAACAACTACAAGAGTATAAACGACAGTGGGAGATTGAGCTGAACCAAACTGAGTTTTTCTTTCTTAATCGTTTTGGAGAGCGTTATTCTGAGCAGGCAGCTCGGCGAATGGTAAAGCGGTATGCGGAGTTAGCAATGATCAATCTCCATGTTACACCGCATATGTTTCGACACGCATTTGCAACGTTACTTTTAGAGGAAGAGGTGGATATACGGTTTATACAAAAAATGCTAGGCCATGCTTCCATTACAACAACACAAATCTATGCGGAGGTGGCATCAAAAAAGCAGATGGAAATATTAAGAATGAAGCATCCGAGAAATCGTATGAATATATAATTTATACAAATGTTAAAAAATGTAAAAAATATTGAAAACTTGGAAAGAAGGTGATATAATACATGGTATACTGATAACAAAAAATTATCGGGCGGTAAATGTTGGCTCAAATGAGAAATTATTGCTTAAATTTTTGAATAACTATATTGTAAGGATGACAATTTGTATGGGAAAAATCAAGGAATATGCTGATGAATTTGAAAAATTATCAAAATCTATTGTAGAATACTTGTTGCGAGATACGGATGTAGAAATCTCGCAAACAACTCCTAAAAAAGACGGCGGCTATGATATAATTGTTAAATGTCGAGACGGTAATTCATGGAAATGTGCATTGTTTGAATGTAAAATGAGAAAAGGTAATTTAAATTTGCGAGATATTGCTGCTAATGTAATTATTGCCTTTAATCATGGTGCTGTAGCGTTTGTTGCAATTACAAATTATGATTTCACACAACAGTTAGGAGAAGAGTTACTTGATTTTTGTCAACATACTGTTTTAAATGTGAAAATAATTATTGGTGAAGAACTGCAACATATACTCCAGGAGAGCAGCATAGATATTACTGACGATTTATTTAAGTTCATAGATATAAAAAAAACTATACGAAAGGGTAATTTTAATGCTTTACGCATAAATCTTGACAAAAATATTATAGACCAAATTTTCCCATCAAAAGAAAAATATAATATAGAAAGTCCGACACTGATTAAACATATATTTACAGATAAAATTAGTAATATTATATCTGCATTACAAAAGGAAAAATTAATAGCAGTAACTGGCTACCTAGGAGTAGGAAAACATCAAATTATTCAAGAATCTTTAATAGAAATGAATAAATGTTTTATAACAATTGACGCAACATTACATGAAACAAAAGATTTAATTGTATTAGACATACTCTCTCAAATATGGGGATTATCAACTATCAAAACATTTTCCCTTTTTTCACAAAATGATATACAAGCCATTACAGAAATGGTTGGAGATCAGTACAATGAAAAAGAAACCGTAGAATTACTTACTGCTTTGTTAAATAGTTCATATGCAGACAAACATATTTCTGCTCGAAACAATGTATTGCTATGTAATTATATAATTAATATTTTGACACTACATAAAAAAGATATTGGCTTTGTGATATATATTAAAAAGCTTCAGTTTGCGACTCAAGAAATTTATGATTTTCTGATTTATTTCATTAAATATTTAGTTAATAATGGCATGGGTTGTATTTTTTCCTATGACAATCCTGAATATGTATTGCAAGAGGGAAGAAATCCTTTGGAACAATTATGCCACATAGAACAATATATTGAGTGTCATATTAACCTCTTGGAGCAAAAAGATGCATTTATATATATAAAAAAAATGTATCCTAAATTATCAAACTATGTAATTGACATGATAATATCTAAAATTGGGACAAGATTGTATAATTTATCGTATTTATTAAAAAGCTTATTTACAGATTCTAAGATGATATTTGTAGATGGTAGCGAAATAATCAAAAAATTACAGTTTTATACTCCCAATAATATACCTAATTTACTATCGCAAAGTCTAACAAATTATAAAAATATTTATCCTCAATTATTTGAAATTTGTTATTTGTTTGAATGTAGAGTTCCTATAGAACTATGTAATTATATTGATAATTTGTCACAAAGTTTAGAAACCTTGAAAGATGTAGGTGTTTTTTGCTGCAAACAAGGCATATTCATAGCACAAAACGAATTTGTTCAGGATTGGATAATGCATGCATATTCAAATAATAGTCCAAGCATACAAATGGCTGCGTTGAAAGTACTTAATTCTACCCAAAAGGTAACATGCAATCCGGGTTACATCAATATGTATCGTGTTTTGGGACGAAATCAAGAAGCTTTATCTCTACTTGAAAAAAACCTAAATATGTTAAAAAGGGAGAAACAATATACATTATTACGCAAGGGATTATTCCAAGCTATCGAGATTTCTCAAATATCACACGATCATATTTCGGAAGTTAAATATTTAATAGAAATATTAGAAATAATAACTATTCAAAAGGAGATTACTACTGATAATGCAGAAGAATATCTGACACGGCTAGAATATTTTTCTAAATGCAAGATTTTATCAAAAAAAGAAGAATATGCCCTTTTGTTTTTTAAATTGAAACGTGAATTTAAATTAGGGAAATATACAAAAACTACTAGTACAACAATTGAAACAGCAAAAAAATATTACGAAGGATGTATAAATAAATCATTAACTGAAAATATCGGCGATTGGCTTGGGCGAATATGTAGCTGCTATGCATTGATTGTTAAATCAATACAAGGTAATGAGGCAGCCTTAAAAATATTTAAAGATGCCTTAAAAATATTTCCAAATTCCTTTGAACTTCGGAGAGAATATTTAAGTCATATTGCATGCATGCAATTATTTGAGGAGCCACTTAAGGCATTTAAAAATTATCAACAAATACTTAGTTTGTTTGAAGAAGAAGCGCCTGATTCAGCAGCACTCCCTTTTCATGAATATGGAGATCTAGCAATGAGTCAACTAGTAGCACAAAACTTATCTAGCGCCTATTTGCTTGCAAATGATGCAATAGAAATTGCATGTGCTAATGGTCTATTAGATGAGGAAGGACGTTGTCTTAATATACGTGGGTGCATTGAATGGTGTCAAGGAAGTTTGGCATTAGCAGAATCAAGTTTTCATGAAGCCATAACTATTATGCAACATTCTGGATATACACATTATTTATGGAGAAGTCAACTTAATATATTACAATTAAGTCTAGTAACTCAAAATTATTCTGATGAAAGAGTTACAATATTAAAAAATTTGTATACAAATTTTTATAATCTTCTTGCTCCAAAGATTAAATCGCTAGTTAAATCTGATGCACAAATATTTCGTAAAACAGTAGAATATCATGCTTTATTAATACTGGGTGTTCTATGTGACAAAATAGCAAATAATAGTAAACAACATTTAAAAATATGCAAAGATTTTGAATTAGGAGAACATAAGGAATTATACAAAAAAAATGTGCAGTCTTTTTTGTCCCAAAACTATAATTTTATAAAATCTCCTTATATTCAAAATGGTTATATATTTTTTGTCGGTTAAATTCATTATCTCCAAGTAAGAAATAAACTTCTTCTTGTTTAGAAAAGGAAACTAAAAAATTAGTGGAATCATCCTTGAGTTGTGTTGTAAACAAAGATAATGCGTTATATTTCTTTATTTGCTGTTGCTTTGTTAAAGAAACAGAAATACGTTTTTCCCATATTTCAACAGGAAAGTTTGGTGGACACGTAAAGTTTTTAAAATTACGCAGTGGCCATGAAATATCGTCCCCACCATGAATAATGTATGTTAAACATAGTGGAATCTGGTTAAAAATATTAAGTTTTCGTAATAAAGCATTAAGGGCTGAATGATCACCATGCAAATCCAATGCATCTGGAATAATAATTAAATCTGGCAAATGTTGTCCTATAAACCATTCTAAATCTTCTAAAAACATTGCATGTGTAAGAGGGGATTCTAAACCAGTTCTTATAGTATGAATGGTTCTTTTTTGGGCTGGATGATATGTTCTAGAAGAAAAGGGAGTCGTTAACAAAACGTTAGGTTTTTCAAATAACATTCGCATTAAAAAACTATGTGAATACTTCATTCCGGTATCTCCATACCCCATGTAAAAAATAGATTTTTCAGAAACGCCTAAGTAATCTAATGCTTGTCTACTTTCATAATAGCGTTTCTTGGCAACATCCGCTCCATGATAATCGCCATTTGTAGCAAATAGAATAGTAAAACAATCACCTAATTTAACACATTTTTGAATCAATCCACCAGCGGCTATAATTTCATCATCTTGATGAGGGGCGATAAATAGTATTTTCATAATTTTTCCTCTATATGCAAAAGAGTATTTAACGCATCTAAACACGGAAGAACAACACTATTTTGCATTACACTTTCTAAGATGGTTCTGAAAAACAACTTATATGCTAGGGATTCTATAACTCGTTTTTTATTGCAGTCTGTTGGTATTTCACAGTTTAATATAGTAATCCACATATTAGATGTAGCATTTATTTCGGACATAAGCACATCAAGCAAAAAATCAGCAATCATATATTCGGGTTGACCAATAGTATGTCTTTCTCGATCAATAAAATTTATTTTGCCATTGTCAAGCATAATGTGTTGTAAAGTTATATCAGACGAAATATCGTACCAATTGGTTGCTGAAGGTAATTCGACAGTTTCTGAAAATGAATTGCATAGTGTATGTAAAAATGTAGCTTGGTTTTCGTCAAAATAAGAGATATTGTATTCCAATATATACGGAGCTAATTTCCATCCGATATATGGAAGAAACTCACCAGTAGGTTCAAAGTAAAAATCAGGAAAACACATAGACAAAGTTTCTAAAAGTAATTCAATATCTTTAATACTTTCAATATGGCTATTTGACAGAATTTGATTATATAGTTCGCTTTTATCGTCAGATACCATTAGTCGATGATTTCCTAAAAAACATATAATATCAGAATAATCCTCATGCGTAGGTTTGAATTGCTCTAGTTCACGGAGCAAAAGCAAGCAATGAACATCATCTTTTCCTACTAGGATATTGCTTTGCTGAGCCTCATACGCA
>ERZ1673742.2147-NODE-2147-length-15535-cov-4.628553_pt1 | contig 15535 bp, 13 predicted proteins | sample MGYA00580208_ERZ1673742 | MGnify/ENA primary metagenome ERZ1673742 (study PRJEB41218, sample SAMN15661774) | gut metagenome | host: Homo sapiens | place: Canada: London | collected 2015-08-20/2019-03-30 | study: EMG produced TPA metagenomics assembly of...
TTTTGTTTTTATCGTTATACAACTCGGGCGATTTACCTTTTAAAAAGTTAAGATAGTCGTCCACAGTTTCGTTACCGCTGTATTTTAAAACAACGACTCTTCCGTCATCGACTCCTACAAATCCTTTTTCAAACAGCTCGTCGCAACCGAATTTGCACATAGGTACGACAACATTTAAATCTTTTCTCTCCTCTTCGTTGCAAAAGCACCTTTTCTTTATATGTGAACAACACAGCATCTCAACGGGGAACTCCCGCCCGCAAATTGCGCACTTTGCAGTTTTGTGCCCTTTAAACAAGCCCTGCCTTAAGATGCTTTGTTCCTTTCTGATTTTAACTATCGACTCTTCGTCGGTTCCGTCGACTCCGTCAATCAATGCTTTTGCGTTATCAGTATCAATATCTTTTTCAGCATGAGAAAACCTTTCGTTACCAAAGGGATATTTCAATAAGAATTTCAAAGATTTTTCATCGTCTAAAACCGTAAATCCTTGTATTACGTTATTCTCTTTATATCCGACGCATTTATTAAAGTCTTCGTATGAAATCTCGACGTTGTGTAAGTCGCTTAAAAAATACATATACTCCCACGGATTTCCGTCCGTATCGAGTCCCCAAAGTTGCTGTGCCAAATTTCGGTTATGCATTTTGTAGCCGACTACAGCCGATGCAAAAACTTGTTTTTTGGCAGAAAACAAAACCACGTCTCCTTCTTCAACCTTGTCCCATCCGGTTTTCGATCCGGTTTTAATCCCCCATGCCATTAATTTGCCGTCGGGATAATATTCGTATAGTGCTTTGATTTGTTTATCGGATAAACAACTCTGAATAGATTCAATCGTGATTTTAGAATTAGAAATAGTATCCAAGTAATGATCCGCAGCTGCTTTGCTGGCACAAGGTTGCAAAATAACGCTCATTTTCCCTCCCTATTATAAAACCGACTTAATTAATTATTTTAATTTTATCACACTTATCTACAAAGAGCAACGAATATTATTATCGGTTACCTTATCATATGTTAATTAATTGTCTTAAAACTTAACATATACAAAAAATCTCAAACGTAACACTTAATATAAGTTTCGGTATCATATCTCAAAGAAATGGGTTTTGAAATCGAAGGCGACAAAAAAGGAATCTATCTTGCAAGCCGCCCTTTCGAGAACGCGGAACTCCTTCTTCTTATCGACAGCGTTTTAAGCAGCAGCCACATAAACGCGACGTATTCCAAGCAACTCATCGACAAGCTGATACTTTTGGGCGGCAAGTATTTCAAAGCGCACGTCAAGCACGTTTACTCGGTACGCGACTGGAACAAAACTCAGAACCGCGATTTGTTTTTGAACGTCGATCTCGTCGACGAAGCAATCGAAAACGAAAAGCAGCTTGTCTTCGACTACAACAAAATGGGCGCGGACAAAAAACTGCACCGCACCGCGCACCACAAAGTCAGCCCGTATCAGATGCTGTTGCACAACCAGCACTACTACCTTATGGCGTACAACGAAAAGCAATGCGACGTCGCCTTTTACCGCATGGACAAAATCACAAAAATGCAGATTTCCGACGATGTACGCACGCCGCTGAAATCCGTCCCGGGATACAAAAACGGCATCGATTACAAGGAACTTTCAACCGCGCGTCCTTATATGTTTGCGGACAAGCCTGGGCGCGTCGTGATTAAACTGCCCGAGCGGCTCATCGACGATATAATCGATTGGTTTGGCGCGGAAATCAAGGTTAAAAGCAATGAAAGCGGCATATTAACCGTTGAAATTGTTGCAAGTCCGAATGCAATGCAATTCTGGGCGATGCAGTACGGCACGTATGCGGAAATAATCGAGCCGCAATCTCTCCGTGAAAAAATCAAGGAACGCTTGACGAAAATGCAGGAAAATTATTCAAAATAACCCGCCCTGTTTTGTTTGTTTTCTTCCGGACGAAACAATCGAAAAAACATAAAAACCACACCGAAACGACGAGCCTTCCCGCCCGTCGTTTTTTGTCGCATTTTGTCAAAATAATCCCGTTTTTCGTTTCCCGAAAAGCACCGCTTTCGGTAATTGAAAATAAAATCGGAATTATCACGCGATAATCGTTGCGAATTTTTCAAAATGGGAATATAATGCTTTCTCGTTTGAGGAACTGATGATGACGGCGGCAATCGTATTATCCGTAATAGCGGCGGCAGGAACGATACTTTCAATCGTATTTCTGCCCGAAGTAAAAATCAAAGGAAAGCGCATTCCCGTATTTTTTGTGGTGCCGGTAATTTCGGCGATACTTATCGTCGCGCTTAACGTGTTGACTTTCAGGGAAGCCTGGGACGGATTGACGGGCGATATGGCGTCGATGTTTCACGGGCGAAACTCCGTCAACCCCGTAAAAATCCTATTGCTGTTTTTCGGAATGACGACGGTGTCGGTATTTCTGGACGAAGCGGGAGTGTTCAGCTTTCTTGCGACAAAGTCGATGAAACTTGCGGGACACAGTCGGACGAAGCTGTTTTTCATTCTTTACGGCGTGGTGTCGATTTTGACCGTGTTTACGTCAAACGACATCATTATCCTTACGTTTACGCCGTTTATCTGTTACTTTTGCAAAAACGCCGACATAGATCCCGTGCCGTATCTTGTGACGGAATTTGTTGCGGCAAACACGTTTTCAATGTTTTTCATAATCGGCAATCCAACGAACATATACCTTGCGGAATCATTTCACATGACCTTTTCCGGTTATCTGAAAATAATGGCGTTGCCGACGATATTCGGCGGGCTTTGCGCCCTTCTCGTGCTGTACTTATTGTTCAAAAAACAGTTTAAGGAAGAAATCCCCGTGAGCGAAGTCGAGACCGCAAAAATCGAAAAACCATACCTTGCGATATTCGGCGCGGTGCTTTTAATAATATGTCTTGTATTCCTTATTATCGCGGATTACGTCGGAATCGAAATGTGGGCGGTTGCGACGTGCGCGTTTCTTCTCCTTGTTGTCGGCGCGCTTGTTATCGCCGCCGTGAAAAAGGAAAAACCGACGGAACTCACAAACGTTTTCAAACGTCTGCCCTACGAACTAATCCCCTTTGTCATATCTATGTTTATCGTCGTTTTGTCGCTGAAAAAAACGGGCGTCTCGCAAAAAATCGCCGACGTTTTCGGCGCGGCGGGAGAAAGGTACGACATATTGACTTACGGCGTGTCGTCGACGCTTGTCGCAAACTTTATCAACAATATTCCGATGAGCGTTTTGTACTCGGCAATCACCGAAACCGCGTCGCCTTTTGCGGTATATGCGTCGGTAATCGGCAGCAACATCGGCGCATTCCTGACGCCCGTCGGCGCGCTTGCCGGCATAATGTTCACGGGGCTTTTGAAAAACCTTGACATAAAGTTTACGTTCCTTGACTTTTTGAAGTACGGCGTTGTCGTCGCAATTCCTACGCTTTTCGCAACCCTTGCAGGACTGTACGTCGTTTACTTTTTACAATAATATCGGCGCAAAAAAACGGCGTCGAACCCCAATACCGTTTCGTTTATTTGATAAAATCTTTTTTAAACTTGACGCAACTCAAAACGTCCATGACGAATGCGACAGTGCCGCCCGTTTCGACCTTTACCGGCGTTTTTACGGCAACGCCCGTGACGTCGGGAGAAGTCACGAAAGACGCCTCGATATGCTTTTTCGCGTGCTTTTCCAGAATTTCCAGGACGGTATCGACCTGCGCCCTTTCGACGCCGATAAGAAGCGTCACGCTTTTCTTTTTCAAAAATCCGCCCGTTGACGAAAGCATCGTCGTATAAAAGCCCCGGGCGGTAAGGTCGCGTACGGTTTCCGTGGCGTTTCCGCCGGACAACACGGCCATAATCATTTTGTCGCAAAGTATATTCATATCGTGTCTCCTTTTTTTATTATCGCACCGGAAAGCGTCATTGTCAATAGCAAAAACAACCGCTTTTGCCGCCAATTTCCGATAAAACGTCCAAAAAACGGCGATTTTAATAAAATATATTTACAATTTATATATTCAATGATATAATTAAATAACATTATTATTTTTTTTAAGGAGAAGTATGTTAACAGAACAACCTGACCCTGACAGTATTATATTGTCGGTCATTTTCATCATCATACTCGTGCTGTTTTCGGGCTATTTTTCGGCAACCGAAACTGCTTTTACTTCGGTAAACCGCACGAAACTCAAACTTAAAGCGCAGGACGGCAACAAAGCCGCCAAAAACGCGCTGTATCTTCTGGATAGATATGACAAAGTGATTTCGGCGATCCTCGTCGGCAACAACCTTGTCAATATCACGCTTTCGGTATTATTCAACAATCTTTTTGAAACAGTCATTCCAAACGCCGCGGTAAGCGGTATCGTTTCGGTCGCGGTATCAACTGTGATTGTTCTGACGTTCGGCGAAATGTCGCCCAAAATGATTGCGAAAGAAAACTCCGAAAAGATTTCGATGGCGTTCGGCTACCCGATGCGCGCGATAATGGTCATTCTGTACCCCATCACGATTTTGTTTGCGGGGCTGAAATTCCTTCTTCGCAAGATATTCAAGTCGAAAAACGACGACAAAATCACCGAGGAAGAACTCTTATCCATGGTCGAAGAAGCGCAGGAAGACGGCTCTCTTGACATGCAGGAGCGCGAACTTATTTCCAGCGCGATTGAGTTTGACGACGCGGAAGTCGAGGATATTTTCGTGCCGCGCGTGAACGTTATTGCGGTGCCCATCGACATGCCGATGGAAAAAATCAAGGCGCTTTTCCTGGAACATAATTTCTCGCGTATGCCCGTGTACAAAAACACAATCGACAGCATCGTGGGTATGATCCATAATATCGACTTCTTCACCGCCCTTGAAAAAGGTGAAAATTCGATAAAAAACTACATCACCCCCGTTACCATCGCGACGGAACATATGAAAATTTCGACGCTTCTGAAAAGCATGCAGCGCCAAAAAGTGCATATGGCTGTCGTTGTGGACGAATACGGCGGAACGCTGGGCATTGTTACCCTTGAAGATATTCTGGAAGAACTTGTCGGCGAAATCTGGGACGAACACGACGAGGTCGTGAACTACTTCACGAAAATCGACGACACGACTTATATCGTCGACGGTCGTGCGGAACTCGATAAATTCTTTGAAACTTTCGGGCTCGATAAGGATGAGGCTGCAGACTTCGACTCCCAGACAGTCAGTGGCTGGATTATCGCGGAAATCGGCGAAATCCCCAAAAAGGCGCAAACCTTCAATTACAAAAACTTGACGATCATCGTAAACAGGCTTACGCAGCGCAAAATTCTGGACGTCAAAGTCATCGTAAACCCCGTTGAAGAAAACGAGGATGACATAGAAAAACCCTCGCTATTTGAAAAGGTGAGCGAAAGAATCGCCGAAAAACAGGAAAACAAACAGGATGACAACGAATAACCGCGTCAAAACCAAAAGGCTGACAACCCGTCAGCCTTTTATTTTTTGCGTTTTTAGCGCGGAACAAAAAAACACGCGCCGCTGCGAACGCGTATTTTTTATATAAAACAAATCGGAAGGAGAGCAAATTAAAATTTCAAAAACAAGCCGTGCTTTTCAAAGTCCGAAACATTCACTTCTTTCACGTCGTAGCCGTCGTTTTTGATTGCGGATACTATTTTGTCGACGTCGGTGTTGTCGTCGCAGATTATTTCGGTCAAACCCGATCGCGCGACGATCGTACTTTTTCACGTCAGCCGCTTTTCTTACGGCGTCGTTCACGTGCAACTCGCACATACCGTCAACGTGCAAAGATATTTTTTTCATATTAAGCCTGCTTTCTTTTTTCTGCCCTTATTGTAAACTAAATTTTCCCACTTGTCAACAGAACATGAATAAAATTTCACATTTTGTTTATTTGTGTCGTTTAGACAGTCTTTTTGACAGTATATATATTTCTTTTTTTACCATATAAAAATAATAACGTCTTCCGCCCTTTTTTTCGTTTTACAGAATTGCAGTTTTTATTGTATAATGGTGAAAAGCATCAGGAGATCCTATTATGAAAATTTCAAACGATATAAAATACGTCGGCGTGAACGATAGAAACCTTGACTTGTTTGAGGGGCAATACGTCGTGGAAAACGGCATGGCATACAACTCTTACGTCATTATCGACGAAAAAGTCGCGGTGATTGATTCCGTCGATAGATCCTTCGGCGCCGAGTGGCTTGAAAATATCGCGGTCGCTTTGAACGGTCGCACGCCCGACTACCTTGTCGTGCAACACATGGAGCCCGACCATTCGTCAAATATTCTGGCGTTTTCGGAAAAATACAAGGACGCGAAAATCGTATCGTCCCTTCGCGCGTTCCAGATGATGAAAAACTATTTCGGCACGGATTTTCAGGACAGACAAGTCGTGGTGAAAGAAGGCGACGTTTTGCCGCTCGGAAAACATAACCTGTCGTTTATCGCCGCTCCCATGGTACATTGGCCCGAAGTCATCATGACTTACGACGACTTTGACAAAGTTTTGTTCTCGGCAGACGCTTTCGGAAAGTTCGGCGCACTCGACACCGACGAAGACTGGGCATGCGAGGCAAGAAGATATTATTTCGGCATTGTCGGAAAATACGGCGCGCAGGTGCAATCGGTTCTGAAAAAAGCGGCGGCGCTCGATATCAAAATCATTTGTCCGCTGCACGGTCCGTGGCTTTTTGAAAACATTCCGTATTATCTCAATCTTTACGATATTTGGTCGTCGTACGGCGTGGAAAGCGACGGCGTTGTCATCGCGTATACGTCGGTTTACGGCCACACCGAAAAAGCGGTGAATCTGCTCAAAGCGGAACTTGAAAACCAGGGCGTGAAAGTGCCCGTTTTCGACCTTGCGAGATGCGATATGGCGGAAGCGGTCGAGGACGCGTTCAGATACGGAAAACTCGTGCTTGCGACAACGACGTACAACGGCGATATTTTCCCGTTTATGAAAACGTTTATCGAACACCTTGTCGAAAGAAACTTCCAGAACCGCACCGTCGGATTTATCGAAAACGGCTCATGGGCACCGCAGGCTTCGCGTATTATGCGCGGCATGCTGGAACAGCAAAAAAACCTTACGCTTCTTGACGCCGACGTCAAAATTTATTCGGCGGTAAGCGACAAAAACGTCGCTGAAATCCAGGCTCTTGCAAACGCATTGTTGCAATAATACACGGCGAAAATCATGGAAAAGGTAATAATTGCGTCCAACAATATGAACAAAATCCGCGAATTTTCGGAGATGCTCGGGAAAGACGTTCAGGTGCTGTCGCTTCACGACGTCGGCTTCGATTCGGAAATCGACGAAAACGGCGAAACCTTTTTCGACAACGCGCTTATCAAGGCAAAAACGATAAGCCTGTTCCTTCGCGAAAAAGGAATATCCGCGCCCGTATACGCCGACGACAGCGGACTGTCGGTAAACGTCCTTAACGGCGCGCCCGGCGTGCACAGCGCAAGGTATGCAGGCATTCACGGCGACGATAAGAAAAACCGCGATTTACTTTTGAAAAACCTTGAAAATATTACCGACCGAAGCGCGTATTTTATCTCGGTCATCGCCTGCTATTACCCCGACGACACTTACGTTTTCGGCGTCGGCAAAACCTATGGCAGAATCTTGCGGCGCGAAGAAGGAAGCGGCGGATTCGGCTATGACTGCATATTTTATTCGGACGATCTGAAAAAGTCTTTCGGACTTGCGACAGCGGAAGAAAAAAACGCCGTGTCACACCGCTACCGCGCACTGAAAGACGTGATGACAAAAATCAAATAAGCGGGAAGCTATTAAAACGCCGCGGCAGATGCCACGGCTTTATTTTTGCAAAAGTTGGTTTTTATTGAACGAAAATCACCGCTTAAAGTATGTTTTTTATCTCGTCAAGACTTTCAACGTAATAATCCCAAATTTTATTTTCGGGAATATCCGTGCGGTCGTGATTGAACCATACGGTCTTTATACCCGCGTTCCGTCCGCCCGCAATATCGGCGGTAAGCGAATCGCCGATAAGCACGATTTCGTCCTTTTTCGCATTTGCGTTTTCAATGCAATAATCAAAGTATTCTTTCGACGGTTTCATCGCCCCGACCGCCTCGGAAATAAACAATCCCGAAAAATACTTTTTCATATCGGCTTTTTCAAGGCGGAAATCCTGTTGTTTGAACGGGCCGTTGCTCGTTGCAAAAAGTTTATACTTTCCGTAAAGATTCGTTAAAAGTTCGTGCGCGCCCGACACGGGTTCTGCCGACACCGCAAGGAAGTCGTGAAAGACTTCTTCAAACTCGGGCCCGTCGATGCCCTTTATCCCGAACGCGTCGAAAACCAGATTCCACCTGATTTTTTTCAAGCCGTCTTTCGTGAGCGTGCCGTCCTCGATTCTTCGCCAAAGATTATCGTTGATTTTTTTGAAGCACTCAAACAATCCGTTTTCGTAGTGTTTCCCGTATTTTTCAAGCCCTTTCGACATGGCGTACGTCGCGCACACGTCGAAGTCCAGAAGGGTGTTGTCGATGTCGATAAAAACCGTAGTTATCATATTTACCTCAATAAAATATTATCAAATTTCCACACGATATGCAATCGTAAAACCGCATAAAAAGTTGTAGATTTTTACTATACCCGTATGATATAATATAAGTAATTAAGATTCGGAGGCAATTATGAAAACTTTACTCAAAAACGGTACTATCGTTGACGGCAGCGGCGACAAGCCGTACGTGTCGGACGTTCTTATCGAAAACGACAAAATCACGAAAATCGCAAAAGACATCGACGCCGCGGACGCCGAAGTTATCGACTGCACGGGCTTGACTGTTGCTCCGGGCTTCATCGACGCGCACAGCCACAACGATTTCTTTTACGACTACGACGACGCGGAAAGGTTTTACGAGCCGTTTATCCGTCAGGGAATCACCACCCAGATCACGGGCAACTGCGGATTTTCGCCGTTCGGCGTCGACAAAAACACAAAATATAAGGACAAAGTCGGCGGCGGTTTATTCCACGCCAAAAACCCAGGCAGTTTCAAAGACTTTGTTAAAAATGCCGAAGGCAAACTTTACGTCAATATCGTCCCCCTTATCGGACACGGCACGACGCGCATAAGTATTTCGGGCTTTGACGCGAAACCGCTCACGAAAGAACAAATCGACGAAGAAATGAAGCTCGTCGACGAGGCAATGGAAAACGGCGCGTTCGGCGGAAGTTTCGGCTTTATGTACGAACCCGGCATGTACAGCAAAACGGACGAACTCGTCGCGTTTGCAAAGGAACTGCAAAAGTACGACGGTATCCTGACCATTCACCCGCGCGCGGAATCGAAAGTCGCAATGGGTTATCCCCTTATCTCGAAACCGCATATCGAAATCGCGCTGGACGAAATCATCGACATTATGGAAAAGTCGAAAGTCAGGACGGAATACAGCCATCTTATTTTCGTCGGTCGTTCGTCGTGGCCGAGCGTTGAACCTATGCTCAAAAAACTGCACGACTACAACGAAAAAGGATATAAAATCGCCTACGACAACTACGCTTTCACTTACGGCGCGTCGGTCATCACAATCGTTATGCCCGCCTGGTATCTCGCAATGAGCAAGGAAGACCGAAAGAAACCTTTCAACCGTTTCAAACTGCGCGTACTCGTGGAAATGTCCAAAAAACTTCTGGGGCTGGATTTCAGCGACTTCACGGTCGCGTACATTTCGGACGACCATAAGGAATACGAAAACCGCACGATTGCGGAAATTGCTAAATCGGAAGGAATATCCGACTTTGACTGCTACTTGAAACTCGTCGACCTGTCGAACGCGCAAGGCAGACTTTACATCGACAAATACTACAACGACGCAATAATCGACAGGCTGATGAAAGACGACCTGTCCATCTTTATGACGGACGCGTGGGTTGAAGAAGCCGGCACGCAAAACGGCGCGACGTATCAGTGCTTCCCGTACTTTTTGGTGCGCGCGAAGAAGAACGATATCCCCGTTGAAAACGTCGTAAGAAAAATGACGGGCGCGACTGCGGAACGCTTCAAAATCAAAGACCGCGGGTTTTTGAAAGAAGGTTATTTCGCCGACGTTACCGTTTTCGATTTCGACAACGTGGAAGTAAATCCGAAAGTCCCCGACTTCACCCCCAAAGGCATAAATTACGTCTTCATCGGTGGCGAAAAGGTTGTGTCAAACGGCGAATATATCTCGAAAACCGCCGGCAAAGTCATACTCAAAAAATAAGGTAGGACAACTATGTGCATCGCAAAAACCGCGTTTAACGCCGTTTTCAGACCAAGTAAACATTCGTTTACGCCAAAAACGCCGTTTGCGGAAAAGGTAATGGGGCCCAATTTCAAGCATTTGTACGACACCAGCTCAGCTGCAAGCAGGCTTGTCAAAACGTGGGACAAGGAAATTATCCCCGTTAACACTTTCGACTCTCTTACGCTTGAAGGCTGGTTTTATACCGCGGGCGAAAACGCGCGCGATACCGCCATTCTCGTGCACGGCTACAACAGCAGTCCCATGGGCGATATGTCGGCAATAATGCAGTTTTATTTAAGACGCGGCATCAACGTTCTTCTGACAAACAACCGCGGCGGCAAAACGAGCGTCGGCAATAACATCACTTTCGGACTTTACGAAAGGCTCGACACCGCCCTGTGGGTTGACAAACTCAACGAGCGTTTCCCCGACGGCAGCATTATTTTGCACGGTATTTCTTTGGGCGGCGCAACCGTTTGTCTTATGTCCGAACTGACACTGAAAAACGTGAAATGCGTTGTGTCGGATTGCGCCTACACCTCGATCCGCGCGGAATTTGCGCACAGTTCGAAACTCACCATGGGTTTCACGCCGAAAGCCACGCTGGAACGCGTTTATAAACTTTTTGCAAAAGAATTCGGCAATACCGTCGACGACTTCACGCCTCTCAAAGCGGTGCAACACGCAAAATATCCGATACTGTTTATTCACGGCAAGGAAGACCGTTTTATCCCTGTGCGAATGGCGCACGAACTTTACAACGCCTGTTCCTCGGACAAACGCCTGTTCCTTGTGGACGGCGCGGGACACGGCGCGTCGTATGCAAACGCCCCGAAAGAGTACGAATCCGCCGTGATGGACTTTGTAAACGCCAACAAATAAAACTCAACCGAATAACAAAAAAGCCACGGGATTCCGTGGCTTTCTTTTTGTAGTTTTTATAATCGTTATTCGAGTTCGGTTGCGCCGGTGTAAAGCTGATAATACGTGCCGTGCATTGCAATAAGTTCGTCGTGGGTTCCTCGCTCGATAATTCTGCCGTGATCGAGGACGATGACGCTGTCGGCGTTTCTGATTGTCGAAAGCCTGTGCGCGATAACGAAAACCGTCCTGCCTTTCATAAGGTTATCCATACCGGCTTGCACGATCGCTTCGGTGCGGGTATCGATTGACGACGTCGCTTCGTCCAGAATCATGACGGGCGGATCTGCGACGGCGGCGCGCGCGATACTTAAAAGTTGGCGTTGTCCCTGCGACAGATTTGCGCCGTTTCCCGTGATTACGGTATTATACCCTTCGGGAAGTCGTGTGATGAAGTCGTCGGCGTTTGCAAGTTTTGCGGCGGCGATACATTCTTCGTCGGTGGCGTCGAGGCGGCCGTAGCGGATATTATCCATGACGCTTCCCGTGAACAGGTTGGTGTCCTGCAAAACCATACCCAAAGACCTTCTCAGATCCTTTTTGTTGATTTTATTGATATTTATCCCGTCGTAGCGGACTTTGCCGTCCTGAATGTCGTAAAACCTGTTGATAAGGTTGGTGATTGTCGTTTTGCCCGCGCCCGTTGCGCCGACGAAAGCGAATTTCTGACCGGGTTTTGCGCGAAGGGATACGCCGTGCAGCACGGGTTTGTCGGGGACGTAACCGAAATCGACGTCGTCAAGTTCGATATCCCCTTTGAGTTCCACATAAGTGATGGTATCGGTTTCTTTGTGGTAATGTTTCCACGCCCAGAGCCCCGTGCGTTTTTCGCTTTCGGCGATATTGCCGTTTTCGTCCTTCGTGGCGTTGACAAGCATGACGTAGCCGTTGTCGGTTTCTTGTTGTTCGTCAATCATATCGAACACGCGCGACGCGCCCGCAAGCCCCATGGTAACCATCGAGATTTGTCCCGCGATGTTGCCGATATTGTTGGAGAGCTGGCGCGAAAGCGACAGGAAGGAAACGAGAACGCCGACCGTCAGCGGATTGAACCCGGTAATACCGACGTTTTTGAACCCGGTATTGAGTTCCGAAATGACCAGAAGTCCGCCGATAAACGCCAACAATACGTACAGGAGATTGCCCATGTTGCCGAGAATCGGCATAAGGATATTGCCGTAAGTATGCGCCTTTCTGCTGTCGTCGTTGAGTTTATCGTTGAGTTTGTCAAAGCCTTGTTTTGCGGCGTCTTCGTGGTTGAACACTTTCACGACTTTCTGACCGTTTATCATTTCTTCGATATAGCCTTCTTCGTCGGCGACGGCGACCTGTTGCGCGACCATATATTTGCCGCTTGCTCCGCCGATTTTCACGACGACGAAAAGCATAAGCAGTATCACCGCAACGACGATAAGCGTCAGATATACGCTGTACGTCAGCATTACGATGAACACCGCGACCAACGTGAACGCCGACTGGAACAATACAGGCAGACTGTTGCCGATAAGCTGGCGCACGGCGTCGGTATCGTTGGTATAGGTACTCATTATCGTACCGTGCTTGTGCGTATCGAAATATTTAATTGGCAGGGATTCCATATTGTTGAACATATCTTTTCTGAAATGATACAACGTTCCCTGCGTAATGATTGCGTTAAGCTGGTTGTTTACGATAGAGCCGATAACGCCCAATACGAAAAACAAAACCATCGTCGCGCCCATTCTGACAAGCAGGACGGAAGCCTCGCTCCACGGCATATTCTGCGAAAGCGCGGGCGTGATGACGTCGTCGATGAGTTTCTGCATATAGACGTTGCCGACAAGCATGCCTGCCGACACCATCAGAAGGGTGATGCACATTATGATAATCTGCCAGCCGTAATATTTGAAAAGGTATTTCAAAAGACGGGCAAACGTACCCTTTTTGGCGGATTGCATATTGCGTTGATTTTTCATTGCGGAAGCCTTTTTCATTGTGCGTCGCCTCCTTCTTCGTTGTCGGAGTGGCGGGTTTGCGACTCGTAAACGCTCCTGTATTCTTCACTCGTTTGCATAAGCTCCTCGTGCGTGCCGATTGCGGCGATACGTCCGCCTTCCATCACGATGATTTTGTCTGCGTCCTCAACGGAAGCCACGCGCTGAGCGATGATGATTTTGGTCGTGTCAGGGATTTCTTCCCTGAACGCTTTCCTGATAAGCGCGTCGGTCTTTGTATCGACTGCCGACGTACTGTCGTCAAGAATAAGGATTTTCGGTTTTTTAATGAGTGCGCGCGCGATACAAAGTCTTTGTTTCTGTCCGCCCGAAACGTTCGTGCCGCCCTGCTCGATATGCGTATCGTAGCCGTCGGGGAACGACTCGATAAATTCGTCGGCGCAGGCAAGACGACATACGCGTTTGATTTCTGCGTCCGACGCTGCGTCATTGCCCCAACGGATGTTTTCTTTTATCGTGCCGGAAAACAACACGTTCTTTTGCAGCACCATGGATACCGAATCGCGAAGCGCGACCAGGTCGTAATCCCTGACGTCTTTGCCGCCGACAAGAAGCCTGCCTTCGCTCACGTCGTACAAGCGCGGGATAAGTTGCACAAGGCTGCTTTTGCTGGAACCCGTGCCGCCGAGAATACCCACCGTTTCGCCTGATTTGATTGAAAGATTTATGTTTTCAAGCGCGTATTTTTCAGCCTTTTCGCTGTATTTGAACGAAACGTTTTCAAAGGTTATATCGCCGTTTTCAACAGTTGTAATGCCGTTTTCGGGGCTTTTAAGCGACGATTCCGTTACAAGAACTTCTTTGATACGGTTTGCGCTTTCAACCGACATCGTCAGCATGACAATCACCATCGAAAGCATCATCATCGACATCAACGCCATTATCGCATAGTTGATAAGCGCCGACAAATTGCCGACTGTGAGTTCCTCTCCGTGCGACGTGATTATCGTCTTGGCACCCAAAAACATAATGACCGCGATGACCGTAAAAATGCACAGCATCATTATAGGCCAGGCAAGCGCCATGATACGCTCCGCCTTTGTGAAGTCGTTTCTGACCTCGGACGATACCTTTTCAAACTTTCCTTGTCTTCCCTGACGAAAGATTTCACGACGCGGATCGCCTGCACGTTTTCCTGCACCGACTCGTTCATATCGTCGTATTTTCTGAAAATCTTTCTGAAAAACGGCATTACGAACTTCATCATAAGCGCAAGAGCAAGCATAAGTACGGGCATCGCCGCAAGGAAAATAAGCGCGATTCTCCAATTTATACGGAAGCTGAAAACGAATGCGAAAATCAGCATCAGCGGCGTTCTTATCGCAATGCGGATAATCATCTGATATGCGTTCTGAACGTTCGTAACGTCGGTCGTAAGCCTTGTGACAAGACTCGACGTCGAAAACCTGTCGATTTCCGCAAACGAGAAGTCCTGAATCTTATAATACATATCGTGGCGCAGATTCTTTGCGTATCCGCACGACGCCGTCGCCGCAAACTTGCCCGCGATAAAACCGCAAAGAAGCGAAGCAAGCGCCATCGCAAGCAGTATCAGTCCGTATTTGATAATGGGGTCCATGGATATCGACTTGCTGATTTCGTCGATAAGCACCGCCATTACAGTGGGAATAAGCGTTTCCAGCACGACCTCTCCGATGATGAAAATCGGCGTGAGAATCGAGGGAAGTTTATAATCCCTTATACTCTTTTTCAATACTTTTATTGTGTCCATCTATGCTCCTAAAAATTTTAATCGTTGTTGAGATTTCCTTTCAGTTTTTCAAGGATCGCGATAAGTGTTGCGATTTCTTCGTCCGAAAAATCTTTCCAGAATTCTTTCCCGACATCGATAGCGTCCCTGCGCGACGATTTCAGAAGCGCGCTGCCCTCGTCGGTAATATATACGCTTTTCATACGCTTGTCGTCGCTGTCGAACACGCAGGAAACGAGTCCCCTGCTTTCAAGCCCGGAAAGAAGCCCGACGACTGTCGGGTGCGAAACTTCCAGATACGTTTCGACGTCTTTTTGCGTCGATTTCCCGCCCGACTTGTCCAAAAACACCAACAATCTGTGTTGCGAACAGGTCACGCCGTACTTCTTGAACGTCCTGATTATTTTTTTGTCGGTTTTCTCACTGATTTGTTTGATAAGAAAGCCGGCGTATTGTCTTTTATCCATGAAAACTCCGTCGTAAAATGTAGTATGCTACATATATACAACAAAGAAAAAAAATTGTCAATAAATTTTAACTAAAATTCCGTAGGAAGTTACACTTTTTTTTATAAATATCGGTTGCAACTTTTTATAATGATTATTTGTTTAATAATTGTAATAGTAT
>ERZ1673742.2154-NODE-2154-length-15472-cov-5.475709_pt1 | contig 15472 bp, 10 predicted proteins | sample MGYA00580208_ERZ1673742 | MGnify/ENA primary metagenome ERZ1673742 (study PRJEB41218, sample SAMN15661774) | gut metagenome | host: Homo sapiens | place: Canada: London | collected 2015-08-20/2019-03-30 | study: EMG produced TPA metagenomics assembly of...
GAAGGAAGCCATCATCAAAGAAATCCGTAAGGATGATTCTAAAGTGGTGAAGAACGGTCCGAAAGAAAGCGCAGATGCTGCTAAGAAAAAACGCAACCGTATCAATAAAGAAAAGGTAGACGTTAATAACGTTGCGACTTCCAACTTTGCTGCGCCGAGACCTAATATACAAGGTAAAGGCGGCAATGGTAATGGCAATAACAACGGTCAGGGCGGACAAGGAAATAATAACAGAAGAAATAACAACAATAATAAGGATCGCTTCAAGAAGCCGGTTATCAAACAGGAAGTGAGCGAGGAAGACGTAGCAAAACAGGTAAAAGAAACTCTTGCACGTCTGACAACCAAAGGTAAGAACAAGACGTCCAAATACCGTAAAGAAAAGCGTGAAATGGCTTCCAACCGCATGCAGGAATTGGAAGATCAGGAAATGGCAGACAGCAAGGTATTGAAGTTGACCGAGTTTGTTACGGCTAACGAACTGGCAACAATGATGGATGTATCTGTCAATCAGGTTATCGCTACTTGTATGAGTATTGGTATCATGGTTTCTATCAACCAGCGTCTGGATGCGGAAACAATTAATCTGGTGGCAGAAGAGTTCGGATTCAAGACAGAATATGTAAGTGCGGAAGTGGCACAAGCTATCGTTGAAGAAGAAGATGCTCCGGAAGATTTGCAACCGCGCGCTCCGATTGTTACAGTGATGGGACACGTTGACCACGGTAAGACCTCTTTGCTCGACTATATCCGTAAGGCGAACGTAATTGCCGGTGAAGCCGGAGGTATTACACAGCATATCGGTGCATATAACGTGCAACTGGAAGACGGTCGCCGCATTACGTTCCTCGATACTCCGGGTCACGAAGCGTTTACCGCTATGCGTGCACGTGGTGCGAAAGTAACGGATATTGCTATCATTATTGTGGCTGCCGATGATAACGTGATGCCACAGACGAAGGAAGCAATCAATCACGCGATGGCTGCCGGTGTACCTATTGTATTTGCAATCAATAAGGTAGATAAACCGACTGCGAATCCGGATAAGATTAAAGAAGAACTGGCTGCAATGAATTACCTTGTTGAAGAATGGGGTGGTAAGTATCAGTCACAAGATATCTCTGCCAAGAAAGGTATGGGTGTGGAAGACTTGCTGGAAAAAGTATTGCTCGAAGCAGAAATGCTCGACCTGAAAGCAAATCCGGACCGTAATGCTACGGGTTCCATCATCGAATCTTCACTGGATAAGGGACGTGGATATGTAGCTACTGTATTGGTATCTAACGGTACTCTGAAAGTGGGAGACATCGTACTGGCAGGAACCAGCTACGGACGTGTGAAGGCTATGTTCAACGAACGTAACCAACGCATCAAAGAAGCAGGACCTTCCGAACCGGCTTTGGTATTGGGATTGAACGGTGCACCTGCCGCAGGTGATACATTCCATGTTGTTGAAAGCGATCAGGAAGCTCGTGAAATCACCAACAAACGTGAACAGTTGGCTCGTGAGCAGGGCTTGCGTACGCAGAAGATCCTTACGTTGGATGAGTTGGGCCGTCGTATTGCTTTGGGTAACTTCCAGGAATTGAACATCATCGTTAAGGGTGACGTGGACGGTTCTGTTGAGGCATTGAGCGACTCGTTAATCAAGTTGTCTACGGAACAAATTCAGGTAAATGTCATCCATAAGGGTGTGGGAGCAATTTCCGAGTCGGATGTTTCTCTGGCTGCCGCTTCGGATGCGATTATCGTCGGATTCCAGGTACGTCCTTCGGGTGCTGCCGCTAAGATGGCTGAACAGGAAGGTGTCGACATCCGTAAGTACTCTGTCATCTACGATGCAATCGAAGAGGTGAAGGCTGCTATGGAAGGTATGTTGGCTCCAGAACTGAAGGAACAAATCACGGCAACTATCGAAATCCGCGAAGTATTCAACATCACGAAGGTGGGTTTGGTAGCCGGTGCAATGGTGAAGACCGGAAAGGTGAAACGAAGCGACAAGGCTCGTTTGATCCGCGATGGTATCGTCATCTTTACCGGAAACATCAACGCGTTGAAGCGCTTCAAGGACGATGTGAAGGAAGTAGGTACAAACTTCGAGTGTGGTATCAGTCTGGTGAACTGCAACGACATGAAGGTAGGCGATATGATCGAGACATTCGAAGAAATAGAAGTGAAACAGACTTTATGATTTATGAGTTATGATTTATGAATTATAAGGGTATAAGGCCATTCGCGAAGTAATGGTTGCAACAATAGATGGGTGGTAATGTGGTACTATTTTATATGGGACACCACCTTACCACTTTATTGTTTTATCACCTGACAGAAATATAAATCACAGATCATAATCATAGAAACATAAATCATAAATCACAAATCATAAATCACAACGTGGCAACGATTGATATCATTATCCTTATTGTAATAGGCGCCGGAGCGGTGGTAGGCTTTGTAAAAGGCTTTATCCGTCAGTTGGCTTCTATTTTGGGGTTAATAGTCGGGCTGTTGGCGGCGAAAGCTTTGTATGCCTCTTTGGCGGAGAAACTTTGCCCGACAGTGACGGATTCGATGACAGTTGCGCAGGTGTTGGCTTTTATCATGATCTGGATTGCCGTGCCGTTGATTTTTGTACTGATAGCTTCGTTATTGACAAAAGCAATGCAGGCAATTTCGCTGAACTGGCTGAACCGCTGGTTAGGGAGTGGGCTGGGAGCACTTAAGTTTCTGTTGTTAACGAGTGTAGTGATCGGTGCGATAGAGTTTGTGGACAGCGATAATAAGTTAATTAGTGCAACAAAAAAGGAAGAATCTTTGTTATATTATCCGATGGAAACGTTTGCGGGGATCTTTTTCCCTGCTGCGAAGAATATGACGCAACAATATATATTAGAGAATAAAGATGCAACAAGAAGAACCCAATAAAATGAAACCCAATCAGAAAGACGAACTCGAAAAGAAGACTGATAATGAGTTTGTCCGGAAATTTGCGGAGGAGAAATATAAATACGGCTTCACCACAGAGGTGCATACAGACATCATTGAGCGTGGACTTAATGAAGATGTCATTCGTCTGATTTCATCGAAAAAAGACGAACCGGAGTGGTTGCTGGAGTTTCGCCTGAAAGCGTACCGCCACTGGCTGACGCTGGAGATGCCGACTTGGGCACATCTCCGTATCCCTGAAATTGACTATCAGGCGATTTCTTATTATGCCGATCCGACGAAGAAGAAAGAAGGACCGAAGAGCATGGAGGAAGTCGATCCCGAATTGATAAAGACGTTTAATAAACTGGGTATTCCTTTGGAGGAACAGATGGCTCTTAGCGGAATGGCGGTGGATGCCGTTATGGACTCCGTTTCCGTAAAGACTACCTTCAAGGAAACGCTGATGGAGAAAGGAATTATCTTCTGCTCGTTCAGTGAAGCCGTGCGGGAACATCCTGATTTGGTGAAGAAATATATGGGCTCGGTGGTAGGTTACCGGGATAATTTCTTTGCGGCGTTGAACTCCGCTGTCTTTTCTGACGGCTCTTTTGTGTATATTCCGAAAGGGGTACGTTGTCCGATGGAACTTTCCACCTATTTCCGTATCAATGCCCGTAACACGGGGCAGTTTGAACGTACGCTGATTGTGGCGGACGACGATTCGTACGTTTCTTATCTGGAAGGATGTACAGCGCCGATGCGGGATGAAAATCAGTTGCATGCGGCTATCGTTGAGATAATTGTGCACGACCGCGCAGAGGTAAAATACAGCACTGTTCAGAACTGGTATCCGGGCGATGCGGAAGGCAAGGGCGGTGTATACAACTTTGTGACAAAACGCGGTAACTGCAAGGGAGTGGATAGTAAATTATCCTGGACACAAGTGGAAACTGGTTCGGCAATCACTTGGAAATACCCTTCCTGTATTCTGACAGGCGATAACTCGACCGCTGAATTCTATTCCGTAGCTGTAACGAACAACTATCAGCAGGCTGATACCGGAACGAAGATGATTCATCTGGGCAAGAACACCCGCAGTACGATTGTAAGTAAAGGTATCTCCGCCGGACATAGTGAGAACTCCTATCGTGGGTTGGTACGTGTGGCCGAGAAAGCGGATAATGCCCGCAATTATAGCCAGTGTGACTCTCTGTTGTTGGGAGATAAATGCGGTGCGCATACTTTCCCTTATATGGATATTCACAATGAAACGGCAGTGGTGGAACATGAAGCCACAACGAGCAAGATCAGTGAAGACCAGATATTCTATTGCAACCAGCGCGGTATTCCGACAGAAGACGCGATCGGGCTTATTGTGAACGGATATGCAAAAGAAGTATTGAATAAACTTCCGATGGAATTTGCGGTAGAAGCACAGAAGTTGCTTACTATCTCATTGGAAGGAAGCGTGGGGTGATTTACTAGTTGGCAATTTACGATTTACTATTTGGCTGCGCGCTTATAGGAGGTAAATTGTCGGTAGTATAGGTTTTTAATAGTAAATAGTAAATGGAAAAATAGTACATATAATCATGTTAGAAATAAAAGACCTGCATGCCAGCATTAATGGCAAAGAGATATTGAAGGGTATTAACCTGACGGTGAATCCCGGTGAGGTGCACGCTATTATGGGGCCGAATGGTTCCGGTAAAAGTACGCTTTCTTCCGTATTGGTGGGAAATCCGGCTTTTGAGGTAACAAAAGGTTCGGTCACGTTTTATGGAAAGAACCTGTTGGAGTTGAGTCCTGAAGATCGTAGCCATGAAGGAATCTTTCTTAGTTTCCAGTATCCGGTAGAGATTCCGGGTGTGAGCATGGTCAACTTTATGCGTGCTGCTGTGAATGAGCAACGCAAATATAAAGGTCTGCCTGCGCTGACGGCCAGTGAGTTTCTGAAACTGATGCGTGAGAAACGTGCGGTGGTAGAGCTGGATAATAAGTTGGCTAACCGTTCGGTGAATGAAGGCTTTTCGGGTGGTGAAAAGAAACGGAACGAGATTTTCCAGATGGCCATGTTGGAACCGCGGTTGAGCATCCTTGATGAAACGGACTCCGGTTTGGATATTGATGCGCTCCGTATTGTTGCGGAAGGAGTGAACAAACTGAAAACTCCTGAAACAAGCACGATCGTTATTACTCACTACCAACGTTTGCTTGATTATATCAAACCTGATATTGTACATGTCCTTTATAAAGGTCGTATCGTAAAAACTGCCGGACCGGAACTTGCGCTGGAACTGGAAGAAAAAGGATATGATTGGATCAAGAAAGAAGTAGGAGAATAACAAATAATAAGTTATGATAGTTGAACAACAATATATAGACCTCTTCTCACAGACGGAAGCAATGATCTGCAAGCATAGCGCCGAAGTGCTGAATGCGCCTCGTGCAGCTGCATTTGCCGATTTTGAACGCCTCGGATTTCCGACCCGTAAGATGGAGAAGTACAAATATACGGATGTGAGCAAGTATTTTGAACCGGATTATGGTTTAAACTTGAATCGTCTGGCTATTCCGGTCAATCCGTATGAAGTGTTTAAGTGCGATGTGCCGAATATGAGTACCGCCCTGTATTTTGTGGTAAATGACGCATTTTATAATAGAGCACTTCCTAAAGTCAATCTGCCGGAAGGTGTGATTTTCGGCAGCTTGAAAGAAGTGGCCGGACAGCATCCGGAATTGGTGAAGAAGTATTACGGCCAGTTGGCAGATACTTCCAAAGATGGGGTGACTGCTTTCAATACAGCTTTTGCGCAAGACGGTGTTGTATTTTATGTGCCGAAGAATGTAGTGGTAGAAAAACCGATCCAGCTGGTAAATATCCTGCGTGCAGATGTCAACTTCATGGTGAACCGCCGCGTACTAATCATCCTGGAGGATGGCGCGCAAGCCCGTCTGCTGATTTGTGACCATGCAATGGATAACGTGAACTTCCTGGCAACACAAGTGATTGAAGTCTTTGCAGGTGAGAACACGGTATTCGATATGTATGAACTGGAAGAAACACATACAAGCACCGTCCGTATCAGTAACCTGTATGTAAAGCAGGAGGCAAACAGCAATGTATTGTTGAATGGAATGACCTTGCATAATGGTACTACCCGCAACACTACTGAAGTATTGTTGGCAGGAGAAGGAGCCGAGATAAACCTCTGTGGCATGGCAATTGCCGATAAGAACCAGCATGTAGACAATCATACAAGCATTGATCATGCCGTACCGAACTGCACAAGCAATGAGCTGTTCAAGTACGTACTCGACGATCAGTCGGTAGGTGCGTTTGCCGGATTGGTATTGGTGCGTCCCGATGCGCAACATACGAACTCCCAGCAGACTAACCGGAATCTTTGTGCTACGCGTGATGCGAGAATGTACACACAACCTCAATTGGAGATTTACGCGGATGATGTGAAATGTTCGCATGGAGCAACGGTAGGCCAGTTGGATGAGGGTGCACTATTCTATATGCGTTCACGAGGTATTGCAGAGAAAGAAGCTCGTTTGTTATTGATGTTCGCATTTGTCAATGAAGTGATTGATACCATTCGTTTGGAGGCACTGAAAGATCGCCTGCATCTATTGGTAGAGAAACGTTTCCGTGGCGAGCTGAATAGATGTCAGGGCTGTGCCATTTGTAAGTAACCACTAATAATTAATAAACGTGGATATTCAAAAGATACGTGAGGATTTTCCGATATTGAGCCGTACGGTTTACGGTAAACCTTTGGTTTATTTCGATAACGGTGCGACGACGCAGAAACCCCGTCTGGTAGTTGATGCGTTGGTGGATGAATATTATTCCGTTAATGCCAATGTGCATCGCGGCGTGCATTATCTTTCGCAACAAGCTACGGAATTGCATGAGGCCTCCCGTGAAACGGTGCGTCAGTTTATTAACGCCCGTAGCACGAACGAAGTTGTCTTCACCCGCGGAACGACGGAAAGCATCAACCTGCTTGTTTCCAGCTTTGGCGACGAATTTATGGAAGAGGGGGATGAAGTGATTCTTTCCGTGATGGAACATCATAGTAACATCGTTCCCTGGCAACTGTTGGCTGCCCGAAAGGGAATTGCCATCAAAGTGATTCCAATGAATGACAAAGGCGAACTCTTGCTGGATGAATACGAAAAACTATTTTCCGAACGAACGAAAATAGTCAGCGTGGTTCATGTTTCGAATGTGCTGGGTACGGTGAATCCGGTGAAAGAAATGATTGCAACGGCTCATGCGCACGGCGTACCTTGCCTGATAGACGCTGCACAGTCTATCCCTCACATGAAAGTGGACGTACAGGAGTTGGATGCTGATTTTCTGGTGTTCTCTGCCCATAAAATATACGGTCCGACAGGTGTCGGAGTGCTTTATGGAAAAGAAGAGTGGTTAGACCGCCTTCCGCCTTATCAGGGAGGAGGAGAGATGATTCAGCATGTCTCTTTTGAGAAGACCACTTTCAACGAACTTCCTTTCAAGTTTGAAGCCGGTACGCCCGACTATATCGGAACTACCGGACTGGCAAAAGCCCTTGATTACGTGAATGGACATGGACTTGAGCAGATAGCAGCCCATGAGCATGAACTGACAACTTACGCTTTGCAACGGCTGAAAGAGATTCCCCAGATGCGTATATTCGGTGAAGCAGCCGAACGGGGAGCAGTCATCTCCTTCCTGGTAGGAGATATTCATCATTTCGACCTCGGAACGTTGTTGGATCGTTTGGGTATTGCCGTGAGGACGGGACATCATTGTGCACAACCTCTCATGCAACGTCTTGGTATAGAAGGAACTGTACGGGCTTCGTTTGCCATGTACAATACGAAATCGGAAATAGATACATTAGTGGCGGGAATTGAACGCGTCAGCAAAATGTTCTAACAATATAAGCCGCTATTCCTGTGGGATGGCGGCTTTTTTTATTCTTTAACTAAAAAAAGATGCCTTCAAGTGCAGTGATTTGCACTTTTGTGCGTCTAATAGGTAAAGAAACAAAATGTTCATTGAATATTAGGAGGGTCGTGAGACCATGCTCATATTATATAAATTCTCTCTCTTTAACATTAATCGCAGCTATATCGTAAGAAATTACGGTGTAGCTGCAACTTTTTTAGGGGGACTTGCGTCTAACTAAATACGTATAACTTACAGATAACTAATAAAGAAAAAACTATGCTGATGACAACCACTCCCATCATTGAGGGAAAACGAATAGTGAAATATTATGGAATAGTTTCCGGAGAGACAATCATAGGTGCCAATGTATTCCGCGACTTGTTTGCAAGTATTCGGGATATTGTGGGTGGTCGTTCCGGTTCTTATGAAGAAGTGCTGCGTATGGCAAAAGATACAGCATTGAAGGAAATGGAGGCACAAGCAGCTCAAATGGGAGCTAATGCCGTGATAGGTGTTGATTTGGATTATGAGACAGTTGGAGGTAGTGGCAGTATGCTGATGGTGACTGCTAACGGCACAGCCGTAAAGATTGAAGAGGATTAATTGATTATTGTTTTTTTTACTACAGAGAACACGGAAGACGCAGCGCATATACTTTGTTTAGTATCAATGGTATAAAACGCTGTGTCCTCCGTACTTCTGTGGTGAATATTATTCGGCAGTCAGTTCAATCACACGGCTGAAAGCCTGATTGGTAGTGAAAGCATTGATTCCTACTTTCATCAGATAATCTCCTGAATAAGTCTTCTCATTGGCAGCAAGATTCGATTTAGAATTCGGCATCAGGTTGATTTCTTTCACCTTATACATTTTCTTCGCATCCAGTCCCTGAAGTTTAACCGGGAGCAGCTTCTCACCGAAACGTGGGTGGATATCGTAGGTATAAAGCACTGCTTTGTTCTTATTCGGTGCGGCGTACATGACAGACATGTGATTACCATCGTATGGAGAAACCAGTCTGTACTGGTCACCATCCAGAATCACTTTCTTCAAACGTGTCCAGTTGGCAACTGCGTTTTGGCAAAAAGTCTGTTCGTCCGCATTCAGCTCTTTTAGTCCGAGGTCGAAGCCCAGTTTACACATACTTGCTACATCGGTACGGAACTTCACGCTTGTCTTCTTGTTCCAGCTGGTTACGTGTGCGTCCATTGCTTTTGCAGGGAAGATTTGTGAGAATCCCCATTGGATAAACAGACGCTCTATCGGGTCTGTATTGTCGCTGCACCAGAATTCTGTGAAGTATTTCAATGCTTCGTAGTCGCAACGGGCGCCACCGCCGGAGCAAAGCATCATCGGTACGTTCGGATATTTGTCTTTGATACGTTCCAATACATTATATATACCACGTACATGGTCGATATAAAGTTGTCCTTGTTTATTCTTCAAATAGGGAGAATAAATATTTGTGATGGGAGAGTTGCAGTCCCATTTAAAGAAAGCCACTTCCGGGTTCGCTGTCAGAATGTTATCCACTACGCTAAATACAAAATCCTGCACTTTCGGGTTGCTAAGATCGAGCACCAGTTGGTTACGGTAATAGTATGTTTCGCGATTGGGCAGTGTGATAGCCCAGTCAGGATGCTTCTCGAACAATTCACTTTTGGGGTTTATCATCTCCGGTTCGATCCAGATACCGAATTTCACTCCGGCTTCTTTGGCAGACTTCACGAGTGCGGGAATACCGCCCGGCAGTTTGGATTTCATCACTTCCCAGTCACCCAGTCCGGCATTGTCGCTGTTGCGCGGATGCTTGTTGCCGAACCAGCCATCATCCAACAAGAACATGTCTACACCCAGATGTTTGGCTTCTTTCATCAGTTCGGCAAGCAGTTTCTCATCGAATTTGAAGTACGTATTTTCCCAGTTATTCAATAAAGTCATGCGGTCGCCTTGTCCGTCTTTCAGTTGGTAGTTGCGTGCCCATGCGTGGAGGTTGCGGCTGGCTTCGCCCGTACCGTTGTTGCTGAAAGTAAAGATGAATTCGGGTGTGGTAAATACTTCGTTCGGTTTTAGTTCATAATCAGATGCATACGGGTTGATGGCGGGGATGACGCGGAGGTTGCCTACGTTGTCCACTTCAAAGGTAAACTGGAAGTTGCCTGTCCATCCGATGGTCCCTAACATGGCACGTCCTTGTGTTTCCTGTGCCGGTTGTTCAAAACCAAGTTCGAAGAACGGGTGGGTATGCATGGCGGCACGGCTTCCCAGTTTGGTGTCGATCACCTTTTTGCCGAACAATAGAGGTTGTGTGCTCATTTGTGCTTCTTTAGCCCAGTCGCTGCTGAATTCAGTCAGATAATACTCGTTTCCCGAGAAATAAAGCATGGTCGAAGCATAACGCCAGATGGTGACAGGCTTCTTTTCAGCATGTTTGATTTCACTCCACGTCTTGATGACGTTTTCTTTTGGATAAGCGATGTAATGAAGTGTGACTTCCACCGGGTACTGATCGTCTTTCAGTTGGATGACTGTCTCCGTGCCGCCTGCCACTGCTTTTTGTTCGGAAGATACATAACGGAGAATCGTGCTTGGGTTTCCATCATTGTGCGTGATTGCTACAGCCGGTTCAAAATAATCCTCGGCGCCGGAGCCCGGATATACTTCCCATCCACGGGTGGATACGCTGCCGTCACTGCCTCCTTTCACGTATGGAGAAAAGTTGTTGATGTCTTTCTCGTTCAGCAACTTATCGCCCAGATAAGCCTGATAAAGTCGTCCGTTGGGAGCTACTTGGAGAATTAGGTCTGTGTTGTCCGTTGCGATGCGGATAACGTTCTTTTCCTGGGCGTTCACTTGTGCCAGGGTAAACAATGCCGTAAGTAATACGAAAAGTTTCTTCATGGTTTTTTAATAATTAATTAGGTATTAGTTAGTTTGTGGGCATATAATGCCACAAAGATAGTTATAATTCGTTTGGTATGAACTAGAATTTGATGCTTGCGCTAAATTCTACGGTGAATGGGCGTAAATAATTTCCACTCATATAATTTCCGGCGTACTGGGCAGCTTCTTCTTTCGTAATCAGTTCCGAACCGTTGATGGTTCCGCTGGCTCCTTTCTGATTCAGGAAGTTGATGACTGTTGTTCCCAGAGACAGGTGTTTGTTTACGTTCCAGTTGATTCCTCCGAACGTTTCCCAGCGGCCGTTGAAGTAGAGCGCTTCCTGAAGATTGGCGTACGTCTTGCCGAAATAGCGGAAACTAAGCTAGAGGCGTAAGTCTTTCGTGATGTTGTAGCTTGGGTCGAGTTCGACAAGTATCTGCGGGATCTCTTTTACGATCATTCCGTTGGCATTGACCGACCTTTCCTCACTCGATTTTATCCGTATCATCCGGCTAAAACATGCTGCGGAATTGTTGCAGGAGGGAGAACTGCGCACCAATGAAATTTGTGACAGGGTAGAATTTCAGTCACCTTCTTACTTCGCCAAAGTATTTCAGAAACAGTTTAAAGTTACTTCTACGGAGTTTGCCCAGCAGAATAAGTAGAGAATGGCATATAGTTAGTTGTTATTGACTATTATTCGTTATCTCTTTGTTTGAATTTGAACTGAAATTAGTTCATTTCTATACGGAAATAACCCCAAATACTATTGCTGGCAATAACTCGTCAGTATGCAGCTTTTATTTCTTTCTCTTGCTTATATTATTTTTTCAATTGCCTAAGGAGTTTTCGTTTGACTATAGTTGAACGAACGCTTGACATATGTTGAACTATCGCTTGACTATAGTCAAACGAAAATTTGTTAGGCAATGAAATAACTATTAATAGGTAAACGCTTGCTTAAAAATAACTAATAAAATCATTAGTGGCAATTGGTTCCAAACCAGGCAGTTTCTGGTTAAATGGGAATTTAATTCAGACAGAAGAACATAAGAACAAAAAATAGAATAGCCGTTCAATAAGCAACAGGAATAATTTTCAAAGCGCAGCCTTTATGTTCTTTTGTTCTTATGTCTAAAAATAACTACCATCTGTTCATTTGTCCAAAGAGACGTATAAAAAATAGAATGATTCAACTCTGTAAATTCTTTCTTTTTTACTTGCTTATTTCGATTGATTTCCATACTTTTAGCCTCCGTAATCCTTTAAAAATTGACCCTATGGACAACATTCTTTTCTGGCTCGTTCCAGTCGCTTCCGTGTTAGCCCTCTGCTTTGCTTATTACTTTCATAAGCAAATGATGAAAGAGAGTGAAGGTACACCTCAAATGATAAAAATAGCTGCTGCTGTACGCAAAGGAGCTATGTCTTATCTAAAACAACAATACAAAATAGTAGGTTGGGTATTCTTGGGGCTGGTTATTTTGTTTTCAATTATGGCTTATGGCTTTCATGTACAGAATGCATGGGTTCCCATTGCTTTCCTTACAGGTGGATTCTTCTCCGGGCTTTCCGGATTTCTGGGGATGAAGACGGCAACATACGCGTCCGCTCGTACCGCTAATGCTGCCCGTACTTCTCTGAATGCAGGGTTAAGAATTGCTTTCCGAAGTGGTGCGGTGATGGGACTGGTGGTCGTTGGCCTGGGACTGCTCGATATTTCTTTTTGGTATCTGTTGCTGAATGCAGTGATTCCTGCTGATGCACTGACACCTACTCATAAACTCTGTGTAATCACTACCACCATGCTGACATTTGGTATGGGAGCTTCTACCCAGGCGCTCTTTGCCCGTGTAGGCGGTGGTATCTATACAAAGGCAGCCGATGTCGGAGCCGACTTGGTAGGCAAAGTAGAAGCCGGAATCCCGGAAGATGACCCTCGTAATCCTGCCACTATTGCCGATAATGTGGGTGATAATGTAGGCGACGTGGCCGGTATGGGAGCCGATTTATACGAATCTTACTGTGGCTCGATTCTGGCAACAGCCGCACTGGGTGCTGCTGCTTTTATCCATTCGGCAGATACAGTGATGCAATTCAAGGCAGTGATCGCCCCGATGCTGATCGCGGCTGTTGGTATTATCCTTTCTATTATAGGTATATTTGCTGTCCGTACCAAGGAGAATGCGACTATGAAGGACCTGCTCGGTTCGTTGGCTTTCGGCACGAATCTTAGTTCCGTATTAATTGTTGCTGCTACATTCCTTATTCTGTGGCTTCTGCAACTTGATAACTGGATTTGGATTTCTTGTGCCGTAGTAGTCGGACTATTGGTAGGTATTATCATCGGACGTTCTACGGAATATTATACTTCCCAATCCTATCTCCCTACCCAGAAACTTAGTGAAAGCGGTAAGACCGGACCCGCCACCGTAATTATCTCCGGTATCGGTTTAGGTATGCTTTCTACGGCTATTCCGGTAATTGCAGTCGTAATTGGTATCATTGCTTCCTATTTGTTGGCTTCCGCCGGCGATTTTGCCAATGTCGGTATGGGACTGTATGGAATCGGTATTGCGGCTGTCGGCATGCTTTCTACTTTAGGTATCACTCTGGCAACGGATGCTTACGGACCGATTGCGGATAATGCAGGAGGTAACGCAGAAATGTCTGGCTTGGGTGCCGAAGTCCGCAAACGTACCGATGCGCTCGATTCATTGGGGAATACGACTGCTGCCACCGGAAAAGGTTTTGCAATCGGTTCCGCTGCATTGACAGGCTTGGCTTTGCTGGCTTCTTATATTGAAGAAATCCGAATCGGCCTTACACGGCTTGGTAATGTAGATTTGACCTTTGCGGATGGTAGTTCCATCAGTGTGGCGAATGCTACTTTTATCGACTTCATGGATTATTATGAAGTACATCTGATGAATCCGAAAGTTCTTTCGGGTATGTTCCTCGGTTCCATGATGGCTTTCCTGTTCTGTGGATTGACAATGAATGCCGTAGGACGTGCAGCGGGGCACATGGTAGATGAAGTACGTCGCCAATTCCGTGAAATAAAGGGTATTTTGACAGGAGAAGCGGAGCCGGATTACGAACGTTGTGTTGCAATATCAACAAAAGGTGCGCAACGTGAAATGGTTGTGCCTTCCTTAATCGCTATTATTGCCCCTATCCTTACAGGTCTTATTTTCGGTGTTCCCGGTGTGCTCGGTTTGCTGATTGGTGGCTTGAGCAGTGGCTTCGTACTGGCTATCTTCATGGCTAATGCCGGCGGTGCATGGGATAATGCAAAGAAATATGTAGAAGAAGGAAACTTTGGAGGAAAAGGCGGTGAAGTTCATAAAGCAACCGTAGTAGGAGATACCGTGGGCGATCCGTTTAAAGATACATCCGGGCCGAGCTTGAATATCTTAATAAAGCTAATGAGCATGGTAGCCATTGTAATGGCAGGGCTTACTGTTGCCTGGAGTTTATTCTAAAAAAAGCAGGAAAGAAGTAAGAAAAAGGAGGCAAAACAAGTCTCCTTTTTTAATTTGAATTACCTTTGTGTCAAAATAGAAGCGATAAATATGTTATTACCTTATTTGAACGAGAATCTGATTGAAGCCGGATGTGATGAGGCCGGTCGTGGATGTTTGGCGGGAGCAGTATACGCTGCTGCGGTTATTCTTCCGAAAGATTTTAAGAATGAACTGTTGAATGATTCCAAGCAACTGTCGGAAAAGCAACGTTATGCACTGCGTGAGGTAATAGAGAAGGAAGCGATAGCCTGGGCGGTTGGCGTCGTGTCACCGGAAGAAATTGATGAAATAAATATCCTGCGGGCTTCTTTCTTAGCCATGCATCGTGCAGTGGATCAACTGACTACCCGCCCACAGCATTTACTAATCGACGGAAACCGTTTCACTAAATATCCCGACATCCCCCATACCACGGTAGTGAAAGGAGACGGGAAATATCTTTCAATAGCTGCGGCTTCTATTTTAGCCAAGACATACAGAGATGATTATATGAACCGTCTCCACGAAGAGTTTCCTTATTATGACTGGGATCACAATAAAGGCTACCCAACTAAAAAACATCGCGCCGCCATTGCCGAACGTGGGACCACTCCTTACCATCGAATGACGTTCAATCTATTAGGAGATGGACAGCTAACTTTGAACTTCTAAAGTCACTTTGTTTCATTTTGCACATATTTTCTACATTTTTTTGCAGAATAAGCACGATTTTGTTACGGATAACCCTAAGATTGTTCTGTTTAGGCTAAAAAAGTGTTGTCTAGTGCTTTTATTTGTTATTGAAATGCTATATCTTTGCAAACAATAATAAGAATTAAAAAGTTTAAAATCATGGCAACGAACAAACTATTGTGGTCTTCTAAAATCATTGGGGTATTTTTTATGATGTTGGTTTGCACTCTTTCTGCAAATGCACAGTTTTTGCGTACTTCTTATTTCATGGAAGGTACCCATTATCGTCAACAACTAAATCCGGCCTTAACACCAACGAAAGGTTATTTCAACCTTCCGGTAATTGGTGCAGTTAATGCAACTGTTGGTTCTACTTCATTAGGCTATCAGGATATCATCGATATTATTGATGATGGTGACGATTTTTATAAAAGCACTGATTTTATGAATCGTCTGAAAGCTTCATAGGCTTGAATTTGTTGTTCGAGCCTATCCTCCAAATCGGCAGCTTCCG
>ERZ1673742.2159-NODE-2159-length-15450-cov-5.100292_pt1 | contig 15450 bp, 13 predicted proteins | sample MGYA00580208_ERZ1673742 | MGnify/ENA primary metagenome ERZ1673742 (study PRJEB41218, sample SAMN15661774) | gut metagenome | host: Homo sapiens | place: Canada: London | collected 2015-08-20/2019-03-30 | study: EMG produced TPA metagenomics assembly of...
ACAAGGAGGTTTAAAGTATGCGAAGAACAGTTGTCGATGATGGATTTGCATCATATCTAGTCCAAAATGCGAATTTTGATAGCAAGTGGGAAATTCCAATTATAAAAAATGAAGAGTTTGAAGTACCAGAGGACATAATACCTTTTGATAAAATTAATAGAATTAATAAATTACAAAGAGAGAAAACTTTTGTTCATTTTTATATGCATGACATAAGCTTTAGAAAACTTATTACAAGCACAAATAAATATGTAAAAGATTTTAGAGATTTTGGAGGCATTATTTCTCCTGATTTTTCGTTATATATAGATATGCCTCTATGTTTACAACTAGCAAATACGTATTTAAATAGAGCGGTGGGCGTATATATGCAAAATAACGGAGTAAAAGTGATACCTAATGTCAGGTGGGGAGACAGCAGAACTTTTGACTTTTGCTTTAGTGGTTTAGAAAAAGGTGGATTATATTCAATAAGCACACATGGTTGTATTAAAGGATTTGAAAATAAAAAGAGATTTAAAGAAGGTTTGAGAGAGATGATTAATAAATTGAACCCGAAAAGTATAATAGTGCATGGATCAATGCCAAAAGATGTATTTAGTTCATTTATCAATAATATTGATTTTATTAACTATGAAGCGTGGATAAGTAGGGTTATGAAAGGAAAATCAGATGGGAACAAGTAGAAGTGGACTGTATTTAAACACACGAGGAAGCAGAAGAAAAGTAAGTGATTATGCTTTAGTTCATTCAGACGAAGGAACTTTTATGAATATAAATACTAAAAGTCCTTTTAGAATGAAAAATGGAGGACATGGTGAAGCAAATATAAAACTATTGAATAAGTATGGTATAGGGTATAAGATAATTAAAGTATATCCTAATGGCGTTAGGGTTGGCAGCGTAAGCGGTCATAAAGATAAAAGAAAAAAATTGTTGAATCAACAAACTTGGTTCCCTAGCAATTGGAGCAGAAAAGATATTTTAAGAGCTGGCGAACATGTTGCTTCATTAAAAGTCAATAAGCATGTAAAAGATGGGATGAACATGTATGGCACTTGGAAGGGAGTTAAAGTTGTTGTAAAAAAGACCAATGGTAAAATATCAACAATTTTTCCAGATATTAATCAAATTTCTAAAAAGAAAGGAAGAAAATAAATGCTTAAGAATAAAATAGATGAGATTATAAAACGAAGACTGAATCTAAAATTAGAAGATGATGATAAATTAGAGGAGTGCTGGGCAGAAGAAATTAGGATTTTATCAAATAATATTACCCAGACAAAAGATTATTATAAAAATGATTGCAGCGATGAGGTATTATTTTGGACAAGTGAAGTATTTGAGGAACTTATAGAACAAACTCAAAGTAAGGAACTTCTGAATGTATTGGAGTATAGAGCCTTAAGCGTAACAAATGAAATGTATAGAAATGATATATTGGAAGAAATAAATTATGCGAAATTTAAGTTGAATTAAAGCGTTTAAAGGAGATAAGATATGGAAATTGGTCTTTATGTTTATTATGATGGTAAAAAGAATAATGTATTTCAAAAGGGACTTACTGAGTATAAAATAGGTGCACTTGCTTGTGAGTATGCTAGGCTTAGGCCTGCTGATTTAAGAGAAATAATTTATTCTTATACACATAGAAATGAAAAGTTTTCTAAAGATATTTTCGCAGATGCTATAGATTGTATTAGAATTGAAACCGAAAGAAAATTTGGATTGGTTATATCGATTATGTTTGCTACAGAGTTGTTCCAAGCTATATATGAGCTAGTAGATAAAAGTAAGGAAGAATTAGATAAATATTTTTTTGCGATTAATAAAGAAGCTAAAAATGATCAAATAAAAACATATATCTTAGAAAATTCTCAAACAAAAAAATTTAGCATTGATACAGTTGGCAATGCGATAGATTATGCTTACTATGTTTTTGCAACAAATTATGCTATATTTAAGATTTGTTTTAATAGAATATTTAATGATGATAGTTGCATAGAGCAAGAACAAAAAGATAATTATGTAGATATGCTTCTTTCATTCTATGGAGAAAATTTTAATATTCAAAAAATAGATTATAAAATAATGAATATAGAAGGAAAATTTGCCTCGATTTATACAATACAAAACTCAGCTTCACTTCTTTTATTTGAATTAGCACATATAATTGAAACGGACACTATAGTTAAGAAATGTGAGATATGCAAAAACTATTTTGTTCCTAAAAACAGGTCAGATACATTATATTGTGACTATCCATATCATAAATATCAGTCTAAAACATGTAAACAGATAGGTCCACTGTTGAAAAGAGCAAAGAAAGAGAAGACTGATATATTTACGAAAGAATATAGAAAGGCTTATATGAGATTAAAAATGAAAACAGTAAGAAATCCTAATAGATCAGACTATTCTGAACAATTAAAACAAATGGTGGATGAAGCTAAAGAAATTAGAAAAAAAGTAGAATCTCAAGAAATAGATGAGCAAGAATGGAAAACATGGCTAGATAAATACAGTGGTCATTAATTCTAAATAAATAAAAAAATTTAAAGGAGACTTATTATGTATGAATCATTAACTAAATACATTGACAAGATAGATGATGACATGATTTGCAAGTGGGTTGAAGAGCCTGGATATATGCCATATGTTGATTACACTTCTATGGTAGATGACTTTGTAGATGATGTATATAAATTTTTAAAAGAGAGTAAAGAAGTAAGCTCAAAAAACTATCGCGATATTATTAATGCAAATGGCATTGACCTAAACACTAAATCAGTTTTTGAAGTAGATCCTAATACCTTGGACGGCTCTTGTGTATTTTCAATTTTACTTGCTGCCGTTAGGGCAGAAAGGTTTAGTGACGGCGTGCTTGAAAATTTATTTAAGAACGGTCATATAAAAAAGTGGCTTCAAAGGCTTAAGGCAATTGATGAAGAAAAAACAATTTAAATAAATAAATTTTTTATCTGCTTCTAATGGGGCAGATTTTTCATGTAAAAATTTTCTATATGTGATATAATTAATGTATATAACAATTTTAAGGAGAGTATTATGGCAGAGATTAGAGAGAATAACGAGACAGCTCAAAGAGCTGAGCTATACAGGAAGATCTGGTCCATCGCAGACGATGTGCGCGGTGCTGTCGATGGCTGGGACTTTAAACAATACATACTAGGCATACTTTTTTACCGCTTTATATCAGAGAATATCACAGAATTTTTTAACGTGGCAGAGCACGAAGCAGGCGACCCAGACTTTGACTACGCTCAGATAAGTGACGAAGAGGCAGAAAAGTATTTTAGACCAAATACAGTTGAAGACAAAGGCTTTTTTATATTGCCAAGCCAATTATTTGAAAATGTCGTTAAAGATGCGGCTACTAATGAAGACCTTAACACAGACCTTGCTAATATTTTTAAAGCCATAGAAGCAAGCGCTATAGGTTTTAGGTCAGAAGATGACATAAAAGGACTTTTTGAAGATGTTGACACTACAAGCAATAAACTTGGTGCGACAGTTGCCGAAAAGAATAAAAGGCTTAGAGATATTTTAAATGGTATAGCCAGCATAAACTTTGGTCGCTTCGAAGAGAGTGATATAGACGCCTTTGGTGATGCCTACCTTTATTTAATCTCGAACTACGCAAGTAACGCAGGAAAGTCAGGCGGAGAATTTTTCACACCACAAACAGTTTCAAAATTACTCGCAAGACTTGTTATGCAAGGCAAGACAGCCATTAATAAGGTGTATGATCCTACGTGCGGCAGTGGGAGTCTACTTTTGCAGATGAAAAAGCAGTTTGATGCACATATCATAGACGAAGGCTTCTTTGGTCAAGAGATAAACATGACGAACTTTAACCTTTGCCGTATGAATATGTTTTTGCACAATGTTAATTACAATAACTTTTCTATCAAAAGAGGCGATACCTTATTAAATCCGCTTCATAACGATGAAAAGCCATTCGATGCCATAGTCTCAAACCCTCCATACTCAATCAAGTGGGTTGGTGACAAGGATCCGACACTGATTAATGACGTGCGTTTTGCACCAGCAGGCAAGCTCGCTCCTAAATCATATGCCGACTATGCCTTCATCATGCACTCACTCAGCTACCTTTCAAGCAAGGGCAGAGCAGCCATAGTTTGCTTCCCAGGCATTTTTTATCGTAAAGGCGCTGAAAAAACAATCCGTAAGTATTTAGTTGACAATAACTTCATCGACTGCGTTATTCAGTTGCCAGAAAACTTATTCTTCGGCACATCCATCGCCACTTGCGTTTTAGTTATGGCGAAGAATAAGACAGAGAACAAAATTTTATTCATAGATGCTTCAAAAGAATTTAAAAAAGAAACAAATAACAATATATTAGAAGATAAAAACATTGACAATATTTTAAACGAGTTTATCGATAGAAAAGAAGTAGAATACTTCTCGAGATACGTCGATGTTAAGGAAGTGGAAGAGAACGACTATAACCTGTCAGTGTCAACATACGTTGAAAAAGAAGACACTAGAGAGAAAATTGATATAAAAGTACTTAATAAAGAGATAGAAGAGACCGTTAAAAAGATAGATGAGCTAAGAGCTTCGATAGATGCGATAGTTAAGGAGCTTGAAGATGAGTAAAATAGATGAAATGCTAAAAAATGAAAAACTTGAATGGAAAAAGCTTGGGGAAGTTGCTGAAATAAGTACTGGCAAATCGAACACTAATGAAAAAGTTGATGATGGAAAGTATCCTTTTTATGTAAGATCGAAATATATTAAGAGGAGTGATAAATTCGAGTTTGATGAAACAGCAATAATAATACCAGGAGAAGGTGGAATTGGTGATATTTTTCATTATGCTCAAGGTAAGTATGCACTTCATCAAAGAGCGTATAGAATACATTTAATAAAAGAAGAATTAAATTCAAAATTTATTTATTACTATATAGTTGAAAATTTTAAGAATTTTATACAAAGACATGCTGTTTCAGCAACTGTTAGTTCAATTAGAAAACCAATGATAGAGAATTTTTTAGTACCAATACCTTCATTAAAAGCTCAAGAAAAAATTGTAAATTATCTTGATGAATTTACTAATTATACTGAAAATATTAAACAAGAATTACAAAAAGAATTTGATTTAAGAAATAAACAATATGAGTTTTATAGAGATAAATTATTAAGTGAAGAGTATTTAAATAAACTTATTAATAAATATGATTTATATAAATATAAATTAAAAGAAAAAACTTTAGGCGAAGTAATTAAATTAAAAAATGGCAGAGACTGGAAAACTTTAAATGAAGGAAGTATACCTGTTTATGGCAGCGGTGGTCCAATGAATGCTGGTGTTAATAAATTTTCTTATGATAAGGAAACGGTTTTAATACCTAGAAAAGGATCAATTGAGAATGTTTTTTACTTAAACGAACCTTTTTGGAATGTAGATACAATTTATTATACAGAGGTTGATACAAATTTATTAAATGTAAAGTATTTTTATTATTTTATGAAAAACATAGATTTATTATCATTAAGCATCAATCCAACAAGACCAAGTTTAACTCAAGAAATAATCAATAATATAAAAATGACACTTCCGCCAATTGAAATACAAGAAAAAATTGTTGAAATCCTTGATAAATTTCAAGCTCTTACACAAGATGTAAGTGGACTTCTTCCTGATGAGATTGAAAAAAGAGAAAAGCAATATGAATATTACCGCGAAAAACTCTTAGCATTTGACACTGAGTGTACTAGGGGGGGGTACCAACTATTAAGTAATGACTATATCGGTCTATTGACCCAAGCAGGAAATTTAGTCGGAGTAAAAGTTTTTGAACTATTAAAGAAAAAATTAGAAGATGTTTGTGAAATTCTTGATAGCAAAAGAAAACCTATAAAGAAATCTAAAAGAATTATAGGCATATATCCATATTATGGTGCAAATGGTATTCAAGATTATGTAAATGATTTTATTTTTGACGGCTCTTTCGTATTAATGGGTGAAGATGGATCTGTTATTGATAAGAACAACAATCCTATTCTTCATTGGGTTAACAATAAAAAGATATGGGTCAATAATCATGCCCATATATTAAAAAATAATGATGATCATATTAATTTAAAATATATTTACTATAGTTTATCTGTTTGTGATGTGTCATCAATTGTTAAAGGCACACCGCCAAAGATAAACCAAGCTAATTTAAGAAATATTAAAATTTTAATCCCACCATTATCAATTCAAGAATATATTGTATCTATTCTTGATAAGTTTGAGGTACTAAGTCAATCAACTACTGAGGGCTTAAGACGCGAGATTGAATTACGCGAAAAACAATATGAGTATTACAGGGAAAAACTATTGACATTTGAAAAATAAATGAGGTGATTTTATGAGCGAAGAATTAAAAAACTATGGGTCGTCAGCCATTGCCGAGATGACTGGCGGCATCATACTAGCTAAGTATGAAAAAGAAAGTTCGGCTCATGACAAGGCATACCAAAGCGAGGCAGATCTTGAGAGGGAGCTGATTGAAAATTTAATTTCTCAAGGCTATGAAAGATTCAAGGCAAGCTCTAATGAAGATCTTTACAGGAATTTAAGAGACAAGATTGAAAAATTAAATAAGGTTTCATTTACTGATGAGGAGTGGAGACGCTTTCTTATTGAGTATCTTGATGCACCTAATGATGGTATTGTCGAAAAAACTAGAAAAATTCAAGAGAACTACATCTACGACTTTAAATTTGATAACGGCGATTTAAAAAATATTAAAATCATTGATAAGAAAAATATTCATAATAATTATATGCAAGTGATGAATCAATATAGTGTTGATGGTAGGCATAAGAACAGGTATGACGTTACTTTACTTGTCAATGGTTTACCTCTAGTTCATATCGAGCTTAAAAAGCGTGGCGTAAGCATGCATGAAGCTTTTGATCAAATTCATAAATATTCTAAAGAGAGCTTCAACATTAACAATTCTTTATATAAGTTTGTACAAATTTTTGTTATATCGAACGGTACATTAACAAGGTATTTTGCGAACACTCTTGAGAGAAACAAAAATAATTACGAGTTTACTTGCGAGTGGGCTGACGCCAAGAACAAGGCCATCCACGACCTAGTTGACTTCACTAAGACTTTCTTCGAGAAGAGAGTTATCTTAGAGGTTTTAACTAAGTACTGTGTATTTAACTCGCAAAACACTCTTATGATTATGAGGCCATATCAAATCGCGGCAACTGAGAGGATTCTTTGGAAGATTAAGTCATCTCATGAAAGTAAAAGCTATGGTTCAGCTGCGGCTGGTGGCTTTATCTGGCACACGACTGGTTCTGGTAAAACGCTAACTTCATTTAAAACGGCTAGACTTGCGACTGACTTGGACTTCATCGACAAGGTTTTCTTTGTCGTTGACAGAAAAGATTTGGACTACCAAACTATGAATGAATATAAAAAATTTCAAGAGGACTCTGTCAATGGCAGCAAAGATACTAAAGAGCTAAAGAAGTCCATCGAGAAGGATGATAACAGGATAGTAGTTACTACCATTCAAAAGCTTAATGAATTTGTTAAAAAATATCCTGAACATGAGATTTATGACAAAGAGTGTGTACTTATATATGATGAGTGCCACCGCTCACAATTTGGCGATGCACAAAAAAATATTCGTAGAAGTTTTAAAAAGTACTACCAATTTGGCTTTACTGGCACACCGATATTTGCTGAAAATTCATTAAGTGGTGAGACAACATCGTCGATATTTGGTGCTCAGCTGCACTCGTACGTAATTACTGACGCGATTCGCGATGGAAAAGTTTTAAAATTTAAGGTTGACTACAACAATATTAAGAGCAAGTTCAAAGAGGCCGAAAAAGAAAGTGATGAGAAGGAGCTTAAAAAATACGAGAGCAAGATGCTTCTTCATCCTGAGAGAATATCAGAAATCACTAAATATATTTTGAATATATATGACACTAAAACTCATAGAAACGTTTGTTACGAAAGAAAAGAGAAAAGGCTCAATGGTTTTAATGCGATGTTTGCGGTACAAAGCGTTGAAGCAGCGAAATTATATTACGAAGAGTTTGAAAAGCAGCAAATGGATTTGCCTGAGGATAAAAAATTAAAGGTCGCTAGTATATTTAGCTTTCAAGCTAATGAAGAACAAACATCCATCGGGGAAATAGCTGATGAAAATTTCAATCCAAGTGCGATGAACTCGAGTGCAAAAGAGTTTTTGGACAGGATTATTGGCGACTATAACAAAAGCTTCGGAACTAATTACTCAACTGAAGCGGGCGAGTTCCAAAACTATTATAAAGATTTATCAAGAAGGGTTAAGGAGAAAGAGGTCGATTTGCTTATCGTTGTCGGCATGTTCTTAACAGGTTTTGACGCACCTACACTTAATACACTTTTTGTTGATAAAAATCTTAGGTATCACGGACTTATTCAAGCATTCTCAAGGACTAACCGTATATTAAATAAAGTAAAAGCCTTTGGCAACATCGTTTGCTTTAGGGATTTAGAAAAAGCGACTGAGGACGCCATCAAAACTTTTGGCGATGAGAACAGCGTAAACATTATCTTAGAAAATAGTTTTGAGGACTATATGAATGGATTTAAAGATAAAGATAGTGGTAAGGTGATTAAAGGCTACATCGAAATATCTAATGAGCTTGTTCAAAAATTCCCTGAACCAACTGAGATAGAGCTTGACGCAGATAAAAAAGAATTTGTTCAATTGTTTGGAGAGCTGCTTAAGTCTGAGAATATCTTGAGAAACTTCGATGAGTTTCAAAATGTTGACAAGATTATTTCCGAAAGACTTATGCAGGACATGAAGAGCGTATATGTTGATATTAGAGAGAATATTACTAAGAGAAGAAGTTATGATGATGCACAAAAAACCGATATTGATTTCTCTGACGTTGAGTTCCAAATCGACTTACTAAAGACTGATGAGATCAATCTTGATTACATTCTTAAGCTTATACTTGAAAAGTACAAAGAGCACGATGATATAGAAGTCCTTAAAGCCGAGGTTAAAAGAGCTATTAGGTCAAGTCTTGGAACTAGAGCTAAGGAAGAACTTATCATGAGCTATATCAATTCTACGAGACTTTCCGAGCTAAAGACTAATGACGATATAGTCGAAAGCTTCTATGAATTTGCTAGAAAAGAAAAGGCAACGAACGTTGATGAACTAATTAGTGAAGAGAAACTAAATAATGATGCAAAACGTTTTATAGAAAAGTCCATCGCAAAGGGATATGTTGATTACGCTGGCGATGAGCTTGACAGCATACTTCCTCCAACATCGAGACGAGGCGGACTAAGAGAGAAGAAAAAGGGCGAAGTACTTGCTAAGATTGATGCTATAGTTAATATATTCGTTGGAATTTAATATAAAAAAGATTCGTGGGCAAGTCTCACGAATTTTTTATGCCATTTATGATATAATTAATAAAAGGGGGTCATAGTATGAAGATCAATCTCATGTCTTTAGCGTTTAAAACTAAGGACCTTGAAGGCAACAAAAACATTATTATAAAATCTATGCGCGAATACGCTCGCAAAGCGGACCTACTTGTCTTTGGTGAGTCGTTCCTACATGGTTTTGAGGCTCTGTCTTGGGATTATGAAAAGGACAAGGCCATTGCCATAGGTCTAGACGATGATATTATTAAGGAAATAAAACTTGCTGCGAGGGAAAATTCTATTGCGGTGAGCTTTGGCATGATTGAAAAAGCTGATGAAGCTCTTTATTCTTCGCAGATCACCATTGACAAGGCTGGCGAAGTAATTGATGTCTTTAGACGCGTGTCGGATGGCTGGAAGGAGCCAATAGCGGACGCTCATTACAAAGAAGGCGATGGCTTTCACACATTTACTCTTGAAGGAAAGAAAATTCTTGTCGGTATATGCGGTGACTTTTGGCACGAAGAGCTCATAGAAGAGGCGGGAGCTATTGAGAAGGATCTAGTGCTTTGGCCGGTTTATACGGACTTCGAGCCGCGCGTTTGGAACGAAGAAGAAAAGTTTGAGTACGCAAAACAAGCGGCTAAACTAAAGGCACCTGTCTTGTATGTGAACTCGGTTTGCTACGATTTTGACGAGCCATATATATCTAAGGGCGGCGCATGTCATTTTGGTGACGGTGAAATTATTAAAGAAGTTCCATCGGGCGCTGAGGCTGTTCTTCAAATTGATATAGCTTAAGGAGGATATATGAGAAGAAAAGATAGAGAAGTAAGTGATATAAATGAAATACTTAGGATAATGAAGGACTGCGACGATGTAGTGCTTGCCTTTAACGATGAGCCATCGCCATACATCTTGGCTGTGAACTTTGGCGTGAGTGAAAATGACGGCGAGATCACTTTATACATTCACGGCGCGACTGAAGGAAAGAAGTATGATTATCTTAAGGACGGGGCGGCTGTGAGCTTCCAAATGAGCACGAATCACAAGCTTATCATGGATAAGGAGCGCGGCTACTGCACTATGAATTACGAATCCATCATAGGCAGGGGTGAGGTATATGAGCTTCATGATTATGATGATAAAGAGGCGGCACTTGAAGTTTTAGTGCAAAAGTATCATATACCGAGCGAAAAATTTGTTTATGCAAGGGCCGCTATACCTAGGACACGCGTTTTTAAAATTTGCGTGAAAGACTTAACTTGCAAGGCGAAGGCGTAAAATGATGACTTATGAAGACGTAGTTCGTGAGTTAAATGCAAATGCAGATGCAAAGTACAGGGACTTTATAGCAAAACTCGTTCCGACTATCGAGAAAGATACTATCATCGGCGTGCGTATGGGCGACTTAAGGCGCTTAGCTCGTAAAATAAGGAAAGAAGAAAATCTTGATATATTTAATGAAGCGAAATTTTATTATAGAGAAGAAAAACTTTTATATGCTTTATGTCTCTTTAAGATGAGTGAGAGCTTTGACAAAGCAATGGAAGCGCTCGATGAGTTTTTGCCATACATCGATAGCTGGGAAGTGACGGACTTAATTGCAGGTGAAATAATTATTGATGAATCACATCACGAAGAGGCCTTTCAAAAGGCGCTAAGCTATATGCATAGCTCTGATGAATACACTATTCGCCTTGGTCTAGTCATAATGAATAAAAAATTTAATGACAAGGCTCATATAGAAAAAATTCTTGCTGCGCTTAAGAGCATAAGCCTAGACGCTTACTATGTCAATATGGCAGCGGCGTGGCTACTTTGTGAGCTATACTTTACCAACAAAGCTAAAGTAGATGAGTTTTTATTAAGCGAGGCCATTAGCACAGAGATAAAAAAGATGACTCGGCAAAAGATACGCGAGTCACTCAAAAAATAATATATAGAAGAAGCCAGAGAATTTTCTCTGGCTTTTATCTTATTTCTTCACTTGTGCTATAATCTTAACGACATCGTCAAGGCTTGCTCCCTTATTAAAAGTGAATTTACCTGATTTAAGTTTTGTGTCAAGCTTTAGCTCAACGCACTTGTTAACGAAGTCTGTTGCGCTTGATACAACGCCTTGTTGCTCAAGTATCTTACCTATCTCGCCTGGTAATGACTTAGCAGGTATATTAACTTCAATCGTTCCACCTGTTTCAGCTGGCTTTTCTTCTGCCGGTTTTTCTTCAGCTGGCTTTTCTTCGTTTGCATCTCCTGCAGTCTCTGTAGGCGTTTCTTCATTCGCATTGGCATCTCCTGCTGTCTCTACAGGCGCTTCTTCATCTGATGTTTCAGAATTTCCTGCAGTTTCTGGAAGCTTTTCGCCATTGTCTTCGTTGCTCGCTTCGTTGTTTTGATCACCGTCTATATTTTCAACGACCTTTTTGTCGTCATTGTTATTCTCAATGTTCTTTGTTAGAGTAGAGTTAGCACCGTTGTTCACGAACAAGATGTCAAGTCTCCAGCTGATAATACATACAACAGCTATGATTACTATGAGCATAATTATGTAATCAATCGAGTTATACAAAAAGTCTTTAAATTTTTCCCAAAAATTCATTATTACACCTCTTATTTTGAAACTTTCTTTTTTTTATACTTTGTATTATAATTATATCATATATTATAGCAAAATAAAAGGTGAAAATGATGAAAGAGATAAAAATTAATGAAAATGATAATGATCAAAGACTAGATCGCTTCCTTGTGAAATTTTTCCCGAACGCGACGAAGTCCTTCCTCATGAAGATGCTTAGGAAGAAAAATATAGTTTTGAACGGCAAAAAGGCGAGTGGTGATGAGAGGGTCATGACAGGTGACGTGATAAAAGTATTTTTCTCGGACGAGACTTTCGAGAAATTTAACGAAGCGCCAAAGAAGTTTAACCCAAACATTATTGACTTGAATATAGTTTATGAGGATGAGAACATCGCCATCATCGATAAAGATGAGGGTGTATTAAGTCACGCGACTAAGGATGGCTTTGAGAAGAATGTTGTAGATAGCTTTATAAAGTATCTCATCGACAAAAAAGAATTCTCTCCTCGTAATGAAAATACTTTTAGACCCGCCCTTGCTAATAGGCTTGACAGGAACACCAAGGGTCTTTTGATTGGCTGCAAAAACTACGAAGCACTTAAAGAGATGACTAAGCTTATCAAAGATAGAAAGATTAATAAGTATTACAAAACCATAGTCAAAGGTAATTTTGATGTAGACGAAACATTTGAAGTGGGCTACGAAAAGAACGAGAAGAAGAATATGATGAAGCTCTCTGATGATGGCGCTGAGATGATCACGCACTTTAAGACCATGGAGATGAAAAATAATTTTACTGAGCTTGAGGTGCTTTTATTAACTGGCAAGACTCATCAAATACGTTTCCATCTAAAAACGCTTAAGCACCCGATTGTAGGTGACAGGAAGTATGGTGATGCGGCGCTTAATGCAAGGCTCGCGCATATAATTAACAATCAGCTTTTGTACTCATACAAAATCGCTTTTCCAGAGCTAGATGGTTTCTTTAGCTATTTATCGAATAAAGAATTTTATGCTAATAGCTGGGCTACTTATGATAAGGTGAAGGAGGTCTTGTTCAAATGATAAGTGTTTATGAAACGAAGAAAGACGCAAAAAATTTATTTAGCGCGATAGCAATGGATGAGGGCGGCAAAACCATAATCATAACTAAAAATACTGAGTACAAAGACTTTATAGTACAAGAGGGACTAAAAAGGCTTGGCGCGCTTGTAAACACAAGTGTTTTGAGTATAGATGACTTTTATTTAAGAGAAGCAAAGGGCAATTACAAATTTCTATCTGAGCTTAGTATGCGCCTTATCATTAAGCAAGTGATTGAGATGAACAAGGGCGAGATGCCATTTCTAAACTATCCATCGTATATGGATTTAATCTTTGAAGCGATTAAGGACGCGAGCGCTAATGAGATCGATTTACTCAAGAGTGGCGGCGAGTACAAGAAGATTTACGCTGACTACGAAGCGCTTCTTAAGAAGGGCGGCTACCTTGGCATGAATGAGAGCAATGTGCTTGATGACTTAAAGATAAAAGAAGCGGATTCCATATACTTTATTGGCTTTAACGAGATGAGTAAAAAGCTAGTCCATTTACTTGAGATGGCGAAGAGCTTTGAAAAAGATGTAAAAATTTTCATCGAAGAGGATTTTGCTTCGGATGAGCTAGTCACTTACTTAAAAGAAAATGCAAATGAAGTTCATCTTGATGATGAAGGCGACAGTCATTTTGAAAAAATTTCGAAAAATTTATTTAATGAAGAGATTACCCACACAGCTGGAATAAATTTTGTGCGTGCGGACTCAATCGAGGCCGAGCTTGACTATGCCTTAACTGATATTAAGGAAAAGGTATTGAAGGACGGCTACGCTTATGCTGATGCTCTTATCTACATAATGGACAAATCAGAGGAGAGGGCCTTAACTGATATGCTTCGCGCCTACGATATACCTGTGAACAAGAACAGCGTTTTTCACTTAAGGGACCTAGTTTGGCAAGATAAATTATTTGCCGATGTTGCTGCGAGCGAAAGCCCTATGACGAGCGGAAGCCTTATGCCGGGCGAATGCCATATGCCGGGCGAATGCCATATGCCGGGCGAATGCCATATGCCGGGCGAATACCATATGCCGAGCACTAGTGATATGCCGAGCGAATGCCATATGACGGGCGAATCGATTTTTGAACTAATTAATACTTATACGAGTGATGAAATGCTCTTAGATAAGTTAAAAAAAATAATCGCCGCAATCGAAGATATCTATGGCAAGGCCATTAGCAAAGAGAAGTGGATCGAGCTATTGAAATTAGCCTTTAAATATGAAGTTTACAGAGAAAAGGATAGACTTCCTTTAGGTGTATCCATATACTCAGCTGACTTTGATACGCTAAGGCGCTACAAACTAATCTACATAATCGGCATGAACATGGATAGCTTTCCTAAGAGCATGAGTGAAAACTTTTTGCTTGACAATATTTACGCAGAGACTGGTTTTGACAAGAGAGAAAAAATGTCGAGGCTATCGAAGAACTTGATGAAAAAACTTTTTAAGGCTGCTGATGAAAAAATCACTATGACTTACTCGGCAAGAACAAGTTCGGACGCGGATCAAGGCGCCTCATCCTTCTTTAATGAGTTTCATATTGACGAGTGGATAAGTGTGAAGAGCCTTGGAGCTATCGAGAAGAGCGCCTCACTTGCTACGAGCGATGAGCAAAAGAAATTCATTAGCGCTTACAAAAATATTGGCCCAGCGAAGTTCATTAACTACGACGAAATCAATAAGCTAAGGGCAGAGGGCGTCATCTCGAAGTATAACGGTAAGCTTGAGAGCTACTCAGCTATGAGCGTGGTGGATGATTTTGTGAAAAATAAATTAACTGTATCATTTTTAGAGGCTTTCAAGACCTGTCCATATGCGGCGCTACTTGGCTATATCTATGGTATAGAGCCTACTGAAGTCGATATGAAGGCGAGAAACATCGGGACTTACATGCATAAGGTTTTGGAGCTTTACTACAGAAACTTTATCGGGAAAAAGGTCATCTATGACGAGGCTCTTTTAGTGAGGACCATGGACATGATTAAGAAAACTAATGAATACGCCGATGTTTATGGCTTTGAACTTGAAAATATCGAGAGCTATATCAAGGACTTTATCGTCTTTGACGAAGAGCGAATGAATAATTCAAATTACATCGTAAAAGAAGTAGAAAATATGATCACTATAGACGTAGATGGTCATAAGATTAAGGGCAAGATTGATAGGGTCGACGAAGACACTTTGTCTGGCAAGCTCCTTGTTCTTGACTACAAAAAGAGCAATTATATCAATAAAGATAGTCTTCAGTTATCGGCCTATGCCCTCTACTATAAAGCTAGTGGCGAAGACATTGACGGGGCCTTCATTACTATGACTAAGCTTAATGGC
>ERZ1673742.2162-NODE-2162-length-15446-cov-34.447924_pt1 | contig 15446 bp, 8 predicted proteins | sample MGYA00580208_ERZ1673742 | MGnify/ENA primary metagenome ERZ1673742 (study PRJEB41218, sample SAMN15661774) | gut metagenome | host: Homo sapiens | place: Canada: London | collected 2015-08-20/2019-03-30 | study: EMG produced TPA metagenomics assembly of...
GCCGCAGCCGCCGGAGCGGTGCTTAAGCCGTCAGGCGGGAATTGTGCGGTATTGCTTTAGGTTTGCGGCAAGGAACCACCCCTCAGGCCGCTTCGCGTCCAGCTCCCCTCCAGGGGAGCCACCACAAGCATAAGGTAAGATACTGGCTCCCCTTAGAGGGGAGCTCCGGCGAAAGCCGGTGAGGGGTGGTTCCTCGCGCAGAGCCTGATAAATGAGATTTGTGACTGGGCTCATCCGGCGGCCAATGGGCTGGCCGCCCTACCGTACAGTTACCAACAAAAGGCCTGTAATTTATACGCTCCTCCGGGGCGTCGGGGACGCCGCCCCCTACGGCATAGCAAGGTATATTGCAATTTTTAAATTGTGTATTGTTCCCAGTATTTCGGCAGGGTGGGGTCCCCCGCCCTACTGGCCTGGCAAATATTTCACCGAACCTATGCCCACAAATACAAAAATGCCGCAGCAGACTGTTACATCTGCTGCGGCATTTCTATTTAGGGGTTAATGGGCTGGGTTACAGCTCATTGTTCCGGCTGTGGGATTACTGCCGAATGCCGGTGTTCTTATCGAAATGATAAGTGCGGCCATCGATGACTGCATCGCCCTTAGCCATGGTGCCATAGATCGGGTCGAAATAGTAACGCTTGTCAGCGCTCCAGCCCTTGATCATGTGGCCCTGTGCATCGTAACGGACCCACTTGCCGGTACCATCGGCGCGGTCAGCCCACTGGCCAGCTTCGGATTCCTGATAGACATCCTTGCTGGTGGCTTTCTTGCCCTGGTCAACGGCATCCAGCCAGTACCAAGCGTCGGAAGCCGGGTCATAGATTTCCTTGCCGCGGCCTTCCAGACCCTGGCGAACGCCCTTTTCGTACCAGAAGTCAGCGCCTTTGATGGTCAGCCACTGGCCGTCCAGAGCGATACCGGTGTACTCGTCAAATGCGCAAGGTACACCGTCAATATCGCCTGCGCCCTTAGCCATAGCGCCGGTGATCAGGTCAAAGTAGTAGGTGCCCTTATCGGTCGTCTGCCAGCCCTTGACCATGTGGCCGTTCTCATCGTAACGGACCCACTTGCCGGTGCCATCGGGCTTATCAGCCCACTGGCCGGCGGCGGATTCCTGATAAACGTCCTTGCTGACGGTCATTGCGCCGCCCTGGACAGCATCCAGCCAGTACCAAGCGTCGGAATTGGGATCATAGATCTCTTTGCCGCGGCCGGTGGTACCCTGCTTCACGCCGTTTTCGTACCAGTACTTCTTGCCGTTTTCTTCAACCCAGCCGTTCTTCTCGCCGTACTTGGCGGTGTAGTCCTTGCCGTTGAAGGTGACAGCAGCGGTGGTAACGCCGCTGGTCTGCTTTACAGTTGCATCCACGAACTGTGCGCTTGCGCAGTTCTTATCGGTGCAGGTAAAGACAGCCATTGCGGTAATGGTGGTCTTTTCAGCGGCACCATGAACGGTGCGCTCCTCGGCTTCAATAGCCTGAGGTTCTTCGCTGGGGTTGGTGGGTTCAGTGGTTTCAATCTTCTTGAATTCTGCAATGATTTCAAAGTTACAATCGCTCATGCCAACTGTATACGTACCACCATCTTTGACTTTATCCGTGATACTGGTCTGACCATGGCGAGCCAGCTCCAGTTCATAGCCCGTATTCGGCGTAACCGTTACAGCCATTTCTGCATCCTTCGGTGCACGTTTCAATTCAGATTTGCCATTAACTGTAACAGTAATCGTGCCACCTTCAGCCGGGTCTGCCGTAGTTACAATGCTGTACTCAACAGTCGTAAACTGTACGCTGACATTTACATCGCCGTCCGGCATTTTGAAAGTATAGGTATTTTCATCTACCTTTGTGGTGGAGACATCAACTTTGCCAGATGTAACCGTTACACCTGCCAGCTGAGTCAGCAAAGTATCCGTATCTATCGGGTTGATCTTCAGTGTAACAGTATCATTAGACTTCAGACCCTCAAGCTTTTCAGTTTCCTGTCCATTGACCGTAACTTTGCCGTCGCCGCCCTTGGTAACAGTTACTGTGTAAGTCTCGGTCGCAATTTCCTCAAACTCAGCGCTAACGGTAACATCAGCGGCGGGCATCTCGAAGGTGTAGGTGTTTTCCTTACCGTCTACTGCCTTAAAGTCGTTAATTTCTTTCTTCGTTCCGCCATCCGTATAAGTAGCTTTCAGGCTGCCGTCCGTGTACTTAAAGTTGGTATTCGGGGTAACGGTAACAGTAACAACATCCTTCGCAACTGCGGTTTTCGGCTCTACGCCCACAGTGCCGTTTTCAACAGTACCCGCCACAGTAACGTTATACTTCTTAACCTCTTCAAACGCTGCGCTGACAGTTGCATCGCCAGCGGGCATTGCAAAGGTGTAAGTGTTGGCCTTTTCTGTGTCAGGAGTTGCTTTCAGGGTCTGATTGTCGCCGTAAGTAACCACCACACCGTCAGCCGTCAGGGTATAGCCATCCTTCGGGGTAGCCACAACGGTAACGCTGGTGCCCTCAGCAACCTTATCCAGGTCAGCTTCGGGGCTGGTGATCTTCAACGTATCCTTGTTAGCATCGGCCACCTTGACCGCATAGGTCTTAGCGGCTTTGGTAACACTGATGGTCACATCGCCGTCCGGCATGGTGAAGGTGTAAACCGTCTTCGCCTTTTCGGTGGTAGCCTGGGCTGCGGCTTCGTCCTGCGCTGCTTCCTGAACTTCAGTCAGAGCAACATCGGTATTGCCGTTCTTTGCGGTAACGGTAACGATATCGGTGCCTTCCTTTTCTACGGTCAGGGTAACGGTATCGTCCTTGATGTAGGTGTTGCTGGTGGTGCCCAGGGTCAGGGTAACGCCTGCAACTGCATCGGGCAGGGTAACGGTGTGGGGGGTGCTTTCGGTTGCGGTATGGCAATCAGAGCACAGGTACACATTGTTGCCAACGGACTTGGTTTCCAGCTCGTCCAGAGCCCAGGTATGGCCCTTGGGCAGTGCGCCGTCAGCGTACTTCTTTTCACCCTTGGTCAGGCCGTACTTGTTGGTGCGGGCCTGGGTGTAAGCGGGGGTATCGCACCATGCTTCAACGGTAACATCGGTGGTTGCGCCGCTGCTCAGGTCGCTGACCATGTCGGACATCGGCATGGTTTCAACCAGGTTAGCGCACCACATGAACTCTTCGTTCTTGTTCTTCTCGTCAGAGCTGCCCATGTTCTGGTTGTAACTCGGGTTGTAGTTCCAGGACTCGTTCTTGTAGCTCTTACGGTTTGCATAAGAAGTGCCGGCGGCATCGGTCTTGACTTCTGCCTTGCCGTCCACCAGTTCCTTATAGGTGTTGGACAGGTTGGTGCCGACAGAAACGACCAGCTGATCCTTGGTGGTGTTGATGCCGGTGATCACAGTCTGGCCCTGCTGGGTGGTGGTAGCAAAGCTGTAGCTGTCACGCAGGGTCAGGCCCGCCAGAGGATGGTTCATGAAGGTGCCCAGATACTGCACACTGCTGGTATCCTGGGCGCTATCCATGATAACCATGCTCATGCCGGGAAAGTGGGTATCGGGAACCATGTTGCCGTCCTTATCCTTGGTCAGCTTAATGCCGCCATAGACGGTGTTGTATTCCTTCACTTCTTCCACTTTGCCGGAGGTCGGGTCCATACGGTAGATGGCGTTGTTGACGTTGAAGTACAGCTTGCCATCATACAGTGCGGTAGAGTGTACCAATGCGGGGTAGATCCGCTTTGCAGCAGCGTCTGCCAGGCACTCGGTGTTCAGGTTAGAATCCGCTGCACTGCTATCGATCTTATAGATGGTGCCAGCTTTGGCCAGAACCTCGGCATTGCTGTCGTCATCATTGAAGTTGCTGCTGGTTTTCTTCAGATCGTTGTAGTACATCAGGATGATATCAAACGGGTCATCCGTCTTGGTAAAGCTGCTCATGCTGAAGCCGCCGGAGCTGCTGGAATCCTCTTTGCGGATATAGTAGTTCGCATTACGCGGACGTGCTTCCAGAGTATCGGGGCCCTGGTTCTGCATCTTCTTCATGAACTGCTGCATCTGGGAGTTGTTACCAGAGCTGCCGGAACCAGAGTTGCCGTTGTTGCCGTTCTCGGACTGCTGGCGGCGCATGTTGTTGTACAGGTTCTGGTTGGTCGTGGTATCAACGTAATAGAAGTAATTATTGTCGAAGTAGATGGGGCTGCAGATAGAGGTGAACCAGGTATCCTCGTAGCAGGTATCGGTGTAACGGGTCTCGTTCTTGTTATCCGCCTTGGTGTAAGAGTAATGCGGCTTGCCGTTGTTCATCACATAGCTGCCATCATCATTCTTATCGGGTTCCTTGTTTTTGGTGTAGGTGTAGCCATCGTACAGCGAGTCAATGTAATCATAGTACTTGCTGTAACGGCCTTCCAGACCGGAGGGAGAAACCAGGAAGTTGACATGGCGCAGGTCGCCTGCGTTCTCAACGCGGGTCTGGGCCATGCACTCGGTGTTCACGTCGTCATAGCAGACGTCAACATAGTACCAGTTCTTGTTGGCTTCGCCGGTGGTCATCGTAGCAGACTTGCTGTCGCCCTGCAGCTTGTTGACCTTGACTGCGTTGAAGTAGTGGACGTTGTTGAACATGCCGCCGCCGAACGCATTACCGGCAACACTGGTATCAGAAGTATCGCAGTAATACAGGATCTGGGCAAAGTCAACAACAGCGTTATCGCCTACTTCATCGGGGGTCTTCCAGCTGCCGTCATCATTTTTATAGATGCTCTTGTTGTCAGGCAAATTCTGGACCATGTAGTTAAATGCAGCTGCATAGCCCAGGCAGATGCAGCCATACTCAACGCCCTTAGCGCCGATCTCGCCGCCCAGCAGGGCACCGAAAGCAGTCGTCTGGATGGGGTCGTTGTTGCCGCCGCCGGTGATATCGCCCATGGAGCCCATATCGAATTCTGCAACCTGGGAGATCCAGTCGTGCAGGATCAGCAGCTTGGTGACATAGTCAGCGCTGTCACCCAGCTTGGCAACCTGTGCCAAGCCTGCATTACGGATGGCTTTCAGAGCTTCGCCATAGTTCATGACGTAAGACATGAACGCCTGCGGCAGCATGTTCAGCATGAATGCCATGGTGGTCGGCGGGACATCATCGTTCGGATCAATGCTGCACAATATCTTGATTGCGCCCATGGTGCCGGTGATGCTGCCATCCTCGCCCTGCTTCTGAACGCCCTTGGAGGTCCAGAACGGGGCAACCACGCCGAAGTACTCTGCTTCGTCCTGGTTGAACTGCGACAGCTGGAAGTAGTAGTAGTTCATCTGCGCAGTCGAGACATCGTAAGTATTGGTGACCTGGTTGCCCTGGTCGTCCACATACACGGCAGTCTTCTGGCTGTCGTACAGCAGCAGGCTGTTCTTGCCCTTGTTGTCGCCGCTCTGATAGGTGAAGTTCACCTTGCTTGCGTCAACCGGGTTGTTCTGCATATCGTACCAGTTGCCGTCCTTCATTGCGGACACCAGGGTAACGCCGGTGCCGCCGGAGGTGGTATCCAGGGTCGGGGTGCCGCCCACATTGATGTAGACGGAATTGTCATTCTGGTCTACCACAACGCTGACCGGCATGGTCATTACCGGCTGGGTTTTGATTTCTTCGCCGCAGACAGCGCACTTGAAGGTGACGCTGGTGCATTCCCAGTCAATGGTAACGGGAGCGCCGGCAGAAATTTTGCCGGTTTCGCTGTCATAGAACAGCTGGGCGTTGCTGTAGTCAGCGGCCAGCTCGCCCTCGATCTTCTTCATTTCCCAGTTGAAGGTAGCAACAAAGTTGCCATCTGCATCCTTGGGCACGGCATGGTTCTGGCAGGGCAGGGCGGCAATGTCGTCGGTGCGGGTGGTGGGTTCCTTGTATTCCTTCTTAACCGGGCTCTTGTCAGCGGGCACGCTGGCAGAGTAAACGGTCTTCCGGCAGCGCCGGGCTTTGCCTCGGTGGTATCCTTGGTTACGGTGCCTTCTACCTTCTGGTAGGCATCGCCCTCTTTACAGGTATACACAGCGGTGTAAGCCCAGCCGTCATCGGTCTTGGTCCAGTAACCATCGGGGGTTTCCTTCCAGGTATGGGTGTGGCCATCCTCCGGGTTGGTGTCATTCCAGTACCATTTCGGCTCGCCATAGGTATGGCCGTCCGTAGCGGCGCTGGCCGCAAAGGTATCGGAGTTTTCAGCAACGTAAGCCTGTGCGTAGCTGTCAGCCTGCTGCGCAATCACTTCATCATCGCTGTTGGTCATGGACTCCATCGCAGAGGTCATGCCGGAGCTGCCGGTAAAGGTAACGGCGGTCACAACGCCTGCGGCGTTCGTCTCATAGCCCAGGTCGGTAACGGCGCTGGACAGATGATACGTTTTGATGGTGGCAGCCATCACCGATGCCATCTCGTCCTTGTTCAGGCCATAGGCTTCGGTGTTGATCTTGCCGGCTGCGGCGTTGGCGTACATGGCATCGGCCAATGCATTTTCCAACGCTGCAAGGCTCATGCCCGCCTTGCTCTGTGCAGTCGCTTCCAGCTTGGCATCGTCCTGCTCCAGTTCATGCACTTCGCCCTGGGCAGCCAGCGTTTGGGCTGTCTGCTTGATCAGGTCTGCGGTGCTGGTGAACTTGGGCAGGGACTGCACAGCGCTGGCCGCGCTTGCTGCGCTAGCTGCAACAGACTGCGCTACCGAAGAATCAATCTTGGTAGTTTCGGCTGCTGCGGGAAGCGCCACGCTTTGGGCAACCATGGCTGCTGCCAACACGGATGCACCAAAACGCTGAAGGTTTTTCTTCATAGTTTTATCCTCCCTTAAGTGTTACTACTTTCCCCTTTTGTGTGAAAAGTGGTACGGCAGATGTGCGGCACTTTGCAGGTGTTGATTGCAAAACGCCTGGTTGTGCTCCCCTCGGTCTGGCGATCCCTTGCCGGGCTGCGGCCTGCTTTTGGGGCTTTTGGCCCCGGCACAGCGGCTGACAAAACGTTGTACCGGCTACATGCCTTGATCCCGCAAATGATAACCTTTCCGACACATCTAGGTATATACATTATATCACAGTTGCCAGAATTTGCATAGTTCATTAGCGCGGTTTCTATCTAAATTTTTGTCCTTGAATCAACTGAAACCTGTTTTTCGCACATTATTTGCGTTGCGGTGCGGTGACCCTTTGGCGGTACTTATTAACATTTTTGAATGGTTTATTCCTAATTTTATCAAATGATTGAACATTTACCCCGATAATGTTCTTTGCAATCTCTTAATCCAATCACCCGGTATTGTGATCGCGCATTTTTTGCCATTTCGGTTTGGCTTGTTGTTGAGAGATTTGGCAGAGATTGGAGGAAACTTGAAGGGAAAATTGTAGGTTGAGAATTGCCCATTATAAATTGTACTGTAGAGAGCCTTCCTGACCGTTCCGAAAACTTAGGGATAGATCAACCCTTGCCCCTTAACCGCGACCTAAAATACAACTTCCCAAGGTAGGGCGGTGTGAGTGCCCCCTTCTGCTCCACTTTTTCAAAGTTCCGAATGGTGTCCTCTCCCCTATCTACAATTCCTGATGTTTTCATGATGCCTTCCTTGGTCTTCCACACCCGGCCTTTGCCCCCTCCCCGCCCCATAAGTCGTACACAACAAAAAGGCCCCTGCCTTAACAGCAGGAGCCTTGAAAGCTATATCACAAGCCGAAAATTACTTCTCGATCTTGGAAACAACGCCGGAACCAACAGTGTGGCCGCCTTCGCGGATAGCGAAACGCATGCCTTCTTCCATGGCAACCGGGGTGATCAGCTCAACGTGCATATCAACGTTGTCGCCGGGCATGCACATCTCAGTGCCTTCGGGCAGGGTGATGATGCCGGTAACGTCGGTGGTACGGAAGTAGAACTGAGGACGATAGTTGTTGAAGAACGGGGTATGACGGCCGCCTTCTTCCTTCTTCAGGACGTAAACATGGCCATCGAAAGTGGTGTGGGGATGAACAGAACCGGGAACAGCCAGAACCTGGCCACGCTCGATCTGGTCACGGTCAATACCACGCAGCAGAGCGCCGATGTTGTCGCCAGCCTGAGCGAACTCGAGGCTCTTGCGGAACATTTCCAGACCAGTGATGGTGGTGGTCAGCTTCTCTTCCTTCAGACCAACGATTTCCATCTGATCGCCGACATGAGCAGTACCACGCTCAACACGACCGGTAGCAACGGTGCCACGGCCGGAGATGGTCATAACGTCCTCAACGGGCATCAGGAACGGCTTATCAGCAGCACGGTCCGGGGTCGGGATGTAGCTGTCAACAGCGTCCATCAGCTCCCAAATGCACTTGTATTCCGGAGCATCGGGATCCTTGGAAGTGCTCTCCAGAGCCTTCAGAGCGGAACCACGGATGATCGGGGTGTTGTCGCCGTCGAAATCCTGGCTGTCCAGCAGTTCGCGAACTTCCATTTCGACCAGGTCGAGCAGCTCTTCGTCGTCAACCATATCGCACTTGTTCAGGAACACAACGATCTTGGGCACGCCAACCTGACGAGCCAGCAGGATGTGCTCACGGGTCTGCGGCATCGGGCCATCGGTTGCAGCAACAACCAGGATAGCGCCGTCCATCTGAGCAGCACCGGTGATCATGTTCTTGATGTAGTCAGCATGGCCCGGGCAGTCAACGTGGGCATAGTGACGCTTCGCGGTGTGGTACTCAACGTGAGCGGTATTGATCGTGATACCACGAGCCTTCTCTTCAGGAGCCTTATCGATGCTGGAGTAATCCATGAAATCGGCGTCGCCCTTCAGAGCCAGAACCTTGGTGATAGCGGCAGTCAGAGTGGTCTTGCCGTGGTCAACGTGACCGATGGTACCGATGTTGACATGCTCCAAAGAGCGGTCAAATTTTTCCTTTTCAGCCATTGGAAGTATCCTCCTTTAATTCAAACAGATAAAATAGCCTGTTGTAAGGCTATCATACTAGATTTTTCAAGAAAAATCAAGTATTTTGCGCGAATTTGTGCAGAATCAGCCCTTATTGCGCTCGGTCATGATCTTATCTGCAACACTCTTGGGAACCTGCTGGTAATCAGCCGGCTCCATGGAGTACTGGCCACGGCCCTGGGTCTTGGAACGCAGGTCAGTAGCGTAACCGAACATCTCGGACAGAGGAACCATAGCGGTGACACGGGCAGTGCCATCGGTGGATTCCTGGTTCTGGATCGCGCCGCGGCGGCTGTTCAAGTCGCCAATGACGTTGCCCATATACTCGTCAGGAACAACAACGTCAACCTTCATGATGGGCTCCATAATGACGGGATCAGCCTTCTTCATAGCATCCTTGAATGCCATGGAGCCGGCGATGGAGAACGCCATTTCAGAGGAGTCAACTTCATGATAGGAGCCGTCCCACAGAGTGACCTTGACATCCACGACGGGATAGCCAGCCAGAATGCCGGACTTCATCGCGCCCTGGATACCGTTGTCAACAGCGGGGATGTATTCCTTCGGGATAGCGCCGCCAACAATACCGTTGACAAACTCATAACCCTTACCCGGGTTGGGCTCAATCTTGATCTTAACGTGACCATACTGGCCCTTACCACCGGACTGACGTGCGTACTTGGTTTCCTGGTTAGCATCCTTGCGGATGGTTTCACGGTAGGCAACCTGAGGTGCGCCAACGTTAGCTTCGACCTTAAACTCGCGGAGCAGACGGTCCACGATGATTTCCAGGTGGAGCTCGCCCATGCCGGCGATGATGGTCTGACCGGTTTCTTCATCGGTCCAGGTACGGAAAGTCGGGTCCTCTTCAGCCAGCTTAGACAGGGCAATACCCATCTTCTCGCTGCCAGCCTTGGTCTTGGGCTCGATGGCAACGCGGATAACCGGCTCGGGGAAGTTCATGGACTCGAGGATGATGGGATGCTTCTCATCGCACAGGGTATCACCAGTGGTGGTGTTCTTCAGACCAACAGCAGCGGCGATATCGCCAGCGTAGCAGATGTCGATATCCTTACGGTTGTTTGCATGCATCTGCAGGATACGGCCGATACGCTCGTCCTGATCCTTAACAGAGTTGTAAACAGTGGTGCCAGCCTCAACGGTACCAGAGTACACGCGGAAGAAGCACAGCTTACCGACATACGGGTCAGTCATAATCTTGAATGCCAGTGCAGAGAACGGCTGATCATCGGAAGAAGTGCGATCTTCTTCCTCGCCAGTCTCCGGGTTGGTGCCCTTGATGGCCGCAACGTCGGTCGGAGCAGGCATATAATCAACGATTGCATCCAACAGTTTCTGAACGCCACGGTTCTTGTAAGAAGAGCCGCAGACAACAGGAACGATCTCGTTGGAAATAGTAGCCTTACGCAGAGCAGCCTTGATTTCTCCCTTGGTCAGCTCTTCGCCTTCCAGGTACTTCATCATCAGCTCTTCGTCGGTCTCAGCAACAGCTTCGATCAGCTTGTCATGATATTCCTGAGCCTGTTCTTTCAGGTCTTCAGGAATTTCCTCAACGCGCACATCATTGCCCATATCATCATAGTAGATATCAGCTTTCATGTCGATCAGATCGATGATGCCGCGGAAAGTGTCTTCCTGGCCGACAGGCAGCTGGATAGGCACACCGTTGGCATGCAGACGATCATGCATCATCTGTACGCAGCGGAAGAAGTCAGCACCCATGGTATCCATCTTGTTGACGTAAACCATGCGGGGAACCTTGTACTCGTCAGCCTGGCGCCAAACGGTTTCAGACTGAGGCTCAACGCCACCCTTTGCGGCCAGAACGGTAACAGAACCGTCCAGAACACGCAGAGAACGCTGAACTTCAACAGTAAAGTCAACGTGGCCCGGGGTGTCGATGATGTTGATACGATGACGGTTCTTTTTGAACAGAGCCGGATCGTGCTGGGTCTCGGTGTGGCTCCAGTAGCAGGTGGTTGCAGCGGAAGTGATGGTGATACCACGTTCCTGTTCCTGCTCCATCCAGTCCATCGTGGCAGCGCCGTCATGAACTTCGCCGATCTTATGGTTAATACCGGTGTAGTACAGAATGCGCTCGGTGGTGGTGGTCTTGCCTGCGTCGATGTGGGCCATGATACCGATATTTCGGGTCATTTGCAGGGATACGTCTCTCGGCGTTGCCATGGCTTAAACCTCCTCAGTAAGCAGATCAATAACGGTAATGCGCGAAAGCCTTGTTGGCTTCTGCCATCTTGTGGGTATCTTCGCGCTTCTTGACAGCGCCGCCAACGTTGTTGGTAGCGTCGATGATCTCGGCGGCCAGGCGAGCGGACATGGTCTTTTCACCACGGCTGCGGCTGTACAGAGTCAGCCAGCGCAGGCCGAGGGTCTCGCGGCGGGCGGGGCTGACCTCCAGGGGAACCTGGTAGGTGGAGCCGCCGACACGGCGGGCCTTAACTTCGAGGCTGGGCATGATGTTTTCCATGGCCTTCTCGAACATTTCGAGAGGATCGTTGCCGGTCTTCTCTTTGACAGTCTCAAAAGCTTCGTAAACGATCTTCTGAGCGACGCCCTTCTTGCCATCCAGCATGATGCTGTTGACCAGACGGGTGACGAGCTTGGAATTGTAAATAGGATCAGCCAGAACTTCGCGCTTTGCGATTTTACCTCTTCTGGGCATCTTTCTTCCCTCCTTCACATTAATGATATCATCGGTACTCGAAAGTTAAAGAAAACTCCCGTTATGCCACAAAAGGGTCAGCTGACCATTTTATGGCGAAAAGATGTTTCCTTACTTCTTGGCGCCGGCCTTGGGACGCTTTGCGCCGTATTTGCTGCGAGCCTGGTTACGGTTTGCAACACCCTGAGTATCCAGAGTACCACGGATGATGTGGTAACGGACACCGGGCAGGTCCTTAACACGACCGCCACGGATCAGGACAACGCTGTGCTCCTGCAGGTTATGGCCGATACCAGGAATGTAGGAGGTGACCTCGATACCATTCGTCAGGCGGACACGGGCAACTTTACGCAGAGCAGAGTTGGGCTTTTTGGGGGTCATGGTACGAACAGCGGTGCAAACACCACGCTTCTGGGGGCTGTTCATGGTGGTGTACTGCTTCTTCTGGGAGTTGTAGCTCTTCTGAAGGGCAGGAGCAGTGCTCTTGGTTACCAGGACCTCACGGCCTTTGCGTACGAGCTGGTTAAAAGTAGGCATTTCTTTTCTCCTTTCTTGATTATTCCGCGCAGTTTTTTGCGGGGGTTGTGCTTCCATTTTGGCCGCACTTGACCCCTTAACTCACGCATTTATTATAATAGCGGATAAACCACGCTCTGTCAAGAGTATTCACAAAAAATATTTCAAATAATCGTGCAAGATGCTGATTTTCTGCACTGGGGGTTCTAATTGTGCGCTTAAGGTGTATCTGAAAACAAAGAATCAGATACACCCTCGGACTTTCCCCTGCTTATTTTGCAGCTTCCAGCTGTGCCACGCAGGCTTCGGCTTCGTCCAGAATGCGGCCGAACTTATCCAGGGCAGCATCCACCGGGGCGGGGGTGGTCAGGTCCACACCGGCATGGCGCAGCTCATCCAGCGGGTAAGCGCTGCCGCCCATGTGCAGGAACTCCAGGTACTTCTTAACAGCCGGTTCGCCGTTCTTCAGGATGCCCTCGGACAATGCCACGGCAGTGGAATAGCCGGTTGCATACTTATAAACATAGAACGGGCGGTAGAAGTGCGGGATGCGTGCCCACTCGTACTGTACTTCGTCATCCACAACCAGCTCCGGTCCAAAGTAGTCCACAATGAGCTTCTTGTACAGATTGTTCAGGGCGGCGGGATTCAGGGCTTCGCCGCGCTCGGCCATGGCGTGGGCATCGCGCTCAAACTCGGCAAACATCGTCTGGCGGTAGACGGTTCCCTTGAAATTTTCGAGGTACTGATTCAGCAGGGCCAGGCGGGTTGCGGGATCCTGGTTCTTTTCTGCCAGCAGGTGCTCAATGAGCAGGTTCTCGTTGACGGTGGAAGCGACCTCTGCGACAAACAGGGTATAGTCGGCATACTGGGCAGGCTGGGTATGGCGGCTGAACCAGCTGTGCATGCTGTGGCCCATCTCATGCGCAATGGTGGAAACGCTGTCCAGCGTACCGGTAAAGTTGCACATGATATAGGGGTTGGAATCATAGCTGCCGCCGGAGTAAGCGCCGCCGCTCTTGCCCTTGTTGGGGAACACATCGATCCAGCGCTCGGCAAAGCCCTTGCGAACGATGGTGCCGTACTCTTCGCCCAGCGGTGCAACGGCATCCAGAACCATCTGCTTGGCCTGGTCATAGGTGTAATGGGCGCTGACACCCTTGGTCAGCGGGGCGTACACATCATAGTAGTGCAGCTCGTCCACACCCAGGATGCGCTTGCGCAGAGCAACATAGCGGTACATATCCGGCAGGTGCTTGCGCACAGTACCCACCAGGTTATCATAAACCTGGCCGGGCACGTTCTCCCCTGCCATGGACATGGCGCGGGAAGATTCATAATGACGGACGGAGGCTTCGGCGGTAGCGGTCTTGACAGCGCCGGAGTAAGAGGCAGCCAGCGTGTTGATGTGCTGGCGGAAGCTCTTGTAGTAGCTTTCAAAGGCATTCTTGCGCAGCACGCGGTCATTGGAGGTTTGCAGCAGGATGTAGTTGGAAGCGGTCAGCTCCACATCGTTGCCCTCGCCATCCTTGACGGAATCGAACACCATGTCGGCGTCTTCCAGGTTATCGGCAACATTTTTCGGGGTGCCGAATGCCTCACCGAAAGCAGCCAGCAGCTTTTCTTCCGGGGCGGTCAGGGTGTGAGGCTTTGCACGCAGCAGGTCCTCCAGAGCAAAACGATAGGGGGCAACCTGCTCGTCATCCATGATGGCATCCAGGGTTTCCTGCGGCAGTGCCAGGATTTCCGGCTGAGCATAGGCGATGGTACCGACAGCCTTTACATATTTGGCGGTAGCGCGGGCATCCATGCTCTGGGCGTCATCAGCACGGGTATCCTCGCTCAGACGCAGGCTGGTGTAGACAGCCAGGTTTTCCAGTTCACGGAACACGCCGATTTCTGCATCATAAAATTCACGAATGCTGGCAGCGTTGTTCAGCTTGCCCTCCCAGGCAGCCAAAGCTTCAATTTGGGGGTCAATGGCGGCAAAAGCCTTTTCCCATTCCGCATCGCTGGCGTACATTTTGGTCAGGTCCCACTGGTACTGCGGGTCCATCTCTTTGCGTTCTTTCAATGCTTCCGACATGGCGGATTCTCCTTTTCTATATGGTGTCTTTCTGAGCCAGTCAGGGAAGCGTTCTCCCCTGCCCTCCACGCAGGCACTATTCATCCTGCACAGACAAACCCAGTATAAAAGTATTATACACCAAATGTTAGAAAAAACAAATCCGTTTTTCTTTAAGGCAATACCGCATAATTCCCGCCTTATGGCTTAAGCACCGCTCCGACGGCTGCGGCACGGCATCTGCGTTGCCAAAATGCTCGATAAGACATCCAGTATTATCTGCGCTTTTGGCTTAGCAGCTGCCGCACCTCGCTCGCCGTATCGGCACTTAGAATTATGCGGTATTGCCCTAACTTTCTTTATTTGTCATTTGCCCGGCTTTCCAGCAGGCTTCTTACTTCTCCTGCCAACGCTTCACTTTCATTTGTCGTAAAGATACAATCAGACTGGTCTTTCCCGATTCTGAAAAACACCTGATAGTCTTTATTTCCCTGAAACGTCAGCACATCCAGCATCATGGGCTCGCTCTCCCCTGCCTGATAAGTAACCCAGAAGCGCAGCCGCAGTGGATTGGGGGTGATTTTTCCCGCCTGTTCATTGGTCACGCCATTGCGGCAGACAAGATATGCGGTTGTATTCCCCTGGTCGGAAGGCAGGTCCACCCGCCGCATATAAACACCATTTCCCATTGTTTCGCAGTGCTGCATCCATGCGGCAACCTCGGGGTAGCTCTGCCATTCCTCCTGCGGCATACTCCAGATGGCCTTGCTTTGGTAGTTTGCTGATGCCACAGAAGCAACGCTCCATAGAACGAGTGCCAGCAGCATTGCCGTTATCAGATACAACATTCTTTTGCCTGTTGATTTTGCAGCCGCCACAATACCGCTTTTCCCTATTGCTATCAAAAAGAGCACAATAATTAGAATCAGCAAGAGCAGCAGAAGCCTCACTGCCGCGCCAAGCCCAACAAATTGCAGAGCAAACCACAGCAGAATTGCCGCTGCCGCAAGCAGCATCCACTTCTGCTTTGCTGTCAGGCTTTCTGCTTTTTCTGTGTTTACTAATGTTCCCGATTTTTCCGTTCCCGTTGTCCCTTCTAAATCAGTCGCTTCCATATCCGCTGTTTCCAACGGAATTCCCAGCAGCTGCCGCAGCATAAACAGGTTGGCTGTGCCGGGCAGAGCTTTCCCCGTCTCCCTTAATTAAAGATATTGTTGGGTAAAAAAGAAAGGTCAGTCGATT
>ERZ1673742.2177-NODE-2177-length-15382-cov-4.345991_pt1 | contig 15382 bp, 9 predicted proteins | sample MGYA00580208_ERZ1673742 | MGnify/ENA primary metagenome ERZ1673742 (study PRJEB41218, sample SAMN15661774) | gut metagenome | host: Homo sapiens | place: Canada: London | collected 2015-08-20/2019-03-30 | study: EMG produced TPA metagenomics assembly of...
GATACGGCATCCGGAAGCTCCTACCGGATGTCCAAGTGCGATTGCACCACCGTTTACGTTCAATTTACTGAGGTCAAATCCAAGTTCTCTTCCTACTGCTACAGACTGTGCTGCAAATGCTTCATTAGCTTCGATAAGATCAAAATCATCAATACTCATGCCTGTCTTAGCAAGAACTTTCTTTGTAGATGCAACCGGTCCGATACCCATGATCTTAGGATCCACACCGCCAAGAGCACCTGCTACGAAAGTAGCCATAGGTTTAACATCAAGTTCTTTTGCTTTTTCTTCGCTCATAACAACGATAGCTGCTGCACCATCATTGATTCCGGAAGCATTACCGGCAGTAACAAAACCGTCTTTGTTGATTGGACGAAGTCTTGCAAGTCCTTCCATTGTCGTTCCAGGACGTGGTCCCTCATCTTTATTAAAGATAATTGTCTCTTTTTTCTTCTTAACTTCAACCGGTACGATCTCATCATCAAATTTACCGGCTTCCTGAGCAGCTACAGCTTTTGTCTGACTTGCAACAGCAAACTCATCCAGTTCTTCACGTGTCAGGTTCCATCTTGGATCCTTACAGATGTTATCTGCTGTCTGGATCATATGATAATCATTGAATGCATCCCAAAGAGCATCGTTTACCATCGTATCGATAATGGTATTGTTGTTCATACGATATCCGAAACGAGCCTGTTTCAAAGCGTATGGAGCCATGGACATGTTTTCCATACCACCTGCTACTACGATATCTGCATCTCCTGCCTGAATCATCTGTGCTGCCATATTTACACAGTTCAAACCGGAACCACAAACAACGTTTACGGTTACTGCAGGTGTCTCGATTGGAAGTCCTGCTTTAATAGAAGCCTGACGTGCAACGTTCTGTCCAAGACCTGCCTGGATTACACAACCCATGTAAACATGATCCACCTGATCTGCCGGTACTCCTGCTCTCTCCAAAGCTTCTTTAATCACGATAGAACCAAGTACTGGTGCTGGTGTTGTACTAAGGCTTCCACCCATTGTACCGATGGCAGTACGACATGCGCCTGCTAATACTACTTTTTTAGACATAATATGTATCCTCCTTGTTTTTTGTCATTACTTTAATTTTTTATATTGCAGCCGGATAAAATCCGGTTTATAAACCTTATATTATTCAGAAAACCTTTCCTGCAGTTTCTTTTCAACAATCGCCGGTACAAAATGCGAAACATCCGAACCATACGATGCCACTTCCCGCACGATCGTCGAGCTCAAAAATGCATATTCCAGGCTGGTAGTAAAAAACATCGTATCGATTTCCGGATTCAGGCTGTGATTCGTTTGTGCAATCTGCATTTCCGATTCAAAATCCGATACCGCCCGAAGTCCTCGGACCATCACTTTGGCTCCGACTTCCTTCGCAAAATCTACGGTTAATCCCTGAAATGTCGCGACACGGACATTATTAAAGTTTTTCGTCGCCTCTTTGAGCATCTCTACCCGCTCGTCCATCGAAAACAATGGATTTTTCCCACTGTTTACCAAAACAGCAACGATTACTTCATCCACTACCTTCGAAGCTCTCTCAATGATATCCAGATGTCCATAAGTGACCGGGTCAAAACTTCCGGGGTAAACTGCTTTTACCATAATATGCTCCATTCTGCATTCAATCGTATTTGAAACCTGACAAAAAATAACTACATTGTTATTTTTTTAACAATCCATCTTATCAAGTAACAAATACATAATAACACCATTACTCCCTATTGTCAAATAATTATCAATCTTTTTTTTCAAATCTTCCCCCTTGACCCCCCTTTTCATAAATGTTAAAATAATATCAAAGTCTAACGGTTACCATGTAACTTAAATAATTAGGAGGCGTCTTTATTATGGATTACCAACAGATGTATCAAAACAAACTTACGACAGCAGCTTCTGCTGCAAATGTTATTCAATCCGGTGACTGGGTCGATTACGGCTGGTGTGTCAACACTCCGGTTGCCGTGGATAAAGAAGTAGCAAAACGGCTGCCATCTCTTGAAAATGTAAATTTCCGCGGCGGAATCTTAATGTGGGTTCCTGAGATTTTCCAGATTGAAGATCCTGCAGCTCATATGACATGGAACTCCTGGCATATGGGAGGTATCGAAAGAAAAGCCGTTGCACAGGGATTTTCTTTCTACTCTCCGATCCGTTATTCGGAACTCCCACGTTATTACCGTGATTTGAGCTGTCCTTCCCGTGTAGCGATCTTCCAGGTATCTCCGATGGACGAACATGGCTATTTCAGTTTTGGTCCGAGTGCTTCTCATCTGGCTGCCTGCTGCGAACGCGCCGAAGTGATCATAGTCGAAGTAAATGAAAATATGCCTCGCTGTCTTGGCGGTTTTGAAAATGGCATTCATATTTCTAAGGTTGATATGGTCGTAGAAGGCGATAACCCACCGATCGGTGAAATGGGCGGCGGCGCTGCTGCTACCGATGTTGATCAGGCTGTTGCCAAATTGATCGTAGAAGAAATTCCGGATGGAGCCTGTCTCCAGCTCGGTATCGGCGGTATGCCAAATGCTGTCGGTACGATGATCGCCGAATCTGATCTGAAAGATCTTGGTGTGCATACTGAAATGTACGTCGATGCCTTTGTCGATATTGCAAAAGCCGGAAAGATTACCGGAGCAAAGAAAAACATTGACCGCTATCGTCAAACCTATGCATTTGGTGCCGGTACCAAGAAAATGTACGATTACTTAAATGACAATCCGGAATGTATGAGTGCTCCTGTCGATTATACAAACGACATCCGCTCGATTTCCGCATTGGATAATTTTATCTCCATCAACAATACTGTGGACATAGATCTCTACGGACAGGTAAATGCAGAAAGTGCCGGAATCAGAAATATCAGTGGTGCCGGTGGACAGCTTGACTTCGTTCTTGGAGCTTACCTTTCCAAAGGCGGAAAGAGTTTCATCTGCTGCTCTTCCACATTCACAAACAAACAGGGGGAAAAAGTTTCCCGTATCCGTCCAACGTTAGCCAATGGATCTATCGTTACCGATACACGTGCAAACATCCACTACTTTGTTACAGAATATGGTAAAGTAAATCTGAAAGGACTTTCGACCTGGCAGAAAGCAGAAGCTATTATCTCTGTCGCTCATCCGGATTTCCGCGATGAGCTGATCAAAGAAGCGGAAAGCATGCACATTTGGAGACGCTCTAACAAATAAAAGCAATAACAAACCGGCGGTGCAGGAAACTACTATCCTGCACCGCCGGCTTTATTTTAGTAACGATTCAGACTCCCCCTCCATACATTGATCCTGAATCGTTACCTTTTTTATATAATAATGCACACCAGGCCGCCATTGGAATCATTTACTACTTTTTGGATCGTATCCTGCAATTTTACCTGACTTTCTTCCGTCAGACGATTTACTTTATTTAGGATTCCGTCGTCCACCAGCTGCCGGATCGTTTTCCCAAAAATATTGGTATCAAAAATTCCATCCGGATTTTCTTTTCCGTTTTTTTCGATGTACTCGATCAGATCTTTTGCCTGTTCCTCACTTCCCACAATTGGCGCGATTTCCGTCTCAATGTTTGCCTGGATCAAATGCAGCGAAGGACAGACGGCCCTTATCTTTACGCCGTATTTGTTCCCATGTTTAATAAGTTCCGGCTCTGCGATCTCAATTTCTTCCATTGTCGGAGTGACGATACCGTACCCGCGGCCCTTTACCTGCTGGCACGCGGTCTCTATACTTTGATATTCCGCTCTCTTTCCGGCAAGTTCTTTTAACGTCGCAATCAGCTCATATTCACCGGAAATCGGCGTGCCGATCAAATCACTTAAAATCTCATAATAATATTGTTCTTCAAACTCGATGGCGACATAAATTTCACCATTTTGCATCTGCTTATCCTGAATATAGATTCCTTTTACATAGTCCGCATCCAGTTTTACCGTATCTTTATTGACATCGCGCATGACGTGCATATTTTTAAGCATTTCCAGGCATTTTGTCATCAGATCCTTTTTCAGCCAGTGATCGCGGTCTAAAAATTCAACCCATTTTGGAAAGTAAAACTGAATCTGACCAATTGGAAAATCGGCTAAAATCGTTTCCATCATGAAAAACACATCGTCTTTTTTCAGATTTTTGCAATCCATTACCAAAACACTGATTCCATATTTTCCCTGCAGCTTTCCGGCAAGTTCTCTGGTGGATTCCTGATGAGGTACACGGGTATTCAAGATCATGATTGTTGGCTTTCCTGCCGCTTTGCATTCTGCCACCGTTTTTTCTTCCCCCTCAACATACTGTTCTCTGGATAATTCTGTAAAACTTCCATCTGTCGTCACGATTATTCCGATATTGGAATGTTCACGAATTACTTTGCTTGTTCCGATCTGAGCTGCTTTTGTAAACGGAATTTCTTCGTCGTACCATGGTGTCTTTACCATCCGCTCCTTCTCTTCTTCACGATAGCCGACAGCATCTTTTACAACAAACCCCACACAGTCGATCAAACGCACTTTTCCGCTTTCTCCGCTTGGCATCTGAATCTGCGCGCCCTCTTTCGGAATAAATTTTGGCTCTGTCGTCATGATTGTTTTTCCGTCGGAAGACTGTGGCAATTCATCTCTGGTACGCATTTTTTCCGCTTCGTCCTGCATTTCCGGTATGACCATCAATTCCATGAAATTTTTGATAAATGTACTTTTCCCGGTGCGGACCGGGCCTACGATACCCAGATACAATTCTCCGCCGGTTCTTGTATTGATATCTTCATATACATTATATTCATTGTCCATAAAAAAACCCCCTTGCTAAACTGTTACAGTATATGCAAGGAGGTTTTCTGATATGTTACTTATTTAATTTTAATTTTCTTAACTGCTTTCTTTCCGGAAGAAGCCTGTACGGTAATCTTTACTTTACCCTTTTTAATGGCTTTTACATTTCCGTAAGCATCTACAGAAGCAATTGCCGGATTACTGCTGCTAAAGCTGATCGTATCGGTAGATTTTGCTTTTACAAGGGAAACGGTCAATTTCTTCGTCTGTTTCCGTTTCATTGTAGAAGGTCCTTTTACTTTTACTTTCTTCGCTTTCACTTCTTTTTTCGAAACAACTACGGTGATCGTTGCCTTTTTACCGGAAGAAGCCTGTATGGTGATCTTAGCCGTTCCTTTCTTCTTCGCAGTGATCATTCCGGATGCAGAAACGACAGCCACTTTCTTTTTATTCGTCTTATAAGAAAGAGTATCGGTACTTGTCAGCGGATTTTTCTCTGCTTTTATAGAAAGTGTCTGACCTTTTGCCATATATACTTTCTTTACATTTGGTTTATTCAGGTAAATACGAATACTCTTCGCCGGCTGTTTTACCGTTACCGTACAACCTGCATAACGATTCGTATTTGTTTTTGCTGTAATTGTCGCCGTTCCCGGACCAACCGCACGAATGACGCCATTGGCATCTACTGTCGCCACTTTGGCATTGTTCGTAGAGTACGTATACGTAACTGCTTCATTTGCATTTGCCGGAAGAACGGTCGGTGTCAATGTATGTGTCTGACCTACATTCAAGGTTACCTCTTTGGTAATGCTGATGCCTGTTACATTTACCTTCTTCGGGACAATGGTTACGTTGATCGAAGCTGAAACACCGGATGTTGCTGTCGCTGTCAACACAGCCGTTCCTGTCGATTCTGCCTTTATCGTCAAACGGGTTCCGGAGGTCGTGATGGACGCAACTCCAGGATTACTAGTTGTCCATTCAACCATATCTTCTGTGTCATTTGGTGTCACCACATAACCGCTTGTCAAAGAAGCATTTGTTGTCTTATTAATAGTATAAGATTTTCCTTCTTCCAATGTAATCGGTGCATCCAAAATCTGAATTGATTTAGCCGGTGCATGAACCGTAATCATAAACTCAGAAGATTTCACATTACTGTTTTCTTTTGAAATCGCTACGATCTTAGCCGTTCCTTTTTTCAAACCAGTTACATTTCCCTGCTCATCCACCGATGCAACCTGGGCTCCGGAATTTACTTTCCATTCTACTTCTTTATTCCCTGCATTAATTGGTTTTACTTTAACATCCAAATGAATGGATTCACCAACATTAACAGTATTTCCACCGATAATTTCGATAGCAGATGGTTTTACATTCTGGTCATCCGTTACCATAAAATAAAATGTTTTACTGATTCCACTCGCCTGACCGGTTACCGTAATTACGACAATCTCATCACTCGCCTGTTTGGTTGTCAGATTTCCCATCTGATCCACGGAGATAACATCCGGGTTCGAAGAGTTAAAGATCAACTGTTCTTCGGAAGCAGGATCCGTTCCTGCCGGATATCTTAACTTAATGTCAAGCTGATCTTTTCCACCATTTCCATTTGGAAGAACATATGGGTTATTTGCACTGGTTACCAGGTTATCCGGAAGGTTATCGCCTTTTGTCTTAACTGTATCAAAACCGGATGCAGATGTCTGGCATACGACAGTAATACGATCGGATTTTGAACCTGATTTTATCGTAATAAATGCCGTTCCATTACTTGAGATATCCGCTCTCTTAATTTTAATAACTGCTTTTCCGTCTTTGAAACTGTCTGTTCCTTCCACAAAATCAACCAATGCCGGATCAGAAGACTCCCAAGTATATCCCTGCGTTGTCTCGGCCGGTTCTACCGTCGCCGTCAAAGTGATACCACTTGTCGCTGCCTGACCGCCGGATGGAATATACAGAACTTTTTCTCCATTTTCTTCTACAAACATATTTGGATTCTGTGTTACTGAATTATCTCCATTTGCTGTCACAGATACTTTTTCCGTGACAACATCCGTAACACTGACTTTATAATCAATCTGCTGTGCACTCTGCCAGAAAGAACTGGAATCAAGGATCTGAAGTCCTGTCGTAAACTTCACACGAAGAGTAACCGGACTCTCCTTGTCGATATATTCTTTTCCATTCACAACAAAATGATACGTTCCTTTGGCATCTTTCGTTACATTGGCACTCAATCCACGATATTCATTTGTAACAACTACTCCATCTTTTACGGAATAAATCTCATGCTCTTTCGAACCATCGATCACCGAAATCGTTGGTGTACTGCCTTGATAAAGAGTTTTCTCATTTACCGCATTAATCTTTAATTCATAGTCACGATCGATCGGAAGCGGCTGAACCTCTCCGTCCGGCTGTCTCAATATCAGTGCCGGATAAGTACTTACTCTTCCGCCTACTGTACCATAAAGACCACTTACCGTATTTCCCTGCATCGTAGAACTGATTGGCGCTGTCAGCTGAGCAAGATAAAGGTCATCTTTCATAACTTCAGCCGCCATGCTTTCTGTAAGGTCACTAAATGTAACATTCTGCAGGAAAGTACATTGTTTCAAAAGTCCGGTTTTAATCGCCGTTACCTTTGTCTTAGAAATATCAAATTGAGTAATATTCGTCTGCTCAAATGCGTTATTTCCGATTTCTTTCAATTTGCTGGCACGTACAAAATCCACGGTACGCAGACCTTTTTTCACTTCTTTTGTTCCATACCGACTATAGTTTACTTTATAGCTTACTTTCTTCGTACTATTCTCATAAGGAATCTCTCGATTTGTATTATCGATCAATGCACATTTTGCAAATGCGCTGGCTCCGATGGAAAGAAGGCTTGATGGAAATACCACTTCATCCAAAGAGAGACAGCCCGAAAAGGCACTGTTTCCAATGGATTGAATGCCTGTTCCAAACGAACTTCCCACACCCTGTGGATTCGCAAGAATGAGATTTGTACAATTCATAAATGCAGAATCTCCGATGCTTGTTACGGTATTCGGAATATTAATCGTACGAAGTCCATAATAATCATAATATTTAGCTTTTTCGGATCGGTCTAAAATATTAACCTCTTCTCCTCCACAGCCATTAAACGTATCCTTTTTAATCTCGGTAAGTGCTTTTGGCAGTCTCACATTTTCGAGGCGGCAGCAGTTCATAAATGCAGCTTCCCCGATGTTATCTTCTTTTAACGAATCCGGAATAACCAGTTTTTTCATTCCAAAAACATATGCCAGAGTAACACTCTTTTGATTTGTATTATTTTCCTCTGTATATAGTTCCTTCAAAACCGGTGGCATATAAGCTCCAACCATTCCGGATCCGGGTGTCAAAGACACGGAACTTCCTTTCGCCAGATACTTAGTACCAAAAATGCTCCCCGTACCAAGCAGACGATTTGCATAGGCTGTCTGTGTCGTATCATATACATCGCCAACAAAAATATTGGTTTTATTTGCATCCAAAGCACTTACAACATCATTTGGATCATAATATTTACGCTGTGCCACCACATAATAATCCTCGTAACTTTCTGTATCCGTTACCGTTGTAGGATCAACGATCGCACTTGGAGCCACAAAAATATGTTCTGACTTTTGCTCACCATTTTTTACTACGATAAATTCATAGTCGCCGTCACTATATGTGGTTTTTACATTTTCCGGTAAAACCATGATGTGAACCGCTGTCATGGAAGCACTGTCATACGATTTTCCACAGTTCAAAAATGCATTATCTCCAATGGATACCAAGCCATCCGCAAATTGCACGGTTCCTTCTTCCAATTTTGTTTTTGTTCCCAATGTCGTCAATTTGTACTGATTTGCAAACGCATTGTCTCCAATTGTTTCCAATTTATCCGAAACAATCACTTTTTCCAGACGTGCACCGCTATTCTTATCTTTGGAATCATTTCCAAAACACAATTCAGGAATATTTTTGATTCCGCTTCCCAGTGTAACCGTCTGCATATAATAGTTATTGGAAAATGCTCCCTTTCCAAGTTCTGTCACGCAATCCGGAAGGATTACTTCTTTCAATCCGGAATAAACCTCCCGCTCACCCCAGGTGTTTGTAATATAATTTGTTCCAAGTATATTATATACATAACAAGCGGAGAATGCCTTTTCCCCAATCGTTTTCAAATTTTTCAGATTTTTCAAAAACGACGTTGTATACAATTTCCAGCATTCTGAAAAGGCAAACGTTTCAATCGTCTGCAATTTTGCATCTGCCGGAATTTCAATTTTTGTGCCATACAGATAATGACAACGGTAAAATGTTCCTTCTTTTATCGTTGTTATGGTATTCGGCAGTTTCATGCCGATCAGATAACTTTCGGAAAATGCTGATTTTCCTATATCCGTACAAGATTTTGGAATGTCAATATACGTAATTCCACACTTATGAAATGCTTCTTCTCCGATGCTTGTAAGCGATTCCGGAAGCACGATTGTATATTCCTTGTACAGATTTTCTCTCTGATCGTCCGTAAGATTACTCAAATCGATATCATCACCATACTGGAAATCTGCTCCGGTAAATGCTGATTTGTTAATTTTCGTCAATTTTGTACAAGAAGACAAATCCATCTTCTTGATAAAGCTTTCCTGAAATGCATTGTCTCCGATATAGGTTATTGTCTTTGGAAGACAGGAGTAATCTTTGGTTTCCTCTCCAATAACATAAAATTTCGCTGCATCTCCATCCGCTGTATCAGCTCCTGCACCTTTAAAAACAGAATTTCCGATGTATTGAAGACCTTCTTCAAGTCCGACTTCCATCAATCCCGAACAGTTTTCAAACGCACCTGTGCCCATCTTCAATGCATCCTGAATTGGGATTTCCACTTTTTGCAGGGAAGTACAGTTTACAAAAGCCTGTCCTTTTAACTCAAGTTTTGTGGAACGTGTAGAATATTTTCCAAACTCTATCGTTTTAATTGCAGAACAATTTCCAAATGCAGTAGTTCCCACTGTAGTAACTTTGCTAAGATCAACCACATTGTCAGTTGCTGCCCCAATTCCCAATGTTGTATGGGAAGAACAATTTTCGAAAGCGTTTGCATCTATTGTAGTTACCGTTGCCGGAAGAACAATTTTTTTCAGTCCCATACAGTTTTTAAACTCGCCTTTCGGGACTACTTTAATCTCTGCTCCTGTTGAAAAAGTAACCTGAGACAAGTCAATCTCGCTTGCCTTCTGTGCCCATCCGATACCCTCGATACTGGAAACTTTCATGTTACCAAAATCAATCTTTCCGGTATACTCACTCAGAAATGTTCCGGCTACCGCTCTCGTATAAACAGCATTATTTTTGTATCTAGTAAGAACATCTTCTGCTGTATGCATTCCAATATACTCAAGAACCTGTTTTGCTTCCTCTTGATTCTCTGCCTCCGTATTTCCTGCACAGAAAACAGCATTCGCAATAATCTTGTAAAAAGTAAGTACATTCTGGTCCTTTACATTTGTGTCCCCAAGCGGAACTCCCGTTTCAATATTCCCCGGTGCCGCCAAAACGACATGAGACGGAATCGCAGCGATCTGTACACTTGTCGTTACAAGGGCTGCCGCCAGCGCAACACTGAGAATCCGCTTCACAATTCTCGGTTTCTTTTTCATAGTCAATCTCCTTTTCTTGTTAATTAACATTTACCGCAACAATTCAGTTACCGTTTATTTATAAAATATACAGATTCATTTTATCATTTTTTTGAACTTCCCGCAATAGTTTGTTTATAAAAAAACTGCCTAAACAAAATATTTTTGCTTAGACAGTTTGAAAACTCTTCGTTGATTTTTCTATTATTCTTTGATCTTGGCATTCTCGCCGATCATATCAATTACCTTATTGGTAAGCAGTGTGATTTTATAATATTTTTCAATCGAGATCACATCTCCGTAAAGTTCCTTGAAGTTCTTCTTCAATTCGTCTATGGTTCCTCCCTGCTCTTCCACTTTCTGCATCTCTTTCGTAATCTCATCATCGGTAACCGTGATACCTTCTTTTTCTGCAATCGCCTCTGTCAGAAGCTGGGTTTTGGCAACGCTCTGCGCTGCTTTTTTTAATTCTACATTATAGGTATCTTCTGTCATACCTGACTGTGTCAAAAAGGTATTAAAATCATCAAAACCATACTGCTTTGCTGTATAACGATAATATGCATCCAACTGTGAAGTTGCCGTATTCACGATAGAATCCGGATATTTCTTCACCTCTGCTTTATCTTCTACTTGACCATAAGCAGTCGATCCTGCACTATCTTTCTTTTGCTTCTTTAAGTCATCCACGATAGATTTTTTGTACTCTTCAATCGTTTTGTATTCGGTTTTTTCAGAAACCAGCTTGTCTGTCAGTTTCGGTGTATTGGTCTTTGAAATGTAATTCAAAGTTACCGTAAATACCGCTGCTTTTCCGGCAAGATCTTTACTATTAGGGTAGTCATCCGGGAATTTCAGGTTGAGATCTTTGGTTTCTCCCGGCTTCATACCGATCACACCATCGTCAAATCCATCAATAAATCCGGAAGATCCAAGAGTAATGGCACTTCCGGAAGCGCTTCCGCCTTCAAAAGCTTTGCCATCGGTCTTTCCTTCATAATCAATATTTACTGTATCACCTTTTTTACATTTTCCTTTTTTTATCTTCTTCTCCGTAGAGTTCTGACTTACAAAGGAATCTAACTGGGACTGTACTTCATCATCCGATACGGTACAATCTACTTCTATTCCCTTATATTCAGGAATTGACACACACTCCGACGCAACGTAATCATCATCCTGCGATGCGGTTGATGTCGTGCTGGAATCTTCTCCTGTAAATTTGCTCTTTATTTCGCTCCAGGAACATCCTGTAAGCACCAAAGAAGCGGATAATACCATACTTAAAATAACTGCTCGTCTTTTCACTTCGTTTTCCTCCTAATAACTTAACGTTAATATTCATTCTATCACACTTTTTGAGAAAATAAAAGTGAATTTTTGTTCACGATTTTAAGAAATTGCCTCTTTCATGCTCTTCACATACTCGGAAACCGGTTTGATACACTCTTTTCCATAGGTTTCAACCAGTTTTACAATGGCACTTCCTACGATTACACCATCCGAAAATTCCGACATTTCTTTTGCCTGTTCCGGCGTGGAAATTCCAAATCCGATGGCACACGGGATGTCTTTTGTCTTCTTTACCTGTTCGATCATCTGCGCAACTCCTTTGTTGATCGTGCTGCGCATACCGGTTACGCCGAGACTCGATACGCAGTATACAAATCCCTTTGCCTCCGCTGCAATCGCCTGAATGCGGTCATGTGACGTCGGTGCGATCAATGAAATGACATCCAGATCATATTTGGAAAAGACGGAATCCATTTCCTCTTTCTCTTCAAACGGGACATCCGGAATGATCACGCCACTCATGCCGATTTCTTTGGAACGTTTGGCAAATTTTTCAATGCCATAAACAAAAATTACATTTGCATATGTCATAAACACCATGGGAACGTGCATTTTATCCTGTATGGATTCTACCATATCAAAAATTTTGTCGGTCGTCGTTCCAGCCGCCAAAGCTCTCTCGTCGGCTTTCTGAATGACAATACCTTCTGCGACCGGATCTGAAAATGGGATTCCGATCTCAATCAGATCTGCGCCGCTTTCCTGCAAAACCGGAAGAAGCTCTTTGGTTGTTTCCAAATCCGGATCTCCTGCTGTTACAAATGGTATAAATGCTTTTCCATGATCAAAACCCTGTGCTATCTTACTCATAAAGTTCGACCCCCCTGTATCTTGCAATGGCTGCCACATCTTTGTCGCCACGTCCTGAAATATGTACTACAATAATCTGATCTTTTTTCATCGTCGGAGCCAGTTTTCTCGCATACGCCAGAGCATGGGAACTCTCGATCGCAGGGATGATCCCCTCGATTCTTGACAAATATTCAAAAGCGGAAACGGCTTCTTCGTCTGTGATCGGCACATACTGAGCACGTCCGATATCATGAAGATGGGCATGTTCCGGTCCGATTCCCGGGTAGTCAAGTCCGGCTGAAATCGAATATACCGGCGCGATCTGTCCATATTCATCCTGACAAAAATAAGATTTCATACCGTGAAATACGCCCAATGTTCCATTGGCGATGGTTGCTGCATTTTTATCGGTATTTACCCCATGCCCGGCAGCCTCACATCCGATCAGCTGTACCGATTCATCCGGAATAAAATCATAAAAAGCCCCCATCGCATTGCTTCCGCCACCGACGCAGGCAATGACAGCATCCGGAAGTTTTCCTTCCCGTTCCATCAACTGGGATTTAATTTCTTTTCCGATAACACTCTGAAAATCTCTTACAATTTCCGGAAACGGCGCCGGTCCCATAACCGAACCGATCACATAATGCGTATCATCAATACGGTTAGTCCACTCACGAAGTGTCTCATTTACGGCATCTTTCAATGTCTGTGTTCCGCTTGTCACCGCATGCACCTTCGCACCCAAAAGTTCCATACGATATACATTCAATGCCTGACGCTCGGTATCTTCTTTTCCCATAAACACTTCACATTCCATTCCGAGGAATGCTGCGATCGTAGCTGTTGCCACACCATGCTGTCCGGCTCCTGTCTCCGCGATCAGGCGTTTTTTGCCCATTCGTTTTGCCAGCAGGGCCTGGCCAAGCGCATTGTTCAATTTATGAGATCCGGTATGGTTCAGATCTTCTCGTTTCAGATAAATCTTCGCGCCTCCCAGATCTTTTGTCATACGATCCGCATAGTACAAAAGGGATGGTCTGCCTACGTAAGTTGCCAGCATTTCATTAAACTCTCGTACAAAATCCGGATCCTCCTTATATTTTCGATATGCCTGTTCCAATTCAATTACGGCATTCATCAGTGTTTCCGGGATATATTGTCCCCCGTGAATACCAAAACGTCCTCTAGATTTCGACATTACTTTCATCTCCAATCTTCTTAATTTCTTTCATTTTTCCCAAATCTTTACAGTCCTCTGTCTCGATTCCACTGCTGATATCCAGTGCATAGGCCGGTACCTGCTGCATTGCCTGCCTTACATTGGAGGCATTCAGACCACCTGCCAGAAAAAACGGATGATGCAGATCTTTCGGAATCATGGTCCAGTCAAAGGCATTCCCGGTTCCTCCGTACACTCCGGGCTGGTAGGCATCGATCAGCAGATAATCACATTCCATTGCATCGGCCTTTCGGATGCTTTCCACATCTTTCGCCCGAACCGCTTTGATCACCTCGACCCCCGTCGCTTCCTTAATCTGAAGGATCTCGTCATTGGTCTCATCTCCATGAAGCTGAACCATATCGATCGCGTTTTCTTTTACATAGTGGATGATTGTTTCCGGGTTCTCATTGACAAATACACCAACCACCGGAATCTCCGGCAATATGTGGAAACGAAATTCGACCGCCTGTTCCAGTGTAATCTTTCGCCGGGTATTGGCAAAGATAAATCCCGCAAAATCCGGTTTTACTTCGTTCACATAGGCTACATCCTCAGGTCTGCGTATACCGCAAAACTTTAATTTCATGGCATTACCGTCCTTTCAGCTGACGCAGTGTCATTTCTTTATCCGGGCTCCGCATGAGCGTTTCTCCGATCAGCACACCATCGACACCGCCTTTTTCCAATGCGGCAACGTCCTCTCTGGATTTGATCCCGCTTTCTGCCACAAATAAAATATCCGAAGGAATGTGCTTTCTCTGACGAATGCAATTATTGATGTCTACTTCAAATGTCTTCAAATTGCGGTTATTGACACCGATGATCCTTGCTCCGGCGCGTACCGCCATCTGAATCTCTTCTTCGTCATGCGCCTCCACCAATGCCGAAAGTCCAAGACTGTGGCTCAGTGTGATCCACTCCCGAAGGGTCTCCTCGTTCAAAAGCGAACAAATCAAAAGCACGGCACTCGCTCCGATCACCTTCGCCTCATAGATCATATATTCATCCACAGTAAAATCCTTCCGAAGCAGAGGAACATCTACTTTTTCATGAATTTTTTTCAGATATTCGGTGCTTCCCATAAAGTAATCCGGTTCTGTCAATACCGAAATGCAGTCAGCACCTATTTTTTTGTATTCCGCCGCAATGTCAAGATACGGAAAATGTTCTGCGATCACGCCTTTGGATGGAGACGCTTTTTTTATTTCGCAGATAAAGGAAACACCGTCCTTTTTCAATTGCTTTTCAAAAGGAAACCCCGTCTCCGACGGCAGAGAAAGTGCCTTTTTTTTCATCTCTTCCGGACTGACGTTCTCTTTGCACCGCGCTACCCGCTCTCTTGTCTTTGCTGCGATCTCATCTAAAATCATAAGATTCCTCCCTGCCTTACTCAGGCGTTGGTTTCTTTTATAAATTCTTCCAATTTCTCAAGAGCCTTTCCGCTGTCGATCATTTCTTTCGCGATAGCGACTCCCTCTTCCATCGTAATGCCTTCTTTTCCGAGATAAATGGCAATTCCGGCATTCATCAAGATTACGTTTCTCTTTG
>ERZ1673742.2197-NODE-2197-length-15274-cov-6.556475_pt1 | contig 15274 bp, 8 predicted proteins | sample MGYA00580208_ERZ1673742 | MGnify/ENA primary metagenome ERZ1673742 (study PRJEB41218, sample SAMN15661774) | gut metagenome | host: Homo sapiens | place: Canada: London | collected 2015-08-20/2019-03-30 | study: EMG produced TPA metagenomics assembly of...
GTTGGTTTGGTCATCATGCCAAACAGTTAAATTAAGCGACTTCATGTCGCACCCACAAATAGGCATCGAAGGTATTTTCTGTTACATATCTAAAGATATTTACCTTATCATTTTCATTACCTTGACGAACAATTCTACCACTTCTTTGCTCTAGGTCAGACGGTCTCCAAGGGACGTCTAAATCATGTAAGGCTATTAGTTTATTTTGTACATTTGTACCTGCACCCATTTTTTGAGTAGAGCCTAATAATACTCTTACTTCTCCTCTTCTTACCTTAGAGAATAATTCATCTTTTTGTTTGTCTGTATCTGCTTCGTGGATAAAGGCTATTTCTTCTTTTGGTATTCCCATATTCACTAGCTTATTTCTAATATCATCATAGATATTAAATTCTCCATCTCCTTTTGGTGTAGACATATCTGAAAATACTAATTGGGTCGACGAATTTTCTTTTGTCTTATCCCAGATCGAAAAGATATTTTTTACACATACATTTACCTTTGAATTAGGATCATCGGGTAGTAGTGGATTTATTAATCTTTGATCAAGGGCAAGTTTTTTACCATCATTTGTAATCTTTAACATGTTATCTTCTGTTGGCTCTACTTGGTTATTTCTAACTGCGTCAGCTCTTTCTGAAATAGCTCCTAATATTTCTTTTTGTTCCTCAGTAGGTTTTGTTTTAATAACTTCGAAGTTTGCTTCTGGTACTGGCAAATTTAACATATCTGAAGTCTTTATGTCTGCTACTTCTTTAAACATAGACATCAGTTCTGGCAAGTTATAAAACTTTGAAAATCTTGTCTTTTGCCTATATCCAGTGCCTTCTGGAGATAATTCAAATGTGTTTTCTGTTTCTCCAAAAGTAGAAGCCCAGGCATCAAAATGTTCTAACCCTCTTGCCTTTAAATCATCATACTGAAGGTATCTTTGCATGGTATAAAGCTCTGTCATTGAATTTGATATTGGTGTACCAGTAGCAAATACAACTCCCTTTCCATCTGTCATTTCATCCATATACCTACATTTCATATACATATCTGAAGACTTAAAGGCTTCACTCTGACCGATACCCGCAACATTTCTCATCTTGGTATGCAAGAATAAGTTTTTGTAATTATGAGCTTCGTCTATAAATAACTTATCTACTCCTAGTTCTTCAAAGGTTATTACATCATCTTTTTTAAAGTCATCATTTAGTTTTTCAAGTCTTACCAAGAGTTTTTTCTTTGTCTTTTCTAGTTGTTTTACTGTGAAATTTTCTCCTCTATTTCTTTTATTCTCATCAATAAAGGAAACTATATCATCTATTTGGTCTTGTATATGCCTTATCTGGTATTCCTTAGACATTGGTATTTTTTCAAATTGAGAGTGTCCTATGATGACCGCATCATATTCTCCCGTTGCAATCCTACCAATAAATCTTTTCCTATTTTTAGGTTGGAAGTCTTTTTTATCGGCCACCATAATGTTCGCTGATGGATATAATTGCATAAACTCTCTACCAATTTGAGTGGTTAGATGGTTAGGAACTACAAATAATGACTTACTTGCAAGTCCTAACTTTTTAGATTCCATAGCAGAAGCTACCATTTCAAAAGTTTTTCCTGCTCCTACTACATGGGCAAGCAATGTGTTTCCACCATAAAGAGTCCTTGCTATTGCATTTTTCTGATGCTCTCTAAGTCTGATTTCAGTATTCATTCCATCAAAAGTTAAGTTAGAACCATCAAATTCTCTATTTCTAATTGAGTTGAATTTTTCATTATAAATCTTTTCTAGCCTATATCTTCTATCAGGATCTTCAAATATCCAATTCTTAAATTCTTCTTTAATCAGTTCTTGCTTTTGACTTGCAAGCATAGTTTCTTTTTTGTTTAATACAGAAGTCTTAGAACCATCATCATTTATTACTTGGTCAAATACCTTTGTATCTTTTAGATTAAGAGCATTTTCAATTAGCTTATAGGCATTTACCCTACTTGTACCATAAGTCATGTTAGCAAGGTCATTAGTTGAGTCAACACTTTTACCTTCAATGTTCCATTCACTTGTATGTGGTGAGAACCTAACATTTATATTCCACCTATCATAACCTGGTGTTTTTAAAAGATTAAAAGTAAAGTCTTCTATATCTTTTTGAGGTATCCATGTTGCTCCTAGCCTTACATTTATATCAGAAGCAGTGAGTTCTTCAGGCATAACTTCTTGTAATTTTTCTCTTTGATATTTGAGTTTACCTAGCTCGTTTAATAATGTGTCTTTCTTTTCAGAAGGTGCTAAATCTATTACATTTTCAATTTCTCCGATATATGAATTGAGGTAGCCAATTTTTTCTCTGATATTACCACTTAAATATTCATCAGCCGATACATATGAAAAATGAAATGGATCGTCATTGTCAAAGTTCTCAAAAGGCATTCTGTTATTTATTAAGTCTGTATCCTTAATATCTAAAAATATCTCGCCTTCAAGCTCACCAATTAAAGTGTCCCTATCTTTACTTGTGATAGATTCCATATATTCAAAATCTACATATCCCTTTTGTGAAACTGATAAGACTAAGGCTTCAAGGGAAGTATCTACATGATCTACTACATTTGCCTTTGTTATTGTTCTTTTTGAAAATATATCACTCTTAGCTTTGAAATTATCCTCATCATCAAGTATTTCTATTGATGAAACCAAAGGAAAGTTTGAGTCTTCTTTTAAGGCTCTAGTGTTTGATAAGGAGTTAATAAAGCCATGCTTTTTTGAAAAGTTATCATAGACTTCATTTAACTTTGCTTGCGATTCTTTTATTTCTTCATCTGAAAAATCATCCTTTTGCTTTTCTATTACATCTTTTAAAGCATTCATTACATCAAGATAATCTTTAATCTTTTCTTTGTTTTTATCTGATATATTCTGCTTGATTAAGATTGAGTTTTCTCTTAGGTAAACATCTTCGTCAATAATGGTATATGAGAAATTCTTAACATCGTCTGTTGCTGGAAGACTTAATTCTTCATCTTCCAATAATTCGACCTCTTCATATTTTGAATTTGAAGATATTTCCTTACTTGCAAGATCCATTAAATCTTTTAAATTTTCATCTTCTTTTTCATCACAAGTAATGGTATTGCCAAATCTACCAGATACTTCTTTCATATCCCCTAATACCATTTGAGGATTATCTACAAAGTATTTATTATAAGTCAAACCCTTTTTATCAGTTGAAAGGTGTATCCAATCATCATCTCTTTCTATAACTGAATCTCTTTTTTTCAAGAAAATAATATCTGAAGTAACTTCTGTACCAGCAAGTCCTTTAAATGTTGTATTAGGAAGCCTCATAGCTCCTAAAAACTCACATCTTGCATTAATATATTTTCTAACAGATTCATCTTTTTTATCCATAGTTCCAGATGAAGTTATGAAGGCAATAATTCCTCCATTCCTAACCTTATCTATTGACTTTGCAAAAAAATAATCGTGAATCAGAAAGTTATTTCTGTTATATTCACGATCGTTAACTTTAAAATCTCCAAAGGGAACATTTCCTATAACTAAATCGAAAAAGTTATTTGAGAAGTTTGTTTCTTCAAAGCCTTTAATTTGAATGTTAGCTTCAGGATAAAGCTCTCTTGCTATTCTTCCGCTTAGACTATCCTTTTCTACTCCATAGACTTTAGACTCTTTCATTTCATTTGGCATATTACCAATGAAGTTACCAACTCCTGCAGACGGTTCAAGGATATTTCCAGTCTTAAATCCCATATCTGTTAGAGTCTTATATATTCCATCCATTACCTCTCTAGGTGTATAAAAGGATGTTAAAGTAGACTCTTTAGCATTCAAATACTCTTCATTTGTTAGATTTTCTTTTAAAATATTTCTTGCTTCGAGCCATTGCCCTCCCTTTTCTTCATCAAAGACATCGGCAAGACCACCCCAACCTAAATAATCAGCAAGATAGGCTTGTTCATATTCTCTTGGACTCCTATTTTCATTTTCAAGTCTTTTTAGCATTTTAATAGCTTTTATATTTTTATCTAGCTTTTCTGATGGTGTCAGGTATTCTGAGTAGATATGATTTTTTAAGTCATAATTTCTAGCAAAACTTAGTCTTTCCTTATTAGGTTCATAGCCTAGATTCTTTAAATCTTCTTTACCCCTCAATAAGTTTTCGGCTGCTTCTCTTGGGATATCATACCTATCCATCATTTGGTCAATTTCAGGATTGTAGTTATCAATAAAGCTTTCTTGTTCTACTTGTCTTTCAATTTGTTTTTCATGCTCAGATAATTTGTATATCTCATAATTTCCACTATCTAAAAGGTCATCAATCTTTCTACTTTCTTCAAATGTTTCACCCTTATATAAAGGATATTGTTCTCCATTAACTTCTACTTTAGTTCCAGTTTCAGTTAAGTTAATTCCATCAAAGGTATTCTCATCTTCTAAAATAAATTCTTTTCCAACTTTTACTGCTAGTTTTTCTGATGTTTGACTTAGATTTTCAAAGATTTCTTCAAGGTATGAATCGTTTCTATATGGAATTACTTCCGAACCCCTAATCATACCTCCCATATACTCCATATTATCTCTGATAGTGACAGTTTTAAGTCCTCCACTTAGTTCATCAAAATCTGTAATGGTAAAGTCCTTATCTTTATATCTAACCTGATCGCCTATCTTAAATTTAGGTTCTATCTTTTCCTTTACTTCTTCTTGTAAAGATTTTTCCTCGCTTATTGCAATTTGCTCTTCTAAATATGAAAATTCACGCTCATTTACTTCTTCACCGTCACCAAGGTCAATCCTATAATGCTCGACAACTTCGCCATCTACATAGTGGTCAAAATAGAATTTGAAATATCCGATATAATCATCAGTCATTTCTCCAAATTCATTTTCTCCAAGAGTTTGATTATGGTCTTTAACATCAATATCCTTTTGTCTTAGGACATTTATTAATTCTTTGGTTACTATTTGCCCACTATAATCGGGAACTAATTCGTGGTTTTCATTAAATTCTACAATCCAGTAATCTTTTCTATTTTCAGTGTTTTTGTCATCAAAAAAAGAAGCTTCATCAGCTTCCTTTTCTTGGCTTATTTCATTTTCTAGGCTTCCACGTATTCCTTGATTGCCATCTTCTTTACTGTTGCCATCAAGTTGTTCATCTGTCCTTGGTATTCCTCTGGATTCTCTCTCATCATCTTCTCTGTCAATCCTTGTGCTTTCATCATTTTGACTTTTTCTCTCTTGATAAAGTCCACTGCCTGATTTTGAATTTCCTTCAGATGGTTCAAAAGTGTTTTCTCCTCGTACATTTCCTGAAGTTTCTTCCAGTTCTCCATCTCCTCGCTCCCTACCAGGTAAGACAGTCTTAGAACTGCGTATGTTGGATTCGGAAATCTCTCCATAAATTCCAGATCCCTCTCCATCATGTCCAAGGTTTTCTCTTCGATCTTCATTGCTATTTCCTCTGTCGCTTCCATCTGTGAAAACTCGTCCATCTCTAATTCTTGACCTATCATCTCGTCTATATAAATCATCTTGACCTCCTTTATCTTCATTTATATTTTCTATATCTCTATTATAGTCGGCAGCGACCCTTTCTGTCAGCAGCCTAGCACGATCCATTCCCTTAGATTTTTCTATTGTGCTATCTATAATATCTTCGCTAACCCTTGATATTACAAGACCTATCTGTTCTAAAGAAATTGTATTAATCCTAGAAAAATTATTTTTTAAATTTTCCATATCCATAGGATAGACTGTATTAAACCTATTAGCTACCGCATAGGATATTGAGTCTCTCATAAACTTTTCAAAACTCAGTCTATCCTCTATATCTATTCTCAAATCAGCAAGAGCCAAGTTAATATATTCATCTCCATAAATTCGGCTCAAAGAAAATATATTTTCATTAAGTGAATCACTAGCTTCAAATGAAGAATCTCTTATTATTTCTTTTAAAGCCTCGTTATGGTTTTCGTGATCAAACTGCCATAAGCTAACCTCATTGATATTCCTATCCATTGATGTGGTCTGACTAATATCAAAAATATATGAAACTTTTTTGTTTATATCACTTCCAACTAAAATTGGAATGCCCTTTTGACCTCTCATAACAACTCTGCCAAAATATTTTTTCCACATATCAAAAGTCGCACAAGCTCTAGCTTCAGGTTCTTTGTTGTATATACTTAGTTGGGTTGAAAAATCATATTTCTGATTATTGCCTATAACTTTTAAGAGTTTTAAATATTCTTTTTCATCTTGTAATACTTCATACTTTATTGCTTCTTGTATATTCTTAAAATCATTTACTTGCATTTCCTACCTCCATTCTATAAATTTCTTTTATAATAGCCATTAAAATATCAACCACAATGGAATTGCCGGCCTGCTTATATAGTTTACTTGAGGTGCAATTTTTTCTTTTTGGATGTATTTCTTCTAGTTTATCTATATCTCTATCATCAAAACCCATGAGTCTTAAACATTCTCTTTCTGTTAAATACCTATATTTACCATTTCCAATATCTATTATCCCAGAATTAGGTACTCTCATCTGTTTTGTAGAAATAGTATAAGAAAAATCTTTAATCACTTTGAGTCGCCCTTTAAAACTATTATCTATGCCTTTATTTAAAAATTTCAGCATATAAGGTTGGGTCATTGTATAAAGTTCACTTACATCCTTTTCAAAAAATTCACTTAGTGGTCTTGTTTCTTTCCTCTCCAATTTATTAAAAGAAAAGTTATTTGCTCCAAGACATGAAACAACAAATATCCTCTCCCTTTTTTGAGGTATCCCAAAGTCCATTGCATTTAAGATTTTATACTTGCTTTCATATCCTAGGCTCTCTAGCTCTTTTAGATAAATAAAAAAGGAGTCTCTCATATTTCTATCAAGGACTCCCTTTACATTTTCCCAAATTATCCATTTAGGTTTGTCTTTCATTTCTTTAATTATTCTAATTGTTTCAAATAGTAAGCTTGATCTAGTTCCTGAATTCTTTGCTCCTCCCTGCTTTTTTCCTATTCTTGAAAAGTCTTGGCAAGGACTTCCATGCATAACTAAGTCTATCTTCTCATTAGGAGCTTTATATCCTACTACTGATTTTGCTTTATAACTTTCTCCGAAAAGAGCGTTGTATGATTTAACACAAGCCTTATCTATTTCTACATAATCAACAACTTCATAAGGTATCTTTAAATTAATAAAAGCCTTTCTAATAGCACCTATGCCGCCGAAAAGCTCTAATATTTTTACCTTATTCATTTAGATTATTCTTGTACCTATCTACAAGCTCCTTTATACTATCTTCTATTTCTCTTAAAAAGTCTTCTTTATCTACTTCACCAGAGCTAATCTTTGCAAGTTTCATTTCCCATTCAGATGTTGTTTCTGCTGATTTAAACTTATCCTCTACAATCGATACAAGTCTATTGCCTTTTTCTGTTACAAGTAGATTTTTCTTATCTCTTCTTATAAGATCCTTATGGATAAGATTTTCGATAATTCCTGCTCTTGTAGCTGGTGTTCCTAAGCCTTTTCTTTCTACTTCTATAGCTTTATCCAAAGATTCTACTCCTGCATTCTCCATAGTCTTTAAAAGTGTATCTTCATTATAATGACTTGGGGCTTTGGTGAATTTCTCCGATATATTTTTAGAAGTTAGCTTAATTTTATCTCCAGTCTTTACATCTGGTAATTCATTTTCTTGTCTTTCCTTCCCATAAGGCTTTAAATACTTGGCATAACCTTCATCGATTATAGTCTTGCCACTTGCATTAAAGTTAAACTTGTCATATTCATATTTGATTTTTCTACTAGATTCCTTTAAGTTATCCGAACATGAAGCAAGTAATTTATTCTTAATTAGATTATAGATTTTACTTTCTCTATCAGATAAATCTTTGGCTTTTCCAATACCTGATATAGTAGGAATAATTGCATAGTGGTCTGTAACCTTAGACGAATTAAAAATAGACTTAAAGTTTGATTCATTGATTTTAAAATCTTCTTCAAGTCCTTCTAATAATTCTTTTATAGTATTAACCATATCATCGGTTAAATACCTGCTATCTGTTCTTGGATATGTTATTAGCTTTTTTTCATACAGACCTTGTGCCAGATTTAAAGTGTCATTTGCTGAATATCCAAAATATTTATTTGCTTCTCTTTGTAAGGTAGTGAGATCATAAGGCTTATCTGGTTTTGTGCTTATATCTTTATCTTCTACCTCTGTAATAACTATTTCATCTTCTAACAGATTTAATAGTTGTTCTGCAACTTCAATTCTATCAATCCTATCTGATACAAGCTTCAATCCTTCATAAGATATGTCTACCGTATAATATTTTTGCTTCTTAAATAGGTTTATTTCACTATCTCTTTTAGCAATTAAATATAGAGTTGGAGTTTGTACTCTACCAACTGAATATGTTTCCTTGTAAATGCAAGAATAAAGCCTACTTAAATTCATTCCAACTAGCCAATCCGCAATTGCTCTTGCACTTGCTGATCTATATAAATCTTCAAAGTTTTCTCCGTTTTTAAGATTTCTAAAACCATCTTCAATAGCTTTGTTTTCCATTGAAGATATCCAAAGTCTTTGAATCTTCTTCTTACATTTAGCTTGATTATATACAAGCCTAAAAATAAGTTCCCCCTCTCTTCCAGCATCACAAGCATTTATAACTGTGTCGATATTCTTATCGTTTAAAAGTTTCTTTAAAACTCCATATTGTTTCTTAGTGCTTTTAGATACTTCATAAATATATTCTTCTGGAATTATAGGAAGAGTGTCTATTGTCCATTTCTTCCATTTTTCGTCGTGTCTTTCTGGACTTGCCATTTGAATTAAATGACCGACACACCATGAAACAATGTATCCACCTCCCTCATAATATCCGTTTTTTCTTGTTCTTGCTCCAATTACTTTTGCAATTGTAACTGCTACACTAGGCTTTTCTGCTATTACTAACTTCATTAATACCTCCATAAATAAAAAAAGAGCGAAAGATTTCTCTCTCGCTCAAAGTTTTTCTCCCGAATATTATATTTTTTTCGGAAGAATTCGATTTACTTATTAATTTCTTTTTCTATTTCTTGAAGAACTTTTATAATCTCTTCAAAGTTTGGATATTCTCCATATATCATTTCTGACATAGCCTTATAATCTTTTTCTATTTCAGAAAATCGGTATTTTCTTGGGACTAATTTTAATCTACCATCTAATGCTTCTTCATACCTTGCCCACTTCCTAGGATAAAACTTCATTTTGAATTCAGTTACTTTCTTTAATAACTCCTTATCCTCTAAGGCTCTGTCTTTGAAATCTGAATTTGCTATTTTATATAAGTCATAAAAGTGTCTTGCATACCTATGTGGCATAGGAGAAGATTCTGGTCTATTTGCTTCGTGGTGTAAAATTGTTGCTTTTTCCCAAAAAGTTCTCTCTGCTGATACTGTTCTTATATTAGTTTTTTCTTTAAAAACATTTGGATAGGCTTCTCCAATTATTGGCAGGATTTCCACTTCAATTGCAGGTGTCCATGCTGCAAGACTTCCTATTTCGAGTCTTATATTTTGTGTCAAATAATTAGATTCAAAGATTTTAGGATATTTACATAGAATTGTTTGTGGATCAAGAGTATCAATCATAAATTCAAAGTCCATGTCCTTGAAATCTTGTTCTAATACTTTTAATAATTCATCTCTTAAAAAGATTTCAGTCTTTTCATTGACTTCTTTGTTGAATTTATCCTGTTTAGTATTTGATCTTTCTAACCAAGGTTCTTTTTCTTCGTAACCTAATACTCGCCAATCTAAGATTAGATCTATATCTTCAGAAAATCTTTCTATAAGTCCAAAGCATTTTGAAAGTGATGTTCCTCCTTTAAAGGTAAAATATTCCCTCCATTTGTTTTCATTAAATAGATAATCTAAGATAAAAGTAACCCAATAGTCTTTTTCAATGACTGCTTCAGATATATTTTTCTTTCTGGCTGTATTTACTATTAAAACTCTTAAGTCTTCTTTGTCTTCTATATAAAACTTATTCATTTTTGCCCTCACAAATTTCCCTTATTACTTCATATACCCATGCAGGAACTGATTTTGATTCGTTCATTAAGTCTATTCTTTCTTTTTCACTTAAGTTTTCTCTTATTTTTTGTATAACTTCGCTGGTTATATTTTCTTTACCTAAAGACTTAATTGCTTGAATAACTGTTGCAGTCTTTAGGGACATATTAGCAATCTCTCCTGGATTTACTTTTTTAAATTCTAAAACCGTATCCCCAATTTTATATTCTTTATATCTTCCACTAGATATATATTTATAGTGAGTTGGAACTTGTGTTGAAAGTCCTAATAAGTTTAAGGCTGTACTATTATATGGTGCAATATTCCAATTGTATTTTCTTGCTATGGCAAGTGCTAACTCGTGAATTGATACTGCTTCGTACTCTCCGATTAATTCACTGTATCTTGGATTATAATAGAATCCATTAATTACTCTTTTTATTTTATTTTCACTAACTAGTTGATTTAAAGTTCTACGAACAGTTTCATTTCCTGCTATATCTAAGAAATCATTGTTTATAAAAACTTTTCTGCTATCAAAATCATTAATTCTATTTTTTATTTGATCTAAATAGGAATTCATTTTGCACCACCTTTCTCCCGAATATTGTATCATATTCGGGAGAAATAATCAATTTAGATTAAATTTTCATATCCTTATAATAGTTCATCGTCATCATCATCTAGTGATTCTTCATTACTTTCTTCATTGTCAGATTCATCTTCTGACTCACTAATATAATCTTCATCATCTTCTTCAAAGTCTTCCAACATTTTATCTTCCTTAGCTTTAACTACCTTAAAATAATATCCTGCTCCTACTACTCCTCCAATTACAAGTGCAACAATTAGAAATGAACCTATCCCGCTTTTCTTTTCTTCTTTTACTGGAACAGTCTTAGGTTCTTCTTTTTTTACTTCTTCTTTCTTAGGCTCTTCAACCTTTATAGTATTTTTATCTTCTGATTCAATCATATTAAGTAGGTCTTGCTCTCCTACTTCTGTTAATAATCTTACATTATCCTGGTTTGATGAGTGATCCACTATTAGGTGCATAGTTTTTCCACTTTTAGTTTGAAATGTTAAAAATTGTCTTACATCTACTGGATTTTCTTTATCTTTTTCTGTGTCTCCACTTGGTGTTATATCTTTTCCATTCCTATCTACATTTTCAATTACTGAACCTCTTGCTTTATTTTCCTGTGTCGCAAGATTATTTACTGCCTTTGTATTACCACCTTTTACAAGTGGTGTTTTCTTCGGAGGATTATTTGAAGGCTTATTTGCTTCACTTGTATTTCCTGGTATTCTTGGAACATCTTGATAAGGAATTTCTTCTTTTGATGGTGTAAAAACATCGTCTTTCAACATTTTTTCAAATTCTTCTTTTTGTGGTTCATATATTGATTCACTTTGATTTTCTATTTGCCCTTCATTTGTCATTGCAAATGTAGTTGCTGGTACTGTAAATGTAAAAAGGAGTAACGCTATGGCTACTCCTCGTTTAATGCTCATATTCATTTTTCTATCCTTTCTTATTTTACATTTTTAAATACATAGACTGCTTTTCTATCATTGTCCCATTCTATTGTTTGGTTTTTACCATCTTTAATATCTCCATGACTTGCTCCAAAAGCTTTGGCAATGTTTGAAATTGAAGCATGAATTCTTCCATTTATAATCACTGGCTTAACATCTGAATTGTAGACCTTTCCATCTGAATCTTTCATAACACCAGTATCAATATTTAGTCTTAATGTCTTTTTAGCTAGGATATTATTCTCTTTATTTGAGAAAATAGCTTCACGAGTAGAGTTGTCATACTCAACATTAAAGCCTAAAGTATAAGCAATATATCTTACTGGAATCATAGTTCTTCCTTGATCTACATAAGTTTTTACATCCATATAGACAGTTGTCTTACCATCTTTATTGATAATGTTATAAAAGTTTTTGTCTACTTGGAAAACTGCAAATTCTTTTTCATCTTTAACTTGTTTTTCACCTTGTTGTTCCTCTTGCTTTTTCATCTTATTAAGATCAAATTGATTTAGTATATTCTTGTCATCAGCTTTCAAAAGTTCGTCCCACTTCTTATCTTGAGATTTCTTATCTTCTTTCTTCTCTTTGTTTTCTTTTTGGAGTTTTAGAAGTTCATCTAATTTTTTAGATAAGTCTTGATTTAGATTTTTATCTTTTTCATCTTTAGCTTGTTTTTCAAGTTCTTCTTTATCTTTTTTATTTGCTTCCTCGATTAACTTCTTGGCTTCTTCAATTTTCTTATCTAATTCTTCTTTTAGCTTTTTAATTTCTTCTTCAGAAGCTTTTTGTTTTTCTTCTAGTTCTTTAATTTTTTCTTCTAATTCCTTTTTAGTATTTTCAGAAGATTCTTTTAAACTATCAATAGCCTTTTGAAGCTCTTCAATCTTCTTAAAGCATTCTGACTTAGAATTTTCTGTTTCTTTCTTTTTATTCTCTAATTCTTTTATCTTAGTAACTTTTTCATCAAGAACTTTTTCTAAGTCCTTAATTCTATTGTCTTTATCTTCAATTTCTTTAGTCTTCTTTGCAAGTTCCTCTTCTAAAGACTCGAGCTTTTCTTGCATTTCTTTGATTTTATTTTCGTTTTTATCGGTCTTTTCTTTCTCAGCTTCTAACTCCCATTTTGTAGATGAATAATCTTCTTTTAGTTTTGCATTTTCATCTTGCAATCTTTTTAATTCATCTTTAAGCTGAGTAATTTCTGCTATTAGTTCATCATTATTGGAGTTTTTAAGATCCTCAATTTCTTTATTCAATTGAGCAATCTTATTATCTTTATCTCTAATCTCTTCTTCTAGCTTAGCTTTTTCTTGTTTTAGTTTCTCTCCATTATCTTTGCAAGATTCTAGCTTTTCCTTTAATTCATCTATCTTTGATTGGTCTTTTTGTTTCTTTTCATTTAAGTCTTTTATTTGATCTTCTAAATCATTAATATTACTTATAGAACTTTCTATCACTTTTTTACTACCATCTGTATCATCTGCTTTAGCTAGTACATTAGTAGTTGAAGTTGATGTTAAAACTAATAAAAGAGCCATAAAAAAGGCTCTTAATCTTTTCGCGTTAAATTTCTTCATTATGAATGTTCTCCTTTTCTTTTAATTTTTCTTCTCTTTTTCTATCATTGATTTTCTCCATTAATTCTTCCAAGCTAATATTGTTCCTCCTAAGAGTTACAATTATTTCTTCATTTTCAACTTGTATTTCTTCATCGCAAATTTCCTTGTATTTTGCATTTAAATCTTTCAATTTCTCTTCTATTTTTTTCTTTTTGTTTCTAATACTTATAAGTTTTCTGTTCACATAATATCTCCCTTCTATCTTGGTCTTCCAAAACCATAAAAATGTGATTTCCAATATTTTGAATTTATTGATGTGTATTGAATTGGATCTCCTGCGTGAATCATCATTCCGTTACCTGCGTATATTCCTACATGAGATATTGGAGTTCCACTGTTATATGTTGAGTGGAAAAATATAATATCTCCAGGTTGAGCTTCACTTGGACTTACTGGATTACAATAGTCTTTGTATATTCTCCATGCAGTTGTTCTTGGCATACTCTTTACACCAGACTTTGTAAATGACCAACATACAAATCCTGAGCAGTCAAAGTTAGATGGTCCACTTGCTCCAAACACATATCTTTTGCCTATATGTTTTTCTGCTTCATTAAATAAGGCTTTGGCAGTAGCTGAATCAAAAGCAAGACCAGGATTTCCAAAGTTTGGATTATCTACTATTTCTCCTAAGTCCCCATTACCTGATCCAAAAACATCACCCATATTCCCCTTAGCTTCAAGAAGAGCTTCATAATGAACTACATTGTCTGGATAATCTCTAAATATTTCTCTAACAACTTCATCCATTTCTTTTTTCTTTAAAGTTACAATTAACTTTTTATATCCGTACTCTTCTTTTTCATAGCTAGTATAGGGATTACCACGACTATCATATCTAGTTCTTGCTACTGTTCTTGTTCTAATTTCAATTTCTTCCTTAAAATCAAGCTTATACATCTCATCGAAAAGCTCTTTTAAAATTCCTTTTACTTCAGATGCTGATTTTACTTCTCCACATCTTGAAGTTATATAGGATAAAAGTTCATGGGTATTATGACCAATTTCTCCTTCTTTATTTATAATATATTCGTCATATCCAGGATGACTTGTTTTTACACTTTCGATTTGTGATTGTAGGTCATATTCCATTGATGAAAATTCTTGATTAACTTCACTTAGAACTGTATCTTGTGATAGGTATGTTGTTGTCATTACTGAGTTAACAGAGTTACTTAATCCACTCATACCAACACTTCCACCACCAATCATGATTGATAGCATAAGACCTAGTCCTATTACTAGAAATAGAACCATCTTACTTTTTCTTACGATTAGCTCTTTAGAAGCCTTACCTAAACTTAAAATAGCTTTTTTAACTCTATCCACAAGTCTTGTTTCGTGCTTTTTAGCTATCATGCTTTTCATTTGTTTTCTCTGGTAAAACTTCTTAAATCTATTTTTCTTTATATAGGCATCTGACTTTTTTAAATCTTCCAAACCACTTTTAAACTCCAACTTGCTTTTTCTCTTTTTTATTTTTTTATCAAGTTTAGATAGCTTTTTTAAGGACTTTTTCTTTTTGTCTAACTTATACTTCCTTATTCCATGCTGGAGTTTAGAGCTTACATTAGCGACTTTTTCTCCAGATTCTACACCAGTATTGTCAGATCCTGAACTTAGATAATCTCTCACTAACTCTGATGACTTAGCTCCAGATAATAAAACCCCAGAAGATAGACTTCCTTTAGTTTTATTCTTTAAGATATTATCCTTTAGCTTACTTTTAGACTTTTCAAGCTCTCCAATCTTTTTATCTGAGATAAAATCTTTAACATCTTGTGATTTCTTAGAATCTTTCGGTGTAGCTTTCTTAGATTCATTTTTTAAGTTATCAATTTTCTTTCGAGTGAATTTATCACTTTCATAATTTTTTCTCTTGTAGTAAGTCTTCTTTTTATTAACTTTCTTTTGTTCTGAAGGTTTAAGGCTTGTTTCCTTTTCATCTTTTATAAATTCTTGATTATTGTCTTTAAGCTCAGAATTATAAAAAGTTTTATCTGTATCAACTTCGCTTAGCTT